>Ga0157358_1000285_pt1 | contig 20566 bp, 15 predicted proteins | sample AttcapACBM2_FD_111484 | JGI IMG/M metagenome (GOLD analysis project Ga0157358, IMG submission 111484) | Fungus gardens microbial communities from leaf cutter ant in Botucatu, State of São Paulo, Brazil - Atta capiguara ACBM2 | ecosystem: Host-associated > Fungi > Mycelium > Unclassified ... | reverse complement strand
TTATTGACCCATCTTTTTTATTTTCAACTCTCATAATCATTTTTTTATCGATACATTTATTTTCATTATTGTCAAAACACATCAGCCGGCATCGCTCTCAAACACGAGGTTAAACAGTCTCATTTCCTGCATTTTCAGTTTCACGCCAGCCTCCTGTTTTTTCATAGTATAACGGGATGAAATTGCAGATGGTAATGAGTAAACACCTGTGCGTCAGTTTTTGTGTGTTCCGACTTTTGGAGTTTTCGGATCTCCGGACAAGGAGAGAAGGATTGGTGTAGCTAAGGCAAAAGAGTGGGGGGGCTGAGGGGCTTTTTCCATATCAGCATTAGGAACTAGTTTTTATGACTGATGACGCGAAATATTTAAGAGGGGAAAATATCTTGAGGCTATTTAATCGGTACTTGTAAGAACTCTTATGTTAAATCAGACTGCCCGGGCATTATTGATAGCAACCCTGTAAAACGCCCAGGTACAGGCTCTTTGGTTTTATCGGAGAGGCTTTTTCATTGAAGGTGAAGTGTGAGCCACAAAACCATTACGCTCATAAAATGGTATCGCCTGCTGTCGGGCATCAAGAAACACGAAGTTCATATCCCTGCTTTCTGATTCAGTGGTGGCAAAATCCAGCAGTTTTTTCCCTATCCCCGAACTTCTTAATGCCTCATCTACGACCAAATCATCAATATGGAGATGTGATACTCTGGCCAGAGTATGAACGGGGCGGAAGCCCATCAGGCCGAGCATTTTCTCATCGCCAAATGCGCCAACAAGCTCATAACCGTTCATGGTCTGAATTCTGACGCTTTCGATAAATTTCTCTTTGGAAGTATTCCGGAGCTGTGAAATCAGACTGTAAGCATGATCCGATTCAAGCGGCAGTAATTTTCTGTTCGAGAGGTCCATAGTGCCCTCATTTCCACATAGGTTTCTGATTTTATAGGCGTATGGGGCATGATTTGCAACGGGGATATTATGTCTAATATGGCATAACATCCTTGTTGCAAGGATATTAAGGTCCGCTCCTCGCTCAAAGCAGACATTGGTCTGACGTCAATCTTCAATGTGTCAGAAGTTGGCACTCCTTTAAGCGTTTGCTCTTTTTGGTATTCCTCTACTGCTGGTAGCCATGTCAGAAGCCCATAGTGGATCAATCCCCAGGGGCTGTTCCTGCTTTAGCTTGTACTATCAAATACTACAAGGTAGCCATGACAAAAGATGCCAACTCTTTGCCGAACGCGGGCATCTGCCCTTGGTGATAAACCTGTAATGCCGCCTGCCCGGGCTTTTGCAGGTCAGCATGCACCTTGTGTGGGGTTTCCTTCTGTGTTGCTTCGCACCAGACCCGCAATAATAATTATGTACCCGCTTAAAAAGTCACATTCAAGGCGAGATGTTGAAGTAACATAATGGTTTTGGCATCCATAATTTCTCCGCTGCGTATCGAGGCCAGCGCATGGTCCAGAGACCATTCCATCACTTCTATATCTTCGCCCTCATCGACCAGCCCGCCGCCCGAGCTTTGACGATCTTCATCCGTGTATTCAGCGATAAAAAAATAAAGCTTTTCTGTCACCGAGCCGGGACTCATATAGGCTTCCATCACTTTCTCAAGCTTTTTAACCCGATACCCTGTTTCCTCTTCCGCTTCTGCGATGATACGCGCTTCTGGCGAAGCCTCGTCGAGCAAACCGGCGGCGGCCTCAATCAGAAGGCCGTGATGACCATTGATAAAAACCGGAAGGCGAAACTGACGCGTCAGTACCACGGTGCGCTTGCAGCGGTTGTAAAGCAGTATTACTGCGCCGTTGCCACGGTCATAAGCCTCACGCTGTTGCTCCTGCCACTGGCCATCTGCACGTTGCAGTTCAAAGGTATATTTTTTTAATACGTACCAGTTATCGGATAACACCTGTTCACGGATATTGCGTATTTTCTGCTGCATAAAGTCCCCCTTATGATGACAGGGGGGACATTATCATGCAAAATCGTGCACTATCAAGAAAAAACAAGAATGGAAAACTATGCTCTCCACTCAACGTAAACAGCAAATATTAAGGCTGCTTGCCGCCGAGAATCAGGTCATGTCCGGCGAGTTAAGCCAGCGTTTTGGCGTGTCTGAAGACTCTATCCGCCGCGATCTGCGTGAGCTTGCCGCCGAAGGGTTACTGCAGCGTGTGCATGGTGGGGCGCTGCCGGTTTCTGCCGCCATAGCGCCCTTTGAAACACGCAAAAACGTGCAGATTACCTCTAAGCAATCTATTGCCCGAAAAGCGGTTCAGCTGATTCAGCCCGGTCAGGTAGTCATTATCGACGGCGGCACAACCACGGCGGAAATGGTGCGTTTATTACCCCGGGATTTGGCCTTCACAGCCATTACACATAGCCCGAACATTGCTGTTGCTCTGGCAGATTTTCCTCTGATCGAGGTGATTATGCTTGGCGGCCAGCTCTATCGTCACTCTCTGGTAGCGGTAGGAGCAACGGTGTTTGAGGCCATCGCGCGTATCAATGCCGATCTTTTCTTTATGGGAGTGACCGGCGTGCACAAAACCGCCGGTTTAACCACCGGCAACCATGAAGAAGCCGGCGTTAAAAGGGCACTGGCAGCAAGAGCCGCTGAGACGGTGGTGATGGTGTCTAAAGAGAAGCTTAATTCAGCCTCCGCCTTTGCTATTGGCGAGCTGACCATCGCCAGCACGTTAATCGTTGATGGCGAGCCAGGTGCCGATATGCGTAAGCTTTTGCAGCAAAAGCAGATTACGCTGCTGTAGAGCAACGTTCTTAAAGCTCCTTTTTGACGAACAGAGCAGCTGATGCCTGCGTCTTCTACAAATAAAGTCTGAGCAAAAGAAGCCAACAGCCCGCTTATAGAACGGGCTGTTGGCTGGTGACACGCACTGAATGAGCAGCGAGCTGGTCTGGCCGACAGGAGGCTAGCCTGCCGGCGGGTTAAACGTCAGTCGGCCAGCTTCTCATTCAGCTCACCACCGGCAGGTTTTTTCCACTGGGACTCCAGCTCTTCCAGCGATTTGCCCTTGGTTTCCGGCACAAATTTCCACATAAATATCGCCGCCAGCAGCCCCATTACGCCATACAACCAGTAGGCGAAACCATTATTGAAATGCGCGTTGAGCGTGCTGTTTTTATCCATCATCGGGAAAGTCCACGAAACCAGATAGTTCGCCACCCACTGCGCCGCCACGGCCAGCGACATCGCTTTACTGCGAATGCGGTTAGGGAAAATTTCCGCCAGCAATACCCAGCAGACCGGCCCCCAGGAGATAGCAAAGGACGCTACGTAAAACAGCATTGCGCCCAGCGCCACCACGCCGGACATTTTGCTGTAAAAGGCGGTGCCCAGCGTAAACATGCCGATCGCCATGCCCAGTGCGCCGATAATTTGCAGCGGCTTGCGGCCAAAATTATCCACCGTCATAATAGCAATGGTGGTGAAAATTAAATTAATGATGCCCACAATAATAGTTTGTAACAGAGCGACATCGGTGCTGGATCCAACGGAGCGGAAAACCTCCGGCGCATAATATAAAACCACATTAATACCGACAAATTGCTGAAATACGGAAAGCATAATGCCAATAACAATAACGCCAGCACCAAAAGAAAACAGCGGGGCGCTTTTGCTGGTACGAGTATTAACCGAATGCGTAATATTCTGCAGCTCTTGCTGGCCCTGTGCTTTGCCAAAAAGTTTTTCCAGAATGACGGCGGCTTTGTCATTCATTCCCTTAGCGGCCAGCCAGCGCGGGCTTTCCGGTACGGCAAACAGCAGAATGAAAAATAATAAAGAAGGTATGGCACCCGAGAGGAACATCAGCCGCCAGCCGAGGGTATCCAGCCAGTCTGCATTACCGGATAACGCAATACTGTAATTGACGCAGTAAACCAGCAGCTGGCCTAAAATAATAGCAAACTGGTTGCAGGCAACCATACGACCGCGAATTTTCGCTGGCGTAATTTCAGCGATATACATAGGGGAAACCATAGAAGCCAGGCCCACACCAATCCCGCCAACGATACGGTAGATGACGAATTCGCTGAGATAACCCGAAAGATAATAAGGCACACCGTTATCCGTACTGACGGCGCGATGGCCGACCTCGGGAAAAGCGGAGCCCAACGCCGATAAAAAGAACAGAACGGCCGCGACCAGCAGCGTTTTCTTTCTGCCAAAACGGGCGCTTAACGGCCCGCCCAGTACGCCGCCGATAATACAGCCAATCAGCGCGCTGGCAACGCAAAAGCCCAGCAGTGAATTGGCTGCCGATTCGCTTAATTCCCGGGGAGAAATAAAAACTTTATTCAGTGAAGAAACGGTCCCGGAAATGACCGCCGTATCGTAACCAAATAATAACCCGCCTAATGTTGCCACCAGCGTGACGGAGATTATATAGCGATTGTTGGCTTTCATTTCAGATGCTCTTGCCATAACAAACCTCTTGGGTAGGAAGAAATAAGGTGGAGCGTTTTATGTTTGAGGCCAGGGTTGCCCTTTTTATTGATCGGCGCATCATTTTTTCTGAAGCACATCTGCCGCGTGATAAAACATAATCTTCCGGACGCCGCAAAGAAATTACAATTTTTTGTAAACACTACAGGCGTTTTGCTTTTTATGAGAGGGATCACAGGCTGTCTTTTCAGTCCTCTTTCTCTTTGCTAACAACTTTGTGACTGATGTCATGGTTGGGATATTACAGCGACGTTTTACGAAATTTTATAATTGAGTACCAGGCTTTATTGTTTGCATAGTAATGGGGTTCCCACTACTTCCTGAAAATATCTTTAAGGATAATGACCATGGCAAACTATTTCGATCGTATAACTAAAATTGCTTATGAAGGCAGTGACAGTCAGAACGACCTGGCCTTTCATTTTTATAATCCGGATGAAGTTATTCTTGGCAAAAAAATGAAAGATCACCTCCGTTTTGCTGCCTGCTATTGGCACACCTTCTGCTGGGCCGGCACCGATATGTTCGGCACGGGCGCATTCGAACGTCCCTGGTTTAAAGCGGGCAACGAGCTGGAACAGGCGAAAGTGAAGGCGGATATCGCCTTTGAGTTTTTCGACAAGCTTAACGTGCCGTTTTATTGCTTTCACGACGCCGACGTGGCGCCTCAGGGGAATTCCGTGAAGGAATATCTGCATAACTTTGCGGTGATGACGGACCTCCTGGCGGAAAAACAGCAGCAAACCGGCGTGAAGTTACTATGGGGAACCGCAAACTGTTTCACCCACCCACGTTATGGCGCAGGCGCGGCTACCAGTCCGGACCCGGAAGTGTTTGCCTGGGCCGCTCTGCAGGTCAATACGGCCATGGCCGCTACGCAAAAACTGGGCGGTGAAAACTATGTTTTATGGGGCGGCCGTGAAGGGTATGAAACTTTGTTGAATACCGATCTGAAGCAGGAACGCGCCCAGATTGGCCGGTTTATGCAGATGGTGGTAGAGAACAAACACCGCATTGGCTTTACCGGCACCTTGTTAATCGAGCCGAAGCCGCAGGAGCCGACCAAACATCAGTATGATTATGATGTGGCAACCGTTTACGGCTTTCTGAAAGAGTTCGGGTTAGAAAATGAGATCAAAGTGAACGTGGAAGCTAACCACGCGACGCTGGCCGGACACTCTTTCCACCATGAAATCGCCACGGCGGCCGCGCTGGGCATTTTTGGTTCTGTGGATGCTAATCGTGGTGATTTGCAGCTCGGTTGGGATACGGATCAGTTCCCAAATAGCGTGGAGGAAAACGCGCTGATTATGTATGAAATTCTCAAGGCAGGCGGGTTCACTACCGGCGGACTGAACTTCGATGCCAAAGTTCGTCGTCAGAGTACCGATCCTTACGACCTGTTTTACGGCCATATCGGCGGGATGGATGTGATGGCGCACGGCCTGCGCATTGCCGCTCGCCTGATCGAGGAAGGACGGCTTGAGCAGGCTCGCGAAGCACGCTACGCGGGCTGGAAGGGCCAGCTGGGTCAGGATATCCTTGCCGGGAAACTCTCTTTGCAGGAACTGGCGGGCTATACGGAAAAATCAGCCCTCTTCCCGCAGCACCGCAGCGGCCATCAGGAGCGGCTGGAAAATATTGTGAATCAGGCCCTCTACCGGTAGCAACTGCCCCATGCCAGAGGAAGCAACGCATGTATATAGGAATCGATCTTGGTACGTCCGGCGTGAAAGCCGTCCTGCTGGACGAAAACAATGGGGTGCTGGCCAGCCACACGGAAAAACTGACCGTCTCTCGTCCTCATCCTTTGTGGTCTGAGCAGGATCCGCAAGCGTGGTGGCAGGCCACCGACCGGGTCATGCTGGCACTGGCCGCGCAGCATACGCTGAAAGCGGTTCGGGCGATCGGGCTGACCGGGCAAATGCACGGCGCCGTGCTGCTTGGGCAGCAGCAGGAAGTCCTGCGACCCGCTATTTTATGGAACGACGGCCGTAGCGCGCAAGCCTGTCAGCAGCTGGAAGCCAGCGTGCCGGATGCTCGTCAGATAACGGGCAACCTGATGATGCCAGGCTTTACCGCGCCCAAGCTGCTGTGGGTAAAAGAGCATGAGCCGGCTATTTATCGTCAGATTACCCATGTTCTGCTGCCGAAGGATTATCTGCGCTGGCGAATGACCGGGGAGTTCGCCAGCGATATGTCCGATGCGGCAGGCACGCTGTGGCTGGATGTCGGCAAACGCGCCTGGAGCGATAAGCTGCTGGCGGCCTGTGGCCTGACGCGTGACCAGATGCCGACGCTGTTTGAAGGTAACGAGGTCACGGGGCAGCTAACTGCCGCGTTGAGCCAGCGTTGGTCGCTACCCGCTAACCTGCCGGTTGTCGCCGGTGGCGGCGATAACGCCGCCGGCGCGATTGGTGCCGGGATCTGGCAGCCGGGGCAGGCAATGCTGTCGCTGGGCACGTCCGGCGTCTGTTTTGCGGTTAGCGAGCGCTTTCTCAGTAACCCCGAGCAGGCCGTACACAGCTTTTGCCATGCGTTGCCCGACACCTGGCACCTGATGTCGGTGATGCTCAGTGCGGCTTCCTGCCTGGACTGGGCGGCGCGGCTGACGGGGCAGTCTTCCGTGGCGTCCCTGCTGGCGCTGGCCGAGCAGGCGAAACCGGGAGAGAAGTCGCCCTGTTTCCTGCCTTATCTGTCCGGCGAGCGCACGCCGCATAATAATCCTGATGCGACCGGCGTGTTCTGGGGATTCACTCATCAGCACGGTCCGGCAGAGTTGGCGATGGCGGTGCTGGAAGGCGTCAGCCTGGGCCTGGCGGAAGGGATGGCCGCCTTACGGGCGACGGGCATCCGGCCTGCGGCCGTCACGCTGATTGGCGGAGGGGCACGCAGTGCGTTCTGGCGGCAGCTACTGGCCGATATCTCCGGCGTCACGATGGAATACCGTACGGGCGGCGATGTTGGCCCGGCGCTGGGGGCGGCCAGGCTCGCCCGCATGAGCTGCTATCCGGGCGTGTCGCCCGCGGATCTGCTGCCGGTGCTGCCGTTGGAGTCCCGCTATACGCCTCGTGCCGATCGCCATGATTTCTACCGCCAGCGGCAAAGGTTATTCAGCTCGCTCTATCAACAAACCGTCTCACTTTAACGCGCGGCCAGCGGGTTTTTCTGCATAACGGAAAACGCCGCGCCGCTTTTTTTTTGATCGCCCCGGCAGGCCTGACGATGGCTTCCCGGGATCCCTTGTCTTTACAAAAAAATTCTTCATATTGAAGCGGTCGCTTTCGTTTCAGGGTCAGAATATGAAGAACAATGATGCTTGTACCAGGCACGCCCGAATTTCGCTTCTGTTTAATGCTAACAAAGCGTATGACCGACAGATTATTGAAGGCATAGGCGAGTATTTTTACGCCTCGCAGTGCGACTGGGACATTTATATAGAAGAGGATTTCAGCGTTCATCATCTGAACGAGAACATTCTTTCCGGCAGCGGCATCATAGCGGACTTTGATGACAGTCAGCTTGCCGCGCAGCTGGGTCAAATTGCGCTGCCGGTAGTCGGCGTGGGCGGATCTTACAGTAACCGCGAAGACTATCCCGGCGTCAGTTACGTTGCCACGGATAACGAGGCGCTGGTGGCCGCTGCGCTAAACCACCTGACTGAGAAAGGCATTGAACGCTTCGCCTTTTTCGGCCTGCCTGCCTCGGCAGGCAAGCGCTGGGCACAGGAGCGGGCGTCGGCGTTTCGGCGTCTTACCCGTGACATGCCGTGGCCCGGGCTGCTTTATGAAGGGATGGTAACGGACAGCAATAGCTGGGAAATAGCCCAGCAAAAGCTGGCGGAATGGCTGCATTCTCTGCCTGCGCATACCGGTATCGTCGCCGTCACGGATGCCCGCGCCAGACACATTCTGCAAACGTGTGAGCATATCGGCATCGCAGTACCGGAAAGCCTGTGCGTGATTGGCATTGATAATGAGGAGTTGACCCGCTATCTGTCGCGTATTTCGCTTTCTTCCGTGGTGCAGGGGACGCGCAGGATGGGATTTGAAGCAGCGAAGCTGCTGGATAACCAGCTTTCAGGCCGTCGCGTGAGTACAGAACCGGTCATTGTTCCTCCGGAAAGTGTGATAGCCCGACAGTCGACTGATTATCGTTCCATTATTGACGCCATGGTGGTTAAGGCGATGGGGTTTATTCGCAAGAACGCCTGTCGCGGTGCCACCGTTGAACAGGTTCTTGAGGCGGTTGGCACCTCTCGTTCCAATCTGGATAAAAAATTTATGATCGAGCTGGGTACCACGATCCATAAAGTAATCCAGGACGAGAAGTTTGCCCGGGCCAAAGAGCTGCTGGAAACGACCTCGCTGCCGGTAGCCGAAATCAGCCGACTGTGTGGTTACAGTACGCCACAGTATTTCTGTACCGTTTCCCGACAAAATCTCTTAATGACGCCCATAAAATATCGCAGCAGCCGCAAAGCAGCCATGACCTCGTAGCGCGTTCGCTTGTTCCGTGACGGACAACAGCTATGGTTAAAAGGCACACATCTTTGGCACGGAGAGGCGAATGAATAACGTTAATGAGCTGATTGCTTCAAGACTGATGCTGACCGCAGAGCAACGAGAACAAACGCGTGCGGCCCTGGCGAAGGGAGAACAGGCAGAAACGGATCTTCGGCGCGCGCAGCGCTACGCGTTTCAACAGCGAACCCGGCAGGGCCTGATTTTTGGCGAGAACGATCTGCTGCCTGTTTCCTTTTTGCAGCAGGGCTTAAGCGCGGCGCGGGCAGTGGCGCTGATACGGGAAGATGGCATTCCTGTAGGCAGCGGCTTTCTGACCCACGGCGGCTTGTTTATCACCAATCACCACGTGCTGCCGGAACCGCCTGTCCCAGGCACGGTGACGGTACAGTTTGGCTATTGTCAGAACGAGCGCGGTGAGGTTAGCGACGGCCGTCTTTACTCGCTGGATGCGGAGCGTTTCTGGCTGACCAGCCCGCCGGAAGCGTTTGACTGTACGCTGATTGCGCTGGGCGAAGCGCTTAGCGGCAGCGGAGAAGCGCCGTTGCCGCTGGCGCTTAACGATCGCAATGACAAACATGCGCTGGGCATCAGCCTGAACCTTATTCATCATCCGGGCGGCGCGCCGCAGCAGGTCACGCTGCGTAATAATGCGCTGTTGGCGCGGCACGAGCAGTTTCTGCATTACGAGGCCGACAGTGAAGGCGGTTCGTCCGGCGCGCCCGTTTTCAACGACGGCTGGCAGCTGGTGGCGCTGCACCACGGTGCCGTTGAGGACGACGGAAAATGGGTTAATGAAGGGATCCGCATCAGCGCGTTAACCGACTGGCTAAAAGGCGAATTGCCACAGCTCTCTTCTACGAGGCAGGCGTCACTGATGCAGGCGTTGACTTCCGACATCACGCCGCTGCATCCCGCCGCCAGCGCCAGCGCGCCAGATAGCTATTACGATAATCGCGACGGCTATCAGGCCGACTTTCTTGCCGGGACGCATATCGCCCTGGCGGATATCATCGCGCCACGCGTAGCGGAAGTGGCACCGTTGCGCGACGGCAGTAAAGGTGCAGAGGCCAGGCTCGACTATCAGCACTTTTCCCTGCTGATGAGCAGCGAGCGGCGGCTGGCCTTCTTTACCGCGACCAATATTGATGGCGCCAGCTATATCAGCATCGATCGCGACAGCGGGCAGCCTTCGCTGCTGCCAGAGACGGATCGCTGGTATGAAGACAGCCGTATCGACAGCCGCTATGTCACCGGTCAGGCGTTCTACAGCGAGTTCAGCCGTTGGTTCGATCGAGGCCATTTGACCCGCCGTAGCGATCCTACCTGGGGCAGCGCGGCCGAAGCGGTACGCGCCAATAAAGACACTTTTCACTTTACCAACTGCTCGCCGCAGCATTTTCGTTTTAATCAGAGCATGCAGTACTGGCAGGGCGTTGAGCGCTACATCCTGGAATCTGGCGTGCTGCAGACAAAGCAGCAGATTAGTGTGTTGACCGGGCCGGTGCTTAACGATCAAAGCAGGCAATATGCGAATTTAGCGGTACCGCTACTGTTCTGGAAAGTCGTTTTGCGCATCGGTCCCCAGGGCAAGCCGCAGGCGACGGCATTACTGGTCAGTCAGGATAAATTGCTGGACGAACCACGCCGCGTATTGCCCCGGGCACAGCCGGAAACAGTTCCCAACGTGGATGAATATCGCGTTTCCGTCAGCTCGCTGGAAGCGCTGACCGGCCTTAATTTCAGCGCCTTCCGCGACTGGGACAGCTGGAAACCGGACGCCGCTCTGCTGGCGGATCCGTTACCGGCGAAGCTGATCATGACATGGCAGGATCTGTTGTAGTCGGGGGCCGAATAAAGCGTACCGAAAGGTCAGAGAAGCCCATGGCTAAAGTGCGCTTCTCTGACCGAAAGGGCTTTCGCCGCAGACGGCCTGCCTGAAAAAACACAAAGAGCTGCTTTTTGAAAATTTGAGCGGTCATGCCGCCGTCCGTTTTTCTTTTTCGTGCGTCGGGCGGGCAGAAATCAGGGCTGCAGCAGCTGTTTTTCCCAGTCTCCGGTTTGTTCTGGCCGGGTATAAAGCTCCCGTAAGTGCAGACGATTATCACGGAAAGTTAAAAATTCAATAGCCTGAGGAACCACGCAAACGCCTCCCCAGCGTGCGGGTTTGCTGACGGGCTGCCCGGCATACACCGCTTTGGCCTGCTGTAATTTTTGCTCCAGCTCCTCTACGGCAGCCAGCGGCTGACTCTGCTGAAAACACAGGGTTGCCAGCTGCGCATCACGCGAGCGTGAAGACCACCAGGCCTCCGACTGCTCCACGTCGACAGGTTGCGCTATCCCTTCCACCCGCACCTGATGGCCTTTATTTTCCCACCAGAATGTTAATGCCACGTGAGGATTGTGCTCCAGCTCTTTTCCTTTCCGCGAATCAAACCAGGTACAGAAAGCAAACCCTCGGGCGTCAGCGGACTTTAAATCGACGAAGCGTGCGCTGGGTTTACCGTCCGGCGCGACCGTAGAGACACAGACGGCGCCTGGCTGCTTCAGTGTGCGATCGTGTTTGACTTCATCCCACCAGCGATGAAATTTTGTTATGGGGTTGTCTGTCATAGCGGCTACTCCTTGCGGTTAGTTTAAGAAGAGGGGACAGCGCCAGACTTCAATCAGAGGAGTAATCCTGCCGGCCAGCCTTTGGCTGAACATTTATCCCGGTCTGGCAGCACGTTTTCTGTTAAATACGTTGTAGCATAGAGTCCTGTGCCGCGCATCGTCATCTGGCCGGTGCCATAGTCACTCTTTTCTTTTAAGGAGGCTTTATGAAAACGCCCTGTCTGGAAACGTCACGCCTTTATCTGCGACCGCTTCAGGTCGAAGATGCCCTGCAGATACAGAGGATCTTTCCGCAATGGGAGATCGTTCGTCATCTTGCCGCAGGGTTTCCCTGGCCTTTTCCGGACGATGGAGCCAGTCGGTATGTTAATACGGTGGCGTTGCCGGCCTCAGAGAGGGGAACAGCCTGGTTCTGGACCCTGAGACGAAAAGAAAATCCGTCAGTCATGATCGGCCTGATATGTCTTTCAGATGAACCAGACAATAATCGTGGGTTCTGGCTTGTGCCGGAGTGGCGGCGCAAAGGGTATATGACGGAGGCCTGTAACGTGGTGACCGGGTTTTGGTTTAATACTCTTAAGCGGGAGGTCCTGCGAGCGCCTAAAGCCCATATCAATGACGCTTCACGAAAAATATCTGAAAACATGGGGATGCGCCTTATCCAAACCGGGAAACAGCGCTACACGGAAGGCGAGCTGGACTCTGAATTATGGGAAATAACCCGTGAGGAGTGGAACAGCGTATCCTTGCCGCCAGTCCCCTGAAGCGAAGGGGAGATCACAGCCGCATCAGGCGGCTTTAAGCCTGACGGGCCAGGCGATAAACCTGCAAATAAAACCAGGCCGGAAAGGATCACGCCTTCCCGGCCTGGGGGGACACCCTGACACCTTTAATCGCAGGTTAAATCCTGAAAGAGCTCACTTCGCTTAACAGTCTGCTGGCCTGCTCGCTAAGGGAGTTGGATGCCGCAGCCATCTGCTCTACCATTGCCGCATTTTGCTGCAGGTTATTCTCCATCTGTGTCACGGCAATATTGACCTGCTCAATACCATAACTCTGTTCTTTTGATGAGTTATTGACCTGATTAATTAACTGGGTTGTTTCATCAACAACGCCCAGCGCTTCACTCATTCGGGTAGTGACATTCGCCGCGTATACCACCCCTTTATCTACGTTTTGAATGGCCTCTTCGATTAATCCCCGGATATCGCGTGCCGCCACAGAAGAACGCTGTGATAATGAGCGAACCTCTCCAGCCACCACCGCAAACCCTTTACCCTGTTCGCCGGCACGCGCCGCTTCAACGGCCGCATTAAGAGCAAGAATATTGGTCTGAAACGCAATGCCGTCAATGATAGCGGTGATCTCAGAAATCTTATGAGAAGAGGCCGATATGTCATTGATGGAATTTTTCAAATCGCCCAGCTCACGGCTACTTTCATTAACGATTGACTGAACCTTACCTATATAGTTGTTCGCTTCGTTCGCGTTATCCATATTATGTTTTACCGTCGCGGACAACTCGTTCATGCTGGCGGCAGTCTGTTCCAGAGACGATGCCTGAGATTCAGTACGTGAAGAGAGGTCCTCATTACTGCGGGAAATTTCATTAGCCGCCGTATCCACCTCTTTGCTGGCATCCCTTGAACTGGACAGCACGTCCCGGAATTTCTCAATCAGCGCATTGAAGCTGCTGGCCGTTGCGCCCAGCTCATCCTTTTTAACCAAATCGACACGTAGCGTCAGATCCAGAGTATTGCCGATATCCCTCATGCTTCCCTGTAAAGTCTGCAGGCCTTTTTTCAGGTAGTTAAGGATAAAGTAAGAGAAAGAACTGGTCAGGACGACCGCGGCGCTGATGATAATAACCAGCAACCACAGGGTATGCAGATACTGCGTATGGTTATTTTCCGCAAAGCGGGTTGCAATCTGGTAATTGTAAGATAATAAGCTCTTGATATCCTTGCTTAATATGACTGAGGCCGCGGCGGTTTCGCCCTCGTCTGATACCATGCCTCTTGCAGCATCAATGCCGCTGGTTTCATAAACAGTCACCATTTTATTGACTTTATTGCGGTAGTTATCAAAGCTTTGAATGGTTTGCGATATCGCCTGACCATCTTTCTCATCAGAGATTAAATTCGCTTTATAATAATTAAGTTCCGATTTTACCTTATCCAAAAGGACATCCGCACTCTTCATGTGCATATAAAAGATATCTTTTTTTGTTACCAGCAGGCCCATCAGTATTTGCCGTCTCGCTTCTTCACGGCTTTGTAAAATTTCGCCTATTTTATTTATGCTGGGCAGGGAGTTAGTTGCGACATAATCAAAACGATCCTGAGCGCTGTTCAGGGATTTAAGGCTGATAATACCAAGCGATAACAAGGCAATAAGGGTAAAAGAAAAAATAAACGTCAGCTTCTTTAAAATGGTCATGACAGGAGGCCTGATAATGTAAAAGGGTATAGTGAAATTATCGGAGCTTAAGAGAGTAACTTTATATCTTTATCGCAAATTTCATCAGTTTTTTATGATTACAGGGAGGGGGGGCTCTTTCTTAATCACAATCAGTTGGTTAGGCAGGTTTTCATAAAAAATCGCACGTTAGCGCCTGCTTTTCAAAAATCAGGTAGAAAGCCCCGGATGTGGCTAGGGTATATTAATTAGCGTATTGACAATGAAAGCGTTACCAGAAAAATACTCTCTTTGGAGGCGAGGAGCATACTGGCTAAAATTAAAAATACTTTGGATACCTGAAAATCGCTATCTTATATACTGCTATAGGGTTCCTGGTGTTGGCATTTTAGTTATCGGCCTGAACTCAGGAAACATGAAGGAGCCCCTCTTAAATTTTTGCAGTGAGGTTATGCAGATAAAATAAATGTGATGTATATGTGAAAAAATTAAGCTGCTATGAAGTCTTGCTGTTATTTGCCGATACTGGATAGCTATCAGCTGGCCAGAGAGAAACTAATGAGCACCTCGGGAATCAACACTCAGCCCTACAGTCATACTTTATTAGCTGAAACATCTCAGCCATCTGCACCCGCTGACAGAACCCAACTACCTGCGGTTAATGCCGATACACCCCCCGGAAATGTCTCTTCTGTCACTACTTTCGTATCATCCCTTGCCCGTCAATTAAGCGGAGCCGCTGCTCAGGCTGAAGCCCGCGATGCTTCACTGACCCTGGGGCAGAAAAGAAACCTGGTAGATAAGGCTCAGGACATGTTGCTTGGTGCGTCTTATAACGCTAATAAAGCAGCTTATGATAAAGAATTGCCTGCTTCAGATGATCCGGACGCACTGGATCTGGCAAAAAGGGCGACGCAGTATACAAACGGTAGCGGTAAAAACCCTTTCTCCGGACTGTCACGAGACAAACTGGCGGTAATAGCTTATGACGAAAGTGGCACTTTTACCGCTAACGAACGAAGAGCGGCAATGTATGAAGCTTATGACCAGGAATATGCCTGGCGTAAACAAGTCGTTGCTGAAGCCCAGGCTGAATACAATAGTACCGGTAAAATGACCCATTTCTTTCAGAGCGTTTTAGAACATTATCAGTCTCTTCCTGCATTAGAACAGTCTCAATACCCGAATGATTATGCTCAAGGGCTTAAGAATTTAATAGACCAGGATTTTAACTATAAGACCCATCAAGCCGAAGGAAAAGCTAACTATTCTACAATTATTAATGATGTGCTTGCTTTCAGGAATAAATGATATGTGTATAAGCCGTTGGATACTGTCTACCTTCTGATTGTCCTTTTCATTTCGGGACGAGACGGACAGAATCCCCCAAAATCGATGAAGCTGTTTTAAACCCGCGCCTGTCTCTGCAAGAAGCGTAAACTAATATTTACGAATTTCTAAGGCCAATCACCTTGCAGAAGGTGACACGAAAGGCTGGTTTTGAATAGAATCCTGGCAGTTAACACTGCGGGAGGGCGGTGTTATCAGTGATTCCTCTGGATATAACACAACTAAGGACTTATTCAATGATCAAATCTTCTACGCTGGCTGCCTGTTTGCTGGTGACGACTGGCTGCCTTTCAGCCAGCACCTACGCTCAGCCACAGCCTTCAGAATCCCTCGCCCCTTATCCTCAACCTGAGAAAGGGAGAAGCCGACAGGTCATACAGCTGCCAGAAATGAAAAATGAATATTTGTATAAAGTGGAGCTGATGGTGGGTCAGACAATGGAGGTGGATTGTAATCAACATCTTCTTCTCGGCCAGCTACAGTCCGAAACCGTAGAGGGTTGGGGATATTCTTATTATGTCTTTAAAACAGCAAAATCAGCAGACTCTGGCGTGTCGCACGTATCAACCATGATGGCTTGTCCTGAAGATAAAAAGCAAAAGAAATTTGTGACCGCTAACCTCGGTGCAAACGGCATGTTAACCTACAACAGTAAGCTTCCGGTCGTCGTTTATACGCCAGACAATATTGAGGTTAAATATCGTCTCTGGAAAGCCGACGATGAAATCAACGCTGCCAAAATAAAATAATTAACTGATAAAATGTCTTCTCTGTATAAGTACGCAGTCGTCTGCCAGAGAAAAGACTTTATTTGCTCCAGCGTTGACTAATATAAGCTTCCTGTGGAGGCTGCTGGCCTGTTGCGCCCGCGGCGCATTATGAGCTGTCGCGCCACAAATAGCAGAGCCAGAAACTGCCTGGCGAGACAAAGCGGTTCTGTTCTTTCAGAGCAGAACCGACCAGCAGACCGTCGGGCAGACGGCAACTTTTTTCAGGTCGTAGGGTAGACGGTAACTTACCCCATTGTGAATTCAGCCTGGCCCCTCACTTCCCGCCGCTAATAGCGGCACCAGCACCTCGCTGATCGGCGTGGCAATATCATGCGCGCGTCCGTAACGCGCTATCACGCCGTTTCGGATTTCCCATTCAAGCGGGCGGTTAGCCTGCCGGTCCGCAAGGATTGACGTGCTCAAATCCGCGGGAGCCCGATGAAAAACGTCCAGGATTTCCTGCGGAACGCTATCGTCCAGTATTGCGCCTTCCGCACGAGCGACCGTCAGACATTCATGCAGATAAGCCAGTGCCAGGTCGGTGACGTCTCTGCGCGAAAACATACCGGCACGACGATTAGCCAGCACCATAAGTCCTGCTACCGCATTCTGCAGCAGTTTACGCCAGGCTATAGAAGTAAAGTCGGTCGACAGCTCAACGGCGCAACGTGTTGGCCTAAGGACATCCGCGACCCTTTTTGCCTGTGGCTCATCAGGCAGCGTCAGGCGCGGTTTGGCACGCAGCCAGACGGAGAAATCGGGCTCTCGCTGTGCCGGGAACCACACTACCGAAGGCACCACGCTGGCACCGTTAACATAAGGCTCCAGCTGAATTTTTTGTTCTACGCCGTTTTGCAGCGCACAGACCACCGTATTTTTATCGCAAAGCGTGGACAGCCAGTCAGCACAGTCCGCTATCTGGGTAGTTTTCACCGCGACGAACACTAAATCGAATGGCTGGCTGACGGAAGACGTCTCAGTTAATACCGGCCCCGGTACGACAGTTTCTTTTTCATCGTCACGCAGAGTTAATGTCGGATGCGCGGTCCGCCCGCAAAGCACGGGGGTGCGGCCAGCTTCATGCAGCACCGCGGCGAGGGTGGTACCGATAGCGCCGGGACCCAGCAGGGCAATTGTAGGACGGTCAGCCATTTTGTCTTCTCCATCATTAATCCACATCTGCGAAACCTGACCTGCTTGCGGTAAACACCGGCTTTCTGTCAGGAACATCTGCTCCGGGCGCGAAGCGAACAGCAGCAGGCTACCGTCTGCAAGCAGTTGATTATCAAACGAGGGGAGCATTTTAACTAGTTGTACGCCAAAACGGGGTGTTTTGCCCGCCTGTGACGCCATTTTTTCCAAAGGGATCGCCTGCGCCTGTATTCACCAGAACAGGCTTTTTGCCATTATTCAGTATGCAGGCCGATCGAGGGTTGCGCCTGCGGTGTCATGGCCTCCTTTGTCCTTGCCTCACGCAACTATCGGTTTGACAATAAGTGATGCTCCAGGTAAGGCCTTAATTTTTTTATAAAATGAGTATCAGCCTGGGGTAAGGTCAGCTCTTCCCGGCCATCTGTAGAAAGGATAAAAAGCTATAAGAGAATGCCGGTGATTTTATTTGTACTCACGGGCGACCTGTACCCATCTACATTAAATATTCCTGATTCAGTATGAATTCTGCTGATTTTAAAGGGTAAAAATAAGGTGGGCATTTTCATCAGAAACTCCCCTTTAAAGGGGTAACATCGGGGCACAATAAAATAACCTGCCTTTATTAATTTACAGACTACGTCAGTAACCCATTTCTGACACAGAGCAGCCTGACCGCGACGAGCGTAGAAACGGCCAGGATGTGTGCTGTTATACTGCAGCAATCCTCTACAAGCCGAATAAGGGGAGCGGCTCGCGATATACCCGGGCCGGAGAACCTGACGGTATCCAGGTGTTGCATCACGCAGGAATACGACAGCAGTGGCAGGTTACTCAGCCGTTTTATGATCCGTGAACCATTAAAGATTACGGGCCGATCGGCCGATAAACGTAGATTACTAATCCTGACTCTGACTTTCGTTACGGCTACTTTCCCGCTTAATTTCTGCAGGGAAAGGGCACGGTATAAACGGTTGCCGAACGGGCTGCCACGTCCGTAATAGCCGATGACTGCATTTGCATAACCGAAAAACCTTTCCCGGACGTGCGGGGGAGGGCAATGACGACAAAACGAGGCCTGTACGACCAGGATCAAGCTTATTCAGTCTCCTCAGCAAACAACGGAATCGACCGCCATGACCACTGTGACCACTCCTACTCTTTATGCCGTTTGGTCGACGGATGCCCAGGGTATTTGCATCGACAGTCAGGAAAACCCTGTCGGTTTGATGCCTATCCTGAAAGGCGTGTCGTTAAGCGACTGGCTGAGCTTCGCACAGGCTGATAGTGATGCAACGATCGCACTGAAACTTGCTGCGGCGTTGGAGCACGTGACACCTTTTCATATTGAAGTCCCTATCCAGTGTCTGGACGGAACGACGCGGCTTGTGGTTTTTTCGGGCCTGCCGGACGGGCAACCGGGCGCTTCCCGTCTGCAATACAGCGGTTTCATTCTTGATATAACCAGGCAGTGCAAAGCCCTTGAGGATGCGCTAAACACCGCGGCAGAATATCGTCTGTTAATTGAAAACAGTACCGATCTGATCGCTCATTGCGATACAAACGGTCGATATGTCTCGATTTCACCTTCTTACAGCATGATGACGGGCTGGTCGGCCGACGAGATGACAGGCGAACAGGTGGTAGGTTTCCTGCATCCCGACGACCGAGCACCGGCTACAGATGCCCTGGCCCACCTCTTCAATGGTGGCCTGCTGCCGGACGCAGTAGAGGTGCGCAAGTTACACCGCGACGGCCACTACATTACGCTGGGTACGAAGGCCTGCAGCGTCAGCGATCCCTCAACTGGCAAGATCATAGGTGCCGTGCTGGTGTCACGTGACATTACCCGCGACAAAGAAAGGATCCGCAAGCTTGAGAAACTGGCCACCCGCGACATGCTAACCGGCTTGCCTAACCGGGCGTGGATTAACGACCAGGTTAGCTGCATGCTTGCACAGGGCGAGGATCTGGCCTACACCACCGTCCTGTTTATCGATCTGAATGGTTTCAAGGCGGTGAACGATTCGATGGGACATGCGGCAGGCGATGTCCTGCTGCAACAGGTAGGCGAAAGGCTACAGCACTGCATGCGGCCGGGTGACTCGGTGGCACGCCTGGGCGGGGACGAGTTTGTGGTGGCAGCAAAATGCAGCGATCGTAAGGCGGCGTCGACCATCGCTCAGCGCCTCGTTGACAGCCTTAAAGCGCCTTTTACGCTCAACAACGCAGAAGTGCGAATCGGAGCGGCTATTGGTATTAGCCTCGCGCGGTTCGGGACGGTATCGGCTAAGATTTTATTTGAAAATGCCGATGTAGCCATGTACCAGGCGAAAGCACGACGCGATGGTTCATATCAGTTTTTCGAGCCTACCATGCTGCCGTTACGTGATTAAGATAGCCGACTGCGCGTAACGGTTTAGTCGAGTACCATTGCCTATAGTGCCGTACTCCCCCATCAGGTAGCCTCAACTAAGAAGGCGATAACCCTGACTGAATAAAGGGTCGGCCAGAGCCGGTTTCTCGCACTCAGAACTTTCCCGGCAATAAAAAATCCTCAGAATGATGAAACGTCGTTTGTGCGTCCAGAGGGACAAGGAATACCCTTCGCATAGAGGGTCACGTCAGTAAATTTCATCTTCTATCCGGTTTCGCCAGGCATCCCGCATCTCCTTTTCTCTGCAATCATTCCGGGATTGCCTGAGTACCAGCGTTATAAGCCGATGAAAGCGGGCGTCACTCTCCATTTTAAAAAAGCACCTGATATCGGCTATTTCATGCGCAGCGCTTCTACTACCAGGGAGAAGACCGCAGAAGGTTGCTTGCGGCTCGGGTAATACAGGAAATAACCCGGAAAAGGCGGACACCATTCCTCCAGAACGCGGATCAGTTTGCCTTCTTCAATGCTGTTGCCAAATTCTTCCTCGGGAAGAAAAGCGATCCCATGCCCGGCGAGCGCGGCATCCACCACAGGAGCAGAGGTATTAAAGACCAGCTGACCGCTTACACGTACATTCAGCGCCTTATGCGCTTTTTCAAATTCCCAAACGTAAAGGCCGCCGGAGGTAGCCATCCGCATATTAATGCAGCGGTGGCTGACCAGCTGTTTGGGCGAATCCGGGATCCCCATGGCGGCAAAATAAGCCGGTGATGCCACCGCTGCCATCCGCAGAGGCGGGCTGATGGGCAGGGCAATCATGTCTTTATCGATGGTGTCGCCCAGCCTGACACCGGCATCAAATTTATCGTTCACGATGTTACGAAAGCCGTGG
>Ga0157358_1000283_pt1 | contig 20681 bp, 17 predicted proteins | sample AttcapACBM2_FD_111484 | JGI IMG/M metagenome (GOLD analysis project Ga0157358, IMG submission 111484) | Fungus gardens microbial communities from leaf cutter ant in Botucatu, State of São Paulo, Brazil - Atta capiguara ACBM2 | ecosystem: Host-associated > Fungi > Mycelium > Unclassified ... | reverse complement strand
GTGACCTGTCATGTGACTTCCTTGTCACATGCCTTCTTCATCGTCCTAAAGAAAAAGAAAAAGAAAAAGAAAAAGAAATATAAAATCAAAAGAAAAATAGATAAAAGAAAAAATAAAATGTTAGGTCCAAAGCGTTCCATAACAGTAGTAAAGATATAAGCAGAGAATAATTTGTATGTGAAGCTAGAAAAGTGCAAGTAGAAGATTAAGGAAGTAGAATTCTTAGGAGTGGTAATTGGACCAAAAGAAATACAGATAAAACAAGAAAAAGTAAAGATGATATTAGATTAGCTAACCCCTAGTGAAGTCAAGGATATTCAGAAATTCTTAAAACTTGCCAACTATTATAGACAGTTTATAAAAAAATTTGTATTTATAGCCAGATCTTTATATAAGCTGGTAAAAAAAATAACAAAATTGAAAATAGAGATTGAGATAGAAGAAGTCATTTGAGATGTTGAAGAAATGGTTTACTATGGAACCTATTCTAGTAACACTAAATCTAGACAAAAATATAAGAATGGAGGTAGATATATCAAACTATTCTATAGAAGAAGAAGAGTGTTGTTAATGAAGTGTAGTAATAGATAGTAGAGACCAGTAGTATATCTCTCAAAATTTCTCAATAGGACAGAGAAGTTATAAAATTTATAATGAGAATATATTGGCAGTAATCAGGAGAGTTAGGAAATTGGAGGCATTTATAAGAAGATGCCAAATTTAAGTTCAAGGTTTAGACAGATTATATGAGTTTGGAATTTTTTATAAAGGAAGATAGATAAATTAAGTAGGAGACCAGATTGGAATGGAAAATAATAACAAAAACCAGAAATTAAAAAAAGAAGAATAAGTAAGAGAGATGATGGAGGTAGTAGTAGAAGGACCAGAATTAGTATTAGTAGAAAAAATTAAAAAAAAACAAGAGAAAAGAATAAAGAAAGGGAAATTGTATGTGCCAAAGGATGAAGAATTGAGATTAGAAGTTATTTGGTTATACTATGATATACCAGTAGCTAGATATAGAGGAAGATAGAAAACAATGGAGTTGGTAACAAGGAATTACTAGTAGTGAAGAGTAATAAAGAATGTTGAAGAATATGATTTATGTTAGAGAACAAAAAATAAGATAAAGGCACTTGTTGGAGTAACTGAGAATAGAAGTATGGAAATATGCTTTAAGCTCTAGAGGAACATCTATTAATGAGTAATACCTAATACATGACTTATCTCTAAGAAAACCTAAGAGAACAGAATGGGGTTTTCTAGAAGTAACTACTACCATAAATACTCTACTAGTCTATAGCAATCAGGTAGAACAGTACTAACATAAGACTGGAATAATTGCACCAGGTAGTTATAGACACTAATAGAAACATTAAGAACTATGTCTGGAATAAGAAAGAACTCATTAGATAGTAACTAGAAATACAATAGGTTAAAGACATGAATATAGGTAATAACTAGAGGTGATCAGAGGTAGCAGGTAGAGGCAACTGGTTTTTGCAACTGGAGATTGAAGTTAACAGTTCTCTTATAGTACTAGCAGAAAAGTTAATAATGAATGAGGTAGCAGAAAGAAATACAATATTAGTTATGTGTGATCAGCTATCTGAAATAGCATATTTTGTGGCAACTACAGAGGAGACATTAGTAGAAGGTTTAGCAAGGTTGTTAAGAGATAACATGTAAAAGCTGTATGGATTACCAGAAAGTGTAATAAGTAATAAAGGACCACAGTTCATGACAGAGTTGACAAAAGAGTTGAATAGGATGTTACAAATAGAGACAAGGTTGTTAATAACATTCCACCCACAAATAGATGAACAAATAGAATAGATTAACTAAGAATTGGAATAATACTTGAGGTTCCTTATAGAGTATAGACAGAGAAATTTGTAAGAGTGGTTAGCAATAGTAGAGTTTGTGGTGAACAACAAAGTTTATTCAGCAACAAAAGTATTTGTCAGAGTTATAAACAGTAGACTTTATTTTATTTTCATTTCTTTTTCTTTTTGTATCAAAACCCAGGGTTAAAGCATGACAGTCACATGTCACAACCACAGTAACAGTCATGGTCACAGGATTATATAACACAGAGAAGGATGTAGAAGGTCCTGGAACAAATAATATCATATAATATAACAACAGTATGTTGACCTTATGGCAAACATATATACTTTAGGGTAGGATAGTTGTAGTGTGTCCACAGACTACAGTCTATAGTATATAAGATAAGCTAGTTTGTACTTGGAACTCTATCAAGTTCTTTTATATCACTTAATACATTATCTTTTACTCTTATATAAGGTCTTAAGTCATAACAGTATTATCTTTTATAACAAACTATAAAAGAGAGCTGAGAATGGGAGTGGATATTAGGCAAAAGGAGAAAGTAGAGAAAGTAACAGAATTTGCATAGGATGAGAAAAGTCCTGAAGGAAGCTAAAGCAGCATTGAGAAAAGCACAAGAAGAGATAAAGAGACAGATAAATAAAGAATAAAGAGAAGTAGAAGAATAAAAGAAAGAGAATAGAGTAATGCTAAGTACTAAGGGCTTAGTATTTAAGAAGAAACCAGCAAAGAAGTTGACTGAGAGAAATGTAAGATCTTATGTAGTAAAGAAAGTAGTGTCAAAGAATATGGTTAAACTAAAGCTACTAACCTCTATAAGAATTCATCCAGTGGTAAATATTAGTAGAGTTGTTAGATATAGAAAACTAGTAAAAGGCTAAAAAGTACAAAAACCAAAACTAGTTGAAGTCAATGAAGTAAAAAGAAGTTTATGATAGAGAATAATACATATAAAAAGAAGAAGGACTTAGAAAATATAAAAGAGTTAGTAGATAAGTTTAAGAGAAGAGTAAAAGCAGAAGTTAGAAAACAAGAGGAAGTAGAGAAGAAGAATACAGCAAAGTTATTATTTGGATAAGAAAATGAAAAGTTCAAAAATAAGTATTTAAAAAAGTTGAAGAGAAACTGGAAAAGATGAAAAATAGTTTCTCTGAAGAAGAAACCTTAAAGAGAGAAGAATGTTAGAGTTGTGAATAATGGACTTTATTTTATTTTCCCTTTTTATTTTCCTCTTTATTTTTACTTTTCTTTTTCTTAAGGTTAGGGCTTAGTGAGATATTATATATGACTATGACAAACTATCACTTGTCACATAATACTATTATATAATCATATGGTCACAGAAAAATGTAAAAGATTCTGAAACAATAACATTATACTATATACCAATGGCATATAATATACATGCTCTTTAGAGTAGACTAGATTTAGTAATCCAATACAAGACTGTTCTTTTGCTCTTACACTTGAGTCTAAGTTCATAATACTATAACATGTTCACCTATAGCTAACATATAGACTTTAGGATAGGATTATTTATTGCTAGCATAGACCATTATATATAAAGCAGTAATATATTTGGGACTTCTTGTTTAGTTCTCTTATGATTCCCATAAGACTCTTATCTTGTAAGACTACTTAGTATGTTATTAATTACTTTGATTAATAGTTGCTATAACAGAATATATTTATTTGCTAGCTCTGAAATTGGCTCTAGAGAGCAAATTAGGTAATTCTGTGGACTTATCAACACATTCAGAACATTTTTAGAAATCAGAAAAAAGTATAGAATTTTTTATTAATTTATTTGGATTTTTGAGTTAACTATAGTAGTAGTTAGAGAAAAAGAAGTAATACCTTGTTAGTATGCATGTTTAGCCACACAATTTTGGTATGGTTTACCAGGCTCAGTTTTCTAGGTCTAGATTACACATTTCATTAGAAAATACTTGAACTCTCTAATATATTTACTACTGTTATAAACTTAGGCTTAGCTCAGGTTGTAACTTATACAAAGACTTGAGTAAGAATGTGAGAGATGATTAATTAGTAAAGTATAAAGATGCAGAATAGTATTGTTAAAACTTAAAACCTTGAGTAAAGTTAAAAGAACAACCTTAGATTAGGTAATTATAAGAGAACTCAATAGAAAGCTCAGTATAGAACTGTCTACCTTATATATACTGAGCTACTGGTTTGTATTACAGTATCATTAACCTACCCTAAAGGATAAGGTTAATATATGTCAAATATATTATAATAATGTTATTTCTTTTAAAATCTTCTATTGTGATATGTGATTATGTAACAGTGTCTATAGTAGTAACTGATGTATAATACCAAGTCATTTTTTGTAACAGTTTTATAACTGTAATATATAATATCATACTAATTCTAACTCTAAGCCCTAAAATAGAAAATAAAACAAAAATAAAAATAAAGTGAGAAATAAAACAAAATAAAATAGAGTCCACTGTTTGTAACTCTAACAAGTATCTATAGCTATATATACTCAATGACTATGAGAAATATATAAAGTATCCTTGAGGAAATAATAAAGAAAATAAAAAAGTCTCTACTACTACATAAGAATGAAGCAAGATATAGTAAATAATAAGTCAGAAGTGAAACAAACCCTAGCACATATTCAGCATGAGATATAAATTATGGAAATTATAACAATATTTCTGTTTTAGTGTTCATATTCTCATAAATCTTATTATAAATAAGCTACTCACTGGTTGTGATGCTTGAACTTAATGGTGTTTCAGAGGTTCAGTATAATGAATAATGATAATAGATGATGAGTAGTATCAATGGGAATAATTGATGTAAATTAATGTTGTTAAGTCTGAAGTCTAATCTTTAGATACAAAAGTATATATACAAAAGAGTAATGGTCTATACACAAGCTGTTTCCATCATATGATCAAAACTCATACCTAATAGGAGCTGTCATCTATCATAGCAGCTGTCAGGCTAATTTTAGAAGGTAACTAATTATATCACTATATTGATATACTTGTATCTCTATCAATATTTATAGTTATGTAATATACTATATATCATTAGAAATAGTTTGATGAGTACTTTCTAATACAAGTTTGATTATGCAAATCTGTCCAGTCATTCATAAGATATTAGCAAATAAAGATTTTACAGTTACTGATGACCTGATATCTTGGTTGTTTGTTTTTGGTTTTTATACATCTCATATATGTACAAATAGCCTTTATTTGGGACTTTATAGCATAATCTAAAAATGCTAAGTCTTCAACCACATATGATACTACCAACTTCTTTGTTAGTCTAATAACTATTTCTTCTTATAATGTTAAGACTATGAAGAAAAGTTCATGTGATAGCTCTCCTAAATATATTTTAATTAGAAATCCTCATTGGCTTATATCTGAGTTATGTTTTTGTTTAATAAACTTGACTATGATTTATTTCCAATATTATATATTCTTTTCTCTATTATATCAAATAGTCTTAGAATGATAAAAGAAATGGTATAGTTTTCATTGGTGATTACAGTATTTTTAATGCTTTCTTCAAGTTATTGACTTTTTCTTGTATGAAAACTGTTAAAATTACAAATAATAAACTATTTTATTTTTCTATTTTCTTTTATTTTTATTTTATTTTTATCAGAGTTAAAATTTAGTATGATGTTATATGTTACTATCATATATTGTCACACAATATGATTTGGTATCATATATTGGTTACATGTCACATGACATAGTCATAGTCACAGTCACATAATCACATATTATAGAAAAATATAGAAAGTTCTAAGATAATAATATTATACTATATATAAGATCTTAAATTTGCAATAAAAACTAGTTCAGGAGTTTTTAGTTTGCTTGATTCTGATATAGCATATGGTTTGTGGAAAAATATCTCTTTATCTTGAACTATATTTTCTTTTTGTTTCTCTTTGTCAATAATCATTGGTTGTAAAGTCTCTAAGTACATTTCTTGGTATACCTCTTGTATTATTTTGATATGTTTTTTAAATATCTTTATAAATAATATTTCTAAGTTTCTTAGATATACTATAGATATCTCCTCCAATTTGCTCTTTATAAGTTTTTCCAGTTTGTAGTAGAACAGTTTTGATGTCTGTTAGTTGGTTATTTGCTACATCTACTATCTTGATGAGATTTTGGATTTATAATTGAAAGTCTGCTATTCTCTCCAGTCTTTAGATTATTTTATGATATTTCCTTGTCCAATTCTTTTTTTGATAGTTCAGGGTTATAATAAGATCTATATTGTTCACAGTACAAACAACATATGGATTAGGAAAGATAGAAGCAGTTATGAATTTGTAAGTTATTTGTGTTGATTTCTTAATTACTATTATAGCTTTGAAATGTTGATTTGAGATTTCATTCTCTTCTTTTATAGATTTTAACTCAAAATCTTCACCCAATAGTCTTGAATCACTTCCCTAGTATATAGTAATCCCATTTCTGCTATTTATTAATTATGTTCATTCCTATATCCTTTTTAATAAACTAGAAATTGTATATCATATCTTTGTTTTTGATAATTTCTGATTTTGTTTACTTCATACTCTTCTTCTCCATTGATAATGTCTGGTGGTTGTTACAAACTCAAGACCTTAGAGTAGGTTAAGAATAAGAACCTTGTATTAGGGTCAACACAAGAAAACTTGATAGAAAACTCTATACAAGATCATTCCTTATATATACTGAAACCTAACAATCTATACTCTACTACTTTAGCCTACCCTAAATAACCATATGTTTTCCTCAAGGTCAATATATATATAACATGTTGTATAATGTCATTTCTTCTAGATTCTTTTACTGTTTTCTATTATGCTATATGATCATATAATATATCCATAACAGTGTTGTAATTTGACAGTTTGTGATGGTAACTTGTGATATCATGCTAAACCCTAACCCTAAGTTCAAAATTGAAAATAAATTGAAATAAAAATAAAATATAAAGTCTACTCTTTGCAACTCTGATAGTAATAGCATTAAATCTATATGTTGTCTCTTAAATTGTAGTTTCCTACATCATGTTAGCAGGTCTTTATTCAACACATTGTAAATCACCTATTTTTTTGGCAGCTCCAGCTGAAACACTCCTTGACCAATGTCTTTTGTAATCTTAAAGAGTCTGTATCTTTTCTAGTCAAGCTTTTTAGAGAGTCATTTCAAGTAGATATTCTTAGCCTTCAGCTACATGTTGTCTTTTACTTTCAACTTCTATAGATTTCATTTTTTTTTGTCAAATTGCTTCTTTACAGCTTCTTTTGCCATTTCTATTGATTTCTTTACTGCTTTCCAACTTCCTTGTAGTTCCTTGAGGAAATCTTCTAGTTTTGGTAATTCTTTTTTTACTGTTAGATCCTCTTTCCATAGATATTATCCAAAGTTAAGTTTGAATAGAATATATCCTGTAGCTACATGTTTCCTATTATTATACTAGAATTTTACCACTGATAAACATTTTATCCAATTATCTTGCTGGTAATTAATGTAATGTCACAAAGACACTTTGACTTCTTAATTAATTCTTTCTGTTTGGCTGTCTATCTGAGAATGGTAAGCTATAGATAATGTTCTTCTTATTCCTAATGCCTTGCTAAGGTCTTCCATAAATTGTGAGGCAAATTGAGGCCCTTTGTTACTAAGAATCTTCTTTAGTATTTCATAGATTTTTCATATTTTGTCTCTGTAGATTTTAGCTATGTTCTTCAATGATACTGCTATAGTTGTTGCTTTAAATCTAATCATCTTGGTAGATCAATTGACTATGACTACTATTGTGTCTTTGTCATTTGATTTGGGCAATAGTCTAATAATGTCAATACTAATTTCTTACTATGGTTCTTAAGATGTTTCCAATGGATAAAGTTCACCTGCTTTCTTTATATGCTATACTTTGTTTTGTTGGCATCTCTGGCATCCTTGGACATACTTCTTGACATTATTTTATATTCCTGGCTACCAATAGTTCCTCTTGATTAACTTAAGCATCCTCTGTTATTTTGAATGTCCTATATTTTCTAGTTTGTAGTTTTCTTGTAGGATTTGCTCTCATATCTTCTAGTTGTTTAGAATATATATTTTTCTTTCCATATAGACCACTCCATTGTTCTCTCATGCTAATCCATTTTCTTTTTCTAACTTTTTTTGTATCTTTTGTTTTCTAGTATTGTTTTTTCAGATTCCTTCTAATAATATGGTTTCTTCTACCAATTGGTTTTCTCTAAACACTATCACTTCTGCTTCTATGTTAATCCTTCTTGTCCAAAGCTCATCTCTGAGCATTTTAATGTTCTTGTCATCATTCTTTGTATCCATCTGGTCTTTTCTTGATAAGATATCTGCTTTTATAGTTGTTTTCTCTGGAATATGTCATAAAACTTAAGATTTTTGTAGTCTGTACAAACTTTGAACTTCCTTGTGGTGTCCAGTAGATATTGTCTCCATTTTGTTAAAGCTTCCACTATAGCCAGTAGTTCTTTATCATAAATTCTGTAGTTTCTTTTAGCTGCTTGTATTTTTCTTAATAAAATGCAATTGGTCTCCATTTTTCTTTCTATTCCTGGGATAAGACTCCTCTAATTACATGTCCTGATACATTTGTCTCCACTCTGAATTTTCCTTTTCTTTTGAATAAAGTAAGTACTAGTTGACTTGTAACCTTGTTCTTCTTCCCGTTTCCATTTCTTTTTTCTTTTGAGTTTATTGAGAGATTTCACTGTATGACTAAAGTTCTTGATAAAGTATCAATAGAAATTTGTGAACCCTAAAAAGCTTTCCACTTCTTTTACTTTGATAGAGGTTTTCTATTCCTTAATAGCCTTGACTTTGTTGTTTTCCATTGATACTTCTTCTCTTCCAACTACCACTCCTAAGATAGGTATTTCTTTAACATTGAATATGCACTTTGACTATTTAAAACAAATGTTGTGTTTCTTTGCTATTTTTAAGAATTATATTGTTCTTTCCTCTAATTTTTTCTTGGTTTTGGCAAATATAACAAAGTCATCCATGTAGTTTGCTAGTACTCTCTTCTGTAAGAGTTCTTAAAATATACTATTCATCATTCTTTAGAATGTTTCTGATGAATTGCATAAACTGAAATACATCACTTTTAGTTCAAATAGTTCTTTGTTGGTTAAGAATTCTATATTCCATTCATTATCTTTCTTGATTTTTATGTTGTTGTATCTTCAGATAAGATCCAATTTGTTAAAATACTTAGCCTCCTTAAGCTTATCAATTACTTCTCCAATTAAAAGCAATAGTATCTTATCCTTTATCATGTATTAGTTCAATTTCTGGTAATCTTATACCAATTGTAGGAATCTATTTTTCTTTGGAATGTAAAAGCATAATACTATGTATTTTGATTGAACTTGATTCTATAATAAGTTCTGCCTTAAACTACTCTTCCAACCATTAGTTTAGCACTTTATCTTCTTTGATTATCATGGCATAAGCTTTAACATTTAGTTCTTTTGGTGCATTCTCCATTAGATTAATTACATAATCCCAAAATAGATATGCTGTAGCCATACTCCCTAATATTACTACTTTAGATCTTTTTACTATCTTTTGGATTTATAACATTATTTTATATAACATAGTTATATAATCCTTTATTGCTAAAATAAAACTAAAAATAATTTAAAATAAGAGAAAGTTAAAACAAAAATAAAATCCTACCAAGCTCAAATAATATCCAAAGATTTGTTTATATATCATAACAAAGTAGTAACTTAGAAATAGCTCAAGTAGGAATTATAAAAGAAACTTAATTAATAAGGAGCTCTTACTTTATTACTTGTCAGATATATTTCATACTTGAAGGCAAAATTTTACAGATTAGCTGAAGTTTAACAAGTATAGGAATTTATCAAAATCCACAAGGTTGTAGGCTTTCCATAATGACCTTAGCTTTAGCTTATATACTGTATTGTCTACATTTTGCTGGGTTACAACTTGAGAAGATAAAATAAAGTTCAGTAGAGAGTATTCTGATGGAAAAAAGTATGTTGACTTAACATCAGAGCTTAGTATTAATAATGACAAAGACTATGGTTGATTATTAGACTAGATATTTACAGAGTATTTACCAGTTATCCACATCAAGTAAAGTTAGTGTTTGAGTCTGGCTTCAAGCTAGGCAGATATTTGATTAAATTGATCTATAAAGAAACACTAACTAAGTATAGAGTTTGAAATAAGAGTAATCTCCACTGTAGAAGACTAAGTACTTACAAAGTTTGAAGATGTTATATGTTATAACCTTAGAACCTTAGAGAGGATTTAAAGGTTAAACTCTTGTATTAGAGAAGATACAAGAGAACTTGATAGAGAGCCCTTTACAAAGTGGTCTACCTTATATACCTATTTGAATGGTCCATGCTAACTACTATGTACTCTACCCTAAACAACTATGTGTTAGGCATAAGGCCAACATGCAGTATACATGTTATATGATATTATCTCTTCTAGAACCTTCTATTCCTTTCCCCTATGTCTCATGATCTGTGACCAATCAACCCTAACCCTAAGTTCTATAAATGGAAAATATGAAAATAAATCAAAATGAAAATGAAAATAAGAAAAGAAAATAATAAAAAACTAGGTCTATTTCTTATGATCTTGACATCATATACAAGCCCACCTGTCCAGAAATTACATCCCTGCAGTGATATCATCTCTAAATTTTACAAGCCTACCTTCTATAGTGGCTACCTTTCTTGCAACATATCTTATAGCAATGCTACAACCCTCCAGGTATTCCGTCTTTCATAGTAGAGATACTCTTATTCAACTTAGTCTTCTATGACAGAGTTACTCCTGTCAGTGTCTCAACACTGAAACTTCCACTCAGGGTAATAGGGGTTTTACTACTAAAACCCCAAGCATCTCCTATACTATCAGTTTGTATATAAGACTAGTAGTTATACTGTAATTTGTTAGTCTGATAATCAATGAAGATAATTCTTATTGAACTTGATCTCTGGTGTTCAACAGTGACACACTAATCAGCACTCACTCCCATCTCAGACTTCTTCCTATCATCTAAAGTTGTGACTACATGGCAGATAGACAGCACAGTACATAAGCTGAAGCCAAGGTCATTCCACAAGTTCACTCATCTCCAAGTCCATTTTGTGGACTTCCACCTTGGTGTGAACCACGCCTGACAGAAGATAAGTAATACTATTATAAAAAATAAGTTATTTACAGGGTTGAACTTAAACATATAATACTACTACACCATTTATACAAGTATATCATAATCTGTACTAGCTATATTTATCCTATTCTAAACTACATATTACTATAATGTTATGTTATATATCTTTTTATTGTTCAAAGAGAAGAGAAAATAAAAGAAAAATCAAATTAGAAAAATTAAAAGAGAAAAAAATATTAGAGTTCAGAGTATATTATAACACTTGTAAGAAAACCTACTTTAGTACTCCAAACCCTGGCTCTTAGCCCCACCAAACTCTGTGATATTCTTGTTTCTTGCCAGTTAGTACTTGATTACTTTACTAAACTTTGTGATCTTTCTCTAGCCAATTTATTAATCTCCCAATTCTGCTAGACTTTATAAGCTCTTGCAAGTATATTTTCAATCTCTATTATTAAACTCTCTAATATTCCTGCTATAAGATCATTTTCTACTTTTTCCAGTATATTTCTAGGTATTTTACTAGAGTTTTTAACTATTTGGTGTTACAACTCAAAGATCTTAGAGTTGATCAATGAATAGAACCTTGTATTAGAGTTAACACAAGAGAACTCAATGGAGTTCTTAGTACAATATATTTACCTATATATACTAACTATCAATGGTCCATGCTTGGCTATTTTTAGTCTGCTCTAAAGACCATATGTCAGCTATGAGGTCAACATATGTTATATATATTATATAATATCATTGTTCTCAAACCTTCTACCATGTTCCATGTGACTATGTGATTGTATAACTATATGACCATGATATCACTCTAACCCTAACCCTAGATCTAAGAATAACAGTAGTCAGATGTCAGATATATGAAGCTTAGATTTTAGTCTTTTTATTTAATTTTCTTTTTCTTTTTTTTTCTTTACCTAGGTCAGTATTATTCTACCAGATTGGACTGGACTTGATTAGTACTTAGAATAGTTGCCATCCTTAGAAGTCTTCATTTTATTTTTTTAGAACTTTTTGGAGATGAGTGCTTTATACTTATTAGTTATACTATTATGAACTTAAGACTAGAATTAAGTTAGAAGAATAATCTTGGATTAGGTTAATCATAAGAGATCTCAATAGAGTTTCTAAGTACAATTTATCCTATTTATATATACTAGACTGATAGTCTGTGCTATATAAAATCCAGATTATATATGTTGTAGCAACTACTAGTCAAAAAACCAATAATAACATGAGTAGTAAATCTCAAGATGGATATCAAGTGGAAATTACAAGAGAACTCAACAAAAAGTCCCCAATATATTGCTATCTTATTTATATAATAGATATATAGTCTGTACTAACAATAAATAACCCTATCCTAATATCCATGTATTATTCATGAGTGCACCATATATATACTATAAGGTAAATATACTATTAACATGTACCTTAATATTATCCTTTCAGCCCTTCTCCCAAAGTTTAGGCCTATGATATTATATTATGTGATATGTTATATAACCACAGTTACATGTCTCTTCATTATCAAAGAAAATAAAAATAAAAATCAAAGAAAAATATTAAATCAAGAAAAATATTAGTATCCAAGCACATCATAACAATGTGTATTATTGTTATAACCTTAAATTTTTAGAGTAGGATAAAAGTCAAACTTTTGTATTAGAGAAGATACAAGAAAACTTAATAGAGAGCTCTTTACAAAATAGTCTACCTTATATACTTGTACAGATGGTCCATGCTAGCTACTGTGCACCCTACCCTAAATGACCATGTGTAAAGCATAAGGTCAATATATGGTATCCATATTGTATGATGTCATTTTATTCCAGAACCTTCTACTCCTTTCTCTCAAGTTCTGTGATCAATGTTGTGACCACACCATCAGATGTGACTGATGTGACAGTGTGACCAATCACTTCTAACCCTAACCCCAGAGTTCTAAAAATAAAGAAATGAAAAATAAAATTGAAGTCTATTGTTTTGTTTTCTTACAATTATATACTATTGATATGTAGTATAATATCATCATTTTACAACCTTCTACATTCTTTTATAACATATAATTGCATAACTGTGACTATAACTGTATCATGTGATCTGTGACTAATATGTAATACTAATAGTAATGTTATGCTAAACTCTAACTCTAAATAAAAATAAAATAGAAAATAGAAAAACAAAAAAGACAAAAAAAATAAATCAAGTTCAATATTTATGACTCTAACATATACTAATATACTTAAAACTTTCTAGAGATCACAAACTCTGTTAAACTCTACAGTTTTCACTCAGTTGCTATTAAAACAATATTACAAATAGGTTCAGAATGATTGCACTGCAATAAATCTTATTCACAATGCCTTGAATCCTTCTCAATAACCATATATATATGGCATCTTGATGTCAGAAGAGATGTGGAACAATTTGTATCAGTTATACTTCATTTCTTGACAGAGAACAAGCATCTATTTCTATATGTGGAACATCTGGCATCAGATGTAGAACAAGAAGACATCTATGACTACTCATCTTAGACATATGCTTGAATTACATCAATATATTATTGAATGTAGAAAAGAGATGAATGACAGAACATTCATCAATGCCCTATTCATGTCACTTCCTCAGTCTCTGGAGTAGAGAGCTTTATGGAATACCTTTTATCACAAGAGAACATTGCTGACCTTGAACAATGTTATTACTAAGTTGAACACTGGGTTGGACCAAATGGTTCAGGATCAAACAGTTGAGGATTGCAGCAAAAAGGCTGCTAGTGATCAGGTGGCACTGTTGGTGAATGGTACTGGTCAAAAAAATAGAGGTTTGAGTTTGAAGAAAGAAAAAGAAAAGAAAAAGAAGAAGCCAAAGCTTGATGATGTCTGTTACAATTGTGAAGATCTTGGATACTGGAGAAATCAACTAGCATATCCTAAATGCAAGGAGCAAGAGGGTCAGTACAGTGGTTCAGCAAATGTAATAGTTGATCAACTTAAGCAGTTAGAAGAGCATAAGGTCAGCAAAGTACTAATGGCAGTTGAAGGGGCTATTGTGGGTGATGGTCTTATCCTTGACTGTGGCACAACTATATATATGTTTGCTGAGAGGGTTTATTTTAAGTCACTGAAGTCCAAGAAATCTGGTATCAGAGTTGAAGACAGTAAATACTAACTATTTTTCTTTTTCATCTCTATTTTTTTTCCTTCATTTTCTATTTTGGAAACTTAGGGTTATGGTTAGTGTAACATCACACTGTCACACATCAGTCACATGTCACACTAGAAAGATGATGTCATATAGTATATATAACATATACTGATCTTAAAACAAATACATAGCTGTTTAGTGTAAGCTAGAAGTAGAGTAGCACAAACTATGGGGTTTTAGTATATAAGATAGACAATCCTGTACAGAGTTCTCTATTGAGTTCTCTTGTATTAACCCAATATAAGATCTATTTACTTATCCTATTCTAAGGACTTGAGCTTGTAACATCTAGCCATTTTGTAACCATTGGTGGTTGCAACCAAGTCCCTGTAGTTGGATGGGAATCAGTATGTTTCTGAGCCTTGCTTGACAATGCTTACTAAGAAGTTGTTTTGAACAAGATCCTTATCACAAATAAACTACTCACTGGTTATGATACTTGAACTTAGTGGTGTTTTAGAGGTTCAGTATAAGGAGATAATAATAAGTAGTATCAACAAGAATAATTGATGTTGTTAAGTCTAAGGTCTAGCCCTCAGACATAGAGATATATATATAAAAGAGTAATAGTCCATGTACAAGCTGTTGCCATCACATAATCAAAACTCGTACTTAATGGGAGCTGTCATCTGTTATAGTAACTGTCAGGCTAATTTTAGAAGATAACTAATTATGTCACTACATTGATATGCTTGTATCTCTACCAATACTTATTGCTTTGAGATGCATTATATATCATTGTAAACAGATTGATAAGCACTTTCCAACGCAAGTTCAATTGTGCAAATCCAGTCAGCTGTTCATGAGATATTAGTAGACAAAGCTTTTACAGCTACTGATGGCCTGATATCTCAGTCATTTGTTGTCACTTTTGTGCATCCTACACATATGCAGATAGCCCTCATTTGGGGCTTCCCATTGTGACTTAGTTTGTGAAAATCAGTCCACTGGTTGTGGAGATACAAGCTGAATAAAGTTTGTGACAGTCCTTTATATTTCTCAGCTTGGAGTGAACCTTGTCAGTCTTAGTTTGTTGCAGAGAAGTGGTTCTACTATCAGAAGCTTGAACAATAGGCTTACTGTGGTGTATATGGGTGAAGACTTACTACATGCTATGATGAATGGAGAAAAAAGCACTCTCTACTTCGTCAATAGTAGTAATTATATAGTCTTTATTATGTCAAGTGAGAATATGTGTTTGTGACATCATCACATAGATCATCTTAGCCCCTCCCTAATTTCTACCATGAGCTGTTGCAAGATGGTTAAAAAGTTGAAACTCAACTCACCTTTGGCATTCAATCATCTTTGCAGTAGTTGTATGTATGGTAAATCCCACAAGTTGCTGCTATCAAACTCAAGTTCTTTATCATATTCAAAGATAGAGTTAGTTGTTATGGATTTGATAGGCCTGATGTCAAGATCGTTGATGGTGGACTCTGTTTTTATTTTCTCTTTTTTCTTGAATTTTATTTTTCATTTTCTTTTCTTTTATTTTTCTATTTTTAGAACAACTCGGGTTAGGGTTTGTCAGTCACACTGTCATATCAGTCACAAATTGATGGTGTAGTCACAAGACTGATCATGGGACTTGGGAGAATGAAGTAGAAGGAACTAGAATAAAGTGACGTCATACAGCATGGATCACACATGCTGGCCTCATGTTATACTCATGGTCGTTTAGGGTAGGGTGCACAGTAGCTAGCACAGACCATGGGTATTAGTATAAAAGGTAGACTGCTCTGTACTAGGAACTCTATCGAGTTCTCTTGTGTTACTCAATACAATAGTTGTTTCTTTGCTTAACCCTTTGAGCATTGACTCATAACACCTGATGTCCATTCCAATGTGGAACAGTAATCTCTATGCTTTGATGGCAGTAAAGGTAAGTTGTTGTTATCCTATTGGACACTTGTTGAAGCATAAGGAGAAAGTTGGAGTAGTGGTGAGGGATGTTGTTGTTATGTTTGAGAGATAGTCTGGTGAACATATGAAGTGTTTTTGAAGTGATAACAGGACTGAGTTCATTAACTTGACAATGAATCTGTTCTGTAGAAAGAATGAGATTATTCACAAGACAACTAATCCATACTTGTCTGAACAGAATGGCATTGCAGAGCATGCCATAGCCATTTTCTTTGAAATGGTGCAGTACATGCTCTATGTGGCATCTGTTGACCTTTGTTACTAAGGTGAAGCTTTCATATATACAGCCCATATTTATTTTTAATAGCTACAAGTAGTTTTAAAGACATTGTGCCTTATAAAGCTTGGACTGGTTGGAAACTGGATATTTTCTATTTATGCATTTGGAGATCTTTTAGATTGGCATATATTTCTAAGCAAGTTCAGAAAAGAAAGCTTGAATCCAGGGTGGTATCAGTGAGGCTGTTAGGGTGGTGGAATAATGAAACAAAAGGATATAGGCTAGAGGATTTAGAGAGTGGAGGTGGAAAGGTAATTGTTTCCTAGGATGTGAAATTTATAGAGGATGAGTCTCCCAGTGATCTCACAGTTGTTAATGTTCATGGAACAATAGCAATAGCCAAAGAAATTGATGGACTTATTGATGGTGCTATTTCTTTGGGTATAGAAAAATCAACTATTTCCAGCCTAGGTGCTTCAAGCACTTCTGACATGAGTAAATCTGTTACTCTCTCTCCTCAAGTCCCTTTCCTTCCTTCCATCCTCACCCCTTTCATTACCAATAAGGGAATTGGTTTATCTCACTTCTGCCAGTTTAACACCAATAGATCAAAATATTGTGTTCAACAAAGTTATATCTGAAAATGTAATGAAGGATATAGTTCTAGCTACTACTGTTTCTTGTTTGACCTCAACTCAGATCAGGAAGCCTATATATTGTTATGATTTTACAACAGTTGAGGAATTAGGTGTCAAAATCAGACAGGCTTTTACTGCAACAGCAGGTGAACCTCAAAATTATGCTCAAATCCTCCAGTCTCCTGATTGAGAAGAGTGGGAAAAGGCAATTGTGACTAAGTTTTTGAACTTGCAATATACTGGTGTCTTTGAGTGGATTGAAGAAGTACCAGAGGGGAGGAATATTGTAGATAGCTGTATTGTTTGTAAGGAAAAGCTCAATGAACAGGGAATACTTGTAAAGAGGAAAGTTTGTATCATCACTCAGAGCTTCTTGCAAATCTCAGGAGAAGATTTTACTGAAACTTTTGTATTGGTTCTGAGGTTCACCACCTTACAAATTCTTCTTGCTATCACAGCATACTACAATTTTGAGTTACATCAGATGGACATAGTAGTAGCATTTTTGAATGGAGAGTTGGATGAGGAAATTTACATGAAAGTACCTAATAGTATCTGTAAATTTGCACCAAGTGGGAGCAGTAGAAGATGCTGGAGGTTGAAGAAGTTGTTGTATGGGCTGAAGCAATCACCAAGGCAGTAGAGAAAGAAATTGAATGAGGTGATGAAGACTTTAAGCTTGTCAGACACAGTTCACACTGAGGTAGAAGTCTACAGAAATGACTCAGAGATGAGCAGACTTGTGGAATGACCTTAGCTTCAGCTTATGTACTGTGCCATCTGTCTGCCATATGGTCACAACTTGAGATGATGGGAAAAAGTCTGAGATGGAAGTGAGTGCTAATTGGTGTGTTGCTATTGAACACTGGAGATCGAGTTCAATAAGAGATTATCTTCATCAATTATCAGACTAGCGAATTACAGTATAACTACTAGTCTTATATACAAACAGAATATATAGGAGATGTTCAGGGTTTCAGTGGTAACACCCCTATTACTCCGAGTGGAAGTTTCAGTGTTGAGACACTGACAGGAGTAACTCTGTCATGGAAGACCAAGTTGAATAGGAGTATCTCTGCCATGGAAGACAAAATACCTGGAGGGCTGTAGCACCACCATAAGACATGTTGCAAGAAAGGTGGACTTGTAGGTTTTGGGAGATGATTTCACCATGGGGATGTATTTTCTGGACAGATGGACTTGCATATGACAAGGCTTCACAAAGTTTATTGTGGACAATTCATTGTACTTCCTCTAGGAGGAAGGTACTCTCACTTTGATCATTGTCATTTGGGTTGACAACATGATCATTTCCAGCTATAAACTGGGATCCATCGTCCACTTTAAATTACAGTTTGAGGGATATTTTAAGCTTACAGATTTAGGTAAACTCAGATACATGCTCGGTATTCTTGTTACACATGACCACACAAATCATCTTATTTATATTTCACAGAAGTCATATTTTAAGCAGGTTCTCAAGCATTTTGATATATCCAATTCACATTCTGTCTCCACTCCTCTTGCTATTGGCAGTATTCTTTCACTTTCTCAATTTTCTCAATCTGAAGAAGATGTCAGCAAGTATATGTTAGGAACTTAAGTCTTTAGAATTAGACAAAAGAACAAACTCTTGTATTGGAGTAAATACAAGAGAACTTGATAAAGAGCTTTTTACAAAGTAGTCTACCTTATATACCTACTTAGATGGTCCATGCTAGCTACTGTGCACCCTACCCTAAATGACCATGTGTTAGACATGAGGTCAGCATATGATATATACACTATATGATATCACTTCTTCTGAAACCTTCTATCTCTTTCCCTTATATCTCATGATTTGTGACTGTTACTGTGACCAATCATCACTCTAACCCTAATCCTAAAGTTCTAAAAATATAAAATAAAAATAAATTGAAAAGAGAATGAAAATAGAGAAGAAAATAAAATAAAATTGAAGTCTATTGTTTTCAAATCTAACAGTACAAGAAATTTGCTAATGATATCCACTATCTTTCTCTCATTGGTTCACTCCTTTATGCTACACAAACTTGTCCAGATATTCAATACACTGTTGGTCAAATAGCATAGTTTAGTAGAAATCCTGGTATTTTACACCTTTAGACCACTAAGCATATTTGAGAAGAACTGTAGGTTTGAAATTGGTATTGGGAAGATGTGGAGGAAGCACCTTTGATTTGGTTGAATAAACAGACTCAAATTGGGCTCAGGACTTGAACAATCAATACTCTATTGGAGGCTTTGTGTTCAAAGTCACTAGAAGCACTGTTTTGTAATCTTCTAAGAAGCAACCTACCATTGCTACTTTGTCTGTTGAAGCAAAATATATGGTCTCTTTGAATGCTACAAAGAAGGCTATCTGACTCAGGACTTTGTTGGGAGAACTTAACTTCCTACAGATATCTACTACCATCATTCACACTAACAATCAGAGTTGTATTACTCTCACTCACAATCTAGTCAATCATTCACATACTAAGCACATCAACATCAAGCATCACTTCATTCATGAATATATTAAGCAAGATAAAGTCAAGCTTAAGTATGTTTCAATAAAGAATATACTGGCCAATATCTTCACCAAGCAGGTCCTTCATGAATCTTTTGTCAGATTCAGAGAAAGAGGTTGGGCATTGTTTCAATATCTCACTGAGTGAAAGTATTAGAAATAACAGTTTCAATATCATAATTATTTTTATTTCTATTTTTATTGTCATATTAGACTTATACTCTATATTATTATTGTAACTTGGACTGAGACTTGGTCATCTGCCTCACCTCATAGTATATATTCTAGTTTACTCTGTAATAGAGAGTTAACAACTTGATCTGTGAACTTCAGATTCTATTAAACACTTTATTCTACTACTGCACAACTATGTTTGTCCACATCACTTGTTATTGTTCATTTCTTTCATTATCATTCAGTAACTTAGAGAGATAGGCCACTGGCCTCTATTTTCCATCTTTATTATAGTGCACTTGGACACTAACATTTTTCTTTTTCTTTTATCTATTTTTCTTGATTTAGTATTTCTTTTCTTTTGATTTTCTTTTTCTTTTTCTTTTATTGATAATGAAGAGGTACATGACTGTGGTCACATAACACATCACATGATGTGAGGTCATAGGCCTAAACTTTGGGAGAAGAGACTAAAAGGATGATATCAGAGTACATATATATGGCATGGTATCCTTATAGAAGACATGAGGATGAGTGTTGTGGCAACCACTTATCACAAAGACAAATGATCATACAAGTGGTAAATCTCTTAAGTTGGATATCAAGTAGGAAGTTCACAAGAAAACTCAACAAGGAGTCTTTGCTAAATTAGAGTCCTATATATACCAAGTACACCTGGTCCGTGCTACCAATAATTAAGCCTGCCCTATTGTCCATGCTACAACCTCATATCCACCTCATTTTCTACTTAATGTTATGATTCAAAGCCCAAGGGTTTAAGCAATGAACTAACTCTTGTATTGAGTGACACAAGAGAACTCAATAGAGTTCCTAGTATAAAGTAGTCTACCTTATATACTACTACTCATGGTCCGTGCTCACTACTGTGCATCCTACCCTAAATAACCATGTG
>Ga0157358_1000282_pt1 | contig 20683 bp, 19 predicted proteins | sample AttcapACBM2_FD_111484 | JGI IMG/M metagenome (GOLD analysis project Ga0157358, IMG submission 111484) | Fungus gardens microbial communities from leaf cutter ant in Botucatu, State of São Paulo, Brazil - Atta capiguara ACBM2 | ecosystem: Host-associated > Fungi > Mycelium > Unclassified ... | reverse complement strand
GATTCTTTACTTTGATTCAACATTGGCTTGCGTTTCAGGCTAATTATTTCCCGGTGATGCAAAGTTATACTGCGCAGACAATTCGAACATCAACCCTGTGAGGTGCCCTGTGTCTGAAAAAATCCACCGTATTGCCGTCATCCCCGGCGACGGTATCGGTAAAGAGGTGATGCCGGAAGGCATTCGCGTGATAAACGCGGCGGCAGAGAAGTTTGGCATCGCGCTGCGCTGGGAGTGGTTCGACTTTGCCAGCGCCGAATACTGGCAGCAGCACGGCAAGATGCTGCCCGACGACTGGTTCGCGCAGCTAAAAACCTTCGATGCGATCTATTTCGGCGCGGTGGGCTGGCCGGCGATCGTACCGGATCACGTCTCGCTATGGGGATCCCTGCTGCAGTTCCGCCGTGAGTTCGATCAGTACGTCAACCTGCGGCCGGTGCGTTTAATGCCTGGCGTTAAAGCGCCGCTGGCGAACCGCAAGCCGGGCGACATCGACTTTTACGTAGTGCGTGAAAATACCGAGGGAGAATACTCCAGCGTCGGCGGCACCATGTTCCCCGGCACCGAGCGCGAAGTGGTGATTCAGGAGACCGTGATGACGCGCATCGGCGTCGACCGCATCCTGAAGTTCGCCTACGAGCTGGCCAACAGCCGCCCGAAAAAGCACCTCACCTCCGCCACTAAATCCAACGGCATCGCCATCACCATGCCGTACTGGGACCAGCGCGTCGAGGCGATGGGCGAGCACTATCCTGAGGTAAACGTCGACAAGTACCACATCGATATTCTTACCGCCAACTTCGTCCTGCATCCCGTCTGGTTCGACGTGGTGGTCGCCAGCAATCTCTTCGGCGACATTCTCTCCGATCTCGGCCCGGCCTGCACCGGCACTATCGGCATCGCGCCCTCGGCCAACATCAATCCCGATCGCACCTTTCCTAGCCTGTTCGAGCCGGTGCACGGCTCCGCGCCCGACATCGCCGGTAAAGGCGTAGCGAACCCCATCGGCCAGATCTGGTGCGGCGCGATGATGCTGGAGCATCTGGGCTATAAAGCGGCGGGCGACGCGGTGCTCGACGCCATCGAACGCACGCTGGCGCAGGGCGAATGCCTGACGCGCGATCTTGGCGGCGAAGCCAGCACCGAAGCGCTCGGCGCGGCGATCGCCGCAGCGCTCAGCGCCTAGTCGATCGCGAAAAGTTCTGGATTCCAGCCTGGCGGCAGCGGTTCCGGCCGCTCTACCGCCAGGTGATGCCAGCGCAGATTCTCGACGCCGCGCGCGAACAGCGCAGGCAGGCCGCCGGGATAGCGCTCCACGCCGAACGCCTCCCCGGTAGCAGGATCGAGCTTATAGGCGTTATCCAGCCCCATGCCGGTCGGCGCGTCGGGATTGCACGGCGGCCGAATATCAAACTGTCCCTGCGCGCTATCGCGGCTGACCATCTGGCGCAGCTGCACATCGGCGATCAGCACGTCGCGAATATCGCCAGGCCGGGCGGCATGCAGGTTGATCGCCCCTTCCGCTATGCCGCTCGCCTGCGTGAACTGCAGCTGCTCAACTCGCCCTGGCTGCACAGCCGGATCGCGCGGACGCACCGACACAAACAGCGGATCGGCCTTGCCCCAGTGGCACGGCGGCGCGTAGCGGCAGACAAAGGTCAGATGGCTGAAGAGCAGCCGCCGCATCGCGCCGCCGTCACGCGACAAAATACCGATACCGCGGTTGGAGTCAAACAGGGTGCAGTTGGTCACGGTAACGTCCTCGATATCGTCGAAGGTTTCGGTGCCGATCTTAAAGGCGCAGCTGTAGGAGCGCAGCAGGCAGTTGCTGATGGCGATCTGACGCGCAGGGCGACGTAGCGCGTCGGGCTTCAGGGTGGTTTTAATGCAGATGGCGTCATCCGCCGCGCTGAGGTAGCTGTTGCTGACGAACACCGCCTCGCAGCTGTCGATATCGAGCGCGTCGGTATTGGGCATCGTCATCGCGTTGTCGATGGTGAGGCGATCGATATGCACATGGCGGCAGCTCACCAGATGCACCGTCCACATCGGCGCCTGTACGATGGTGACCCCCTCCAGCGTCACCTGCTCGCACGCTTCGAACACGATGATGCGCGGCCGATCGGGACGCGGCAGCCGGTAGCCCTGCGCGTCGCGCTCGGCGGCAAACCAGATTTCGCCTTCGCCGTCGATGCAGCCCTTGCCGCTAATGGTCAGATTGCGCTGGCCAAGGGCGTAGAGCAGGACGTTATGCGACTTCTCGGCGCTGCTCAGCGTCTGAAACCGCTGATAATCGGCGCGCCGCTGACTGGCGAGCAGCACCGCGCCCGCTTCAAGGTGCAGCTCAAAGTGGGAAGGCAGATTCAGGCAGCCGCTGCGGTAACGCCCGGCGGGCAGCGTCAGGCGGCCGCCGCCCGCGGCGGCGATCTGATCGATAGCGCGTTGTAATACCGCCGTGTCCAGGGTTTCACCGTCGGCGGCGGGATGAAAATCAGCAAGGGAAAGGTGCATGATGCGGCTCCTGCAAAAGGGTGGAGCGTAAATTGCAGCACGCTGCGGCGCGGCAAACCTTTCTCTGGCCGCCACTGCGCCGTTTCGTGCGGGATATCACAGTTTACTTCACGGCCCCTTCTGTGACGCCGCTGATAAACTTGCGCTGGAAAATCAGAAACACCGCCACCAGCGGCAAAATTACAATCATCGCGCCTGCCATCAGCACCGGAATGTCGATGGTGTTTTTGTTCTGAAAGAACATCATGCCGATCGGCAACGTGCGCAGCTCATCTTTGTTCACCAGAATCAGCGGGCTCAGAAATTCGTTCCAGGTCCAGATAAACAGCAGTAGTCCCAGCGTCGACAGGGTCGGCCAGATAGCAGGCACCAGAATGCCCCACAGAATTTTGATCCGCGACGCGCCGTCCATAACCGCCGCCTCCACCAGTTCTTTCGGCACCAGCTGAAAGGCGCTGGCGATCATCAGTGTCGTAAAGGGCAGCGACAGAGCGATCTGGGGCAGGATCAGCGCCAGGTAGGTGTTGGTCAGCCCCATCCAGCGCAGCTCATGGTAAAGCGGAATGATAAAGGCCTCGCTCGGCAGCACCATCCCCAGCGCCAGCATCGCCGCAATCGCCTTTTTGCCCGGGATCCTCAGCCAGGCGAAGCCGAACCCGGCCAGAATGCCCAGCAGCACGCTACACAGTACCACCGGGATCACCACCAGCACCGAGTTGAGGAAATAGACGTTGAAATGACCCTGCTGCCAGGCAGTCAGATAATTTTTAAAGTTAAGCGAGGCGGGCAGCGTAAATACCCCCTGAAACAGCTCCATTTGGGTTTTAAACGAGGTCATCAGCGCCATCAGAAACGGCAGAATGGTCATCAGCGCCACGATCCAGATCAGCGCGCGTGAAATCACCGGCGTGCTTCGCATCAGTAACGCTCCTTTAAGGCCAGATGGATCAGATAGTTAATCCCCAGCACAATCAACATGCTGAACACCACCACCGAAGAGGCATAGCCGAAATAGTGCAGGTCAAAACCCTGCTTATACATAAAGATGTTGGTAACCATAGTGGAGGTGCCTGGCCCGCCCTGGGTCATCACATAGACCAGGTCAAAGGCTTTCAGGCTGGCGATCACCGTCAGCAGCAGCGCAATCCGCAGCTCGGGCCGAAGGCCAGGCAGCGTGATGCGCATAAACTTCTGGCGGCGCGACGAGCCGTCAAGATCGGCCGCTTCCAGCAGCGAGGGATCCATACGCTGCAGGCCAGCCATAAACAGCACCAGACAGAAGCCGAAGAAGTACAGGTTGCCACCAGCCCCACGGCGGGCAGCGCCCAGGTAAAATCGCCGAGCCACGACATGGCCAGCTGCGGCAGCCCAATGGCGCGCAGCACCTGATCGATCGGCCCGAACGCCGGGTTATAGAGCCAGCGCCACACCACGCCCAGCACGGCCATCGGCATGATATAGGGCAGGAAGAAGAGCACCCGCAGCACGCTGCGTTCGCCGTTGCTGCGGGTGTCATACAAAAAGCTGCACAGCAATAGCCCAACGCCGATCGGCAGCAGCGTATAAAACAGCATCAGGATGGCGTTATTGCCCAGCGCAATCCAGAACACCGGATCGCTGAACATGCGTAGATAGTTGCTGACGCCGCTGAACACTGGCAGCGAGGTGCCATCCCATTCGGTAAAGCTGATGCCCAGCGAAGCGAGCAGCGGCAACAGCAGAAAGACCGCATAGACCAGCACCGCAGGCAGAACATAAAGGAAATTTCGCCAACCGCTTAGATTCAACATAACCGTACTCGTGGCTCAGAACGCTCAGGCCCGGCGGTACGCCGGGCCACCGGCTTAAGGCTTCAGGGTTTTCAGGTAGCGCTGATAGTTGTTATCAAAGTTGACTGCCATCTGATCGGCCGTCTGACGGCCCGCCAGCAGCAGCTGGACGTTTTGATTCAGCTCGGCGTTCATGGTGGGCGTCGCCCAGTCAACGTAGTGGCCTAAGCCGTCATAGTCGTTAAGCGTCAGCCAGACCTGGTAAGCTTCCGCTAGCAGTGGATTGTCGGCGGGCATTTTGGCGGCTTTATTGGTGCTCGCAGGCAGGAAACCGACATTCAGCCAGCGGTTCGCCATGGCATCGGAGACCATATAGTTGATGAACTTCGCCGCCGCATCCTGCTCCTCTTTGCGCTTCGCGGTGCTGGTCACAGAGAAGGCGAGATCGGTGCCGCCCACCATCAGCGGCTGCTTCACGCCCTCCCCTGCTGGCATCGCCGCGAAGTGAATATCTTTGTTGTCTTTGAACTGGCCCAGATACCAGGTGCCGCTGACCAAAAAAGCCGCCTGACCGTTCTGGAACAGGGTCGCGGCGTCATCATGGCCGATCCCCTGGAAGCCGGGGAAGAAATAGCCTTTGTCGGTCCAGCTCTTCATCATAGCGGCGGCGTTGATCAGCTTGCCGTCTTTGAAGGTGCCGCCTACATCGTAAATCAGATCGTCCAGCACCTTGCGGTCGTGGCTCTCAATCTGCGCCTGCCACAGGGTGCTGAGCAGTTGCTGCCCCATGTTGCCATCCAGCAGGCCCAGCATCATCGGCGCGGTGCCCTGTTGCTTTAGCTTCGCCATGGCGCTCTCGAGTTCCGCCAGCGTTTTCGGCGGCGCGATACCCGCCTTATCCAGCAGCGCTTTGTTGTAATAAAGCCCGACCATCTCACCGAGGCTGGCGATACCGTAAAGTTTGCCGCTACCAAACTCCCCGCTGTCGGACCAGCGGTTGCGTTTCAGAATCGAGTCGGGGAAGCGGGTAGTCCAGCCGTTGCTGGCGGCGTAGTCGTCGAGCGGCAGCAGCAGTTTATCCTTCACCAGCGAGCCCATGTCGCCGCCGCCCTGATTCACCTGGGCGATCTGCGGGCCATCGCCGGCAGTCAGCGCCAGCTTGAGCGGGATGCGCGTATCTTCAAAGGAGTGAACCGAGTGGTTAATCACGATGCCGGGGTTCTGCTGGGCGAATTCTTTAATCCCCTCGTCAACCGCCGCCGTCTGCTGCGGATAGTTATAGATATCCCACTCATTGAGGGTTACGGCGGCGTGGGCAGCATGCGTAACGCTGCCTGCCAGCAAGCCCGCCGCCAGCAGCCGACCCACATTGCGAATTCGGAACAAACGAACGGAGGAAACAGACATTATGCTCACCTTCTTCAGACCAGAATCGGCATCCCTTCATCTCACCGTCTGCCATCCTGCAGACTGAAGCCGCACAGCAACGCACCTCCTCATACTTACTTTAATAAAAAAATAAAGTCAAACAGCCTGAAAAGCGAATTGCAACGCTGTGAGCCCGCGCAAATAAACAGCATCAAGGCGGCAAAATCAGCAGACTGCGCGGCCGCTCACGCCCTTTACCGTGACGGCATAGCGCCAGCCACACTTTGCGCAGCAGAATAACCCAGAACGATAATCGCAAAATAACGCCATGATAAAACATATGAAAATCCTATAACGCTCACACTTTTCGCTTTTTGCTGGGCGCAAATCGCCCGACAAAGGCCGCTGTGAGGGCGTGTTGGCGATCACAGATGCGCATCAGAATGCAGGGGAAAGGTTGCTGAACGGACTGGGTTAGTGCGATAAGGTAATTATTCTATCTTGAAAACTAAGTCCGCTTTCATTAACGTAACTTTTCAGCTGCGGAAATGTGCAATCCACAACCTGTTCACTCACGAGAATTGATCATGGCGAATCAAGGTGTCATTCGTCCGGCCACCCCGGCGGACTATCCGGCGCTCTACCGCATCTGCCTGGAAACAGCGGATGCTGGCGGCGACGCCCGCGCGCTTTACTCCGATCCCGCCTACCCCGGCCAGCGTTTTGCCGTGCCCTATGCCCGCTTTGCGCCGGATTTTGCTTTTGTGCTGGAGCGGGCGGGCGAGGTACAGGGTTATGTGGTGGCCGCGCCTGATACGCGCGCCTTTGAGGCGCAGCTGCAGGCGGAATGGTGGCCGCAGCTACAGGAAAAATATCGTCAGCGCAGCGCCAGCGCCCCGCTCGACAGTAAAGTGCTCGATGCCATCCGTCACCCCGACCAGGCCGCTGAGACGCTGGTGGCGCGTTGGCCTGCTCATCTGCACATCAATCTGCTGCCCGCGGCGCAGAAAGGCGGCTGGGGCCGCAAAATGATTGAGCATGAACTGGCGGCGCTGCGGGCAGCAGGCGTCAGCGGCGTGCATCTTGGCGTCAGCCTGCAGAACGAGCAGGTCTGCGCCTTCTATCAGCGCATGGGGTTCGCCCCGATTCTGCGCAGCAACGCCATCTATATGGGCCAGTTACTCTGAGTGAGGTAGCCGATGACCAGCCTGCGCCTGCAGAATGTGAAGAAGTCTTACGACCACGTCAATGTGATTCATGGCGTCGACCTGACGATTAACAGCGGCGAATTTGTGGTGTTTGTCGGGCCTTCCGGCTGCGGCAAATCGACGCTGCTGCGCATGATCGCCGGGCTGGAAGAGATCAGCAGCGGCCAGTTGCTGATTGAGGAGCGCGATATGACGCACCAGCCCGCCACCCAGCGCGGCATCGCCATGGTGTTTCAGTCCTATGCGCTTTACCCCAATATGACGGTGCGCGGCAACCTGGCGTATCCGCTGGAAGTGATGAAAAAGTCAAAAGCGGAGATCAACCAGGCGATTGAGCAGACGGCAGCGCGCCTACACCTCACCGAACTGCTTGACCGCCTGCCGCGCGCCCTTTCCGGCGGCCAGCGGCAGCGCGTGGCGATTGGCCGGGCGATCATTCGTCACCCGCGCATTTTCCTTTTCGATGAACCGCTCTCCAACCTTGATGCGGAGCTGCGCCTGCAGATGCGGATTGAAATTGCCCGGCTGCACGCCTCGCTCGGCAATACCATGATCTACGTTACTCACGATCAGCTGGAGGCGATGACGCTGGCTGATCGGATCGTGGTGCTGCGCCAGGGGCGCATTGAGCAGGTTGGCGCGCCGCTGACGCTCTATCACGATCCCGACAACCTGTTTGTCGCCGGTTTTATCGGTTCGCCAAAGATGAACTTTCTGCAGGCGCAGATCGGCGCGGCTGGCGAAGGCGAAGTGCAATTGCGCGTGCCGGCGTTGAAGATTGAGAACCTGGTGCTGAAAATCGCTGCACCCTGCCGCGAGGGACAGCAGGTCACGCTGGGTATACGGCCCGAGCATTTTCAGTCAGCTGCGCAGACGCCGGCCGCACAACGCTTTTACGGCGAGCTGGCTTATGGCGAGATGCTGGGCCACACCAACTACCTTTACCTGGATATTGGCCGGGAGCAGATGCTGGTGGTGGAAGAGCGCGAGGCGACCACGCGCGATCTGGGTACGCAGGTTGAACTGGGTTTTTCTGCCGCGCACTGTCTGCTGTTTGATGAGCAGGGCCTGCGCCTGCGCTAGGAGAAGTATCGAGATTAACGGGCGCGGCGGCGCCCGTTTTTATCAGCGGTGAGTCTCAGGCGACCGGCTCCTCATCAGCCTGCGCCGCCAGCAGATCAAGCAGGCGATTAACGGCGAAACCTGCCGCGCCCAGCGCCCACATTCGGTTAGATTCTGTCAGAAACTGCAGCGGCGTCATGTGCGGCGTCAGTTTTAAGCGGTATGCCTGAAAGCTCTGGGTAATGTGATCGAGCAAAATACGCGACGCCATATGCGGCTCCATCGCCAGATAAACCACATCCGGGTCATACGCCACCGACAGATTCGCCAGCGAAATCCCCAGCTCGCGCCCCGCCTCTTCCAGCGCGGCCAGCACCTCTGGCGTGGGGCGCTGATCGAGCGCCTGTAAGGTGACCCCCTCGATGCTTTCCTGCGCGGCAACCCGCTGCAGAATGGCGCGCGAGGAGGCAACATCCTCCAGCAGCCGCAGCGAGCCATCGCCGACAAGTCCATTGCCAATCTCACCCGCCTTGCCATGGCGTCCTCGATAGAGCTGGCGATTAAGGATGATGCCGGCCCCAATGCCCTTACCGTAAGTGGCGATAACCGCTGACTGCGCCGTGCCGAGCTGGCCAAACACCGGCGCCGCCATTGCCATCGCGTTGGCGTCGTTCTCAATAAAGACCGGCAGCGAAAAGCGCTCTTCCAGTAGACGCGCAATCGGAACGTTGTCCCAGTCGAGTACTTTGGAGCGGATACAGTAGCCATTTTCGGCATCGACCAACCCCGACAGCGCCAGTCCGATAGCGCCAACGCGCTTCTCTTCAACGCCGCGCAGGAATTTCGCCAGCGCGTCACCGAGCTGGCGCGGCGTCAGCGTGCCCGACGGCATCTGCTGTTCACCCAGCAAGTTACCGCTGAGGTCGGTCATCACGATCAGGTTACGCTCTGCGTTAAGCTGGATGCCGATCACGCTGGCGCGGTCGGGATTCAGCCCCAGCAGCGTTTTAGGCCGTCCCATTGAGACGCGACGCAGCCCCAGCTCCTGTACAATCTCTTGCGCCAGCAGGCGATTCGTGGCTTGCGAAACCGTCGACATGCTGAGTCCGCTGCGAACTTTCAAATCGGACTGGCTAATCGGCGCGTTTTCAACAATCAACCGCAGAATGCGCGCGGTTACGTTGGGAGCGGTCATAAGTTCCTCAAGTTATAGCCTTGGCGCGATTGCAACTGCCCGCGAAAGAGGGATGCGCGCCAGCAAGCTTTAGCGCCCCGCTTAACGCATCGCCCTGCGGCGGCGTCAGGCAGGCCTGAATATCCGCCGCCAGCCAGCGATGAATCGGTGCGGCCAGGCCGCCCATCAGCGCAACGCGCCCGCTGCTTATCGCCATCAGGCGCCGCACCATCAGGCCGGTATCGGCGGCAGTCTGCGACAGCAACTCCTGCGCGTGACGATCGCCGGCATCGGCAGCGGCGCAAACCTGCGGCACGACGCGCGCCCAGTCTGCGGGCGCGGCCGTGCGGGTCCACAGCAGCATAGTTTCCGGGCTATGATCGAATTGCGCCATCAGCTGATGCGTAAAGTCGCTGGGTTCAACCACGGCTTCGTGAGCCAGCAGCGCCAGACGCAGCGCGCGGCGTCCTAATTCGGCGCCCGATCCCTGATCGGAAAGAGCAAACCCCCAGCCGCCCAGCAGCGTAAAACGCGTGCCGTCCCAGGCGGCGCCTTGGCTGCCGGTGCCGGTGATAAATACCGCGCCGGGCTGTCCGCCGTGCGCGCCTGCGCAGGCGATCTCGACATCGCTCACTACCTGGAAAGCCGCGCAGGCGGGTTGCCAGTCGGCCAGCCGCGCCTGTACTGAGGCGATGTTGGCGCCGGCCAGTCCGGCGACCAGCGACGTTTGCGCCAGCGTCTGCGGCGCGAGTCCAGCCTGTAAAAACACCTTATCGATCAGTACCCCGACGCGAGTCAGCGCAGCGTCATAATCAGACCAGACGTTGGCTGGTCCGCCAGTCGCTTCGGCCAGAACCTTGCCGTCAAGATCGGTTAATCGCGCGCGGCACTGCGTGCCGCCGCCGTCAATGCCAAGGAGATAGTGTGCCTGCACGCGCTTCCTCCCGCCCCCGCTGCTTAAGAGATATAGCCATAATGAGCGAACGATAGGGTAAAAAAACTTAAATCGCAATAACAAATAAATATGGCAAAAATCACATTAACATTTAACCTTATTTTACAAAAAGATAATAAAAATTCGCTCACAAAAAACGCAAAGCTATATTGACATTAGTTTTTCCGCCGTACTAAGTTGGCTATCACATAATCAATAGCCGCGCCTGGCAGCGAGCGGGCTCTGCGTCATCCGGTTTCAGGATCAGGGGTTTAACATGAAAGTAGGCATCATCGGTCTCGGCTTTCGTCTGTCCCACATTATCAAAGAGTTCAACAAGGCTGACAGCGAGTTCTCCGTTGTCGGCTATTACGACCCGACACCTGCCGGGTTGCCTAACCTGCACAGTTTCGGCATTGAACCGGGCCAGGCATTTGACTCGATTGAAGCGTTACTGCAACACGGCGGAATGGATCTGGTGCTGGTAGGTTCGCCTAACTTCCTTCACCTTGAACATGTGGGTTTGGCGCTGGCGGCGGGCTATACCGTCTTTACGGAAAAACCGGTCGTCATCAATGAAGAGCAAACCATGGAGATGGCGAAGCTGGTGCGTCAGTATGGCGAAGCGCGCATTCTGGTCGGCCTGGTATTGCGCTATTCGCCGCTTTATCACGATCTGCTGGCTGCGCGCGACGCCGGTCAGTTAGGCGAGATAACCTCCATTGAAGCGACAGAACATATCAAGCCATATCACGGCGCTTTCTTTCAGCGTGACTGGCGACGGCTGGAAAAATATGCCGGCCCCTACATTCTGGAAAAGTGCTGCCACGACATCGATCTTTATCAGGGGCTTTTGCAGCAGCGCCCAACGCGAGTAGCCAGCTTTGGCGGACGTAAATCCTTTACTCCCGATCATGCGCCGCAGGGCGCCGTGACCGCTGATTCCGAGGTCTACCACATCAAACCAAGCGGCTGGTCCAGCACCGATGCGGTGTTTGACAGCGATGCCGATATCGTCGATTACCAGACCGCCCTGATTGAATATGCGGGCGGAGCCACCCTTGCCTTTCATGCCAATCTCAACGTGCCTGATGAGTTTCGTCGTTTCTGCGTGATGGGCACCGCCGGTATGGCGGAAGGCGATTTCGTTCGCAACTACTTCCGCGTACACAATGCGCGAAGCGGCGAGAAAGAAGTTGAAACCGCCTACAGCGGCAACGCCTACGATGGCCATTACGGTGCGGACGCGCTGATGGCGGAAGAGATAGTGAAACATATTAAACAGGGAACGCCGCTGAAAGTTTCAGTGGTGGACGCGCTGGAAGCGGGCCTCACCGCGATAAAAATCGATGAGGCGCGCAAAACCCGCAGCGTTGTGGATATGCGCGAAAGCTGGCAAAACTTTGACGCCAACCTGGGAAAAGCGGGGGCCTGACGGCCTCTCCTGAGCGCGCCGTCCCCCGTCGCGCTTCAGGCTATGATTAGCGGTATGACTGGCAGCTTACTGTAACCGGCCTGCAGGCCGGTTTTTTTATGACGGGCCGCTTTCGTTTTCCAGTTTCTGCCGCTTACGTAAATGCGGAAACAGCGCCATCCACACTCCCACCACCACCAGCGTGCCGATGCCGCCAATCGCCGCGGCGGGCACCGCGCCGAACCAGGCAGCCAGCATCCCCGATTCGAACTCTCCGAGCTGGTTCGAAGTATTGATAAAAATGGCATTAACCGCGTTGACGCGGCCGCGCATATCGTCCGGCGTGTCGAGCTGCACCAGCGCGCCGCGGATCACCATGCTTACCATATCGAATCCGCCGAGCGCGGCCAGCGCCAGCAGGGAGAGCCAGAGCTGAGTCGAGAGCGCAAACACCAGCGTCGCGATGCCGAATCCTGCCACCGAGCCAAACATAATCATACCGACATGTTTTTCCAGTTTGTTGCGGCTCAGCCACAGCCCCACCAGCAGCGCCCCTACCGACGGCGCGCCGCGCAGCAGACCGAGTCCCCAGGGACCGGTATGCAGAATATCCTGGGCGAAAATCGGCAGTAGCGCGGTCGCGCCGCCGAGCAGCACGGCGAAAAGATCGAGCGAGATAACGCCGAGCACATCTTTGCGATCGCGGATAAAACGCACGCCGGCGAACAGATTGGGCAGATTCATCGGCAGACGCGGCTGCGGCGGGCGCTCATAGCGCAAGCGGGCCACCAGGAAAAGCGACAGCAGATAGAAGGCGGCGGAGACGCCATACACCACGTCCGGACCGGCGACATAGAGCAGGCCGCCCAGCGTAGGGCCGACGATAACCGCCGCCTGGCTGCCGACCGAAGTCGAGGCCATGGCGCGCGCGAGAATACCGGGCGGCACCAGCGAAGGCAGCATCGAGGTAATAGCGGGCCACTCCAGCGCTTTCGCCACGGAAATGAGAAACACCAGCCCCCAGATCTCTATTTTGCCAGCCCAGTTGAACAGGGTTAGAAACAGCAGCGCCACCAGCGCGGCGCACTCGATCAGCTGGCCCAGCAACACGATGCGGCGCCGGTCGAGCTGATCGGCCAGATGGCCGGCGGGCAGCGCCAGCAGCACCGACGGCAAAAACTGCATCAGGCCGATAATGCCCAGCGCCATCGCGCTGTTGGTAAGGGCATAAATCTGCCAGCTGATGGCGACAGAGAACATTTGAAAACCAAACGATGAGCAGGTGCGCGCCAGCCAGAACGCGACAAACGCCCGATGCTTTAACAGCGATTCATCCGCTGCCTGTTCCATAGAATCCATAATTTATCCCGTTAATTATTCTGCCGGTTCACGTCATAGCGCGAACCTCTCTTTTTTAATCTGCGCAGGCGAACGCGCAGCACAGCGTGCTTGATTTCTCGTCGGCTGGCAATGCTGGGATGTGCTTTAGCGCGCCGCTAAAATGCGGCGGACATCGGCACGGTTATTATTGACTATTATCAGACTATTTATTTCCAGAAATGGCAGAATTAGGACCATTTAATTATTAAAGTATACTTTATGATGCACCTTAATAGCCGCGCAACTAGGCGCATAAAAAGGGTGACGTCTTTATTAATTCCGTTTTATATTGAGTCCAGCAGTAACCTGAGCGTTACCTTGAGAAACACTTATAATTTTGTCCGACTTTTTCTTTTAACCAGAGATGCATGGAAAATAGCTTGTACAATCCATATGTTACTGAAAATATTCTCAGCCCGGCAGGCACGTTGCTGGGTTTTTGTTATTCGAAACCTTACTTACTGGATGATGCAGAGGAAACCAATAATAATGACGATATAGTTGCATGGAAAAATCATTGTGCAAATGAAGCGGCATTAATGATTATTCCCGTCGCCATGAAGCAGCTAAAACAAATCATTGCTGCGCCAGATCAATATCTTTGCTGGCAACATTCACGCGTTCGCCTCGCTATTAACTACGACGCGCTGAAAGAGTGCCGCCTCGCTTTGTCTGAAATAACAAATGTTTTTCAGTTCTGGATGCTCGATTTCGCTCCGCCCGGCGCTGACTGGCGGCTGATTGAATCTTTCCCCTTTTCCGGCATCGTGTTGAGCGAAGATTTCTTTAACGCTAATTATCAAAAATTTACCTTTCCCTTTTTATTATCTTCATTTGCTGAAAGGGAAATTAAGGTTATTGTCCGCAGCGCCCAGCCGGCACCACCCGCCGAGGTGATGAAGGCGCTCAATATATCGGGGTGGCAGCAGCAACGTCGCGCAGGTAGCCTTATCAGCTGAAATACCGAGGAAAAAACCAAACGCTGGCGTTGTGAGCGTAGCCTGAGCGCCATAACGCAGCGTAAACCTCATAAAATGTCGTACTAATTGCGCGCTCAAGCGCAAAGCGCTAAAAAAATCAAACCTCTTAACGTTTTTACTATAAAATTTAACTCACACGGATTGCGATGCTCACGGGAAGAGCAGCATTGAACACCTGCTTTCTTACGTACTTTATATAACGTGAAAACAGCCTAATGCGTTGTTTTCTGTGTTTTTATGGCAAAAAAACGAGGTCGACATTATGGGGAAAAGTTCCTCATCTTTTGGCGTAATTCGTTTCCTGACGGTGCTGTTCGCATTCCTGACGGGCGCGTTTATGCTGATTGGCGGTGGTTGGTTAGCCGCTATCGGAGGTTCCTGGTATTACGTTATCGGCGGTGTGGTTATGCTTATCACCGCCTGGCTGCTGTCACGTCGCAAAAGCACCGCGCTGGTTCTCTATGCGCTGCTGCTGATCGGCACCCTGATCTGGGGCGTGTGGGAAGTCGGCACTGACTTCTGGGCCCTGGCGCCGCGCACCGATGTGCTGGTGATTTTCGGCGTCTGGCTGATCCTGCCTTTTGTTTACCGTAGCGTAAACGCCGGCAGCAAAGCCGCGCTGGGCAGCATGGCCGTCGCGCTGATCGCCAGCGCCCTGGTGCTGGCCTATGTGGTGTTCAACGATCCGCAGACGGTGAACGGCAAGCTGCCGGAAACCGCGCAGAACGCTACGCCAGCGCAGCCGCTGAGCAATATCGCCGACGCCGACTGGCCCGCCTATGCGCGCGATCAGCAGGGTACGCGTTTCTCGCCGCTGAAGCAGATCAACGAAAAGAACGTGAAAAACCTGCAGGTTGCCTGGCAGTTCCAGACCGGCGATCTCAAGACCGCGAACGATCCGGGCGAAATTACCGACGAAGTGACGCCGATTAAGGTCCGCGACACGGTCTACCTCTGCTCGCCGCACCAGATTCTGTTCGCGCTCGACGCGACCACCGGCAAGCAGAAGTGGAAATTCGATCCGGGCATGAAGCCGAATCCGACCTTCCAGCATGTCACCTGCCGTGGCGTCTCTTACCACGAAGTGCCTGCGGCGGCCGATGCCGCTAACAGCCAGCCTGCGCTCTGCTCGCGCCGTATTTACCTGCCGGTAAACGACGGCCGTCTGTTCGCGCTGGATGCGGACACCGGTGCGCGCTGCCCTGCCTTCGGCAACAACGGCGAGCTGGATCTGCAGCACAAGCAGCCGGTCACCACGCCGGGCCAGTATGAGCCGACGTCGCCGCCGGTTATCACCGATACCACCATCGTTATGGCGGGCGCGGTAACCGATAACTACTCGACGCGCGAGCCGTCTGGCGTAATTCGCGGTTTCGACGTCAACACCGGTAAACTGCTGTGGGTCTTCGATCCGGGCGCGAAAGATCCTAACGCGATTCCGGCTGATGAACACACCTTCACCATGAACTCGCCTAACTCCTGGGCGCTGGCGGTCTACGATCCGAAACTGGATACCGTTTACCTGCCGATGGGCGTTTCTACCCCGGATATCTGGGGCGGCAACCGCACGCCGGAGCAGGAGCGCTACGCGAGCAGCGTGCTGGCGCTGAACGCCACCACCGGTAAGCTGGTGTGGTCGTATCAGACCGTGCATCACGATCTGTGGGACATGGATCTGCCGTCGCAGCCGACGCTGGCCGACATCACCGATAAAGACGGCAATACCGTTCCGGTGATCTACGCCCCGGCGAAAACCGGCAACATCTTTGTGCTGGATCGTCGTACCGGTAAGCCGGTCGTGCCTGCGCCGGAGACCCCGGTTCCGCAGGGCGCCGCGAAAGGCGATCACGTTTCGCCGACGCAGCCTTACTCCGAGCTGACCTACCGTCCGAAGCAGAATCTTACGGATAAGGATATGTGGGGCGCGACCCTGTATGACCAGCTGGTGTGCCGCGTGATCTTTAAGCGTCTGCGCTACGAAGGTCCGTTCACGCCGCCGTCCGAGCAGGGCACGCTGGTGTTCCCGGGCAACCTGGGCATGTTCGAATGGGGCGGCATCGCGGTCGATCCGCATCGTCAGATCGCCATCGCCAATCCGATGGCCCTGCCGTTCGTCTCTAAACTGGTGCCGCGCGGCCCGGGCAACCCGATCGAGCCGCCTGAAGGCGCGAGCGGCGGCTCAGGTACCGAAACCGGCATCCAGCCGCAGTACGGCGTGCCGTACGGCGTTGAGCTGAACCCGTTCCTGTCACCGTTTGGCCTGCCGTGTAAGCAGCCGGCCTGGGGCTACGTTTCTGCCGTCGACCTGAAAACCAATGAAGTCGTCTGGAAGAAACGTATCGGCACCACGCGCGACAGCGCGCCGGTTCCGATCCCGTTCAAGATGGGCATGCCGATGCTGGGCGGCCCGATCGCGACGGCAGGTAAGGTGTTCTTTATCGGCGCGACCGCAGACAACTATCTGCGCGCGTTCAGCACCGAAACCGGCGAGCAGCTGTGGCAGGCGCGTCTGCCGGCTGGCGGCCAGGCGACGCCGATGACCTATGAAGCGAGTGGCAAGCAGTACATTGTTATCGCGGCGGGCGGTCACGGTTCTTTCGGCACCAAGCTGGGCGACTATGTCATCGCCTACGCGCTGCCGGATGAGAAATAAGCCTTTTTGAGGCAAGTAAAAAAGCGGACTTCGGTCCGCTTTTTTTATTGGCAACGCGCCAGCCTGGCTCTCCTGCTTACCGTCGCACTTTCCGGCTTTTCCGCCAGTTCACTGCCCCGCACAACAACATCCCCGCCGCCGTCAGCAAAAACACCGGCCGCATGCCGAACGCGCCGCCGATAAAACCGCCAAACAGCGGGCCGGTTACCTGGCCGATATACTGCGCGGAAGTCGAGTAGCCCAGCATGCGCCCGACCTGCCCTTCTGGCACGCTATGGCGAATAATCGCCGTAATACAGGGCAGCAGTCCGCCGAGCGCCATCCCCATCAGAAAGCGCAGCGCCACCAGCTGCCATGCGGCGGTGATAAACGCCTGTGGGATCAGCAGCGCCGCGCACATCAGCAGTCCGCTGCTCAGCACGCGCCAGTGGCCGATGCGGTCGGCCAGCTTGCCCAGCCGCGGCGCGGAAAGGATGCTGCCCAGCGCGGCAGCGGCCATCACCAGTCCGGCGGTGACGGTCATCGCCCGATCCCCCGCGACGAACTGCCCGATATAAAGCGTGATAATTGGCTCAATCGACATATTGGCGAAAATCAACAGCATGCCTGACAGCCACATCAGCTTCACCACGCCGCGATTGACGGCGCCGGACGCGTCGCCAGCGGCGCGCGTGGCCGCAGGCGGACGTGGCTGTTCTTTCAGCAGGAAGGTGGTCGCCAGAAAGGCGAGGAAAATAACCCCGCCGGTCAGCCAGAAGGTGTGGCGGATGCCGATCAGCGGCGGCAGCACGCCGCCCAGCAGCGGACCGACGACGTTGCCCGCCATAATGCCGGAAGAGAGCACGCCGAGCGCCCAGCCGGTCTGCGCCTTCGGCGTCTGTGCCGCCACCAGAATAGTCGAGCCTGAGGCGTAGCCGCCGAGCAGCCCCGCCAGCAGCCGCAGCGCCACCAGCTGCCAGGGCGCGGTCGCCATGCCGATCAGCGCCATCGCCACCGCCATGCCGAGGCTGGCGCGGATCAGCATCAGCTTGCGGCCATAGCGATCCGCCAGCCTGCCCCAGAGCGGCGCGGTCAGCGCGGCGCTGAAGAAGGTCGCGCCGTAGGCCAGCCCGGACCAGCGCGCAATCGCCGCCGGTTCCGTCACGCCGAGCTGTCGCACGTAGAGCGGCAGAAAGGGCAGCAGCAGCGTCATCGCCACGATAGTGCTAAACGAGCCCAGCACGCATACCCATAAGTTACGTTTCCAGATTTGCGCGTCTGGCGCGGCGATCGCTTCCATCAAGCCCTCCTTTTTGTCTGGCTTTCAGGCTAGCGTTGTTGACACTGCAACAACAGTACCGGCGCATTAATTACTCAGCGCCGCCCGTTGTTGCCAGACAGCAACAATCAGCCGCTCAGCGCGGCGACCAGCGCGTCGCACAGCAGGCTGACCGGCGCGGCAGGCTGCGCCTCTTTCAGCAGCAGATAGCTTTGCAGGCGATCCATCTGCCACTCCGCCAGCAGCTGGGTAATCTCGCCGCGCGCCAGCGCCGCCTGCGCCATATAGGACGGCAGATAGGCGATGCCGCTGCCCGCCTGCGCGGCGTTGAGCAACGCCATACTGTTATTGGCGCGAAAGCGGCTGCGCACGTCGATCGCCAGTCGCTGCTTATCGCGGCGAAAAGGCAGCGCGGCGGTGTGCGCCGGGCCGTGAAACATCAGCAGATCGTGACGCGGCAGCATATCGGGATGGGTCACCGGCGGGCGCTGCGCCAGGTAGGCTGGTGCGGCGTAGAGTCCCCACTCGATATCGCCTAACAGCCGGACGTGCGCGCCCTGCGGCGCGCGAGCGCGGATCGCTACGGCGATGTCGACCTGATCTTCCAGTCCCTCGCTGCCGCGATCGGTCAGGTCGAGATCGACGTTGATATGAATATGGCGACGCAAAAAGAGGTTGAGCACGGGCGAGACGCACTGGCAGCCGTAGGTCACTGGCGCCTGCAGCCGCACATTGCCTGCGACGTTCTGATGCAGCTGCTGCACAAAGGCGTCGGCGCGATGCATCTCCGCCAGCATGCGGGTGCAGAAAGGATAGTAGGCCTGCCCCAGCTCGGTCAGCGCCATATTGCGCGTGGCGCGATGCAACAGCTTAAAGCCGAGCCGTACCTCAAGCCGGGCGATCTCCCGGCTGACGTGGGATTTCGACAGGCCGAGCGCGCGCGCGGCCTCGCTGAAGCTTCTGCACTCCACCACGCGGGCGAACATCATCATCGCCGTTAAGTTTTCGCTGTTATCCATGATCGCCTGGTCCGCCGCAAAAAAGCAGACTAAACAATTTCGCTACCGGTTACATCTGTTTGCTGGCGTCAGCTCGCCATCGCCAGCGGAAAAAGCAGCCTGTCCGGCTCGACGCGGCGCTGACGGCGCAGCTGCCCCGGCGTGACGCGGAAATAGTTTTTAAAGGTGCGCGTGTAGGTCTGCTGGGTGTCGAAACCGTAGTTCATCGCCACCTGCAGAATCGCCTCGTTGCTGTTCAGCAGCAGCAGCGCGGACTCCGTCAGGCGGCGCTGACGAATATATTCCGCCAGCGAAAAACCGGTATGCTGGCGGAACAAACGCTGCAGATGCCAGCGGGAATAGCCCGAGCGACGCGACACCTCATCCAGATGCAGGTCCTGGCCTAAGTTGCTTTCAATCCACTGCAGCAAACTACGAATAAATTCGCGCTGATTCATGAGTTCCTCCCGATACGGCATGATGTTCAGTGAACCCACTTTAGCGCGGAAAATTTATCCCTTAATTAGCGGAAAATTAGCGCAGAATTAGCATCGCATCTGGCAGGCATCGCCGTGCGGCGACTTTAATTCTGTGCTAATAATCCCGGCGTAAACTGCGGCTAATCACTGACGAGGCGATTTTCCATGCGCGTACTTTTGGTTGAAGATGATGAAATGATCGGCGCCAATCTGCAGCAGGCGCTGGAAGCCGCAGGCTGGTCGGTTGACTGGGCGCGCGACGGCGTCTTTGCCCATCACGCCTGGAATGAAGGCGACTATACCTGCGTGCTGCTCGACCTCGGCCTGCCGCGCGACGACGGGCTGCAGGTGCTGAAGCGCGCGCGCGGACGCGGCGACACCACGCCGGTGCTGATTTTAACGGCGCGCGACACGGTCGCGCAGCGCGTGCAGGGGCTCGACAGCGGCGCCGACGACTACCTTCTGAAACCTTTCGATCTGCAAGAGGTGCTGGCGCGCATGCGTGCAATAACCCGACGTCGCCACGGCGCGGCGGACTCGCTGCTCGGCAGCGGCGACGTTCAGCTGGATATGATGACGCGCGAAGTGCTCTATAAGGGCCAGCGCGAGCAGCTGACCGCGCGCGAATATGCGCTGCTTTACGCCCTGCTGGAGCGTCCCGGCGCCATCCTGTCGCGCGAACAGCTGGAGAACCGCATCTACGGCTGGGGCGAAGAGGTCACCAGCAACGCGGTGGACGTGCTGATCCACGGCATGCGCCGCAAGCTCGACAATGACGCCATCCGCAACGTGCGCGGACTCGGCTGGCGCGTGCCCGCGCTATGAAACCCTTCACCTTTATGCGCTCTCTGCGTAATAAACTGCTCAGCACGCTGCTGATTATTCATCTGCTGATGATCGGCGGCGTCACCTGGTATTTCTTCAGCTGCTACGGCGACATGATCGGCACCATGAAGGATGACCAGCTGTCGAAAATCGCCGACGCCTGGGCGACCAACAAAGAGATTCCGGCGCTGATGCCGCTGATGCTGCACGCCGACAAAATGAAAAGCGCCTACGTCGTGCAGCTGTGGGACAAGGATGGCAGGCTGCGCGCCAGCTCCTGGCCGGAGCTGCACGCGCCGCTGCAGGCGCAAAAAGGGTGGCACGATATCGACGTCGGTGACTGCGACGAGTGCGCCTGGCGTATCTACACCCGTCCCGGCGAGCCGGGCAGCGACATTAAAACCATTCAGGTGATGCATAACCTCAGCCATATGCGTGCCGAGATGGTGAGACGCGCGCTGGCGGCGATTATCCCCCTGATTTTGATGATGCCGCTCTCCCTGCTGGTGATCTGGCTGGTGGTGCGCAAGATCACCCGCGATCTGCGCGTCGCCTCGCGCGAAATCGCCGCGCAGGAGACGCTGCATCCCCATCTAGTGTCGCCTGAAGGGCTGCCGGATGAGATCCTGCCGCTGGTAGAGGCCTACAACTCGCTGCTCAACAAGCTGCG
>Ga0157358_1000281_pt1 | contig 20721 bp, 17 predicted proteins | sample AttcapACBM2_FD_111484 | JGI IMG/M metagenome (GOLD analysis project Ga0157358, IMG submission 111484) | Fungus gardens microbial communities from leaf cutter ant in Botucatu, State of São Paulo, Brazil - Atta capiguara ACBM2 | ecosystem: Host-associated > Fungi > Mycelium > Unclassified ... | reverse complement strand
GGGTCATGATGCCTGTTACCTCAACCGCGTCGCGCCCACGGCGATGATTTTCATTCCCTGCGTCAAAGGGATCAGCCATAACGAAGAGGAGTGCATCTCACCCCGCTGGGCTGAAGAGGGCGCGAACGTGCTGCTCGCGACGCTGCTGCTGGCGGCAAATGAAACCTGACCGGTGCGAGAGCAACAGAGAGAGGCGCCGTCCATAGCGATCTGCCGCGCCTCCCCAGAAGATGACCGGCACCGCCGCGCCGACGACCAAAAGGAATATCGACAGCGCTGGGGCGCTTTGCGTTACTCCCGGCTCCAGCATGACTATCAGCAGAGAAGGCAGCCAGAGGATGGCCGCCCTCTGCGTCATAAAGAGCACCAGGCAGGCCAGCGACATAATTCTCAGCGAGAGGGTATCCCTGGCCGGAGCATGCTCGCCGCTAATTAGCAGAGCCGGCAAATTCAGTGACTGCGCTGCGGCTGATTTTCGGGAGGGGAATTGAGCCCCAGATAAGAAGACGAGGATCAGTTCACAAAACGATGGTTGTTACCAGAATAAGGGATTGCCAGACGACTCCCGCCAGCGCCTGCCAGAAACCAGAGTAAATTTGAACGGTTGCTTTGGCATTACGCCAGATATTCATGCGATTTGCCCTGGCCGAATAAAATCGGGGTAAACCTGCAACAAAATAAAGAAATTACAGACTGATTTTGAATATTATTAATCGGAAACCTGTCGCTGTTACGTCAGCAGGATAATAGCTGGCAACCCTGAGGTGCGCAGGCTAATGGGTCGTGAGCTCGACGGGGTGATTTACCTTTTGCACGCTGATAATACGCGACGGCGCCAGCTGGTAGCAAGCCACGATGTCAACTCTGCCTTCACCGGCTTTTTAAAATGCCGTATGTGGCGAAAGCCGATCGCACGCTCAACTGCCCTCGGCTATATGTCGCTTAAAGAAATACAATCCCGTAATAATCACAAGCCATGAATTGCATGTCATTTTTCTTAATTTTTAACTGAATAGCGCACCCGTATTTAAAAAAAGCCAGCCGAAAAGGGGGTTAGTACAAATACAGCTTTGCTTTGCTGTATTTGTAACATTGCCGCTATTTACTTGTATTAATCTGGCTGCCTATTATCCCTCTCACTTTATTATTTATTGCAGCAGGCTGATATAACAGCCTGTTCCTGTTTACTTGTGCCTCTGTTAACTGGAAAAGTCATGACACAACATTTCGATCGTCCCGGAATAGCCCAGGCGGCCGTGCTGACCGATAACGAACAGGCTATTAATAGAGCGCGAATTCTGGCGGAGCAGGCCAAAGCTGGCGCGCCAGAGCGCGATCGTGAGCGCATTTATCCGCGAGCATTGCTTGAGCAGTTTACGCAACTCGGTTTGGGCAGCATCAGCATACCGCGCAGCTTTGGCGGCGGCGGGTTGAGCTATCGGACGTTAGCCGAGGTCTTCCGCCTGATTTCCGCCAGCGATCCCTCTCTGGGGCAAATCCCGCAAAACCATTTTGGTTTGATTCAGTTCATTCTGGGCGAGGGCACGGCGGCGCAGCAGCAGAAATTGCTTCAGGCGGTGGTGAGCGGAAAACGGCTCGGCAACGGCGGACCGGAAAAAAACAGCCGCCACACGCGCGATGTGCAGGCGCAACTGACGACGACGCCGGAGGGCATGCAGTTAACCGGCGAGAAGTTTTACTCAACCGGCGCGCTCTTCGCCGACATTCTGGTCACGACAGCGCTGCACGACGGCCAGCCGGTAATGGCTTTTATTCCGCTGCCCGCGGACGGCGTGAACATTATTGATGACTGGTCCGGCATGGGGCAGCGTACCACCGCCAGCGGCACGGTGCGGCTGGAGTGGGCGGCGGTCGATCCCGATTTCGTGATCCCTTTGCCCTCTGCAGAAAAGCCTACGCTGCGCGGCGCAGTGTCGCAGTTGATACAGGCCGCGATTGACGCCGGTATTGCGCAGGGCGCGCTGGATGACGCGCTGGAATTCGTACGCAGCAGTTCTCGCCCCTGGGTCGACGCCAACGTCGAGCGCAATGCGGACGATCCCTACATCCTTGCAGATATCGGCCGTATCAGCACCGAACTGAGCGCCGCCAATGCGCTGCTCGCGCGGGCGGCCGGCGTTCTCGACGCTATCGATCCGCTTGCCATTACCGCAGAAAACAGCGCTCGCGCCTCAATAGCCGTCGCGGAGGCGAAAGTTCTTACCACGGAGATCGCGCTGCGCGCCAGCGAAAAACTGCTGGAGTGGGGAGGCAGCCGCGCCACCTTGCTGCAGCACGGGCTCGATCGACACTGGCGCAATGCGCGCACCCATACGCTTCACGATCCGGTGCGCTGGAAAACCCACGCCATTGGAAACTATTACCTCAACGCCACCCAGCCACCGCGTCACGCCTGGATTTAGGGAGAAAGAATGACTCAGGTTCACCCCAAACAGCCTGCCGCGCGCATTGACAGCGAACCGCAGGCGTTGTCTGTCGCCCGCCAGCTGGCGCAGCAGTTTCGCACCGGCGCGGCAGATCGCGATCGTCAGCGCCGCTTGCCCGACAGCGAGCTACGGCAGCTCTTTCAGTCTGGCTTAGGCGCCGTTACCGTGCCACGGGAGTACGGCGGCATTGCCGTTTCCACCGCGACGCTGGCGGCAATCATCGCCACGCTCAGCGAGGCGGATGCCGCGATTGGCCAGGTGCCGCAAAATCATTTTTACGCGCTTGAAGTCCTGCGCGTTAACGGCAGCGACGCACAACGGCAGCGTCTCTACGGCGAAGTGCTGGCCGGCGTGCATCTGGGTAACGCGCTGGCCGAATTTAGCTCCCGCGCGGCGCATCAGCGCAGCACGGCGATTCAGGATGGCTACCTGAACGGCACCAAGTTTTACGCCACCGGCGCGCTCTTTGCCGATCGCATACCTACGGCGGCGCGCAACGAAGAGGGCAAAGAGGAGCTGGTGTTTGTTCCCCGTCATCAGCCCGGCGTAACGGTGATTGATGACTGGAGCGGTTTTGGCCAGCGCACCACCGGCAGCGGCAGCGTAAATTTCAGTGATGTGCGGGTCGAAGCTGAAGATCGCGTGCCGTTTCAGACCGCTTTCGAGCGCCCCACCACGGTAGGGCCGTTTGCGCAGATACTGCACGCGGCGATCGACCAGGGCATTGCGCGCGCCGCCTTTAACGACATGCTCGATTTCCTGCGCGAGCGTGCACGTCCCTGGCCGGACAGCGGCGTCGAGCGCGCCAGCGACGATCCGCTAACCCTTGACCGCACGGGCCGCATGGCGGCGCGGCTTGCGGCGGGAGACGCGCTGCTGCAGCTGGCCGGCGACGCGGTAGATGGCGCTCAACAGCGCCCCAGCGCAGAGAGCGTCGCGCAGGCGTCGATTGAGGTGGCGAAAGCCCGCGCCTGGACCACCGAGATCGCGCTGGAAGCGAGCAATCTGCTGTTTGAGCTGTCGGGCACGCGCGCCAGCCTGCGTGAACATAATCTCGATCGCCACTGGCGTAACGCCCGGACCCATACGCTGCACGACCCCGTGCGCTGGAAATATCCCGCCATCGGAAATTACCTGCTGAATGGCGTTTTGCCGCCGCGCAGAGGCACGATATGAGTCAAAAACAGATCCTGCTCAACGCCTTCAATATGAACTGCGTGGGCCATATTCATCACGGCATGTGGACGCATCCCGAGGATCGCTCTGTAGACTTCAATTCGCTGAGCTACTGGACCGACTTAGCGCGACTGCTGGAGCGCGGCCTGTTTGACGGCATTTTCATTGCCGATATTCTCGGCGTCTACGATGTCTATCAACAGGGCATTGAACTCACCGCGCGTGAGTCCATTCAGCTGCCGGTTAACGATCCCTTGATGCTGGTATCGGCGATGGCGGGCGTCACGCAGCACCTTGGCTTTAGCGTCACCGCCAATCTCAGCTACGAGGCGCCTTTCGCTTTCGCTCGTCGCCTGTCGACGCTGGATCATCTGACGCAGGGGCGCATCGGCTGGAATATCGTTACCGGCTACCTGGACAGCGCCGCCCGCGCAATGGGCGATAAGCAGCTGCTGGCCCATGACCGACGCTACGATCAGGCCGATGAGTTTCTCGATGTCAGCTACCAGCTCTGGGAAGGAAGCTGGCAGGATGATGCGCTGGTGGTCGACCGACAGCGGCGGCGCTACGCCGACGCCAGCAAAATTCATGCGATCGACCATCAGGGCGAGTTTTATCAGGTGCAGGGCTATCACCTGAGCAGCCCTTCGCCGCAGAGAACGCCGCTGCTGTTTCAGGCCGGATCTTCCGCGCGCGGCCTGCGCTTCGCCGCGCGCCATGCCGAATGCACTTTCGTTAACGCCAGTACGCCCGCGGCGATGCGGCAGCAGACGCAACGCCTGCGTCAGGCCGCCGTCGAGGCGGGACGTCTCGCCGACGATCTGCGTATTTTTATGGGCGTCGGGGTTATCGTGGCGCCGAGCGAACGCGAAGCGCAGGAGAAGTACCGCAGCTATCTGGAGTACGCCAGCCCGGAAGCGGGCATCGCCCATTTTTCCAGCTCAATTGGCGTCGACCTCGCCGCATACGATTTAGACGAGCCGATCGAAACCGGTGAAACGCGCGCCATCGAGTCCGTGAGTAAAGCGTACAGCGGCTGGACGCGGCGTCGGCTGCTGGAGCAGCACGCGATGGGAAGCCGCTATCCGTTGATTATCGGTAATCCGTCGCAGGTGGCGGACGCCTTGATCCACTGGATGGATGAAGGCGATATCGACGGCTTCAATTTAACGCGCATTCTTAATCCGCAAAGCTACCGTGATTTTATCGATCTGGTGGTGCCGGAGTTGCAGCAGCGCGGCCGCTATAAAACGGCTTATCAGCCCGGTTCGCTGCGCAACAAAATTTTTCAGCAGGATCGCCTGCCTGACCGCCATCCCGCAGCGCGCTGGCGTCATGCATCCCAACTGCGTTGATATGGTTAACCTCAAGGAATCATTATGAAACTATCCAGCCACATACGCGCCGTGCTGGGCGGCGCGCTACTGACGCTCTGCGCGGTCTCGACCGCTGCCGACTATTCCGGCCCGCTCAAAGTCGGCACCACGGCGGCCTTTGCGCCGCCGCTGGAAACCGCCGTCGCCGAAGCGAAAAAACAGGGACTGTCGGTTGAGCTGGTGGAATTTACCGACTGGACCGCGCCTAACGTTAGCGTGGAAAATGGCGACATCGACGTCAATCTGTTCCAGCACAAGCCTTTTCTGGAAAATGCCAACCAGTCAGGCGGCTTCCACCTGGTGCCCTACGCGCCCGCCATTATCAACAACATCGGGCTTTACTCTAAAAAACACAGCGCCATCGACCAGATTCCGCAGGGCGGCACCGTCGCCATCGCCAACGACCCGATCAACGGCGCGCGCGGACTCCTGCTGCTGCAGAAAGCGGGCTTAATCACGCTGAAACCGGGCGCCGGACTGAAGTCGACCGTGGATGACATCGTCAGCAATCCCAAAGAGTTAAAAATCATTGAGGTCGAAGCGGTGCAGCTTTCCCGCTCGCTGGAGGAGGTCGATTTAGCGCAGGGCTATCCTCACTATCTGCGACTGGCTAAAACCATCGATCCTGAAAAAGCGCTGCTGTTTGACGGGCTGGAGCATCCCGAGTATGTGATTCAGTTTGTGATTCGTCAGGGACATCAGGACGATCCCCGTCTGGCAAAATTTGTCGATATCTATCAGCATTCGCCGGTGGTGCGCGCCAGCCTCGACAGCTTCTACGGCAAACTCTATCAGCCGGGCTGGAGTCAGTAACCATGGTCAGCCTGAGCCTGCCTGAAACAGAGGCGACCGCCCGCACCGCCGCGCCGCGCGCCAGCGGCAAAATCCACGTGACCATTGACGCGCTCAGCAAGCGCTATCACGGCCAGCAGGCGGATGCGCTGCATAACGTCAGCCTGTCGATTCAGCAGGGCGAGATTTTCGGCATTATTGGCCGTAGCGGCGCCGGTAAATCCACGCTGATCCGCTGTCTCAACCGGCTGGAAGCGCCCACCGCCGGGCGCGTGGTAATAGACGGCACCGACATCAGCGCGCTCAGCGCACGGCAGCTGGTCGCGTGGCGGCGACGTACCGGCATGATTTTTCAGCACTTTAATCTACTCTCCGCCAAAACGGTGCGGCAGAACATCGAGCTGCCGCTGAAGGTGGCCGGCGTGCCTGCCGCCGCGCGGGCGCGCAAAGTCGATGAGCTGCTGGCGCTGGTCGGGCTGGAGGCGCGCCAGCACGCCTGGCCCGCTCAGCTCTCCGGCGGCCAGAAGCAGCGCGTCGGCATCGCCCGCGCGCTGGTTCACGATCCTGAACTGCTGTTGTGCGATGAGGCGACGTCGGCCCTGGATCCGGAAACCACGCGCGCCATTCTGGCCTTGCTGAAAAAGATCAATCAGCAGCGCCATATCACCATTGTGCTGATCACCCATGAGATGGATGTGGTGCACGATCTTTGCCACACCGTCGCGGTGATCGACCAGGGGCAAATTATTGAACGCGGTCCCGTCTGGCAGGTGTACAGCGAGCCGCGCGAAGAAACCACGCGCCAGCTGCTTAACCCGGAATATCAGCGCCTGCCTGAAAACATCGCCCCTTATCTTAGCGAGCGGCGTCAAAACAGGCGCTCGCGGGCACTGGTGCGCCTGCGCTATAACGGGCAGGGCGCGCATCCCGACCTTGGTGCTTTAGCCACGCTGGCGTCTGGCGAAATAACCGTGGTCTACAGCGCCATCGAGTGGGTGCAAAACCGGGCCATCGGTCAGCTGCTGCTGCTGCTCGATGCAAAACATGAGGCGCAGTTTGCCCAGCGGCAGCTGGCGAATCTCGCCGATCGACTGGAGGTAGTAGGCTATGTCACTGACTATTGAGCGTCTGTGGAGCGGATTGCTGGACACGCTGCTGATGGTCGGCGTGTCGTCCCTGCTGGCGTTCGCGCTGGGGCTGCCGATGGCGGTTATCCTGGTCGTCAGCGGGCGGGATGCTCTCTTTCCCAGCCCAACGTTAAACCGTGTGCTGGGCTGGGTGGTCAATCTGTTCCGCTCTGTTCCCTTTCTGATTTTGATGGTTGCCCTGATCCCCTTTACCCGCTGGGTGGTCGGGACGACCTATGGCGTCTGGGCGGCCGTGGTGCCGCTCACCCTGGCGGCGACGCCCTTTTTCGCCCGTATCGCCGAGGTCAGCCTGCGTGAAGTGGATAAAGGGCTGACCGAAGCGGCGCAGGCGATGGGTTTTCATCGCTGGCACATTGTCTGGCATGTGTTGCTGCCGGAGGCGCGGCCCGGCATCGTCAGCGGCTTTACCATTACGCTGGTAACGATGATCAACGCCTCCGCGATGGCCGGCGCGATCGGGGCCGGAGGATTGGGCGATCTCGCCTATCGCTACGGTTATCAGCGCTTCGATATGCAGGTGATGCTGACGGTGATCGTGGTGCTGGTGGCGCTGGTAACGCTGCTGCAGCTGTGCGGCGACCGGCTGTCGCGCCGGCTCAATCACCGCTGACAGCGGGCTGGCCGCTGTCAGGCTTTCGCCGGCGTTAACCCTTTCCCTTTTTGCCGCCGCCGAGGATTTCGCCGAACGGTCCGGTATTGACGACGCGCTGCGCTTTCGACGCGTTGGCGGCAAGCGGCAGCAGCGGCATCACCAGCTCGGCGAAACGGTGCGCCTCTTCCAGATGCGGATAGCCGGACAGGATAAAGTTTTCAATGCCTAACGCCTGATATTCACGAATGCGATCCGCCACCTGCTGAGGACTGCCCACCAGCGCGGTGCCCGCGCCGCCGCGCGCCAGCCCGACGCCGGCCCACAGGTTCGGTCCGATACGCAATCCCTCGCGCGAGCCGCCATGCAATGCGCTCATGCGCGCCTGGCCGGTCGAGTCCATACGCGCAAAGATTTTTTGCGCGGCAGCGATGGTCTCGTCGTCCAGATGGGCAATCAGGCGATCCGCCGCCGCCCAGGCTTCCTCTTCCGTCTCACGCACAATCACGTGCAGTCGGATGCCGTAGGAAAGCGAGCGCCCCTTTTCCTGCGCCCGCTGGCGTACCACCGCCAGCTTCTCCGCCACCTGCTCGACCGGCTCTCCCCATGTCAGATAGGTATCGATCTGATTCGCCGCAACCTCGATCGCCTCTTCAGAGGAGCCGCCGAAGTAGAGCGGTGGACCATTCTCCTGCGCCGGCGGGAAGGTGATTTCTGATCCTTCAACGCGGATATGTTCGCCTGCGTAATCCACCTTTTCCCCTTTTAGCAGGCGGGAATAGACCTCAAGAAACTCCCTGGTGACCTGATAACGTTCGGCATGGCTCAGGAAGATGCCGTCGCCTCTGTTCTCCACCGGATCGCCGCCGGTCACCACGTTGATCAGCAAACGACCTTCCGACAGGCGATCCAGCGTGGCAGCCATCCGCGCCGCCAGGCTCGGCGGCTGCAGGCCAGGCCGCACGGCGACCAGATAGCGCAGTTTTTTGGTAATGGGCGCCAGCGCCGATGCGATGATCCAGGAATCCTCGCAGCTTTTGCCGGTGGGGATCAGCACGCCGTAATAGCCCAGATTGTCTGCTGCCAGCGCCACCTGCTGTAGATAGGGCAGATCGACCGCTCTGCCGCCCTGGGTAGTTCCCAGATACCGGCCATCGCCGTAGGTCGGTAAAAACCAAAATAGATTGAGGCTGTTCTGCGCGGAGATGCTCATTAGCGTATTCTCTTATAACGTTATGATTAATTAACAAATAGGATTTGCTTGTTTAGTTATAAAGAGATTTGCAGAGAACGCGTCAGCCGGCAAATAACATTTCGTTTTATTATTCAACAACAAGATTATACCGGGAGGGCGCACCCGCCCGGTTATCACCTTATGTTTCCGCGCCAGATAAGGATTATCTCGCCTGCCAGAACGCCTGCTGCAACGACAGCGTTTCCTCTTCAATCTCGTGAACCGGCCCGACCAGCACAATATCTTTCTGCCCGTGCGCAAATACCGACGAGGCTGGCAGACTCATCGTCGGATTTTCATGATGGTTGCCGGTGCACGCCAGCAGTCGCGCTTCGCTCATGCCATACACCACCCGACCAATATTCGCCCAGTAGAGGGTGCCGGCGCACATGCAGCACGGCTCGACGGCGGTATAGAGCGTGCAGCCCCAGAGGTAGTCAGGCGTAAAGTTACTTGCCGCGATCCGCGCGAGGGTCGACTCGGCATGATTAACGGTGTCGATATTGCACTGGGTCAACAGAACAGTTTCATTATCAGGCGCCACCAGCACCGCGCCGAACGGGTGATTGCCCAAGGCGATAGCGCGCTTCGCAACCTCGTTCGACAGCCGCAAAAATTTAATATCGGTAGCGTTATGCATTTTCATCCTCTTTTTTAGTATTCAGTAAGCTGTTCAGCACCACGGCAGTAAAACCGCCCATAAAAATACCGCTGTCGAAAATCAGCCTTAACGATGAGGGCAGCGATGCAAATAACGCCGGAAACGCCATCGGAATGACGCCAACGCTTATTGAAATGGCAACAATGAGCATATTGTTATCATTTTTAAAACTGACCTCTTTCAGCTGCTGAATGCCGGCGGCCAGCGTCATGCCGAACATCAATACGCCAACGCCGCCCAGCACCGGACGCGGGATCGCCGAGACCAGCGCGCCCAGCTTAGGAAACAGGCCGAGTAACACCAGTATCACCCCGGCAGCCGCCAGCACCGACCTGCTGGTGATACGCGTCAGCATAATCAGCCCGGCATTTTGCGAAAAAGCGTTGTAAGGAAAACTGTTGAGACAGCCACCGACCATAGTAGAGAGACCGTCGGCGCGGATGGTATCGGCAAGACGCTGCGGCGTCGTCGGACGTCCCATCAGCTTGTCTATCAGCAGGACGTTGCCGGTTGTCTCTGTCATCACGATGATCATCGCCAGGCAGGAGACCAAAACAGGCACGGGGGAAAACACCGGCAGGCCAAAAGAGAAGGGCATGCTGATGCCGAGCCAGGCGGCATGACCGACCGCGGAGAAATCGGTCAGGCCTTCGAGCAAGGCGATAAGGGTTCCCGCCAGCATGCCTGCCAGGATGCTGAAGTTGCGGATGACGCCTCGCGTTTTGCAGTAAAAAAAAAGCGTAATGACCAGGGTGGCCAGTCCCAGCAGCAGGTTGGACGGGCTGGCAAAGTCGGGCGCGTCCGGGTTGCCGCCGCCAATCCAGATTGCCGCGGCGGGCATCAGCGAGATGCCGATGATGGCGATCACGCATCCAGTCACTACCGGCGGAAAAAAGCGGATCAAGCGGCTAAAAAGCGGCGCGACTACCACGGTGAACAGGCCGCAGGCGATGGCGGAGCCGAACACCGTGGTGATGCCATACTGCTGACCAATCATCGCCATCGGCGCCAGAACGATAAAGGAGCATCCCTGGATTAACGGCATCCGTCCGCCAAAGCGCCCGACGCCCACCGACTGCAGCAGCGTGGCGAGTCCGGAGGTCAGCAGGCAGGCATTGACCAGCGTCACCGTCTCCGCCCCGGTCAGGCCCATCACCGACGCGAGGATCAGCGGCACCGTCACCGTCCCCGCGTACATCACCAGAACATGCTGTAAGCCCAGCGAAGCGATGCGCCTGGCGCTGAGCGAGCCTTCAGCTTTTTTTTCAGCTATTACCCTTTCCATAAACACCTCTCGTCGCACTGATAAAGCGCAGGAAGCCCACTCTATAAGTAAAAAAGTGATACAAGTAAGCGAGCTGTTTTCAGGAAAATTGAAAGCCGGGGGGCGTTTTGAAATATTCATTGGAACAACTTATGGTGTTTGAGCAGGTGGCCAAATCGGGTTCATTCTCTTCCGCCGCGCGTCAGCTGAAAAAATCCCAGTCATCGGTCAACATGGCGATGAGCAACCTGGAGCTTGAGCTGGATCTCTGCTTGTTTGAGCGCACGCCGCGACAGGTGCGGCTGACGCCGGAAGGCGAAGTGCTGCGCGAGTATGTCAAAACTATTCTGGAACGATGTCAGGCTTTCGATCAGCGCGTAACGGCATTCAACCAGCAGATTGAGAGCCATGTCAGCCTCGCCATCGAGCTTCCCTACGTGACGATTGCGCCCGTGCTATATGAATTCTCTATGACCTTTCCTGAAGTCGATATCCATATCAAAGAGCCTTTTCGCGGCGATGTGGAGGCGATGGTGAAAAATGGCGAAGTCGATCTGGGCATCGCGCTGTCTCATCCCGTTGAGAGCGAGAAAATTGAGTTCACGCAGCTGGGGAAGGTGGTTATGGTGCATGTCGTCAGCGCCGCGCATCCGCTGGCGCAACGTCTTCCTGTTTCCTTTGCCGATTTGCATAGCTGGCGGCACATCACCTTTGGTTCCCAGGAGACAAGGATCGCCACCACCGAATATTTAGGCAGTCCTATGCTCTGGCGGGTGGAAAGCTACAGCGCGATGCTGGAGGCGGCGCTGGCCGGTCTCGGATGGGCGTCGCTTCCCCGCGAGTTCGTCGAGCGCGAACTGCGCGCAGGAACCTTGATCGAACTACGGCAGCAGGAGTATCCCCATACTGACTGGATCGTCGGCATTGACCTGCTCTGGTCTAAACAGGCGCCCGCCGGCAAAGCGCAACGTTGGCTGCGCGACCGTCTGGTGAAGCATAAAATTTTTGAGCAGGACAGGGCAGGTAACCGAACCACGCTATAGCGGTTAAAAATAGTTATCCAAACGTAAACGTCCCTGCTTTTTTGACCGAAATCATTTGGCCTGCTCTCCGTTTTACCAGACAATCTGCCGCCTTGTTATGTGTCTGGTCTGGCGCGGATGTCCGGTCTCCTTCGCTCTGTTCAGTCTGACCAGACAAAGAGTGATCAATTCTGTCGCGCCGGCATCTGAACAACCAGTAATCCAAAGTGTAAAAATGACTATTCAAGCAAGTACGGAAAACGCAGTCGCAAACAGGCCATCCTGGTCGATGAAAGATACCATCTGGATGATGGGGGTATATGGCACCACGGTGGGCGCCGGTACGCTGTTTCTGCCCGTGGAAGTGGGAACGCGCGGGCCACTGGTGCTTTTTATGATGCTGCTGCTGGGCCTGCCGCTATCGCTGATACCGCACGTGCTGATCTGTCGCATCTTTATGCGCGACCATCAGGCGGATAACGCTGAACTTCCACTGTTTGGTAAATTCTTCGGCCCAAAAGGGCGTCAGGGCATTAAGATCTTTTTCTGCGTGGCCCATTTCCCCGTCACGCTGGTGTACGTCGTCTCGCTGGTCAACGCGTTAGACAACTATGTTACCGCCCATCTGCATTTCGCCGCGCTGAACCGCGCCGTGCTGGCTTTTATCGCGGTGTCGTTACTCTATCTGGTGTTAAGCAAAGGCCGCGACCGCGTGGTCAGCACCATGAGCACGCTGGCGATCCCCTTTGCGCTCTCTCTGCTGTTGATTGCCATGATGCAGATCCCGTCATGGCATCTGTCCAACCTGACTCAGGCGCTGCGCGAAACCACGGGCGCGCCTGCTGGCGAGTCGCTTAAGGCGCTCTGGCTGGCGCTTCCGCTTATCACCTTCTCCTTCTGTTCCGCGCCAATGATGTCGCCGCTCTCCTCCTGGTATCAGGAAAAGGGGAAGGGCGGCGAGCAGAAAGCCGTACGCGTGATCCGTCTGGCCTACTGCGCCATCTTTTTCAGCATCATCTTTTTTGTGCTGAGCTGTGTGCTGAGCATGCCGCGCGAGGTGTTTATCGCAGCCAGGACGCAGAACCTGAACGTGCTCTCGGTGATGGAAGGGAACGGTAGCGCAGGTCTGCTGTTTATCGTTGCGCCCTTTATTGCGATGGTGGCGATGACTAAATCGTTTCTGGGCGTTTGCCTGCCGGTCGCCGAAACTTTCGCTACGCTGATCGGCGACGCCGCCGGGATGAAAGATCGATCCGGCCGCAAGCGAGCCAAAGCGGTGGCCTTTACGCTGATGTTTGCGGTGTCGCTTGCGGTTGCCTACTGGAACCCGGACGTGATTGCGCTGATTGAAACCCTCTGCGGGCCGCTGATCGCGATCTTCCTGTTCGTGATCCCCGCCTGGCTGGTCTACAACCGAAAAGAGCTGCAGACGTTGCGAGGCGCCATGTCTTTTATCGTCATCATTGGCGGCCTGCTCACCGTGTCGGCGCTGATCTACGGCATGCTCTAAACCGCGCCCCGGAAAGACGGGGACGCGCTCGGGCGGTCAGACCTGACCGCTCGCCTGATTCCGGCCGTTGCGCTTGGCTTTATAAAGCGCGCGGTCGGCCTCTTTTTTCAGCTGTTCTGCCTCTGCCGGTTTGCCTTCAGAAACCAGCGAACTGTAGCCGGCGCTGATGGTCACGATACCGAGCGAGACTTCCGTACTCTCATGGGCGATGCCCATCTCCATGACGTTCCTGACGGCGCGCTCGGCCACAATCTTCGCCTCGGACTCGTCGGTGTTCGGCATAATGATCGCGAACTCTTCGCCGCCGTAGCGCGCCACCACATCGCCGTGAAAATGAACGCTCTGTTTCAGTGCGTGGGCGACATCCTGCAGACACTCATCGCCAGCCACATGTCCGTACGTATCGTTAAAGCGTTTAAAGCAGTCGATGTCGATCATGACCAGAGCGATCGGGTCGCCGGTTTTCAGCGATTTAAGTACCCCCTGTTCGAGCAGCGCATCAAACTGCCTTCGGTTGGCCAGGCCGGTTAAGCCGTCGACCAGCGCCAGCGACTGCAGCGTGTGATTGATGTTGGTCAGCTCATCGCGCACGTAGGTTAATTCAATCTGATTTCTGACGTTGGTGCCTACCTGGCGAAGCAGCAGGATCCCCATGCCGGTAATGGCGCAGAGCAGAGCCAGGTTAAGCAGCAGATTAATCAGGTTTCCCGCCAGCCATTCCCGACGAATGCTGTCGCGGTCGTAGCCCGCCGTCACGATCAGCGGATAGCGCTCCAGCCGGGTGTAGCCAAACACGCGCACCACGCCGTCCAGCGTCGACCGCCAGGTAGCGTTGCCGCTGGAGGCGGCCTTAAGCTCGGTTTTAAACAGCGGGCTGGACGCCAGCGTCCGGCCGATAAAGGCGTCAGGGAACGGGCGAATATATAAGACGGAGGAATCCGCCAGGATCAGCCCCAGGGTGTCTTTATTACCCAGGGCGAAATAGCTGTAGTACTGACGGAAATAGTCAACCCGTACGGTGGCCAGCGCGACGCCGGCAAAATTCCCCTGGCTGTCGTTCAGGCGAACGGAAACCGGGATAACCAAATCGCCGGTTGAGCGGCTGCGTATAACCCGACTGATAAGCAAATTCGTATCGTTATGGGTGCGATGCCAGATGAAATAGTCGCGGTCGGCATTGCTGGCGTTGGTCGGAACGAAATTGCCGGAGGAGGTGACCCAGTGTCCCTCGGTATCGTAAATAAACAGTCCGTGCAGCTGCGGAAGTTTACCCTGCTGCTCTTTTAGCTGGTGCAGGAAAGCCGGCGTCGCGGCGTACTCATTTCCCCGCTGCCGGAGCTGCCGGACCGCATCCGCCAGGGTGATATCTACCTGCAGAAACGCATCTTCCGCCTGCTTCGCCAGCGAAACCGACAGGTTGCGGGCATCATCGTTTTTTTCGCCCACCGTCTGCTGCCAGGAGTTCCATAACGACCAGGCGTTAATGGCGATAACGAAAAGGCTGGTGAGCAACAAAAACACGGCCATGCTTTTGCCGAGAGAGGTTTTTAACAGGGCGACGCCGGCAGCGCCTGATTGAGTTTTTCGCATAGTTAAGAGGGATATCAGCGCAAGCGGCAAAGGTCAGTCACGCATAATACATTAATTATGCTCAGGTCATAATGGTTAGCCGCGCGCATTCTGCGCGCGCGCAGGTGGATTCGTCGCCTGTCGAAAAACGGATAAGTCATTCTCACCTATACTTCACCGCGTTTGCTGGAATGTTCAGCCGCGTTCCGGTTCGCCGTTCGCGCGGCGGCCCATTCAGGCATAACGAGCCGTATGATTTTTATCATTTTATTCTTACAGGGGATTTGCTGCTATGTTGCATTCTCAACCTTCACGCGCCGGCACGCTGCTGCTGCTGCTGGCAGCCGCGATCGGTTTCGCGCTGGCGCTCTACGCCTAGCTCACGCCTTTAACTGGCGTCACCGGCACCATCGGCGCGCTCGGCGTGGCGATCGCCAGTGTGGTTCTGGCCTTGCTGACGCTGATTCTCCGCGCCTCTTCAGGCCGCGGCGCGCGCATTTTCTGGGGCCTCGTGACGCTGATTGTGCTGGTCGGTATCGGCTTTGCCGCCTTGCTGCTCCATCAGGGGATCATTACCGCCGCCATGGTACTCGGTCTGGCTGGTCTGATCCTTCTCGGCCGCCGTCCCGCCCGCCACAATACACCCGCCAGAGCCTGAGGAAATGCCCGTGCATAGCGATAAACAAAAGCAGCTGATGAAAGTCAGCATGACGGCGCTCGCGCTGCTGATGACGCCACTCACATTACAGGCCGAGGATAAGGCCGCCGAAGCTTCTCAGGGAACGCAGGAGAAGCTTAATGTGGATGCCGCCGATCAGCAGTCGCCTGGCACCACGAACACCACTAAAGAAGCCTCTTCCGAACAGGAAGGCAAAAAGGTTGCGTCCGCGGCCAACACGGCGTCGCCGCTGGTGCCGGAAAAAGCGACCTGGGATAGCTTCCACGGCCAGCTTAACGCCCAGAAGTACAGCCCTCTCAAGCAGATCACGGCCGATAACGTCAGCAAGCTGGAAAAAGTGTGGGAGTTTCATACCGGCGACGTCTCCGACGGCAAAGGCAAAACGCCTGCCACCGTCTGGTCTGCCACGCCGGTGTTCGCCAACGATACGATTTACATCGGCACGCCTTTTTACCGGCTGATTGCGCTCGATCCCGGCACCGGGAAAGAGAAGTGGCATTACGACACGAAAGCCCCGCGCGAAGCGCTGACCCAGCCGGTGTTAAAGAACCGCGGCGTCTCTTACTGGCAGGCGAAAAACCCGGTTGCCGGGCAGGCCTGCCAGAAGATCGTTTATATGGGCACCGTGGACGGCAAACTCTATGCGCTGGATGCCGACTCCGGCAAACCCTGCGAAAAATTTGCCGATAAAGGCGTGCTGAACGTCGAGCAGTGGAACAACCTGAATGCGAAATTTCCGCTGTCGCTGCTGCAGCCGCCCACCGTGGTCGGCAACCATCTGATCGTCGGCTGGGCCGGTAAAGACTGGGCCTATGCCGAAGCGCCTCCGGGCACCGTCTTCTCCATCAATGCCGAAACCGGTCAGCGCGAGTGGACCTTTGACGCCATTCCTGCCGATATCAGAAAGCGCACCGGCACCGCCAACGTCTGGACCCATATGTCCGCCGACGAGGCGAACGGATTAGTCTATCTGCCGGTCTCTTCGCCTTCGCCTAACTACTGGGGCGGCAACCGCGTCGACGCCATTCCGCTCGGCACCTCAACCACGGCGCTCGATGTGAACACCGGCAAAGTCGTCTGGTCGCGCCAGTGGGTGCATCACGACGTCTGGGATTACGATATCAACTCCGCGCCGACGCTGATGGACATCACGGTCAACGGCAAGCAGATCCCGGCGCTTATCCAGGCGACTAAACAGGGTTTTCTGTTCGTCGTGAACCGCCTGACCGGCGAAGATGTCTGGCCGATTGAGGAGCGTCCGGTTCCGCAGGGCGACGGCTCCGTTCAGGGCGAGAAACTTTCGCCTACTCAGCCGTTCCCGACCAAACCGGCGCCCTTGCTCGATCAGTCTAAAAAACCGGAAATCTGGAAGCTGGCCGATATCGTCGGCGCCGGACAGTGCTCACGTCTCTGGGATAAGCTCACCTACGAGGGCATGTATACGCCGCCAACCACCAAAGGCGAAGGGGCATTAACCTATCCTGACAGCGCCGGCGGCGTGCAGTGGGGCGGCGTCGCCTTCGATCCGCAGAATCAGATTGCGGTGGTGAACACTTCGCACATCGTGCAGTACGTCAAGCTCTACAGCCGTGAAGAGCACAATAAGGCGGATAAAGATTCGGGTAATGAGAGCGGATTCGCGCCGCAGGAGGGCGCGCCTTACGGGATGCGCCTGAACGTGGCGAATAACTGGCTCGGCATGCCGTGCTGGCAGCCGCCGTTTGGCGAGATCGTGGCGCTGGATATGCACACCGGTGACGTGAAATGGCGACGTCCGGTTGGCGCCTCTCAGCAGTACGGCTTCTTTATGCCGGAAAGCTGGGGATCGCCGACTATCGGCGGCCCGGCGGTCACCGCAGGCGGCGTCATCTTTATCGGCGCCTCGATGGATGCGAAAGTCCGCGCTTACTCGCTGGCGAGCGGTGAGGAGCTTTGGTCCGATCAGGTAGAAGCGCCAGCCGTGGCAAACCCCTCGGTGTATGAATACAAAGGGCGCCAGTATGTCGCCTTTGTCGCCGGCGGCAACACCATACTGAAAGACCAGGTCGGCGACCAGGTCGTGGTCTACGCGCTGCCTGAATAACCCTGCTGATAAGTTCTGAATGAGAGCAAAGCGATTTGCTCTCATTCAGAACGTTCAGACGTCAGGCGGCGACGCGGACGTTAGTTAAACACCATACCGCCGTCGATTAATAAGGACTGTCCGGTCATATAGTTGGAGTCGGGACCCGCCAGAAAAGAGACGCAGGCGGCGACATCTTCCGGCTCAGACAATCTTCCCAGCGTAATGCGTTTAGCAAATTCCTGCGTGCCATATCCTGCCGGCTCGCCCGCCGCATCCGATATCTGCTTGTCGATCGCTTCCCACATCGGCGTTTTCACGATGCCGGGACAGAATGCGTTCACCGTAATGCCCGCCGCAGCCAGATCTTTTGCCGCCGTTTGCGTCAGTCCGCGCACCGCGAACTTGCTGGAGCTATAAACGGCCAGCTCTGGATTGCCAACGTGGCCCGCCTGAGAGCAGGCGTTGATGATTTTCCCGCCGTGCTTTTCTGCGGCGAACGCCTGGATCGCCGCCTGCATACCCCAGATAACGCCCTTCACGTTGACGTTATAAACCTTATCGACAACCTCTTCAGTAATCTCGGCGATCGGCGTAGAGGGCGCGACGCCGGCATTGTTCACAATCACGTCGAAGCCGCCCAGCGCGCGTCTCGCCTCCTCGACCGCCTCAAAGACGCGGTCGCGCCGGGCGACGTCGACCTGCAGCGCAACCGCCTTGCCGCCGGCGCGGGTAATTGTCTCCGCAACCTGCTGCGCGGTGTCGGCATTATAATCGGCGACCGCCACGGCAAAGCCGTCCTTAGCCAGGCGTAACGCAATCGCCGCGCCGATGCCCTGACCGGCGCCGGTAACAAAAGCCACTTTATTTTTCATAACGCTATCCTTTTAAGGTTAACTCAGAGCAGCTGGCTGAGATGAAGCTGTCCCATCAGCAGCGGGTTGTCGCTGTAGTCGACGGGAAGCGCAACCACAGCCGGTCCGTTTACATCCATCGCTTTACGCAGCGTCGGCTCCAGCTCTGCCGCGCTGTTCACCGCAAAACCGGCCGCGCCGAAGGCTTCGGCATAGGCTTTGAAGTCGACCGGGCCGAAGTTGACGCCGGAGAGGCGCTGGTACTTTTTCTCCTCCTGGATGGCGACCATGTTGTAGGCGTTGTCGACCCAGATAATGTGCAGAATATTGGCCTTCAGCCTGACGGCGGTTTCCAGCTCCATGCTCGACTGCAAAAATCCGCCGTCGCCGGAGACCGACACCACCTTGCGCGACGGATCAACCAGCCAGGCGCCGATGGCCCACGGCAGCGCCACGCCCATCGTCTGCTGCCCGTTGGAGATCATGATTTGCCGCGCCCGGAAGCTGTAAAGATAACGGGCTATCCAGATGTGAAAGCTGCCCATGTCCACCGTCAGGCTAACGTCGCTGTTGATGATGTCCTGCATGGCGCGCACGATGCGCAAAGGGTGCAGCGCGAACTGATCCAGGCTGGCGCCCTGCATCGCCAGCAGCTGTCGTTGCTGGCGACGATCCTCCAGAATGGCGGCGGCGGCCTCGCTGAGCTGCAGCGGCGAAGCGATGCGCGCGGCGATTTTACGCACGGTCTGCGCGATATCGCCCACCAGCTCGGCATCAGGCAGATAGAGATTGTCAGCCTCCGCCGGCAGTACATCGATATGCACCAGCATCGCTTTTCCGCTGTTCCACATCGCGGGCTCATATTCAACCGGGCTGTAGCCGATGGTGATAATCAGATCGGCCTGCTGCAGCAGGCGATCGCCCGCCTGATTGTTAAAGAGGCCGATACGTCCCGCAAAGCGCGAAAAGTGCTCCTGACGCACCGCGCCAGCGGCCTGATAGGTGCTGGTGACGGGGATGCGGCTTTTGGTCAGTAGCTCATGGATCGCCTCGCTGTTTTCCGGCTGGCTCGCCATCAGGCCCAGCAGGATCACCGGATTTTTAGCCCTGGCGATTTCGCGGCTGACCGCCTCCACCAGCGAATCGGGCGCGGCGCCCAGCGTGACGCGTCCCTTGTGCTGCAGCGGCGTGCCCGATACCGGCTGATCGACGATATCCTGCGGCAAGCTGATAAAGGCGCCGCCGCCGCGACCGTTCTCAGCGTGGCGAAAGGCGTTGGAGACGCATTCGGCCAGCGCAGAGGCGTCGGTGACTTCAACGGCGAACTTGGTCACCGGCCGAAACATCGACACGGTATCCATGCTCTGATGAACCTGCTTGGCGCTGTCCGAACGCTTTACCGCACCGCCAATCGCTACCACCGGATCCCCTTCGCTGGTGGCGGTGGCCATGCCGGTCACGAGATTCGAGCAGCCCGGCCCCGAGGTGACCAGCGCCACGCCGGTGTTGCCGGTCAGCCTGCCGACCGCGGCCGCCATAAAGGCGGCATTCGCTTCATGCCGCACCGGGATCAGCTGAATCGGCGAATCCACCAGCGAATCGAACACCTTGTCGATTTTAGCGCCGGGAATGCCGAACACATGGTTGACGCCCTGCGCTTCAAGCTGCGCCACCACGAGATCGGCGCCGCTGTTCCAGAGCACGTTGGTTTTTAGCGTTTTCATCATCACCTCAGTTGTTAGCTTTCGACAGCCCGAATGGCTTCATCCAGATCCTGCGGGTTCAGATCCGCCTGCAGAAAATCGCGGTCCTGCGGCAGATCGATCACCAGCTGACTAATGGCGCCGAACGTCAGCAGGCCGCTCTCCAGCACGTAATCGAGGATGTGCCCGCCGCCCTGGCGATCGTCGGTAATAAAGTGCTCGTGGTAACCTGCGACGTTGATGCCCTGCATATACTGCGGCGTGCGGAAGCCAATCAGTTCGCCCTCCGCCTCGCGAAAGTCGAAGGTGGGCTGATTGCCGAGCACTTCAGGCATCGTGCGATAGGGGCGGCACTGGCAGGGCACGGTGCGCGTCTGTACGGCACGGAAGCGGCCGCTGATGCGCAGCGCGCAGAACTGGTTATCTGAGGTGATTTTGCTGTCGATAACGCGGTGCACATCGTCACGCGTGGCGGTTTCAGCGAAGCGATGCTGATATTCAGGTTTGAAAACCGTCATCACCGCAAAGGGCGTTTTCTGCTCGGGCCGGGCGGGCCGGGCGCTGCCGTCGGAGCGGAGCTGATACACCTCGCTGTCAAAAGCGACCAGCTCGCCGTCGAGCTGATTAAAAGTGCC
>Ga0157358_1000278_pt1 | contig 20783 bp, 29 predicted proteins | sample AttcapACBM2_FD_111484 | JGI IMG/M metagenome (GOLD analysis project Ga0157358, IMG submission 111484) | Fungus gardens microbial communities from leaf cutter ant in Botucatu, State of São Paulo, Brazil - Atta capiguara ACBM2 | ecosystem: Host-associated > Fungi > Mycelium > Unclassified ... | reverse complement strand
GCTTCAGCTTAATCCTCTACAGCTTTTCAAAACGCTTTCTGACGAAACACGGCTCAGTCTGGTGCTGTTGCTGCGGGAAAAGGGAGAACTTTGCGTCTGCGAACTCACATCTACTCTCAGAGAATCTCAGCCCAAAATTTCTCGTCATCTTGCATTACTTCGGGACGCCGGTCTGCTTATCGACAGGCGTGATGGCAAGTGGATTCATTACCGGCTGTCACCTCATATGCCCGCTTGGGCGGCAGCTGTAATTGAACAGGCTTATCTGTGCCAGCGGGATGACATCCTGCAGCTCAGCCAGCAGGCTGAGCGGGACAATGTAACCACCAACGGCAAGCCAATCTGCATTTAAATTTTTTAATTATTCATATGCGTTTTAACGTATGTGTATCTTTAAGTTCTCTGCGCCAGGTCTGACAGGTGCAGTATTAAAGGAGAGTATATGTTTCTGGCGGGTGCGATTTTTGTTCTGACGCTGGTACTGGTTATCTGGCAGCCGAAAGGACTGAGTATTGGCTGGAGTGCCGTTATCGGGGCCGCTCTGGCGCTACTGACCGGCGTGGTGCATATCGGTGATATTCCTGCGGTATGGCAGATTGTCTGGAATGCGACGGCCACGTTTATCGCGGTCATCATCATCAGCCTGCTGTTAGATGAGTCCGGCTTTTTTGAGTGGGCAGCACTCCATGTTTCCCGCTGGGGAGGCGGCAGAGGAAGGCTGCTGTTCACCTATATTATTTTGCTGGGCGCGGCAGTGGCATCGCTGTTCGCCAATGACGGCGCGGCGCTTATCCTGACGCCAATCGTTATTGCCATGCTCCTGGCGCTGGGCTTCAGTCCGGCTGCCACGCTGGCATTTGTAATGGCAGCGGGCTTTATCGCGGACACTTCCAGCCTGCCGCTGATCGTGTCGAACCTGGTCAACATCGTCACGGCGGACTTCTTTAAGCTGGGCTTCAGTGAGTATGCTTCCGTCATGGTGCCGGTGAATATTGCTTCCGTGGTGGCTACCCTGGTGATGCTGCATCTGTTTTTCCGCAAAGAGATCCCGGCAACCTATGACCTGGCGAAGCTGAAAGCGCCAGCGGAAGCTATACGCGACATGCGCACCTTTCGGGCCGGATGGTTTATTTTACTTCTGCTGCTGGTCGGATTTTTCGGCCTTGAGCCCCTTGGAGTACCGGTCAGCCTGGTAGCAGCGGTTGGGGCGTTTGTTCTCTGGCTGGTTGCCCAAAAAGGACAGGTTATCGACACCCGCAAGGTGCTGAAAGGTGCGCCCTGGCAGATAGTCATTTTCTCGCTGGGCATGTACCTCGTGGTATATGGCCTGCGTAACGCCGGCCTGACAGATTACCTCTCTGCTGCTTTGAACCGTTTTGCTGAGCACGGCGTCTGGGGCGCCACACTTGGCACCGGCTTCCTGACTGCGGCACTCTCTTCCGTAATGAACAACATGCCTACCGTGCTGATTGGCGCGCTTTCGATTGACGGCAGCACGGCTCTGGGCGTGGTGAAAGAGGCAATGGTATACGCCAACATCATCGGCTGCGATCTCGGCCCGAAAATCACACCCATCGGCAGCCTGGCGACACTGCTGTGGCTGCATGTGCTGGCTCAGAAAAACATCACCATCAGCTGGGGCTACTACTTCCGCGTGGGCATTGTGATGACCCTGCCGGTACTTTTTGTGACGCTGGCGGCGCTGGCCCTGCGCCTGTCTTTTCAACCTTAACCCCGGGGCTGCGTCTGTGCAGCTCCTTAACGGAGTACCGTTTATGACTGATATCACTATTTATCACAATCCGGCCTGCGGAACGTCCCGTAATACTCTGGCGCTTATCCGTAACAGTGGCGTGGAGCCAACAGTGATTTTGTATCTGGAGATGCCACCATCCCGCGACGAGCTTAAAAAGCTGATAGCTGATATGGGTGTTAGCGCACGCGCCCTGCTGCGCAAAAATACAGAGCCGTATGAGCAGCTGGAGCTGGCAGAAGACCGGTTCAACGATGATGAACTGCTGAATGCGATGCTGGCTCACCCTATCCTCATCAACCGCCCCGTGGTTGTGACGCCGCTCGGCACAAGACTCTGTCGTCCGTCTGAAGCGGTTCTGGACATTCTGCCTGACCCGCAGCAGGGAGCATTTACGAAAGAGGACGGCGAAAAAGTCATTGATGAACACGGAAACCGGATCAGCCACTGATTTTTTCAGTGTGCTGCCGGCAGGAAGGGAGACGCAAAAACAGAAGCCGGCAGATGCCGGCTTTTTTCATATACTGCGCTGATTAACCCGCTCAGAGAGCTGCGCGGCACTTTCTTTCCTTTCGCTGTAGCGATCGGTCAGGTACTCACTGCGCCCGCGCGTCAACAGAGTGAACTTCATCAGCTCCTCCATTACGTCCACGATGCGATCGTAGTAAGGCGAAGGCTTCATGCGACCATCTTCATCAAATTCAGCCCAGGCTTTTGCCACGGATGACTGATTCGGGATAGTAATCATACGCATCCAGCGCCCCAGAATGCGCATCTGATTAACTGCGTTGAAAGACTGCGAGCCGTCGCTGACCTGCATGACGGCCAGGGTTTTTCCCTGCGACGGGCGAACCGCACCTGACGTCAGCGGTATCCAGTCAATCTGCGCCTTCATGATGCCGGTCATAGCGCCGTGACGCTCTGGGGAGCACCAGATCATGCTTTCCGACCAGAGAACCAGTTCACGCAGTTCCACAACTTTGGGATGCGTTTCAGGGGCATCATCAGGCAGTGGCAGACCGGACAGATTAAAAATTTTGACCTCTGCACCCATTGCCGTCAGCAGCCGTGCAGCTTCTTCCGTCGTCAGCCGGCTATAAGATCGTTCCCGCAGCGAGCCGTAGAGCATCAGAATGCGGGGCGGGTGCGCCACTTCTGCAGCACTCAGCTTATCTTCCGTCAGCGGCACGTCCAGGAGTGAAGTATCAACATTTTTCAGAGTATCGTTCATGTCATTCACAATGAGGTCTCTTCGTGAGTCGTCGCGGGTGACAGGCTGCAGCTACTGCCTGCGCAGCATTCTTCTGTAAGAAAGGCCATCAGTTGTTCAAGCTGCGTATAGGAAGGTCTGCAAAACAAGGTACGGCTCTGCCGTTCCTGGCTGATCAGGCCCGCGGACATCAGCGCCGAAATATGATGACTGAGCGTGGAGGGCGGAATACCGAGGCGCTTCTGCAGAACACCGACTGGCAGGCCGTCATGACCCGCTCTCACCAGCTCCCGGTATACGCTAAGACGGGTCGGGTGCCCCAGCTCCCGAAGCGCATTTGCTGCTGTTTTTAAATCCATACGCCCTCCTTTAACTATATTTCCAGAATAATAGAAATATAATCAGCGTCAAATATTTTTCCCCGGAATGGATGGCTCGCCCTTATCCCGGTTCGGTCCAGCAGAGGAAGGATGACGACGCCAGATCACTATGGAAATCGCCGTGATGAACAGGGTAAGGATGGCAGATAAAAGCAGCGTGCCGGGTGTGCCGTATTGCTCCAGCAGTATGGCGTAAACTGACGGCGCGAGCGCCGCGAGCAAAAAAGCGGGTGACAGCAGTAAGCCTGTTTTACGGGCATACTGCTGCGGATCAAAGAGCAAAAGAGGCAGGACGGCCTTAATGACCGTACTCAGTCCGTTTACAGCCCCGTAACTCAGAATAAAGATGGCTGTAGCCACCGGGGTAACATTCCCTGCAAGGCCAACCAGAAAGCATAATGGCAGAATAATGCCGGTAAACAGGCTCAGACGGATCGCTGAAGTACGTGCACCGGAAGCCACGTCCAGCAGTCTGGCGCTCACCTGTCCCACCCCCCACAACATACCCGCTACGGCGGGCATACCATAAGCGGCCAGTATCTGAGGAAAATGAGCGGACACGCCGGTGGAAACAAAGCTTATCAGCGCTATCAGCGTGGCGTACCACAGGCCGCTGATGAAGGCTTTCCGGTCTTCTGCTGGTCCGATCGCCTGAAGAGCGGGCTGCCCGGCAACGGGAGGTTGACGCCGATAACCTGCCGGAACGGTGGTCAAAAAAAGCAGGCTGACAATGCCTGCACAGCCGTAAACGATAATGGCATGCCGCCAGTCGGTAAAGTGCAGTAGCGCAGCGCCAGCAGGCCAGAACGCGACTGACGCGAGACCACCCAGCAGTGTGACCAGGGTGATTGCCCGGCGGGCCTCTGCGCCTGCAATTTCTACAAGCAGCGCAAATGCGGCATCATACAGGGCAAGTCGCATGCCAGCTCCCATCAGGAGCCAGACGGCAACCCACGATGTTGTTGAATGGGTAAAAGCCATCAGAAAACAACCGAGGACTATGACGAAGGTTCCCACCATCATCACCGTACGCCCGCCGGTACGTGCTATAAGGGGGCCGGTAAGTGGCGAGACAAGCCCCATAACAAGCATGGCAATAGTCAGCCCGGAGAATGTCACAACTGGTGACCGGCCTGTCTCCGACATGATGGCGGTCCCGAAGACCCCCGGCATATAGAATGTGATACCCCAGTTGATTAGCTGCGTCATGCCAATGCAGAAAATGGTGCGGCCTGTCAGATGCCCGTCAGTCAACCCGTGCTCTCCGGAAATGTGGCGTCGCCCTGCCCGAGCGTACGCTGCATGATGACCGTATCAAGCCAGCGTCCGTGCTTGAAGCCCACAGATCTGAGCGTTCCTGTAATGCTGAAGCCTGCCGCGCGATGCAGGGCAAGAGAGGCGCTATTTTCGCTGTTTCCAACTACGGCCACGAGCTGGCGAAAGCTACGGTCCTCTGCCCATGTGACCGCACTCAATAACAACTTTTTTCCGATCCCCTGGCCCTGAAAGTTGGGGGCAATATATACAGAATTCTCCAGGGTGAATCTGTAGGCACACCGTTCCCGGTAGAGTGACAGGTAGCAGTATCCGCGGACATTGCCGTCCTCAACAGCCACAAACCAGGGCAGTCCTGCTGCACGCACCTTTTTCAGGCGGGCTGTCATTTCAGCCGGATCCGGCGGTTCAGTTTCAAAAGTGGCGGTGCCATGCAATACGTGATAAGCATAAATCTGCTGGATGGCAGGAATATGTCGTTCATCTGCTTCGGTTATTTCCATCGGTACGGCTCCTTCTGCGGTCATAAGCAGAGACTAACCGGAATGAATAATTTCAGACAGGCAGCAGGACTTATCAGCGGCATAAGGAAAATTTTGGCATGGCAAACCTGAACCTCGATCACCTGGCTACTTTCAGACTGGTCGTCAGCCGGGGCAGTTTCTCCGGAGCGGCTGAAGCACTTGGTCTGTCGCAGCCGGCAGTGAGCCTGCATATAAGACAACTGGAGCAGGCGCTTCAGGTCCGGCTTATTGAGCGAACCAGCCGGGGAGTAAGGCCCACGCCAGCCGGGCTGACTCTCGTTGAGCACAGCATGAAAATTGATGCAGTGGTAAGTACAGCAGTTGAATCGGTGTGCCAGCATTCTGATGAGATAACCGGCACTGTTACTGTTGGCACAGGCGCAACGGCCTGTATTCATTTACTTCCCCCCTTACTACAGCAACTGCGGCAGGCCCATCCCCTGCTGAAGGTGGACGTACGCACAGGTAACACTTCCGATATAGTGCGGGGCGTGGAGGAAAATCGTATAGATATTGGCCTGGTGACTCTGCCAGCTGCAGGTAAAAACCTGAGCATCATCCCGCTGGGTACGGATGAGTTTGTTGTCATCATGGAAGAGGATGCATCAGAGCCGAGTGCGAAAATATGGAATCCGGGCGCTTTGCTGCCGCTGCCGCTGATTATCTTTGAACCGGGAAGCGGGACACGCGCCCTGATTGACCAGTGGTTCCGGGAGACGGGACATATTGCCTGCCCGGTCATGGAGCTTGGCAGTATCGAAGCTATTAAAAGAATGGTCCGTGCCGGTCTTGGCTACAGCATTGTTCCCAGAATGTCCGTTGCATGCATTGAGGAAAGATCGGGGCTCGATCTTTACTCTGTGACGCCCTCTCTTCACCGGACTCTCGGGACAGTCATGCGGGAAGACCGGATTGTAAGCAGAGGTATCAATGAAGTGCTGAAAAACCTAAACAGCAGTTTTGCAAAAAACGAAATCAAATAAATATTCTTCGATATCTAAACCGGACAGGTCTACTCTCTCCGGCAAAGTATCACTACAGCTTTTACCAGCTACCAATGTCCGCTTTTGGCACAAAGCGGACATTTCAATTTGAATTAACCCCTGAAGTGAGAGCCGTATTCAGAATGCCGCTTAAGCGGCATGAAGGCGCCAGATGACGTAAAAGATGGCGCAGAAGCTGAACGGCGCCGTACGCCCGGCGTAGCCAGTTACAATCGTATAAATCGTGCCCCCCCACCGTTCCCTGAACAGCCCTGCGGGCTTTCAGCAATGAAGAAATCCAGGTAACCCCTGTTAACCCCGGTGAGCGGGCTTCACGGCGCCTGCGACGTGAAGGGCGTGATTTCCGGAGCCTTGGCGTCGGCAGCTTGCTGCTGACGCTTAGGAGGGTATCAGCGAAAGTCATGGAACTTAACACGGTAGCTGTGAAAAGGGGTATATCAATACTGTTTTCTGTCAGCACGGTCGCAATCGATTTGTCGGCAGGGATACCGAACCGCTGGCTGTTAATTAATACATGGATGTAAGCCATACCTACGCGCTGACCTGCTACCCGCAGGTGAAAGAACGCGATACATCCTGCATGCTGCTGGTCTGCATAGATGACGCAACCAGCTATAAGATTCAACTTCATTTCGTAAAATCACAGTAGTGGTTGCCCCGGTCAGACAAATTAGCCAGTAAGATTATCTGTTACCGTGCGCGCAAAGATTTCTGGCTGCTCAATCATCATCAGGTGTCCTGCCTGAGGGATAACCTGATTAGTAGTGGCATTTTCCTCCAGCCACCCGGGAATATTCCATTCATTACGGGAATGAGCTCCCGCTAAAAGATGAACCGGTAAACCAGACGATACAATGCTGCGCAATCCCTCCAGATAACTTTCATCACGGGTAGCACTTACCACTGCCCGGGCCTGTGCTCTGAGTGTCGCCACGGGCTGGTTATCGAGCCAGTCGGTCGCCGTTTCAATGGCAAATCTCGTAGGTTTGACTCCAGCGCGTGCAATCCAGGCTGTCACGTCTTCGCGAAAACCGTCTACCTCAGTCTGTATTTCATCCAAACTCTGACTGGCAATTTTCTGAGACCAAAAAGCGTCTCTAAGTGTAAGATTGCCCTCTATAAGTGTGAGAGAGAGAATTCTTTCAGGATAATGTTTAGCCATCAGGACCGCTACAGCCCCGCCAACTGAATGACCTGCAAGATGAACGGGGCCATCAGCACGCATGCGTATCCAGCTTTCAAGATGGTCTGCCTGATCATTAAGCGTCCATTCCCGGGCATACTGTTCTCTGTATTGACCATATCCGATCAAATCAGGTGTGAAGACACTTTTGTTCGCAAAGGGAGCAAGAATACCCGGTGCACTTAAAGAACCAAAGAGGCCATGTACAAGTAATAACGGAGACTTCATTTCAAACCTCATGAGAAGTAGCTGTTGCATTTTATCTGTTATGGCCCGACCGTCAGACAATTTGTTCGTCTGGTAGGTGCCATCTTTCAGATCAAAAACCTGTATTAAGACCACCCCTGAAAATTTTCATGATGGATTACTGACTGTTCTGTTTAATCCCAGAATTGCATACATTTGCTGACGCCTGTACCAACTGAAACATGACATCTCACCTCTCACACAGACCGTCACGCCTGTTCGCCTTGTACATACGGAGTCGTGTTCCCGGTAACCGTTCAACCTGAAGTGCTGGCGTGAAAGGTAAAGCGGAGGGCCATGTACTGCTAAAGAAGGTTCAGCGATTGTCAATGTCTGACCTTAAGGGCGAAGACCGGCTCACTCAGCTTCAGTGGTGGTAGCCAATCACCACGTATGACCAGATACAAAGGAAGCAGGTTACTGCACGGTATCACGGTAGTCAGCTTTCCCGGACTCTACCGGGGTCATACAGGCGCCGCACATCCCCTTTTCACAGGAAAGGGGTATTTCAATACAGTGATGTAGGCTATTACTTTCATAGTAAACGGGCTCTACGCATAGCCATTTTTCTTAGCTGGCAAAGCCTTATGTGGCAACAGTATTGTCTCAAAAGTATCTGTCTATATTCTGTGAAAAGATCTCAGTCGGTTTCGACAATGAACATCCGTGCTTCCTGAGCTTCCCGGCGTTCGGCCTTGATGGGGGCGTATTTTTCAGAGTTGTAGAAGGCTAAGGCCTGGTTAAGGGTTGGAAACTCAAATACTCCAGCTAATGGCAGAGGCACCTCATCGCCTTCAAGAACTTCCGAGACGATGCCAAAATGCAGAATTCGCCCGCCAGCTTCTTTCAGAGCTGCCTGAAACCGGGGAGCGAGACTAGACTGTTTGTCAGGGTCGATAACCCGCAGATTAATATGCACGTACGCTGGCATAATGCTTCTCCATTTGCTAAATAATGCATATACAGTACTTTTTTTTGATCAGGATTTCAAGAGGTACGACATGAACGATTTTGACCCTAAATATTTCGGGGATGTAGCAGCTGAATGCCCTGGATTTCAGGCTCGTGCCACGGCGCGCGCACTCACGCGCTACTACAATGTCTGTTTCAAGTCGCTCGGTCTGACCGCCGAGCAATTCAGCCTGTTGGTTGGAATTGGAGCTGTCGAAGGCGCTACAATAATCGATCTTGCGGTCAGCGCGGGCGTTGATGCGACGACCCTGAGCCGAAATGTTCAGAACATGGAATTGAGAGGTTTAGTCCGTTCAGAAGGTGGACGTGGCCGCGCAGGAAAGCGGCTACATCTGACGCGTTCCGGACATCAGCTCATGGCAGATGCCTTGCCTGTATGGAAAGCAGCTAAAGATACGTTGTCAATCAAGATGGGTGCTGACCGACTCAGGTCAGCAACACGGGCAATGGAGGAGTTAGCCAGGGCAATAAACGTCGACTAGGATTTTGCGTACCGTCGTAAATGTTACCGACCACGTTAAAATGGCTCTGAAGCAGATCGCAACTCCTACAACAAAAATAAGGTAACTGAATAACCATCCCCTCGTCTCAGTAATCCTGATTGAGCATTTTGAATAAAATAAGTTTCCTCCACAATAACAATCTTTTGCCTTATTTTTTAAGGCATGCTGTGAGTTCCGGTGTGAAGCTGTACGGTTTAATCTGAATTCTCCCCTTCAGAGAAAACCATTTAAAGAATGCTGCCTGAGCGGCATGAAGGCGCCAGCTGACGTAAAAGATGGCGGAGAAGCTTAACGGCGCCGTACGCCCGGCGTAGCCGGTTATGAACGTATAAATCGTGCCATTCCCCACCTTTCCCTGAGCAGCCATGCGGGCTTTCAGCAATGAAGAAATTCAGGTAACCCCTTTTAACCCCGGTGAGCGGGCTTCACGGCGCCTGCGACGTGAAGGGCGTGATTTCCGGGGCCTTGGCGTAAGCAGCTTGCTGCTTACGCTTAGGGGGGTGTTCACTGTAAGCAGAAGCAATACCACTAACAGCAACACCAGAGCCATTAGTTACAACACCCATTAATCAGTCACTCCAGTTCCGGCCCCTTGGGCCGGGGCGGGGGCGGCTTTTCATGGGGGAGAGGGGCGATGGGTTACCAGGTACAGCTCCCTGCCCTTATTACAGTGAATGAATGTATGATGTAACTAAAATGGTTTTTGCCCGTCTCTGGCGGGGGCTACCTCAGGCCGCGTAGTGGACTCATCGAACCGGCGCGGACGTTAGTACGCTGCAAGGGCGTTCGCTTTCTAAAGCTGTCCACAGGGCAGCTGATGAACAGGTTATTTATTTAAAGGTAAGTATTACTGGTTTTTAAAAGATAAAAGATCGGGTTTTTAAAAGGATCATCGCGGTTTGTAAAAAGCCCGAACACTGGTTAAGAAGGCTCTCGAACGGTGGTTACAAATACTACCCTCTTGTGGTTAATGTGGATAAGTACAGAATTCGCTCTAAATTAGCTTGGTCACGACCGTCACGGTAGACTGATACGTACCGCTGTTTTTCAGCATGCCGCAGGTGTTGGTCATGATCTCCCCGGCGTTGGACATCTCCTCGGTGTAGTCAGAGCGACTGAACAGCCCGTTACCGGAGGCCAGAACCCAGACGAGCACGAGCAGCGAGCCGATGCCCACGATGACTGCTTCCTGCAGGTTAAGTGCACCGCGGTGAACGGCAGAACGTTTCAAGGGTTGTGACATGGTAAAGACCTCATTGAGTAAGAAGTTAACGGTTGCCGATAAGCGACCCCAAGTCCTGGGTGCCGATAAACGTGAGCAGGAGATAGCCTGCGGTAATAAGCATCCCGAGCAGCTGCAAAAGCCGGGAGACCCGCCTGATGCGGTTGATGGATTTGGTGAGCCACATGCGCGCGAAGTTTTCGATATTCTCCTCGCCGCCCGGACCTGAGGTCAGCAACAGCAACCTGTCAATGGCCTAACGCGAGGGAAACGCATAGCCGCTGTCGGCCAGCGCCTGCCCGAGGTGCTTGCCGCGCGCCACCTGACGACGGGTAGCGGTGAGTCGCTCATACAGCCAAGGAGTGGCGTTACGACTGAGCATGTCGAGCGCCTCCTCCGTACGGACGTTGGCCCGCAGCAGAGCGCTAAGGTTCAGCAGAAACGACACGCCCTGCATCTCACGATACAGGCTCCACGGGAGCAGCCTGTCCAGCACCCGTTGCATGACCGGACCGGTAAGCCGGGGCAGAGCCCATATAACCCGGGTGCTGATGGCCGCAAGGCCTGCCGCCAGCACGTAGCGGTTAGCTGGTTGTACAGGCCTTCAACCCTGTGCAATCAGCGCTAAATAATCTCGTTTAACAATTATTTAATTTTCTTTGCTCGCCCCCCCCTGTGGACGCTGTAAATCTCTTTTTGAAATGCGCACGCTTTCATCGTCTTTAAATTGCGGCTCGGCCTGTTTCAGTTCCGGCTGCACATTCTGATTTCGCAGGCTGTCTTCCGTGGCATGAACGCTGGCCATCAGTTTAGGATCACTGACTTTAAACACACGTCCGTCGCGTTTCGTGATATTTCTCACCACGCCGTAATACAGCACGCGGTTCACAGCTTTCTGCTCACCGGTCAGCGCAGTGCTCTCTCCGCTGCGCCAGGCTGTAAGTTCTGCAGCTAGATCATTGTTAAAACGATCAGACTTGCTGTCAGGCGCGGGGTAAATCTCAACCCTGTCACCAAAGTCGGTAACGGCTGGCCTGCCGTCACGCAGATAGCTGACTGTGCCGTCACGCAGTACTCGCGTTTCATGTTCGCTGGACCTGAATGAAGGCACGTTGTCACCCGGGCCGAAATGAATAACGGCATTCGGTTCTGGCCACGCACTTCCCTGCTTACGGGCAGCGCGTTTCTCGCGATAGGCCCAGCCGCGCATCTGACTGAGCGCCGCCGCATCTCCTTTTATCGCTTCGCGCTCAACCCATGACTTCCAGCTCAGCGGTCTTTTCGCCCCGGTTTCGCTGAGTGCCTGACGCTCCTCACGCAGCTGCAGGCGAAGTTCAGCCATCGCCTTCATCTTTTCGAACTCGGCAACACGGTACATCAGTTTACGCATCAGCGGATCCCTGACGGTATTTCGTACGCTGGCTTTAACTGCCACGCAGTGCGCCGCAATCTGACGGAACCGTTCGCCCGCGCGCAGGTCCGGCTTCTCCCATCCGCTGCGGTAAGCATCATAGCGTGCGCGGAGGATGTCACGTGCGACAGCACGGGCTTCACGTCGTTCGCGACGTGCTTCCTGATCGCGCACATGCAGCTGCGGCATGTAGCAGGTTTGCATATGAAGAATACCGTCCTCGGGACGTTCCGGATTGCTGACTGGCGGCGCAGGCTGAAATTCTCCGTGCTTTCTGACCATCGCCGTCAGGCTGATATCCGGATGCACATCGGATGCCTTCACGCTGGCGCTTTCGGGATGAAGCAGATCATAAACCGCCAGCCCGCCGTTCTGCTCCCGCACACCCAGCCCCCTGGAATAAAGAATATTATGCAGGCGGTCCCAGCTCAGTTTGTCCTGCGCAATTGCGTCAGACAAAGGCTGACGGGTTTCGCGTACGGCATAGCCGTGCAGGCTTTCTTTGTCTGAAAAAATTTCACGTTTTGCGGCACCGCGCGGTGCAGAAGGCATCTCGCGACGGGTACGGTGAAGTTCACCAGACTCATCCATATGCCAGCTGCCGTTATCCACTTTGAAACCAAACTCACGCTCAAGCACGCGGCAGCATTTTTGCAGCGTGTCAGCATCGTTCCACATGTTCTGCGCAGTAAACGTGTTGGGGTGTACGCGGTTTGCTGAGACATGGCAGTGCAGGTTATCAGTGTCGCGATGAATAGCAGCAACATACTGATGCTCCTCCATGCCAAGCTGTTTAAGGCAATAGCGGACAGAACTGAACACTGCGTCAGGCGATGGGTCTTCATCGTCCTGCCAGGAAAGAATAAAGTGATAGACCGCGTCTTTGCAGTGACGGTTCTGTGATGCTGTCAGATTCATCTCTGACGCGGCAGTGTCTAGCGAGAAGCAGTTTGTTTCACACAGCACTTCACCAGAGAGTACGCGCTGAGTGCCCTCGGGTGAAATGCTGATAATCTGTAGAGCCGCAGCAACACTTTTGCGACCGACGTAGTCGACCAGCTGACCGAAACCCGGCGTGGAAACGTAATCAGTACTGGCATCATGAATCACTTCACGCGTTGCGGCTTCCGTTGGTTTTTTTTCCTCGCGCGTGCTCACGTAGTCAACCAGCTTCTTAAAGCTGGTCTTCTTATCGCGGCGCTTCGGCGGGATAATGACGTTCATTAGTCTTTCATTTCCTCAACGGGGACAGGCGTCATATCCATCGCGTTAATGGCGTTCCTGATACTGGTCAGCACCTCAGAAAACTGAAGACTCAGTTCGGTCGTCATGTTCGTTTGCATCTGGGTGTAAAGATGCTTCTGCAGACCGCCGAGGCGTAGCAGCTCGTTCATCATACGAATGTCAGTGCGGACGGTAATCCTGCGGTTGAGTGCCGTACGGCGCAGGTACTCGGAGGTTGTGAGTCCTGCTGCAACGGCCTTTTTTTTGATGGCATCAGCCTCAGCTTCCGTACAGCGAAGCTGGATAAGTATGTTCTTTTGACGCTTTTCACTTTTCGACATAACTCAACCTTGGCACATTACCCGGGTCTCGGGGCGGAGCCCTGAGCAGGTCGTTTTGGCGTTACCGTCTGCGTGCAGGCGGTAATGACAAAACATTTCCTGTCCCGTTTTTGAATTTCATTACTGTATTTTGGCACTTTAATCGCCAGAAGTAAATTGGCGTCATGGGAGGTGGGAGCTGGAAATTTCCGTCATTACGGGGCAGAATCACCTTTTTTGAGGTTTCCACTGGAGGGTGTTATGGCTACACAGCAGTTTTTTACACAAGAGCAGATTGATGAGGCAAAATCCAGGCTGGAAAATCTGCCAGATTTGTCACCAAAACGTATTACCAAGAATGAAGTGCTGGAAAGTCTCCGTGGCACCATTCTGATGCTGGCGAAAGAAAAAGGCTACAACGCAAAAGACATCAAGTCGGCACTGGATGATATGCAGTTTGGTTTCAGTGAAAGGGCAATTTCTGATGTTCTGAAAGACAACGGAAAAGGAAAAAAACAGCCGCGTGAAAGAAAGGCAAAAAATACGGTAACAGGTACAATTACGGAATAGCGTTACACGGTAAAGTAGTAAAATAACAGATATAAAAAAAGGGGCTTTTTTAGCCCCTTTGTGCAAATCAGGATTTAAGTTCTTTCATTTTTTCGGCAAGGGACCAAAGAAAACGGTTGTTTTTTATGTCGCCGTCAATGCCGTTTATCGCGCGGGTTTTTGTCACTGCTCCCTTCGCCGTCTGGCCACGTAATCCACCACGAATAATGTTTTCCTGTGTTCGCTGATAAACAGTCCAGAGGTCATTCGGATTGTCTGCCTTACGGCGGGCCTGCAAAACTGAATCAGCAGTGACCGGAATATGCTGGCCGTCATAGCGAAACTCCAGCGCCGTTTCGGCAAAGGCTACCTGTTCACGATGACCAAGCAGGATAAGCTTCATTTCGTCGCGTGAATGTTCAATCGCCTCGAACCGATTAAGAATGTCATAAGCCCCCTCAACCACCTGACTGATAATGTCGCCTTTATGCGGCACACGGATTTCGCCATACACTTCTCCGCATACCATGCCGTTGGAACAGATGCTACGAAATTGTCCGGGTATCATCTGATAGCTGCTGCTGCCGTCATGGCTGTTCAGCAAAATAATTTCCGAGACTTCTGAGGCAAGAATCTGATCACGACGACGCAGGCGCAGCAGATGTTTTGCATGTCCGACACGTCCCTGATCGCGCACGCGCTGCTGGCAGGCATAGAACGGCTCGAAACCTTCTTTACGCAGGCGCGTCAGAATGTGGCTTGTAGGAATCCAGGTGTAACGGTCACTGCGGGAGTCATGTTTGTCTTCAGAAAACACGCTGGGAACAACCTGACGCAGCTCATCATCAGTAAGTGGGCGGTCGCGGCGAATGCTGTTTGCAGAACGAAAACCATTAAATAAACGGGCCATAATTATCACACTCCGGATTTGAGATTATCGTGTAATGCCGCCCCGTTCAGGGACGGCAGGCACTCAGTCAGGCAACAGCCCGGTGGATCTCCAGCGAACGGAGAAACTGCCCCCATTCACTGCTGCTCATGGCAGGTACACGGACTGCTCTGCGTTTACGGACGCAGTGCGCCACGTGACGGACACGGGCACGTATTTCATCCGGAATCTCACGCACATCCGGATCGGTGTGACGATGGCGCGTATGAGATGATTTCCCGCCGGGCTTTACATATCCGGCGGAGGGTGTGATGATGCTGCGGTCAGCAGTTTTCATGATTTACTCCTTATTGCTGTTGACGTTCCGGACGGTCATTTGGTCGTGGCGTCCGGGGTGAACGGGCGGAATTTCCGCCCTTTTTCTTTGCTACCTGTCAGACCTGACGACGGATAACGGTGTAACCGATATCAAATTCGTAGACGGCAACCGGCCAGCCATCGCGCATATAAACCTTCCGTGCGTCCGGTTCTTCTGTCGGCTCATCAAACGCCTCCAGCCCGTTAAAATCGTTACTCGCAAGACCAGACGGTCCCAGAAATTCGCCGTGCGTCCATACGTAATCGCACAGGTCCATAAAGGCATCGACGGGCAAATCCTGCGTGTCCGGGATGCAGGGAGCTGATACGTTTTTCATCATGAAGTCCTCATGCTGTGAGATCCGGTTTGTACAGCGCGCTTCGGTATGTCCGGAGGGCTGCGGGTGCCGAAAAAGACTTCCTCTGACGCGGATTTTTTCTTTTCCGGTCTGGCCTTTCGCGGCGAAGGGCAGAGTTGCGACGACGAAGAGAGGGCATAAAGGGGCGACGACAAAAAGTTTTTGCCGCTCCCGGCGAAAAGTTTTTGGCGGCGTACATTTCACCCCTTTCTGCCCGAACCGGCGGTGCTACGACCAGCCCTCCGCGCAAGGCACGGCCGGAACAGCGGGAAAGGCGTCAGGAGGAGAATTTGCAGCCCGCCTCGCGGGCTGGCCACAGAGCCACGGCGGCCCTTTGCCGGGGCGGTGAAAGCGACGGCGCCAGCCGTCAGCAGCCGTTGACGTTGACCTTCGCCATCAGACTCTACACGAACCCGCCTGCGGGTTCGGCGGAGCCTGGCGGCTCTGCCGCCTTAGCGGAGTGAGGCTGACGACTGCCCGCCAGGGCAGGAGCCGAAGGGGGCCATGGCCCTGCCCGTGAAGTGGCTTTTAAAAAAGGAACAGAAAACAGAAGTCAGAAGGAACACGGATACCAGAAAACGGATTACTTTGATGTGCACAAAAACGGATAAGGCCGGTGCGGCAGCACCGGCGCTGTCCGGCCCTTGCGTTTTTTGTTGCGGAGCTGCGCCGCGCAGAATGCAGAAAGTGAAACCGCGCCTTTCAGCGCGGGTCGATTAAATCCACGACCAACGACACGATCTCGTCCATGATGTGGGGAGCCACCTTTGTGCTGTAAGTGGCCTTACGGGCAGCCAGGTCGAGCGAACGTAACTGATAGCAAAGTGCAACACCCGTCACCTTACCCGATTCGGTGCTGTCTCCGTCTAACCAGACCGTCACGGACTGCGCGCGCGCGGCCCCGCCGCCACTCGTTATCGGTATACATACCGCCGTTCCCAGCGCCGCAACAAGCTCCCTGGGAGAAATCACAAGGTAATAGTGCGGCCCTTTAAACTCCTTTCCCTCAACCGGATCGCCGTTAACGTGCCAGATTTCACCTTTCTGCGGGATTCTGCGCGATACCATCAGATAAACTCCCTTCCCTGTGGTCTCTCATTCGCGCCGTCGCTGATTTCGTCGTTAAGCTGGCGGATTACATCCTGGTCAATCCCTGCCAGTAGCTGCGCCACCGTCTTACGGCCACGGGCAACGCGACCTGACGGACGAATACTCACGGCATCCCCGTCTGCGGTAACATCCAGCAGTGTGCCAACGCTCCAGCCTGCTCTGGCTGCAATGTCGCTTGGAATGGTCAGCACAACCGCCCCGCCCTGCTGCCTCAGTTTTGTTACTGTCATACGCCCTCCGGTGTGTGTAACTTTGTCACACTCATAATAGCACGGTGTGAAACAAAGTCACACTTTACCGGCGATTAAATCTCCTGTTTTTCGTTCAGATATAACGCGTAAGTATTCAGATGATGCACACATTTCCCTTTTAGAAATCAGACTGAAGCATCGTTTTGAGTTCCTTTTTTGCCGACCGGCAGAGATAATCACCGAGGCCATCAGGCTGTGTTCGCACCAGTCTGAGCGCCTCTGCCCACGCCTGGACGGAAGAAAGTGGCAGCCTGGGCCGGGACAGTGTCCAGTCAGTCACGGTTCCTGTGATCTCACTGGCTAAGTGCAACAGCGTACCCAGCATCAGTTCCTCACGATTTTCCTCATCCGGCTGGCTCAAAAGTTCGCGCAGGAAACAGAGACTCGTCATAATTTCTTTCTTTTTCTGTTCTGTGTAGCTCAGTGATGTGTTCATGATCGCCTTTCTCCGAAAGCAATATTAACGCTGTAGCTGTCGTACTGTTACATGGCCCGTGCAGACTGGTGCGCTACGCGTCCTGTTCAACCAGCCATTGACGACTGGCCGAAAGGAGCATTTCGCAGAGCGGCATGCCGGCTTCACTGCATAAATGCATCAGGTCAGTGAGGAAATCGACAATAACGGTTTCGGCAGATTCGCCGTCGGTATTCAGTCCGGTATAGCGGGCGAACGCAGTCAGAGCGGCAGCGGCAGCGCCTGCACGGCTGGCATGTCAGCATCAAACGGCAGGTGATCCGTCACCTGTTCCGCCAGGCAGGATAAATCGGCAACGTTCAGGGTTTCAGCCGCTGTCTGGGCATGATCTTCAGATGATGAAACAGTATGCATGTGACCTACCTCATTCATGTCGGAACGGGCCGGACGTGTCCGGCCCCGTTTTATCAGAAAATGACTTTGCGGTTATAAGTGGCTTTCCAGTCGGTGTACTCTTTGCAGTCACGCAGCGGATCAAGCGCCGTCAGGTTTTCAGCCAGGCCATTCATGACAAGAACCCGCTCAACCGCCGAAAACCAGGCTTCATTCTCACCGACAGGAAACCACAGGTTGCTGTTAACGCCGCTCAGCAGAGGATGCGAGCAGAAATGAATCCCCCTGCCGCCGAGCCTGGTTATACAGCCGGTAACGGTCACTGACGCTCTGACGTTTTCTGTCATGGCACTACGGGCAAGCGCCTCTGCAACGTCATTCCAGCACCATTCCTCATCCTCCGGGACAGGCAGTGGCAGTTCAAACATCCTGAGCGGCATGCCTCCGGCGCACGCAGACTGACGGGCAATATCGACAACGGAGGCTTCGTTAGCGCCTGCATCGGCACAGGTCACAAAATGCCCGTTGTGATAAAACGCCTCATCGCCGTTATCGAGCTGGATAAAGCAGTACGCCCCCATAACCCGTGCAATATCGGCCTGCGAAACCGGCGAACGTAACGTTGAAGCGGTAACGACGGGCAGCAGTTTTTCACTGTGATGGTTCTCTGACATGGTGTGTTCTCCCGAATGATGATTCTGGTCGGGCCTGGCTGAATAACCGCTCAGCCAGGCCTGTTTTTCAGCGCCTGACGCCGTATTCCCTGATGTAGGTGGTAAGGCCGAATCCGGCCTCAGCTTCAAAATTCCACGCCCGCCAGATAAGCCCGCCCTGCGCATCGCGGATAACCAACTGAAAGTGCGTACCCGCGTCGTTCTCGATGAAAACGTTACGGTATTCGCTCACCAGAGCGCTGGCGGTCTGACGGCCAAACGGGCCGGATGGCAGCCCCACAGAAGGTTTCTGATCGGCTTTGCCGCTGTAAGGGGGAACGGTGGTATTCACGGGCTTTACTCCTTTTATTTGCCTGAAAATTCCGGCACCCGAAGCGCTGGCAGAGCAGCCGACCGGATGCGGGCCGAAAAAAGACTTCCTCTGACGCGGATTTTTTCTTTTCCGGTCTGGCCTTTCGCGGCGAAGGGCAGAGTTGCGACGACGAAGAGAGGGCATAAAGGGGCGACGACAAAAAGTTTTTGCCGCTCCTGGCGAAAAGTTTTTGGCGGCGTACATTTCACCCCTTTCTGCCCGAACCGGCGGTGCTACGACAGGCCCTCCGCGCAAGGCATGACCGAAACAGCGGGAAAGACGTCAGAAGGGGGATTTGCAGCCCGCCACGTGGGCTGGCCACAGAGCCACGGCGGCCCTTTGCCGGGGCGGTGAAAGCAACGGCGACAGCCGGTTGCAGCCGTTGCGTCAGGATGGAAACCCGCTGGACCGGAACCGGAACGGGGCCGGTCCCGGGCAGAGACGGCTCGCCGGCTCTGTGCGAAGCATGACAGCCGCCCGGACGCCCGGGGTAAAGGACCTTTTGCTTTTAAACTCAGGCGGACTGAAAAAGGTGTTGTTAATTGCCCCCTGCTAATGAATATTAATGCTGTTAAAAAACATATTAATTCATTGAGGGGAAATCCGGCATGTCAGTCACCCGTCCCGTTGCTGCTCAGTTCGAGGCTTACAATGCGCATGATATCGACGCTTTCCTGGCCTGCTTTGCTGATGATTTTAAGGGCTACCGTATGCCTGCTGAAACGCCCTCAACACGGGGAAAACCGGCGCTGCGTGATTTCTACATCAACAACCGTTTCAACAATCCCGCACTCAGAGCGGAACTGATTTCAAGAACGGTGCTGGGTAATAAAGTGTTCGATCATGAATTTATTCACGGCCTGTCACCCTCTCCGCTTGAAAGCATTGCCGTTTTTGAAATCAACGATGGCCTCATCTCAACGGCCTGGTTCTATTTTCCCTGAGCCCCTGCACGCTGCCGGAATCAGCAGTACGGCGGGAAGCGCGCCGCCAGGCGCGTCTTCTGCCGTTCTGCCGCCGCAGGCGGCGGGGGTTTTCGCCCGGGCCGGAAAGGGCGCCGGGCCTCCCTGCCCTGCTCACCGCGTTTACGGGTTAATGGCTTCCCAGGCACGACTGAGCGCGTCTTCAATAGCGCGCGGATCATCATCTCCGCCGGTTTCAAGCAGCCGGCCCGCCGCTTCAGCCAGGATTTCCAGGTCGCAGGCAGAAACGGTCACCGGCCGGTTACGCCGTGCAGCGGCGTGCCGGACGGCACTGGCGATAAACCGGACGGTTTCAGCGCCCACGCCGGCTTCGTGCTGTGCATCCCTGTCCCATGTCGAGAGGTCACACACGATTTCGGCGGCGGTTTCCTCCGTGATGTGCTCCTCGCTGAGTACCTTCATCACATCCTCTTTACGCCAGATGATGAGCGTGATTTTTTCCTCGCCCTGAAATTCGGTTTTCAGGCGGTGGCAAAGCTGGCTGACGGTTCCGTACATTTTCTGGCTCCTTATCGGGGGCGGCGCGGCCGCCCCCGTGCGGTCACTGGGTTGTTATTTGTCTGTCTGCGCTCTCAGTGCGGCGCTGACACGTAAAAGCGCCTGTGTTTCCTGTGGATACAGCCGCGCGGCCGCCCCCTCGCCGCTCTGTGCGTCCTCAAGGCGCATAAAATCCCACGCCACCCTGAGCGCAATTTCGAGCGCGGCGGCGGGCACCGTCGCTTCGCGGGCCTGCCTTTCATCCTCGCGGATGCTGTCCAGTACCACCTGGAGCGTTTCCAGGCTCACGCCGTATTCGTGCTGGGAATCGAGTCCGTCGATTTGCTGCAAAATTTCGTCGGCGGTATCGTCGGTGATCTGTGCGCTATCCAACACGTCCCGTACGTCCTCTTTCGTCCAGATAATCAGCGTCATGAGTTCGTCGGATTTGTAGCGCAGGCGCAGTTGCTCACAGATTTCGTTAACGGTTCCGTACATGGTGTTTTCCTCTCCAGGGGGCGGCCCCGCCGCCCCGCGTGTTATCAGTTCAGGGCGCAGAAAATGGCGGCGGCTTCGGGATGGGTTTTCACAAACTCCATCAGCTGGCGGTGGCGCTGGCAGAAATGCGCACACAGTTCCTCGTCGTCGTGACGGTCGTAGAGCCAGCTACGGTGGTTGAGTACCAGCGCCGTGATGATGATCCCCGCTGCGTCGGCGCTGATTTCCAGTTCCGTCCAGTGGTAAGGG
>Ga0157358_1000277_pt1 | contig 20825 bp, 17 predicted proteins | sample AttcapACBM2_FD_111484 | JGI IMG/M metagenome (GOLD analysis project Ga0157358, IMG submission 111484) | Fungus gardens microbial communities from leaf cutter ant in Botucatu, State of São Paulo, Brazil - Atta capiguara ACBM2 | ecosystem: Host-associated > Fungi > Mycelium > Unclassified ... | reverse complement strand
TGCCACCGGTGGCCGCGTTGACCGCTTCAACAAGCGTTTCAGCGTACCGGGCGCTAAAAAATAAGTTTTCTGAGCGGAATGATTCGCGCCTGGCGCTGAGTCATTCTGCTCTGCTGTTTCCCCACGCATTATCTCTCTTTCTCTCCGTTCTCTACTCCCTGATAAAAATCCTTTTACTGCCTGTATGCGCAGCGCACGCTTACGCCCTGATTTTATACTCCGTCGCTGACTTGCCGACGCGGCGAGCGTCGGCAAGCAGAGCGCATTTAGCTGCCTGAGGTATTCAGCTCAACCACTGGGGCAATCACCTTACCGCCAATGCTGCTGATGCTTTCTACTGAAGCTGCGTTAATGTGCAGTTTCGACCCGGCAGAGATCGTGCCCGCTGAACAGAAGATAAACAGCGAGCACTTCTGGGTATCCAGCTTGCCGTTGGTATTGAGCGTCACCACGTCGCCTTTCAGGACGCCGCTGTTGGTGATGCTTTTCAGGCCGGTCGCTGTCAACTGTTTGCTGGCCGTCATCGTGCCCTGGTTAGCAAAATCGCTTGAATAAACAATCAGATTCTGGCCGTCAACGGTGGCACGGTTATCGATGCTGTTCGCCGCCAGATAAACCTGACCCTGCGACGAAAGCGAACCAGACGTCAGGCTCACGCCGTTTACCGCTTGTAGGGTCACGCCGCCGTTGCCGCTGATGGTGCCGTTACCGCTGTTGGTGATGCTGGTATTCGCGTAGGGCGCAAGAGCGCCGGTTTGATCGGGCGCAAATCCGCTTATCAGGTTGACCGTGCCGGCTGAAGCGAGCGTGCCGTTGTTGGTGATGTTACCTGCATAGGAGACCAGCTGATTAACCGACGTGCCCTGCATCGTTCCTTTATTAACGATATGGCTGGCGGTGGTCGCAGCGAGAACGCCGCTGGCGTCGACGGTGCCGCTGTTGCTGAGCTCTTTCGACGAAATCAGCTGAATGTTGGTGCCTTTCAGCGCGCCATTATTGGACATGTTGCCTGTGGAAGAAGCGCGCAGGGTTTGCGCGCTAAGAGTGCCATCATTGCTGAGAATGCCGTTAGAGGAGATCTGCAGCGTATCGGCGGAGAGAATGCCCTTATTATTGACGCCGGAGCCGGCCTGCGTCGTTTGCAGCTGAATCACGCCGGCGGTCACGCCGCCCAATGCGCTGATATCGATGCCGACGCCGCTGGCGCTGGCGCCGTCGCTGACTGCTGCGCCCGTGCTGCGATCATAGCTATATTTGCCGGCAATGGCGTTCAGCGAGCCGGTTTCAAGCTGACCGCTGATTTTAATCGTCTCAGCCAGAATATCGGTGTAGCTCTGGGCATTCTTCAGGCCGCTGGCGGTAACGGTGCCACCTTTGACATTGAAGCCGGTCAGCGCGCCGTCCGTCATCACCGGCGTACCCGTAGTAAGGGTGGTGCGGCTGGTGTTGATAAAGCTACAGCCGGTACAGGTAATGCCGTTCGGGTTAGCGATGATCACGTCGGCAGTCTGGCCTGCCACTTCCAGCGCGCCTTTAAGCTGACTGGCTTTATTAGAGATCACTTCGTTAAGAATGACTTTCGCGGAGGCGACCAGGTTAGGGTTTTTCGCGATATTGCCGCTTTCGCGTACCAGATCGGCGGTGCTGTTGTTCAGTACTGTTCCATTGCTGCCGACGTTAAATTCCGTCCACATATTATGCGACAGGCCGTTGGCGTCAGCGGCGTTGATATCGACGACAGTGGTGCCGTTGGCATGTTGCCAGGTAGATGGATTCGCCAGAACCGCTGGCGAAGCCAGCACTGAAATAACTAAAAATAGCGGGTTGAGTTTACTTTTTTTCATCATTTATCCTTATATTCAAGTTTCATTTTTCCTTAATAAGCAAGCCAACGTAGTGTGTTCCTCCTTATTAATATTTCCACTGCAGAGAGAAGCCCAGCGTAAGCGGGTCAGTGTGAAACGCCTGAGGTTGGTAAAGCGGCAGGCCGGCAAAGAGATCGTAGTGGGTCTGCCACAGATCACCCTGTACGCCAGCCACGCCTCCCGCTAAGGTTTTGCCAGAATAATATTGCTGGCTGCTATGGCCGATTGCCTGGCCGATATCGAGTCCTATATAGGGCTGATAATGCTTTCCATCTTGTATCCAGCTAATATCGTTGCGCAGAAACCAGCCCTGATTATCCTGCAGGCTATATTCGCCGTCGAAACCGCGTACGTTCCAGCGGTTGCCTAACGCCAGCCGATCGAGCGAAGAGAGTGAGTCGGGCGAAAGCTGGATATTTAAATAAGGGGAGTAATTAAATTTCTCATCAAACAGCGAAAAATTAACGGCTGCTTTTACATCCAAAAAAATAATGCGTCCGCGCTTATCTACCAGCCCGCTCTTTTTTTCCAGCGTGTCGTCGCTGCCGAACCAGGGCATATTGTTTTGATAGCTCAGCGTGGCGGCAACGGCGGCGCGATCAAAATAGCGCTGATGCGAAAGAAGCAATTTCCAGCCCGCACTTTTTTTATGCATGCTGCTTAATTCATAATCATCAAAGTAGTAGCGCGTCGCGGCGCGATAAAGCTGTAGTCCGGCGGTGGTTTTCTGGTGCACCGTGTGCGACAGCAGGCGATTAAGCTGTGCGCTGTAATAGCTGTTTTTGTTATTAAGCATCCAGTCGGCATAGCTGCCCTGAATATGCTGGTGATAGCGGCTCTGGCTGGCGTAGAGATCCAGCGACCAGAAGCCCCAGGGAAGGGAGTAGCCTAACGCACGGTTGCGGCTCCCTTCAGGCTTGTGCCGCGTGCTAATATCCTGGCCCACCGAGAAAAACAGGGTGTCGCTGAGTGAAGTGGCGTTATGCAGATAGATTGCGCCACCTGCCTGATAGCGCCCGGTGCTTTTGCTGCCCGCGTCGTTTAGCCAGGCGCCCACCTGCCAGTATTTATCCTGATGGCGGTTAATCAGGATATCGCTTTCCCCTTTTTCCTCGCCGGGAACCACCTGAATTTTTACCGTCGCGCCTGGCGTACGTTGTAAATTGAAACTGCCCTGTTCCAGTTCGCTGAGGTTCAGCAGATCGCCCTCGCCGAACGGCAGCGTATTTCGCAGGTTGATATAGTCAGAGCTGCCTTTAACAAGCTTAATTTTGCCGACCTTACCCGCTTTAATATCAAACTGCAGCGTTCGGCGATGTAAATCCTGAGCCGGCATATCTATGCGAGTCGTAATATAGCCCAGGCGAATAATCTCATTTTGTAATGTGCTTGCTAACAGGCGTATGCCTTTAATTCCCAGGCATTGTCCTTCAGCCTGTCGAGTAAAGTTATTCAGGCTCACAAGTTTTAACTGCGGGGAGTCCTGCGTCCATTTTACTTTATCGACAGGATAGCAGGGCCTTTCCTGGGGAAAGTGCAAAATGGCTTTATTTTCCTCTTCACGGTTGGAGCGCGTGTCGGGCAGAGTCGCCTGCAGGCGCTGTTTTCTGATTTTATCCCGTTCGATTTGGCCGGCTGCCTGACTGCTTAACGTTTCTATTCTGTTTTCAGGTAATTCGGATGCCGCTTTGGCTGCGTTATTCCATACAGATAAAATAATAATTAAAACAGAAAGGCTGCTCCTTGTATTTAGAAAAATATCCATTTATTACGCCACATGGGTGAATTAAGCAGCGGAGGAGTTTACGATTTTTGCCCCTGGCGAACAATAGCGCTTAATTTAATGTGGTGATGATTTGATGACGGATGTTAAATTGAAATAAGACAGGCATTCATTATTTTTGATGTGAATGCTTTATTACTAATAAGGCGGGAGAAAACTATGGCAGCAGAGTCTCAAACGATAATCTGCTGCCAGCGGCAGGCAACGCTATCAATATTCCCAGGTGTCGGGATCGACGCCTTTTTCGCGCATGATTTTTTTCGCTTCTTCCGGAATTTCATCGCTGCGTTCTTTACGCAGATCGACATCGTCCGGCAGCGGTTGTCCGGTGAAGGCATGCAGAAAGGCTTCACACAGCAGTTCGCTGTTTGTGGCGTGACGCAGGTTGTTCACCTGACGACGAGTGCGCTCATCCGTTAAAATTTTCAGCACGCTCAACGGGATAGAGACAGTGATCTTTTTAACCTGCTCACTCTTCTTACCGTGTTCAGCGTAGGGGCTGATATATTCGCCGTTCCATTCAGCCATGGGTTACCTTAATCAAAAGTTGAAAGTGGGAAATCCGTGGATTATGCCCGATTTTACCGTGCCTGACCTCTTGAACTGCGGGGTTTCTTCATCCTGGCCGCAAAAGCGGACGCAAAACGCAGGCAATGAGGGGTAATTTTAGCGGGTTATAGCATTCTGCTCAATCTATACGCAAAGACATTTAGATGTCCAGATGTATTGACGTCCAATTGTGGAATGTTATCCTGATGCCTCTTTATTACTCTCTTCAGGAACAAAAAGCACCATGACGCGTAAACAGGCAACCATCGCAGTCCGCAGCGGTTTGAATGATGACGAGCAATATGGCTGCGTTGTCCCGCCGATTCATCTCTCCAGCACCTATAACTTCCTCGATTTTAACGAACCGCGCGCGCATGACTATTCGCGCCGCGGCAACCCGACGCGCGACGTGGTGCAGCGCGCGCTGGCAGAGCTGGAGGGCGGGGCGGGCGCGGTGCTGACCAATACCGGCATGTCGGCGATCCATCTGGTGACGACGGTGTTCCTGAAGCCGGGCGATCTGCTTGTCGCCCCGCACGACTGCTATGGCGGCAGCTATCGCCTGTTTGACAGCATGGCGAAGCGCGGCGCTTACCGCGTGAAATTTGTCGATCAGGGCGATCGCGCGGCGCTGGATGCGGCGCTGGCGGAAAAACCGAAGCTGGTGCTGGTGGAGAGCCCGAGCAATCCACTGCTGCGCGTGGTGGATATCGCTGCCATCTGCGAGGCAGCGCGCGGCGCAGGCGCCGTTAGCGTGGTCGACAATACGTTCCTCAGTCCGGCGCTGCAAAATCCGCTGGCGCTGGGCGCGGACCTGGTGATCCACTCCTGCACCAAATATCTCAATGGCCACTCTGACGTGGTGGCGGGCGCGGTGATTGCGAAAGATCCGGCGCGGGTAACTGAACTTGCCTGGTGGGCGAACAATATCGGCGTCACCGGCGCCGCTTTCGACAGCTACCTGCTGCTGCGCGGTCTGCGCACGCTGGCGCCGCGTATGGCGGCGGCGCAGCGCAACGCGCTGGCGATTGTGAGCTATCTGCAACAGCAGCCGTTGGTGAAAAAGCTGTATCATCCTTCGCTGCCGGAAAACGCCGGACATGAATACGCGGCGCGTCAACAGCGCGGCTTCGGCGCGATGCTCAGTTTCGAGCTGGACGGCGACGAAGCCTTGCTGCGTCGTTTTCTCAAGGCGCTGCAGCTGTTTACGCTGGCAGAATCGCTCGGCGGCGTAGAAAGCCTGATTTCCCACACGGCGACCATGACGCACGCCGGCATGTCGGCGGAAGCGCGCGCGGCGGCGGGCATTTCCGAGACGCTGCTGCGCGTCTCGGTGGGCATTGAGGATCATGAAGATTTAATTGCCGATCTGGATAATGCGTTCCGGACGGCATCCGAGGGTTAAAAATGACGATTTCAGCCGGCGCGGCAACGCCGAATAGTAAGCAGTTGCACAAATTTGGCGGCAGCAGCCTGGCGGATGCGCGCTGTTACCAGCGCGTCGCCAGCATCATGGCGGATTACAGCCAGCCGGGCGATTTGATGGTGGTGTCCGCGGCTGGCTCTACCACTAACCAGCTGATTAGCTGGCTAAAGCTTAGCCAGAGCGATCGTCTGGCCGCGCATCAGGTGCAACAGGCTTTACGGCGTTATCACAGCGAACTGATCGCCGGACTGCTGCCGGTTGAATATGCCGAGCCGCTTATGGCGAATTTTATTCGCGATCTGGAAAAACTCGCCGCGCTGCTCGACGGCGTCATCAGCGACGCGGTCTACGCCGAAGTGGTCGGCCATGGCGAAGTGTGGTCGGCGCGGCTGATGGCGGCGGTGCTGAGCCAGCGCGAGATCGACGCCTGCTGGCTCGACGCGCGCGACTTCCTGCGGGCAGAGCGCGCCGCGCAGCCGCAGGTCGACGAAGGCAAATCCTGGCCGCTGTTGCAAACGCTGCTGGCGCAGCATCCGCACCAGCGTATCGTAGTGACCGGCTTTATTAGCCGCAACGACGCGGGCGAGACCGTGCTGCTGGGGCGCAACGGTTCCGACTACTCGGCCACGCAGATCGGCGCGCTGGCGGGCGTCGGCCGCGTCACCATCTGGAGCGACGTCGCCGGCGTTTATAGCGCCGATCCGCGTAAAGTTTCCGACGCCTGCCTGCTGCCGCTGCTGCGCCTCGACGAAGCGAGCGAGCTGGCGCGCCTCGCCGCGCCGGTGCTGCATACGCGCACGCTGCAGCCGGTTTCCGGCAGCGATATCGATCTGCAACTGCGCTGCAGCTATCAGCCGGAGCAGGGCTCGACGCGCATCGAGCGTGTGCTGGCGTCCGGCACCGGCGCGCGCATCGTCACCAGCCATGACGATGTCTGCCTGATTGAGGTTCAGGTGCCGGATCGGCACGATTTCGCGGCGCTGCATAAAGAGGTCGAGCTTCACCTCAAGCGGGCGCAGCTACGCCCGCTGGCGACCGGCGTGCATCCGGATCGCCAGCTGCTGCAGCTCTGCTATACCGCCGAAGTGGTCAACAGCGTGTTTCAGCTGCTGCAGGATGCGGGCCTGCCCGCTCATCTGCAGCTGCGCGAAGGGCTGGCGCTGGTGGCGCTGGTCGGCGCGGGCATCACGCGTAATCCGCTGCACAGCCACCGTTTCTGGCAGGAGATCCAGGACCAGCCGGTCGAGTTCGTCTGGCAGTCGGAAGATCACATCAGCCTGGTGGCGGTGCTGCGCGTCGGGCCGACGCAGTCGCTGGTGCAGGGGCTGCATCAGTCGCTGTTCCGCGCGGAAAAACGCATCGGCCTGATGCTGTTCGGCAAAGGCAATATCGGCTCGCGCTGGCTGGAGCTATTCGCGCGCGAGCAGGAAGCGCTGTCGGCGCGCACCGGCTTTGAATATGTGCTGGCGGGCGTGGCGGACAGTCGACGCAGCCTGCTGAGCTATGAGGGGCTCGATGCCAGCCGCGCGCTCGCCTTCTTCGATGACGAAGCGGAGGAGCGCGACGAAGAGTCGCTGTTCCTGTGGATGCGCGCGCATCCGTTTGACGATTTGGTGGTGCTCGACGTCACCGCCAGCACGCCGCTGGCGCAGCAGTATCTCGATTTCGCCAGCCACGGCTTTCACGTCATCAGCGCGAATAAAGTCGCCGGGGCGTCCGACAGCCAGACCTGGCGGCAGATCCGCGATGCCTTTACCAAAACCGGGCGACACTGGCTCTATAACGCCACGGTGGGCGCCGGGTTGCCGATTAACCACACGGTGCGCGATCTGCGCGACAGCGGCGACACCATTTTAGCCATCAGCGGCATCTTCTCCGGCACGCTCTCCTGGCTGTTCCTGCAGTTTGACGGCACGGTGCCCTTTACCGAGCTGGTGGATCAGGCGTGGCAGCAGGGCCTGACCGAACCCGATCCGCGCGTCGACCTGTCAGGTCAGGACGTGAAGCGCAAGCTGGTGATCCTCGCGCGTGAGGCGGGCTACAATATTGAGCCTGACCAGGTGCGCGTCGAGTCACTGGTGCCGACCGGCTGCGAGGCGGGATCGATCGACGACTTCTTCGAGCATGGCGACGCGCTTAACGAGCAGATGCTGCAGCGTCTGGAAGCGGCGCAGGAGATGGGGCTGGTGCTGCGCTATGTGGCGCGTTTCGACGCCAGCGGCAAAGCGCGCGTCGGCGTCGAAGCGGTGCGGCCGGAGCATCCACTGGCGTCGCTGCTGCCGTGCGATAACGTCTTCGCAATCGAAAGCCGCTGGTATCGCGACAATCCGCTGGTAATCCGCGGTCCTGGCGCGGGACGCGACGTCACCGCCGGCGCAATTCAGTCCGATATTCATCGACTTGCTCAACTGCTGTAATCTTTTGCGCGCCTGCCCCGGAGGCAGGCGCGCAACGCCGCTTTTTCCTCCGCATGAATTTCCCTCACTCTGTTTGAACATTTGTCACGCCGCTTTATCACTTTTCAGTTGACGACTCCCTGAGATTGGGTCATTTTGTGCATCTGGACGTCTAAACGTATGGATGTTCGCAGATCGCAAATTAACCCGACGTTTTTGATGAGGTAAGCAGGATGAGTTTCTTTCATGCCAACCAGCGCGAAGCGCTGAATCAGAGCCTGGCGGAGCTGAACGGGCAAATTAATGTCTCATTCGAGTCTTTTCCGCCCCGCACCAGCGAAATGGAAGAGACCCTGTGGCACTCCATCGATCGTCTCAGCAGCCTGAAGCCGAAATTCGTCTCCGTTACCTACGGCGCCAACTCCGGCGAGCGCGACCGCACCCACAGCATTATTAAAGGCATTAAAGATCGCACTGGCCTCGAAGCGGCACCGCACCTGACCTGCATTGACGCCTCGCGCGACGAGCTGCGCGCGATTGCGGAAGATTACTGGAACAACGGCATTCGCCATATCGTGGCGCTGCGCGGCGATCTGCCGGCGAACGGCGGCAAACCTGATATGTACGCCTGCGATCTGGTGTCGCTGCTGAAAGAGGTCGGGGATTTTGATATTTCGGTGGCCGCCTACCCGGAAGTGCATCCCGAAGCGAAAAGCGCCCAGGCTGACCTCATCAACCTGAAGCGTAAAATCGATGCGGGCGCCAGCCGCGCCATCACCCAGTTCTTTTTCGACGTCGAGAGCTACCTGCGCTTTCGCGACCGCTGCGTCGCCACCGGCATCGACGTCGAGATCGTGCCGGGTATTCTGCCGGTATCGAACTTTAAACAGCTAACGCGCTTCGCTACTATGACCAACGTGCGCGTGCCGGGCTGGATGAACGCGATGTTTGAGGGGCTGGACGATGACCCGGAAACGCGCAAAATGGTCGGCGCCAATATCGCCATGGATATGGTAAAAATTCTGTCGCGCGAAGGGGTGAAGGATTTCCACTTCTATACGCTAAACCGCGCAGAAATGAGCTACGCCATTTGCCATACGCTGGGCGTACGGCCGGTTCTGGCCGCCTGAGGGGCCTGACGGGGCAGCGCTGCTGCCCCATGTATCGCTAAAACACCACCGCCTGACCATCCTTTCTGCTCTCTGTCGCCGCGATATAGAACCCCTGCGGGTCGCGAACGATCGCCTGCGCGCCGCCGAAGTTATAGCCCTGCAGCGGATCCTCCAGCGTCACCTGATGTCCCAGCCGACGCAGCGCCGCCAGCGTATTGCGCTCAAGCGAGGATTCGAACACCACGTGCCGACCCTGCTCCACGCGCCAGCGCGGCGCGTCGATTGCCGCCTGCGGATTCTGTTTGTGCAGCATAATGCGCAGCGCCAGCTGCAGGTGGCCCTGCGCCTGCATCGGCCCGCCCATGACGCCGAATGACATGAGCGGCGCGCCCTGCGCGTCGAGCGCGAAAGCCGGGATAATGGTATGGAAAGGGCGCTTGCCGCCCGCCACCACGTTGGGATGCGCGGGATCGAGCGAGAAGCCCGCGCCGCGATTTTGCAAACTGATGCCGGTGCCAGGCACCACCACGCCAGAGCCAAAGCCCATAAAGTTCGACTGAATAAAAGAGACCATCATGCCGCTGGCATCGGCGGCGCTGAGATAGACGGTGCCGCTCTGCTGCGGCGCGCCGAAGACGAAGTCGCCCGCGCGTTGAGGATCGATTAGCGCCGCGCGCTGACGCAGATAGCTCTCGCTCAGCAGCCGCTGCGCCGGAAACTCAAGATGATCTTCATCGCTGACGTAACGCGCCAGATCCACCAGCGCCAGCTTCATCGCCTCAATAGAGAGGTGCAGCCAGGGAACGGAGTCGGGCGCGTAGCGGCCGATATCAAGCTGTTCGAGGATGCCCAGCGCAATCAGCGTAGCGATCCCCTGGCCGTTGGGCGGCAACTCCTGGACCGATCCGCCGGCAAACGGCTGCGACAGCACGCTGACCCAGTCGGCGCGATGTCTGTCGAGATCCTCCAGCGTCAGCGCGGCGTTATGCTGGCGGGCGAAGGCGACCATCTTTTGCGCCAGCTCGCCGCGATAAAAACTCTCTCCGTTGCTTTCGGCGATCGCTTGCAGCGTGTCGGCCTGTGCCGGATTGCGAAACAGTTCGCCAGCGCGCGGCGGCCTGCCGTCGGGCGAAAAACATGCGCAAAAGCCGGGCTGATGCTGGAGCTTGTCGAAACCGCGCTGCCAGAGTTCGGCGATCAGCGGCGAGACCGGAAAACCGTTGCGCGCGTAGTCGATGGCAGGCTGTGCCAGCGTGGTCAGCGGCAGGGTGCCGAAGCGTTGCGCCAGCGCCGCCCAGGCCGATACCGCGCCCGGCACGGTGACCGCTTCCCAGCCGATCTCCGGCATGCGGCTGCGGCCAACGAAGCGCCCGGGATGCCAGGCGGCCGGCGCGCGGCCCGACGCGTTCAGACCATGCAGCCGACTGCCGTCCCAGATGATGGCGAAGGCGTCGCTGCCGATGCCGTTGCCGGTCGGCTCCAGCACCGTCAGCGCCATGGCGGTGGCGATCGCCGCGTCCACCGCGTTGCCGCCCTGCAGCAGCATACGCAAACCCGCCTGCGACGCCAGCGGCTGAGAAGTGGCCACCGCGTTGCGGCCCATCACCGGCACGCGATGCGACGCGTAGCTGGCGTGAAAATCGAACTCAGAATGCATTTCCCGTTCCTTAGCTGAGTGCAGCTGCGCCATAACGATGCGCCGAGGTGGTGCAATGTCTATCCTGTCGCAGGCCGGGGAGAGGTGAAACAAGAAAAAATCACAGGCTTTGCATCCTGGCGCGATTTTTGCCTGATTATTAGACAGAAAGCGTTACAGTAGCAGTGTAAACGGTGCGCATTTTTTGCAATTTTTGCGCTTTTTTTAAGCGCAGCGAGGCGGGTTTGCCTTTTGTGATCAAGGGCTTGTTTTGCTTATAGCAAAAAGGACAGCTTTAGCTAAAAAAATAATCGATATTCACGCAGCAAATCGTCAGGTCTCTATCCATACTTAGAATCCCGGCGAGATGGCGCATTGCTCTGACAAACTTATCAGGCAGTGGGCATCAGGCTGTGTCCCGTAGGGGTTTCACTAACGATAACCATAAACCCTTGCGGGATACAGCCTGCAAAGATCGGTGTGTGAACCATTTGGTTTTTACCTCTACTTTCACGTGATTCATAGTGAGTTTTAAGGAGTTCTCTATGGAAGTAAAAGATCCTGTTTTTGAATTGCTCAGCAGCCTTGAGCAGATTGTACTGACACGTGATGCAACACCTGCCACAACCGAAATTCAGCTTCAGCCCGCCATGCCAGAGCCGCAGCGCCTGCGTGAGTTAACCGGAATGAAAGTAGATGAATTTGCCAAAGTGATGGGCGTCAGCGTCTCCTCGGTAAAAAGCTGGGAAGCGCGCCGTACACGTCCTTCCGCGACGGCGCAGAAACTGATGAAATTGCTGCATGCAAATCCCTATCTCGGACGGCAGTTACTGGACTAAAAACAAGAAAAAAAGATAACCCGCCAGCGGCGGGTTTTTTTTTAGCTCAGCTCGCCATATTTCGCCGCCTGTTTAACGAACCAGCTTTCCGGCACGCTGTAGGGCGGTTGGCCGAGCTGCGCGATCCCCTGTTCGATAATGGCGCTGGCCTGCTGCCATAGCTGGGCGTCTCCCTGCTTCAGCAGTTGGATCTGAACGCGTTTCTCTACCAGATAGATACGGGCGAAGTGAGGATCGAAGCGTACGATGGCGCGCGTATTATCGATAATATCGGCCAGCTTGATGGTTTGCGCCTCGGGCGACGCCTCGGCGGTATGGCGAAAGTGCGCCAGCTTGCGCGCGGCGCGGTTTTTCGCCTGCGGCTGGGCGCTGTCGGTCAGCATCCCGACCAGCTGTGCCACGCGCGAACCGAAGTGCGATTCAATGTCGGCTAGCGTGGTGGCGGTATCCTCAACCGTATCGTGCAGCCAGGCGGCCGCCAGCAGAGCGTCGTCTGCGCTGACGCTGCGCACCAGCTCCGCCACGGCGGCGGGATGAACGATATAGGGTTCGTCGGTGTATTTGCGCCGTTGACCGGCTTCAGCATGAGCGCGCGTCGCGTAGCGTCGCGCCTGCTCTTCCAGAGATTCCAGCATGCAAAAGCCCTCCTGGTGAAAAGTTGCTTGCAATTATCTAGCGCGCTATTTATATTGATTGCCATGAACAGTAACCAAAATGACAAAAAAGTGAAGGCGGCGCCACTGTTGGTCAATCAACAGCTCTGCTTCGCGCTCTATTCCGCCAACCTGGCGATGAATAAAGTCTATCGGCAACTGCTGTCGCAGGTCGACCTCACCTATCCGCAATATCTGGTGATGCTGGTGCTGTGGGCGCAGGACGATCTCACCGTCTCTGAAATCGGCGAGCAGCTGTTTCTCGATTCCGCCACGCTGACGCCGCTGCTGAAGCGGCTGGAAAGCGCAGGATTGATTAACCGCCAGCGTTCGCGTCAGGATGAACGTCAGGTGGTCGTGACGCTGACGGATCAGGGTCGCGAACTGCAAAGCCAGGCGAGCGCCATTCCGGAGACGGTCCAGTGCGCCACGGCCTGCGATGAAGAGACGCTGCTGGCGCTGAAGAACGGGCTCGATTTACTGCGCGACAATCTTAACCGGTCGCGCTGAAGATTTAGCGGGCGCTCGCGCCCGTCGAAACACCTGCTACACTTTTATTAATCGCGTACGATTAAATCGTTTATAAAGAGAGGAAGTTATGTCTTTAGAGAAAGTTGTTTATACCGCAAAAGCCAAAGCAACCGGCGGCCGTGATGGTCGTGCAACCTCTTCTGACGGCGTGCTGGACGTGAAGCTGGGCGTGCCGAAAGAGATGGGCGGCGCCGGCGGCGAAGTGACCAACCCGGAGCAGCTGTTCGCTGCCGGCTATTCCGCCTGTTTCCTCGGCGCGATGAAATTTGTAGCGGGCCGCGACAAAATCGCGATGCCGAAAGACGCATGGATTGAAGGCGAAGTCGGCATCGGTCCGATTCCGAACGGTTTCGGCATCGAAGCCAAACTGAATATTCACCTGCCGGAGATGGACGAAGCGGAAGCGCAGAAGCTGGTTGACGCCGCGCATATCGTTTGTCCGTACTCTAACGCCACGCGCAATAACATCGACGTGACGCTGAATATCATTCGCTAAGTTTTACGGGCCCGGCAGCGGGCCCGCTTTCATTTTCCCCGCTTTCTGGCGCCTGTTCGCCGCCGTCTTTTCTGGCCTCGCTGGTTATTTTATGTTCTACTGTGCAGCCTCGTGAAAGAGCCGTCCGATCCCGTTCAGATTCTTCCTGTTCGCCTGACAATCGTCATGTCTCTGCGCTAATTAAACGAACTCTTCCGCGTTGCGATAGTCACAATAGCGTTCAACATCGTGCTTAAGTCCCGGGAAAACCCTTTAAGATGAATTATATTAAGACCATAACTCAGCAAAAGCTGTCGCTGCTGCTGGCGTTATATATCGGCATCCTGCTGAATTTGCCGATCTTTTACCGTCGTTTTGACGGCTTTCTTACCAAATCCACACCCACCAACTGGCTGACGGCTTTCACGGAAGTGATGGCTATCTTCGTGCTGACTTTTTTCCTGATGCGTTTGCTGTCGCTGGGCGGCAAGCGGCTCTATCGCGTACTCGCGACGCTGCTGGTACTGATTTCCGTCGCCGCAGCCTACTATATGGCCTTTTTTAACGTGGTCATCGGCTACGGCATCGTCGCCTCGGTGATGACCACCGACGTTGACCTGTCGAAAGAGGTGGTCGGCCTGCACTTCGTGCTCTGGATGGTCGGCGTCAGCGCGCTGCCGCTGCTGATGATCTGGCGTAATAACCTCAGCCAGACGCTGATGGAGCAGCTGCGCACGCCGGGACAGCGCCTTAAGCCTGCGCTGTTGATGGTGCTGTGCGTGGCGCTGGTGTGGCTGCCGATCCGCTATTTCGACAAGCTGCAAAAGGCCAATGAAGAGATCACCAATATCGATCTGCCGAGCTACGGCGGCGTGGTGGCGCACTCTTATTTGCCGTCAAACTGGCTGGCAGCGGTAGGGCTGTTTGCCTGGACGCGCATTGATGAGACGCTGGACAGTCAGGAGCTGCTCGATCCGGCGAAGAAGTTTACCTATGTCGCGCCGCCGGGTATCGACGATACCTATGTGGTGTTTGTGATCGGCGAGACCACGCGCTGGGATCATATGGGCATGCTGGGCTACGATCGCGATACCACGCCGAAGCTTTCCAAAGAGAAGAATCTGGTGGCGTTCCGCGGCGAGTCGTGCGACACCGCCACTAAGCTGTCGCTGCGCTGTATGTTCGTGCGCGAAGGCGGTACCGAGGATAGTCCGGGACGCACGCTGAAAGAGAAGAATATTTTCGCCGTGATGAAGGAGCTGGGCTTTTCGTCCGAGCTGTTCGCCATGCAGAGCGAGGTCTGGTTTTACGATAATGCGGAGGTCGATAATTTCGCCTTCCGCGAGCAGATTGGCTCGGAGCCGCGCAACGCAGGCAAGTCGGTTGACGATATGCTGCTGGTGCCGGAGCTGAAGGCGTCGCTGGATCGCTATCCGCACGGCAAGCATCTGGTGGTGCTGCATACCAAAGGTTCGCACTATCTCTATTCGCAACGCTATCCGCGCAGTTTCGCGCGCTATCAGCCGGAGTGTATGGGCGTCGATGAGACCTGCAGCAAGGCGCAGCTGATTAACGCCTACGATAACTCGATTCTTTACGTGGATAGCATGCTCGATAGCGTGCTCGATCAGCTGCGCGATAAGAAAGCGATTGTGTTTTATGCCGCCGACCACGGCGAGTCGATTAGCGAGAATATGCATCTGCACGGTACGCCGCGCGAGCTGGCGCCGCCGGAGCAGTTCCGCGTGCCGATGATGGTGTGGGCGTCGGATAAGTATCTGGCCGATGCCAATAACCGCGCTAATTTCGAGCGTCTGCAGGCGCAGCAGCGCGTCGGGAAGACGCATCGCCACGTTGAGCTGTTCGATACGATTCTGGGCTGTCTGGGCTACAGTTCGCCGAACGGCGGTATTAAAGCGGCGAATAACTGGTGCCAGGCGCCGGTTTCGCCGCACAGCGACGCGCGCGATGTGACTGAGAAGCACCAGAATTTTGGCGGGCAGGCTGCTTTCCAGGCGAACGCGGCTAAACCGCTAAAAAGCGGTTGACGCTGACAATCGGGCGCAGTAACATGCGCCCCCATCGGTGAGTGGCGCAGCCTGGTAGCGCACTTCGTTCGGGACGAAGGGGTCGGAGGTTCGAATCCTCTCTCACCGACCAGATTTAAGAAACCTGCTTGAAAAAGCAGGTTTTTTTTCGTCTGTAGAAAAGCGGGCTGCTGGCTGCAAGCTTTTTGCCGACGCGGATGGTATGGACGGATCGCAAAGTCGCTGTACGCATCCCTGCGCGCTCGGCCCGCGACGGCCCTGTCGCGGGACGCTTTGCTCTTCCGTCCATGCCATCCGCGTTTCGACTGAGGCGCTGTCTGTTTGAAAAGAGATTGCTCGCGACTCGTGTTTCTCCGCCCATGCCATCCGCGTTTAAGCTCAGTTACGGCCTGTTTGAACATATGTCGCCTGAGAACTTTAATGCAGCATATGGGCACTTGCTTTAATGTCATTCTCTTCATGCTCGAATGCGCTATCCAATAAAAAGCAGGCATGATTAAAATGTCATTCGCATAAGTTTTTGTGAGGCGTTAACCGCGCGTATCAAACAATTTCGCTGGCTCTTTTTTCGAAATAATATCGCCTGTGATTGTTTCTGCTTTTTCCCACCGTTTTATTAAAAACGTCACAAAATTCCTCCTTGCCGCCGTTCCGGCGGGTTTCATCTGATTATTGCCGCTTTCAACGCGCTAACGCGCGCCGCGTCTGGCCCAGACGCTTATTTCGCATCGCGTTTTTCTTATGACCTTTTTTATCGTCATGCGGATTGCTTATGCCTGAATCCCAGCATTTTCCACTGGCTGGACGCGATAACGCACGCTAAATCGTTCAGTTATTCAACATTTATCGCGCAAGCGCCGCTGTTTTTTAGCGGTGAGAATCACTGTCAATTATCGTCAGGGTTAGTGAGATATATGGTCTGACGGCGAAAAGCGCTGTGCAATATCTGGCGATTAAGCGAGAAGGCTTTTTTTTACCGTTGCTTGCTATTCCTCACACTCTGTGTAAATAACTCGCGGCTGTATTGACGTTCATTGCAACTGTTGACAAATTGATGCGTCAATAAAGTTGCAGAAGCGGCGTGATCCGGCAGTTTCCACGGCGTCGGGAAAACACAACAAGAACGCTCCGCACTTTCGACCACGTCAGTGGTCCGCCTGAACCGCATAAAAAAAACAGAGGTCGGGCAATACACACAACATCACATCACAATGGAGCAAAAGCATGATCAACTCCCTGGCCAAATCCAGGATGCTGAAGGTCGGTCTGAGCCTGATTGCTATGACCGTCGCCGCAGGTGTTCAGGCAAAAACCCTCGTTTACTGTTCAGAAGGCTCGCCGGAAGGCTTTAACCCGCAGCTGTTCACCTCTGGCACCACTTATGACGCCAGCTCCGTGCCAATCTATAACCGTCTGGTTGAGTTCAAAATAGGCACCACCGAGCTGCAGCCTGGCTTGGCGGAGAAGTGGGACGTCAGCGATGACGGTAAAACCTACACTTTCCACCTGCGTAAAGGCGTGAAGTGGCAGACCACCAAAGAGTTTAAGCCGACGCGTGAATTCAACGCCGACGACGTCGTGTTCTCGTTCGCGCGCCAGCTGGATAAAAACAACAGCTTCCACAACGTTTCCGGCGGCAGCTACGAATATTTCGAAGGCATGGATATGCCGAAGCTGATCGGCAAAATCGAGAAAGTTGACGACTACACCGTGCGCTTTACCCTGACGCGCCCGGAAGCGCCGTTCCTTGCCGACCTCGGCATGGACTTCGCGTCAATTCTGTCGAAAGAGTATGCGGACAAGATGCAGAAAGCCGGTACGCCGGAGAAGCTGGATCTGAACCCGGTTGGCACCGGTCCGTTCGTGCTGCAGCAGTACCAGAAAGATTCGCGCATTCTCTATAAGGCTAACCCGGACTTCTGGGGTACTAAGCCGAAAATCGATCGTCTGGTCTTCTCTATCACGCCGGATGCCTCCGTGCGTTACGCCAAGCTGCAGAAGGGCGAGTGCCAGGTGATGCCGTACCCGAACCCGGCCGATATCGCCAGCATGAAGAAAGACAACAAGATCAACCTGATGGAGCAGCCGGGCCTGAACGTTGGCTACCTCTCGTTCAACACCGAGAAGAAGCCGATGGATAACGTCAAGGTGCGTCAGGCGCTGACCATGGCGGTGAATAAGCAAGCGATTATCGACGCTGTTTATCAGGGCGCAGGCCAGGCCGCGAAGAACCTGATCCCGCCGACCATGTGGGGCTACAACGACGCGATTCAGGACTACGCCTACGATCCGGAAAAAGCCAAAGCGCTGCTGAAAGAAGCGGGTATGCCGGACGGCTTCTCTATCGACCTGTGGGCGATGCCGGTTCAGCGTCCTTACAACCCGAACGCGCGCCGTATGGCGGAAATGGTTCAGGCTGACTGGGCGAAAATCGGCGTGAAAGCCAAAATCGTGACCTACGAGTGGGGTGAATACCTGAAGCGCGCGAAAGCGGGCGAACACCAGTCGGTGATGATGGGCTGGACCGGCGACAACGGGGATCCGGACAACTTCTTCGCCACGCTGTTTAGCTGCGCGGCGGCAAAAGATGGCTCCAACTACTCGCGCTGGTGCTACAAGCCGTTTGAAGATCTGATCCAGCCGGCGCGCGCGGAGTCGGACCACAATAAACGTATCGAGCTTTATAAGCAGGCGCAGGTGGTGATGCATGACCAGGCGCCGGCGCTGATTATCGCGCACTCTACGGTGTTTGAGCCGGTGAGCAAAAAAGTCTCTGGCTACGTGGTCGATCCGTTAGGTAAACACCATTTCGAAAACGTCGATATCCAGGAATAACGCCTGCGGTACGGGCCGACCTGTTCGGCCCCTGAGCGGGCGCTTGCCCGCTCGGTCGACGCGCATTTTCGGCTAACTTCTTCGAATAAAACCCAACATCTGCGCGCTGCAGGAAAGCGGCGAGCCGACCAGTCTCCGACATTTGCCGCGGTAAACGTCGGGCCGGGGCCCTCGCGCCTGCGCAGCGAAAGATGACGGTTAACGCACTTTGCGTCGCCCCCGCGATTTTTTTCGGGAGCGAGTTGTGAGCAATAGATCCCGCAGCTTATCGCGGCGGGAAAAGACTGAGAATCCGGCTTAGGCTGCAGTTCATACTCCGACGTCTGGGACTTGTCATCCCGACATTTATCGGCATTACCCTGTTGACCTTCGCATTCGTGCATATGATCCCCGGCGATCCGGTGCTGATCATGGCGGGCGAACGCGGGATCTCCCCGGAACGTCACGCCCAGCTGATGGCGGCCTTTGGCCTCGACCAGCCGCTGTGGAAACAGTACGTTCACTACATTTACGGCGTGCTGCATGGCGACCTGGGTATTTCGCTCAAGAGCCGCATCCCGGTATGGGATGAGTTCGTACCGCGCTTTAAAGCCACGCTGGAACTCGGCATCTGCGCCATGATCTTCGCCGTCGCCGTGGGTATCCCGGTAGGCGTTCTTGCGGCGGTGAAGCGCGGCTCTATCTTCGACCATACCGCGGTCGGCATCTCCCTGACCGGCTACTCCATGCCGATTTTCTGGTGGGGCATCATGCTGATCATGCTGGTGTCGGTGCAGCTTAACCTGACGCCGGTTTCCGGACGCGTCAGCGATACCGTGTTCCTGGACGACAGCAATCCGCTTACCGGCTTTATGCTGATCGACACCTTCTTCTGGGGCGATGCGGGCGACTTCAAGGATGCGGTGATGCATATGATCCTGCCCGCTATCGTGCTCGGCACCATCCCGCTGGCGGTGATTGTGCGTATGACGCGTTCGGCGATGCTGGAAGTGCTGGGCGAAGATTATATCCGCACCGCGCGCGCGAAAGGCCTGACGCGTATGCGCGTTATCGTGGTTCATGCGCTGCGCAACGCCATGCTGCCGGTGGTCACGGTGATCGGCCTGCAGGTCGGCACGCTGCTGGCGGGCGCCATCCTGACGGAAACCATCTTCTCCTGGCCTGGCCTCGGCCGCTGGCTGATCGAAGCGCTGCAACGCCGCGACTATCCGGTAGTGCAGGGCGGCGTGCTGCTGACTGCGGTGCTGATTATCCTGGTCAACCTGCTGGTTGATCTGCTGTACGGCGTGGTCAATCCGCGCATACGACATAAGAAATAAGGGGGCGTCATGTCTGTTGTTGATCCCGCAAGCGTACCCGCTGCACCCAAGCCGATGACCCCCATTCAGGAGTTCTGGCACTATTTTAAACGCAATAAAGGCGCTGTCATCGGCCTGGTCTATGTGGTGTTGATGCTGCTGATCGCCATCTTCGCCGGCGCGCTGGCGCCGCATGCGCCCGCAGAGCAGTTCCGCGATGCGCTGCTGCATCCGCCGGTCTGGCAGGAAGGCGGCAGCTGGAGCTATATCCTTGGCACCGACGATGTGGGCCGCGACGTGCTGTCGCGTCTGATGTATGGCGCGCGCCTGTCGCTGCTGGTGGGCTGTATGGTGGTGGTGCTGTCGCTGATCCTCGGCGTGGTGTTCGGCCTGCTGGCGGGCTACCTCGGCGGCGTAGTGGACGCCATTATCATGCGCATCGTGGATATTATGCTGGCGCTGCCGAGCCTGCTGCTGGCGCTGGTGCTGGTGGCGATCTTCGGTCCGTCGATCGTCAACGCCTCTATCGCGCTGACCTTTGTTGCGCTGCCGCACTATATCCGTCTTACCCGCGCCGCGGTGCTGGTTGAGGTTAACCGCGACTACGTCACCGCTTCCGGCGTGGCGGGGGCGGGCATGCTGCGTCAGATGTTCGTCAATATTCTGCCTAACTGTCTGGCGCCGCTGATCGTGCAGGCGTCGCTGGGCTTCTCCAACGCCATTCTCGATATGGCTGCGTTGGGCTTTCTCGGTATGGGTGCGCAGCCGCCGACGCCGGAGTGGGGCACCATGCTCTCCGACGTATTGCAGTATGCGCAAAGCGCCTGGTGGGTGGTGACCTTTCCCGGTCTGACCATTCTGCTCACCGTGCTGGCCTTTAACCTGATGGGCGACGGCTTACGCGACGCCCTCGACCCGAAACTCAAGCAGTAAGAGGCACCGAGATGGCGTTATTAAATGTAGATAAATTATCGGTGCATTTCGGCGACGATAAGACACCGTTCCGCGCGGTCGACCGCATCAGCTATCAGGTTGAACAGGGGCAGGTCGTGGGGATTGTCGGCGAGTCCGGCTCCGGCAAATCGGTCAGTTCGCTGGCGATTATGGGCCTGATCGACTTTCCTGGCAAAGTGATGGCGGAGAAGCTGGAGTTCAACCAGCGCGACCTGAAACGCATCTCCGAGAAAGAGCGCCGCCAGCTGGTGGGCGCGGAAGTGGCGATGATTTTCCAGGATCCGATGACCAGCCTGAACCCCTGCTACACCGTCGGCTACCAGATCATGGAAGCGATTAAGGTGCATCAGGGCGGCAACCGCCGCACTCGCCGTCAGCGCGCTATCGATCTGCTGACGCAGGTCGGCATTCCCGACCCGGCGTCG
>Ga0157358_1000275_pt1 | contig 20830 bp, 20 predicted proteins | sample AttcapACBM2_FD_111484 | JGI IMG/M metagenome (GOLD analysis project Ga0157358, IMG submission 111484) | Fungus gardens microbial communities from leaf cutter ant in Botucatu, State of São Paulo, Brazil - Atta capiguara ACBM2 | ecosystem: Host-associated > Fungi > Mycelium > Unclassified ... | reverse complement strand
CAGAGAAAGCATCGCCTCAGAAAGACCGTGAAACAAGCCAAACATCACAAATAAAAAGAATTTTTTTCTGTTTTGAAGCACAAATCTGGCCGATGATTTCAAGGCAGCAACGGGTAAAAAGCCCTCTTTCGTGAAAACAACTATGAAGCTAAACACCATCACTATAAGACCGCCCATCCAAACAGCAGTCTCTATGCTTTGGATGATTCGGATAAATTCAGATGGTGCTTTCAATAAAGGGCTGAGAGATGTTAGGAATGCTGCAGATAAAAGAAGGATACAAAACGCTTGATTAACTTCTCGAAAAAGAATCAAGAAATTAAGATAAATAAGATTGACTTTAAATGCTTTTGACTGTGTTGATATATTTTCCATAAGATACCTTTCGTAACGTGTTTGTTCATTATAATTTAGAGTTCTAGCTCATGCACAAGTTCATCTTCATATTCTGGAGGTTCGTACATCTCGTGCGCCTCTTGTCCCTTAGCTTCTGGGTGATAATTGAATTGGGGCAAGTCTTGATCAAAAGCAGAATCATGTGAAAGTGCGGTGCCTGCCTCCTGCAATTCTACATTTCTCTGAAGCACATTATTCCAGTCCTTCATCATGTCTTTTTGTAGTTTAACAACCAGCCGCTCCTCATACGTTTGACTCAAATGACGGACTATAGCCAAAAAGTTAAAATTCACCGTGTCTTTCAAATTTGCATTCTGCGCCGTTTTTACAATATCCCCTTGGTTTGCGACATAAGCTTGAGCTAAAGTATCAATACGCTCTTCCATCTCCCCTGCAGCGTAAAGTTCTTCTTTCCCAGGTTTGCCAAAGAAATGATGAAAACCTTCTTTATTTGCGAGTCTGGTGCTGTTCTCAAAATTGGTCTCAAATTTGTGCAAGGCAAGAAGAGGTAAGACACTCAGATGTGAGCCATTGCATTGTTCTAGCGCTCCAGTATAGAGACTCATAATATTTTGAGGTACAGAGTAAAAATCTGGAAGGCCATTATGAAAGAGTCCTTCACCTTCTGAAAAAGCATTCAGCTTCGCAAAATGAGACCAATATTTAACCCCAGGCGCATCATTGTCAACACAAATATGAACGCCCTGCTGGATAATATCCTCATCCCCTCTATCTTTGGCGTATTCAACGAAATTCTCTACCGTTTGGGTGCTAAAGCCTGTTTCTACCCCATACATAACATTTTGTCTGGTCTCCTGATGTAGCGTGTAATAACTTAACGCATCAATAGGAGCTTCAAAAATATAGAGTGCTTGAGGTTCTCCAAAAGAAAAATGGAACCCAAAGTTGGATTCCGAATTTGGGGCTATTCCCTTAAAAGTTCCACGTTTTCCGTAGTTGTCAGAAAGAATCGTCCCTTGTATGGTGGCTCCGACAATTTCATTCCCTCTTTTATAGTGAAAAAGAATATTTTTTCGCATGTCTTGCTCAATCAACCGAGCACGTAATAATTTATCTACCAGTCCTGCAGAGATTTTCCGAGTTTCAATCAAATAGTTCTTAAGACTGGACTTATCTGGAGAAAGCTTGAAGTCATAGCGAAACTTTTCTTGATGTACAGGTGTTCGTTTTGTGGTGAGTTGCGACCCGTCTACTTTCGGGAAGTCATTTTCCTTCAAGTAATTCACTGCTTCATGAAAAGACATCCCTTGCCAATCCATCAAAAAACCAATCGGACGATCTGTTTGTCCTGACTCAAAATTGTGAAAGCTATTCGAAGCAAGGTGAAAAGCCAATTTTGTAATGGCTTTTCCTGCACTATCTTTAGAGCGTTGCCACCCTTTAGGATCGACTCGCTGTTCCAATTGCACGCCTACTGAATTTGCGACAAGATCAATCGAGCTAGCATTATAATATGCCAGCTCTTCTTTACTATATTTCATAAATGCCATAGATGTTGTACTCCTTAAAATGGATTTTCACCTGTGTATAAAGGCGGTTCTGGAGGTAATATCTCAGGGTTCATTTGTGTGGCTTGTCCTTGAAAAAGTGGCACTTCTTGGACCACTTTAGGTTTTTGTGGTGCAGGGGTTGTCTCTTTTTTAATTTGGGCATCTTTGCTTGCCTTTGCGGAATCAAGCAGAGACAACTGCTCTGCGACAACTTCAGTAATGGTTCTTTCTGCACCATCTGTCATATATTTTCGACTGATCAGACGCCCCACTACATTGATATGACTTCCTTTTCTCGTGTAGGTCGCAAAAAGGTCTGCGAGTTTTTGATAAGCAACCACACGAATAAAGTCTGTCTCCCGCTCCCCATCCTTATTCTTAAAATTTCGTTGTACTGCAAGAGTAAAACTTGCGACAGGAACACCACTTGGTGTTTTTTCAAATTTGACATCACGTGTCAGACGCCCTTCTAAAATTGTGAGGTTTGTCCCCATATCTTATTCCTACTTTCATTGTTAAATTTCATAGCCTTCTTTTTCGGCTTCCAATTCTCGCTTGAATTTCTCATGAGCGAATTCTCGTTGTTTTTCTTCCCAGGTCTTGTCAAACATTTTCTTCATTTGATTTTCAAGTTTGTAATTTCTGTGTGGCTTACTGTGTGATTGACTGGGAAGATTGTCTAAATCAAGCTTTCCGTATGCGGTAATACCATATTTTTCTTTCAAATGCTTGTCATAGGTGTTCATCTCTTTCAAGAGTTGATTGCCTAAATTGGTGTGTAGCCCGTCTTTACCAAAGAGCTTGTTCTTCTTGTAGTCCTCAGCTCTTGACTCACCATAGGTATCCCGGTAATAGTCCACTTGTTCATCAAGCAAACAATTGTATTCCTGGTATTCTTTTGCATAATGCTTTTCAATATAGCGATTGACAAACTCATCAATCATCGGACGATAAGGCGCCATAGCATTGTTATTATAGTTCCAAAGTCTTTTGTCTGTGGGAAGTGCTTGAAATATTGCTTTGAACTCTCGTCGTGCCTCTAAATCAAAAGTTCCTACAAATTTTTTATTCTTTGAAGAGATCACATGACGCTGCAGCTCAGAAATCGCTTTTGTGGTCTCAGAGTTATCAATGATATTTTCTAGCATCAGACTTTTGAAGCGTTCATATGAACTTTGCCCTCCAGCAGTTGCCCTGCGATTGCCTCGATAATCTTCATAAGTAGTGCCATCTTTACGTGTGAATGTGGCCCGCTCACGTGTTGGCTCCGGCTCAACAATCGCAATGTGCACGTGGAAATTATCTGTGTTGTAATGAATTGCACCTGACCACACTGCAGAGTTACTCATACCTTCTCGCTCCAACATGTCAGAGACTGCAATACGCACCGCCTCTTTGATTTTGACATCATTCAACTGATCTTTTTCTTTGTCATAAAGTCCATATTTTGATAAGAAATCATTGTCAAAACTAAGGACGTCTTGCCACATCAAACTGCCATTTGCTTGAGCTTTTTCAAATTGTTGCTTCAAAGTTTTTACTTCTTCTTTGTTTAGCGCATCACTCCCCATAGAAAAAAGACCACTGGCAGCTTGTGGTCTTCCCATATAATCGTTATAGCTCGCAAGGTCTTTCTTTTTCACGTCATCAAATGCAAAAGTGTAGGCTTCATATGTTTTAACCCGTGCTGCCTCATCCCTGTTCATGTATCTAATATAAGCACTGAACTTGTTGTTTTTGCTTGAGACGAATTTCATCTTATATACAATACCAACCAAAATTTTCACTCCATTTTTTAGAAAAAAAGAGCATCCCAATTCTAAGATGCTCAATCATATATGTTTTTATACATAACCAGGATAGAAATATTTAAATCCAGTTATGCTCGTTAGTCCTCCAATGACTTCATTGTATTGATATCAAAAAGTTTAGTGTGCTTTCCATAATAATACTCTCTAGTAATCAGAGCTACTTCAGGGATAATTGAATTTTGCCCATGTATATCTTCAGCTGTATATAAGTATTTATTATTAAATGCCCATATCACAAAATCAACATCAGCTTTCACTAATAACTTCATGAAATTTTTATCAAAGAAGGGTAAGCTTTTTAATACTGCAGCTGATGACATTTCTAATTTAGGGACATAAAACGTTGCATCATCCACAATTAAGAAGCCTAATTTCTTCTCTGGATAGTTCTTCCTATACTCTGGAACACTATCTAGATGTTTTTGACAAATCCTCTTAAAGTTATTGATATACGCTTGATAATTGTGATGTTTTTCTCCTGGTTCATATTCAAAATCATTCGTCTCTGGATTATACCTGGTATCTCCATGTGCAATTATTTTTATATCTTCTCTAAAACCTCCCACTTCTTCAATGAATTTTTGAGCAGTACGCATAGCACGAGCATCCGCTTTACGTTGAGGATTATTCCTACCTTTTTTAGTAGTTACAACGTCATCTATTTCAAACATCTCAATCATCAAATCTTCTGAAATGAAATCAGGTCTGGTGTTTGTATTGTCAGTCCAGTCAGCATCTCTAATTTTGTCCAACAACTCCCGCTCTTTGACATGCCTTGCAAAGAGTTTATTGTTCGTATTAATAACCGTTTGAAATAGTTCCCACTCTGTTTCCTCATTAAATTTTTTAATCATTTGTTCTCCAATTTATAACTCTTTTAAAACATCCCACATACACATTAATCTCTTCTTAAAATCTCTCCATTGTTATATTCAAAAGCATGGAAGGGTATTTAATAAAAAAATATTTAACTTTATTATATCAGAATGTCTTATGAAATTTGTTAGTCAAATGGATTGTCCTCTGTCTCAAGAGTTGACGCTTCAGAAACAACTTCATCTTGAGACTTTTTATCTTTGTACACTCTTCTTTGTGTCAAATCATCCAGCATATTGCGATATTGTGTGTCAAAAAAGGCAAGATAAGGATGTTGTTTTTCTTGATGTGAGAAAGGCTGTGGTACCTGTTGGGTAAACAACAAAATATTCATAATACCAAGCAACATATCTGTATTCTTTTGTGCTTGACGGGATGAGAGTTTGATTCCGACCAGGTTGTTTTGAAATTTTTCAAGACCCTGTCGTAAGCCCTCATTTTCTTCCTGTAGTCTTGCATTTTCTAGGACGATTTCACGCAGTCTTTCTGCTGGACGTCCTGGAACATTTAAGACCTCAAAAAGCTCTGGATCACGTTCCTTCAGTATACGAATATCAAGTTGCTTTTTTTCATTCTCTATCATGTAAAATCTCCTTTAATTCTCGTAAGAGTTGGTTATTTGTTTTTATTGTTTCTATTAATAAACGCTCCACTTCTATATAATTGGTAGCCTGTTCCACTAGAAATGGTGCATCGGTTAATCTACGTAACATCATAGCCAGATATTCTTGACGACTCTGGTGTTTTTCTGCGGCCAGTCTATCAAGTTTGGCAATGAGTGCATCATCCAAACCACGTATTTTAATCTCATTCATTGAACACATTCTCCTTAACAAGTCGCTCTATCAACTTGTTGTTTTCGGCTACAACTTCTGTCGCTTGCTCAACCACTTGCGCAAATTTCTCAGATTGTGTGTAAAGCATTTTTTCACGCACAAGTTTGGAAATGACCTCACGCAAATAAGCTTCACGGGATAGTTCCTGCTCACGTGCTATTTGGTCAATGATTGTCAAATGCTCACCTGGTACATTACGAATATCAATCCGACCCACAGCACACCTCCGACCCAACTTTTTGACAAGAATAAACCTTTTTCATAACATTTCACCTCTTTTTTTCTCATTTTCTCCCTAAAAAACCGAAAGAGCATAAGGGAACCTGCCGTCAAAATGGACGGGAGTCGCAGTGCGACTCGGTTTAAAGTGGGGACAACTTTCTTTTAAATTCCGTGGAATTACGGAGTTTCACTCCCTCACGGTTAACCCATTCCGTAATTCTACGGAACTGCCTTTCCATTCTTTCCGTAAATTTACGGACATTTTTCTATTTTACGGAGATTTACGGAATACGATACCTTCAAGCCTCATGCCCTCTTTTCCGTAATTTTACGGATTGTCTTTTATTAAATTTGTTTATACATTTCTGTTGCCTTTTGATTTTAGAAAACATGAAATTATTGCTTTACTCACTCAAAGTTTTAAGCGCAGCTATTTTTTCTTTGATTGGAGCTTTGCTTTTTTCATGTTCTGAAATGGTATCTTTTGTACTTGAAATACTTGTATTATTGGTTTGAATTTGACTGGCAACTTGTTGCTTTTCTTCCAGAGTCAAACCACTCGCATTGACAAGAAGTTGTTGATTTTCGGTTTCCAACTTTGTGATTTCCTTTTTCAAATTGATGATCTGTTGTGCAATCGCTTTGAGTTGAGCGTTGTATTTTTTTGTAAGCAAGTCTTGACTTTGTTTCACATAAAACCCAGAACTTTGCGCTTTAAATGTGTCTTTAACGTGCATGTTTTTAGAAGCAATAGTGAACCCTTGACTTAAATCCCCGACGTTCGGTTGGTTATTTTCTAAGCTCTGTGCAGGCAAGTAAACATAACATTGAAAGTTTTTAAGATCAACTTGAGAGATAAAAATTGTGTAATAGTAAGCGTTGATTTTCTCAACCGTCACATGTTCCATGAGCTTTTTATTGGTGCCATAGATACGAGGTTTCAATTCATAATTGAGCGCTTCAGCGGGCAAGTCAACCAGAACATCAATCTCTACCAAGTTCGCTTTTTTGAAAGCTGTAGCACTTACAAATTGAACACTGATATTGTTATCACCATTCACTGTTGCGCCTTGTTGTGATAGCGAACCAATGCTTGATGAAGCAAACATCAAAGTCACAGGTTTACTTAACAAGAAACAAAATATAATCACCCCCACCCAGATCATATGTTTCTTTAACTTTCTGTTGGGACTCTTTTTCTTGACCATTTTAGCCAATTGTTTGGCCCGTTTTTTGGATGCTTTGTCACTCATTTTTCTGCGCCTCCTCACTGACTTTAGTGAGTGCTACAATTGCGCCATCTTGTACTTGAACGGTATACTCTTGATCCATGTGACTTGTGTTTGGACTGGCTGGACTTTGAATTTCAAGTGCAGCTTTTACAATGAAATTGGTCTCATTTGTAGTATCTTGAAAGACCGTTAAATTGCTTACAGCTTGATTAATAAGCTGTACCGGTTGGTTAGTATCCAGAACTTTATCCTTCTGCCAATTCTCCCACATGGTTTTCAAAGTGGCTGTGTTTACCTCAATATTTAGTGACGTGTATAAGTCTGGTGCAAGCACCTGTGCTAATTTTCCATTACGACTTTCAAGTGCCCCACTATCCAAAGTCACCGTCAAATAGTCTTGCATAGCTTGATGAACCAACTCGCTATTTGTGAGAGATGTACCCTTCGTCCCAGACGACTCCGTTGTACTTTTAGACGTACTTAAACCTAATTCTGCATCAACAGCTTGTGGGTCTGTGGTGTCTATCTTCTTTGTTTTAGCTGTTTGATTTTTTGACGCTGCCCCACTACTGAATTTAACAAAAGTGGTAACATTTTGTGTTTCCTCTTTTGGTTTAGTGGCCCTCATGATTACAAAAACAATGAGAGTTAAGATAAGAAAAACAGCACCTACAATGAATGCTGTTCGCTTTGATTTTTTTAACATTTACTTTTCTTCTACTTCCTATTTTGTATTTTTTAACAACCTGCATCGAGCAAAAAAAACCGACATGTGCAATACAAAATAGTGTGCACATCGCTCCTGCTCAAAACAAGACCAAACATAAATTTTGACAGTTTTCATATTTGTGCTATAATAAGAAATGAAAAAGCGACAGGAAGGTCATTTCCCATCGCTTGATAAGTTCTGGAGTTTCTGGATGTGTGCCTACCGTTTACGGTGGGCACTTTTTTTGATGCAATAAGCTCTCGCACAGGAAATTTTGTATTTCCCGTAAGCGATATAAAACTTACCGAGCGCACCAAGTAAAATCGCAATTGCACTCGCAATCACAATCATCACAGTAACTCCTTTTCTTAATGATGTAACCATCGGCTCTAGACCTCCAGTTCTGGATAAAGTTGAGAGATAGGGCCGAAGTGTACTCCAAAAAGAAACTTATCAGGTGCGTCAAAGTAATGAACTGTCTACACCATGCATTCATTATAGCACAATAGTTTTATTTATCTTACCACCATTGACATTAAGCCTTGATTTTGCTTTTGGCCAAATCATAAGCTTCTTTAATCAATGCTATTAAGGAAGCATTAATCTCTTCTCTTGAAGTGATTCTCATATCCGTATGCCACCGATTTTTAGAGAGTTGCTCTGATTTTTTAATCAAAGGATGCTCCAATTCATGTGTACTCACAAGAGTGACGTCCAGCCATTTTCGGGCTTTTTTTAATCCTAAAAATGCTGGGCCTCCATTGGTCAAATGCGACGAAGTTTTCTTTTCCTCAACTTCAAAAGGTCCTATAATTTGGATGTGTTTTAACAATTCACCTTCAATTTCATCAAGCATAGTTTGCTCCTTACATTCTTTAAACTTCAATCATTCTATCAGATTTTTCAAAAAATAGAAAAAGAAATAGAACCTTATTTTCACTGATCAATTGTGGAGCAACTCTTTTGGTGGATGGATAATTGAGGAAATTCCTTTCTTATCAATCGTGATTTTTTGTTTAGAGACAGGGTCTGGGTTTTGTGTATACATAGTAAGCGTACTGTCTGAATTCACCTCACTCACTACTGCCGTATGCCCGTATGTAGCATCAAACGTATAGCCTCCCATGGCTGCCCCACGTTTAAAATTGATAATGTCCCCTGCTTGTATGTTCATTTTATTTGGATCCGTCTCAACACTCCAGCCTTTGGATTTCCAATCGTAGTCGATGCCGATATCTGCGGCTGCCATATGTCCAACCAAAGGCCCAAAGGCCATGCCTTGTGCATAATAACTGGTCAATTTATAACACTGCCCATCATCGATATAAGTCCCTAATTTCTTATCAAGAAGCGGGATGCTTCCCCCACCTATAGTTCCAATGGAGCCATAGCCTCCTGGAGGGTCTGGTGTGCCACCGTGCGCATCGATCCATTTGTCAACCGCAGCCATGATGTCTGCTCTGCGTTTTCCTGTCCCAGAAGTATCGGTGAAGTAAACCCCACCCATGGCAGGGGACCACGTCCCTGTCGCAAGAGCCTTTGCTTTATCATCCTGGACTTTAAAGGTCTCGTTTTTATTTTCAATGATGGTGACTTTTGTGAGGCCGACCACCGCTTTATCGTCAGTATAGTTGCCCGCATTTCCAGGATTACTGTCAAAGGCCCCATAACCAAACATGTTAGCCCCTGGCATGAGTGCAACCCCTGCAGTCCCTAAACTGGATTCCGCTATCGCAATGGCAATAATGCCCCGAACATCCAAACCACTTGCCCGGTCCCACTCTAAAAGAAGTTTGCCATTGATGCGATTTGCATCATACGCAATCCCCGTACTCTTGAGATAGCCGTCCAACTGCTCCGCTGTAATACCGTAGCGGTGATCCAATAAATTATGGGTATAAGGATCTCCATTGGTCCAGTGTCTCACATACTGAGCACCAGGTGCTCCAGAATCTGTCCCTGCATTAACATTGTTTTGGTGCTGGGCACCACCGCCCACAATCACGACAAGAAAAACAATAAAAGCAAGGATAAGGATCCCCCCTAAACTGCCAAGTCCAGCTATAATCAACCCTATTTTTTTCATCAAGCACCTCCACGAAAGAGAACAATCTCCTCACGTGAGAGCCGACCGTAGAAATCAATGGTCTTGTCCCCTGATATAATCATTTTAAGACGTGAGCCTTTTTCTGAGATGTCATATTTAAGCAATTCCTTGTAGTCTTTTGGCTTCAGCTCAGAGGCAAAATATTTTTCTAAGGTTGGCATTGACGTCGAGGATTGTTTGGCAAAAATCTTATACTGGGTCAAACCTATAATATTAGACAATTTGTTCATGGCAAAAGTAGCTGTGTCACTGAGATTGCTGCTGAATTGTGCAGGAAGCATAGCCTCGATCAATTGTGTCGCAAGTACATAAGCAATAAAGAACTTCCGTGCTTCACGTGCTAAGATATCAAAAGCAGAAACATTGTAATACTTCTCTGGATTGAGCAAATTGTGACATTCATCGACAGTAATCAAAACCCTAGAAATTTCATACCAGGATTTTTCTCCTTTATCATAGGCTCGTTTTTCTACACGGCCATACTTATTCGCTAAGCCTAAGACAAAGGATAAAGCCGTTTGAAAGACTGCATCATAGACACTTGCGGATCCATTCTTCAATCTGGAAATGTCAAAGAAGACCGTTCGATTTTGAATACTCTTGTCTAAGGTGGTGTGTCCCACCAAGAGTTTTGGATATTGTTTCATGGCTTTACGTGTGATTTTAAGCAAGATATCATGTGCCTGCTTCAAATCTTCATCCCTATAATTTTGACTTGAGCCTGTGAGCTGTTGCTCCAGGTAATCTTGCAATTCTTTAAAGGTCGGATATGCAGTGTTCTCAAGAGCCGTGATATCTGGTACCTGAGGATTTTGCCAAAGGCCTAAATCCACATAGAAGTCTAAAAGTACCCCACGGATATCACTGGCAATATCATCATCATATTTGTGAATGGCTCGCAAGCGATCAACCAGACTGTCCAGATGCGCATCAAAGCTCCCCTCAATGTCAATCTCCATACTATCCTCAAGCTCTACTGTGACAAAAGGAAAGACCTGGAACATATTAAGGATGCCTGCACGGCCATCTAAAGGCAAATAGGCACCTTTTAAGTAGGTGACCAGATCGTAATATTCCCCATTCACGTCAAAACCAAAATTAAAACCTCCTGCCTTATAGTGATCCAGGATTTTCTTTTTGATTAAAGCAGATTTTCCGCCCCCTTGAACGCCACTAACAAACATGGAATAAGACAAGCGTTTTCCTGTTTTGGTGAAATTGTTGAAGTAAACAGAGCCTCCGGTTAGGGATTGTCCCATGTAAAAGCCCATTTCATCCTCAAGCGAAATATTGTTATGATTAAAGCCTTCTGCGATAGCCTCTGTAGGCAAGCGTAATAATCCAATACTCACATTGTCATCTACCGCACGCTGCAGCTTATAACTCAAAAAGAAAGACTGATAGTCTCGCTTTGAATTATTAATAATAATTGTCGCAGGAAATTTCTTTCCTGCCAGGTTCTTAAGCAATTCTTTAACTTTCTTACCTAAAGCTTCCTCAGAGTATTCTGAAACATGCACACGTAGCCGAACATTTTTCATGACCTCCCCACCTTCCTGCAGGCGTCGTGAAAGCCCCAATAAATAGCCTTGTTCGTCACGATATTTCTGGATATTTGTAGGTTTTGAGGTATCGTCAATCAATTTGTCATAGCTTGTGATGGTCGCATCGATCGAGGGAACAGGATTATATTTTGCATCGAATTCGTGATCAACCGTGACCATGTCACCCTCACTACGTGCGGTGATGTTTGAAATCCACCAGGTCGGCATCAAAGACGGTTTCCCCTCAATCGTTACAACCGTTCTAAATCTAGCCCCCTGTACGTAGTAATTGGGGAAGTCAAAAACCAAGCCCCCTTGTGGTGAAGAGAGTACCACATCTAAACGTTCATTTTGTGGGACAAGACGTGTAGGTTTACGAGTCACAGCTTGCGTACCGTTATTATATAAAGAAAGTAAAAGACGTGCATCTTCCCTGTCAAATCGCTCCACATTTGGAAATATTTTTTTGGCACAACGCGTGAACTCTGCTAAATTTTCTTCCAGGTCTTTTGGGTTTGTCCCGAAAATTTGAACGACACTTTTATATGCAATATGGGATTCCTCCAAAAAACGCAATTTTTGTAGTTCTTTCTCAAGCAAAGCGAGTCTAAAATTATCCAGTTCTTTGCGCATTAATTTTTGAATATAGTCTTGTTGTTCCGCATTGTTTTCAGGAAAAGAGAGAAAAATCTCCTTGAAAGGCAGACGATAACTCTTTTGAAATGCGCTCCAGTTGGTTTGAATTTCATCCAGTTCATCTGGAGTCAAATTTGTGAGATCATAAGGTGTAACAGCTAAATAATAACTGTATTCTTTGTGTCTAAACCCTGCACGTGTACGTAAGATAGCGGTGATCATCCCATCCTTATCAATCCGTTTGACGGGGTAAGCGGACTCCATGTCTTTGGTTTGTTTTTTTAATGGTAATTGACTTAACTGTTGGAATTTACTTTTTTTCTCAACGACAGTTGCTTCAAATTTCATTGCTCCTCCTCTAAGCTCATAGGTTTATAGGTATTCTTGTCTTTAACTAAGAAGTTGTAATAGATTTGCCAGTTTCTGATTTGTGTGCTGGAGCCATGTCTTCCTTTTTTATTGGGCAATAAAAGGTAATAGCTCAAGCTCCCTGTAAAGATTAAAAACACCCCTATCAAGAGAATGCCATTCACAAAAACAAGGGCCAATACTAGCCAAACAATAATTAAAATAGCCATTGCACGCATGTCACTGGATCTGAAACCATGTGTATTCTCAAATTCATCTTCCATTTTTTCAGGCATTCTATAAGCCATAAGTGTCTTCTCCTCTCCAATTTTCAGGTTCTGGTGGTGCTGCATCCTCTAAGCCACGCCAAAAATCATCACTCTCTTTTGGCATTTCAAAAGGATTATCCAAATGCGATTCAGATTTTAGGTTTGTAGGTGACGTTACATGCCCTTCAGGTTTAGGAACCTCTTCAGTTTCTTTTTTCTGAGAGTCATGTTTTGACTCCCCAAAGTCTCCAAATGGCTTTCCATCTTCTTTTTTGATTTCTGGTTTCTTCAAGAACGACCAACCTTTGCGTTTTGGTTTTTCATCCCGCTCTTTTTCATCACCTGTCTCTGGGACAGGGGTACCATTATCATTTATCGGAATCTCTTTTCCATCAGCTTGTTTTGGATCCAGACCTTCTCCTTTATCTTTGTCCTTTTCTTTTTCAGAAGCTGCTTCAGGTTGTTGAGAAGAAGTTTGCTCTTTGCTTTCTTTAGAATCTGGCTGTTTCTCATTTGAGTTTTGTTTGTTGTCTTGAGCTGGCATTCCCATATCTGGAGGCGGTGTGCCTTGCCCTGGATTTTGTTCTGGCCCAGACGGATTAGAATCTGTCTTCTTGCCGTCTTTTTCTTTCTTTTCACCTTCTGATTTTCCTTTTTTATTACGTAATCCTAAGTTACGCCCCAACATACCCATTAAGAACATGCGCCCACTGTTAGCACTACGCCAAGCAGACTGCATCCCTGCATCAATACCAAACAAATGTTGCCAAAGGGTTGGTCCATCTACCATTTCCATTCCAAAACCAATAAGCAATAAGATGTAAGCCAAGAAATTGATTTTTCCTGCAGATAAAAGATCATTCAACTGCATAAGGCCAAAATTAAAAAGTGTCAAGAGACACTGTGTAAATACTAAGGTAGTAAAGCCCATTCCGATTTTAGATAGGATTTCCCAATTCCGTTTAGTGGTCCCCCACTGGGTCAAACTGACCGCACTTCCAACAGTCCAGCTCAAAAAAACCTGGGTTTCTAAACGCACCATGCGTAGTTGCAAGAGCACCGCAAAAACGATATAAGCAACAAGAGACAAACCAATAATCCAGCCATTCCAGCTGTAGGTGTAATAAGTCCCTGCTTCACCAAAGATATTACCCGAGAGTTTAGCTAGGGTTGGCTCATGTGGATTAGCTGATCCGTCTTTATTGGTTGTTCCAAAGACAACGGTTTTACTGGTGACTTTTTGACCATAATCGCTCAAAGTAGAAGGGACGCCTTCGCCGCTTGAAGAAAGTTTGGCTTGTGGATCAATGTAACCCAATTCATCCCAAGTCACTGTCAAATTCCCACTGCCATCTTTTTGTTCTTCAATGTAGTTAGGTGCACCGTAGCCTTGTGCTTTCAATTCCTGAATAGCCTTCATATCCCAATTGGCTTTGTCTATGGCACGTACATCCCAAACATTATCTTTTAAAATTGTCGCAGACGGTGTATTCGTGGTTGAAATCCCTCCAGATAAACTCAGCGTAAAGCCGACTCCAACAAGCATCAAAATCGGCAGTATCACAAAGGTGAACCAAGAGAAAGCGCCACTTTTCAACATGTCTACAACAGGAATTTCTTTTTTGGACATGGCCGCTATCCAGGCAATACCAAAAAAGAGAAGCGAGGCAAGCACAATAAAGACATAAAACTGCTCAATAAAATTTTGTACTGGTTTAAAAGCATAGAAATTAAGAAAGTAGAGGATGGACGTCCCTGTCGCAGAAACAGAATCCGCCAAAAAACACAGACCCCTTAACATGGCCCAGTCTACAATACGAAACAAATCAACTATAACACCCCACCAGCCTTGATAAGCAGTCGGTCTAAATTCCATCAAACTTTGAATGATGTTTTTATCTGTAATTTTAGGAGGCGAACCTTTAGGAGTATAGGTCGCCCAAAAGGATTGTACTGAACTATTCGCCATAGTTTTCCTTTCTTCGTTTTATCGTAGTTTCCTCAAGAAATTGAACAATTTCTTCCTTCTTTTCATAAGACAAAGCCTTAGATTCCAGAATTTGAGCTTTAAATTGTCCAAGCGTCTTAAGATTGGCTTCTACAAACGCCCATTGTTCATCCGTCAAGAAATTCTTCAGCTCTTCATAGTCGTCTTGCAAAAAATCTGTCAAGAGGGTGTCATTTGAGAAAGAAATTTCCTCAGATGTTTCAGCACCCTCAGGGATAACAAGAGGATTGTCAATATAGTCTGCACTCAATTCTTGAGGAACTTCATCATCTGGCATCCACGTATCCTGTGGTTTTTGATAGTAGGTGCCCTCTTGTATTTCTTTTTTCAATTCTTCGAGTCTCTCTTTCATTTGTTTTTCTTCTACCTGTGTAAAATCAGGATTGTTTTTGTTCATCTGAAGAGCAATGGTTAAGCGCACAATTTCATGTGGCACATGGTACTCCTCAATATTGAACGGCATTTCCTTGCCGTATTCATCTTTTTTGACATACTTTCTCAAATCCACATCTTCAAGCCCTAAGCCGTGATCATCAAAGAATTCATGTTTTTGCCCTTTGAAAAGATGCTCAAAAGCAGGCAATAATTCCATGTAAGACTCAAAAACAGTCTCTTCTTCTTGCTTTGCAAAGCCCAGAAGTTTTTTCCAACGTGGCTCACCAGGAACATTACGCATTTTTGTTTTTCGCTTTTTCTTTGCATAGATTGGATTGGGGACAACATCTTTACCTTCTTTGTCTGTCCGTTTTTTGACATTCATGTATATGGCTTCGTTTTGTGCGATACGCATCACTTCATCAGGTTTCATGAGACGTCGCTCTTCTTCCATTTCAGTGATGGATTTATCGAGAGACATCATGTCTCCCAAACGATTGTATGCCACATAGGTCGCATCTCCCAGACGTTTACTTATATCTTCCGCATCATCTGGATCATCTGAAATCAAATACATGGTACCTGGTGCAGCTGCCAGAATCGCATCTCCTTCTTCATCAGGGTAGTTCTTTTTGAACCCTGCATAAGACTGAATGCCTAACCCGACTAAAAGTCCCATTTGTTGGCCCACGTTCATAGCCTCAGATAACCCTTCAATACGTGGCGAATTTTGAACTTCATCAAGCCCCAGTCGCACCCGACGTTTAAATTTTTGTCCTGGTGAAAGTTGCGCTTTTTTTGATAAGACATCGATCATTTGAGAATAAAAAACACCTTGAATTTTTTCAAAGACGTTATTGGTATAAGGAAAACTGACAAAAACGACAATGGGTTTTTGACCTTCATCCGGAAAAGCCATCTTCTCAAAATCCAAATCTGACTCACTCGTTAACTGTAAGATACTGCTCAAAGCAAAATCTTTCAAGGTTGTGGAGAGCAAGAAATAAAAAGATTGAATTTGTTTTTTGGTCGCAGAGGTTGCGGTCATGTAATGTTTTGCGATTTGAGAGCTTGCAGGTTTACTTTTCATGTACTCGTCCAATGGCTTGAATTCTTTTTCATTCTCACTCTCTGTCCGGTTAAAGTTCAAGACTAAATCATAAAAACCTGCAAGACTAAACCATTGCGGGCGGTTGTATTCCTGTGCGAATTCCAAGAGAACAAGGGAAATCGCTGTGAAAGTAGCACTGGCTCCATCCACAAAATCCTGGTCTTTCGAGTTTTGGGCAAACCATTGTTTCCCAATCCCTGCAAGGGCAATTTCTGCATCATCCATCTTCTCTTGTTTCGCATACTTCCAAACCACTGTAAAAGGGTTGTAACGCATAGAGTTTAGAGGCTGAATAAAATTCAAAGCATAGACATCAAATTTATTTTTAGCTGGACTTCCGATGAACTTCATGAGCATATCCCCTTTGAGGTCATTGATCAACTGCGAATCTGGATTTTTGGCCATGATGTTGAGGTAGAGCAACCAGTAAAAAATAAGTTGTGTTTTTCTGGCCGCTTGAGAGGTTCCCACCACTTTAAAATTGGTGTTATCCGTTTCAATATACATGTGTTTCCGATCAGCCGACATGGCAATTGGAAAACCTGCCTTCTCAAGCGTGCTAACAAAATTTTCAATGGCAGGTAGTTCTACAGAAAATCCTTCTTCTTCAAGCATCTCAAAAACACTGTCAATGTCAAAAGTATCGTAAGTGCGCTCAATCTCTTTTTCTTGCATCCAACGGCTGGTTCCTTTTGTGCCTTTATTGATGTCCCGGTAAGCTATACGCATCTTGTAAAAACGTTTGACTAAGCGATAAATCAGCAAAACATAACAAACACCAAAAACAAGAAATTCAACCGTTGGATAATGACTATGTAAGCTAAACGGCCCTAATAAACCGCTTTTAAAGTGACGGACGATCTCTCCCCAGTAGGTGCTTAAGCCGTGTGGTCCTTTGTGAAACACATAAAGCACCACCTCCACCAAAATATAAATCAGATTAAAGATAAAAGATAAGCCAACATAGAGAAACGTCAAGGCAAAGAAAGCAAGAAAAGCAAAAAAGGCTGGACTTGCCAGCACCTTTTTCCATTGTTCGTAGACTTTATTCATTTATTCCCATTTCTTTTCTAAATCCAATTTCATTCTGGCAATTTCTTCAATCAAAACCATGGCTTTCACACCGTCTGCTCTGGAGTTGATTTGGAGCATATCCAATTCTTTTTCTTTAGCATCGATGGCTTTACTGTCCTTGCGTTGTAGTGTCATTACATGTTCTTCAAGAGCACGAAGACGCTCTTTGCGCCACTCTTTTGCGGGCAAATCTTTGAACTGAAAGAAATCTGTACTTGGCAACTCCTCGTTCTCAAGACTTTCCACCTGTTCATTTTGAACGTTGTCCGCATCTTCTAGAGGAGGGAGCGGTTCTTCAGCGGGAATAGAAGCCACCACGTTTTTGTGCTCTTTTGGCGGTTCTAAAGGTGCTTCTTCAGTTTGCATGTGGTGAGGCACTGCATCAACGGGGCTTTCATAAGCTGTGATAGACTGAGGCGACATGTCCTCAAGACTGTTTGGATTGTGTTGTGTTTGTTCTCCCGGTGGAAAATCTATCTCCAACGACGGTCCTGCTGGAGGAAATACAGGTTGCTCACTTGTTTTCTGCACAGATGCTCCTTTTTCATTTTTTACATGCCAAAGTGTCACAAAAGCAAGCAAAGTCAACAGAGGCAAGGCAAGAGCAACACCTTTCAACACGACCAGTTTTGTGATCAAAGCGATGAAATAAATGAAGCCAGAAAAGACAATTGCATTGGCAAAAAGAAGCCCAAAGGTGCCCCATGGAAATGGGGAAGCTGTTTTTTGTTTCGGTGGTTGTGGCTTTTTAACGCCAGTTTTTTTCTTTCCTTTTGTTTTGATTTCTGGGAGTATCGTGGAAGTTGTAGGTGGTTCTTGCAAATTGGCTTGAACCTGGTTTAAAAATTCTTCCTTCAAAGAAGTGGGATAGTCAGCATATTGGTCAGACGCAAGAGTCTGTCTCAAAATAAGCAAGAGATTGGTGGAGCTGTCTCGACTCAAGGTGAACTTATCCGAAATTTCAGCTTCTTTTGTCTCGTCATAGACCGTAAAGTTTATCCTGAGTGCTGCGCCTACTTCTCCAGCGTAAACTTTTAAACGCTCAAGTAGCGGTGGGATTTGATTAAGGGGATAATGCTCGTTTGTAATGCCTAGGGCCTTACGTGCTTTTTTCGGACATTCAAGTGTTAAAGTTTTCACCAAACATTTCCTCACTTCTTATTTAAAAATTTGTGATATTGCAGTATTGATGGCTTGAACAATGACTGAACCAAAAGTAAAGCTTGAGACTCCAATGATGATTGCAGGAATGACAATAAGCATTCCCCAACCAATCAGATATCCCTTAGCAACTTCAGCCCCTTGATCCATCCCATCACGGCGACGCCAAAAAGCCGTTGCGACAGGAGCAACTTTGATTAAACCTAAAACGATACAACCAATAAAGACCAAAGCAATGACAATACTTGCCCATCCTAAAGCTGCTTGAACTTTATCATTCTGTAAAAAACTTGAAATCGAAGGTGCAGCAGTCAGTTGTGTTGTAGTTTGAGAAATAAAAGTAGATGCGAGTGGTGTAATAGTGTTCATAATAAAATTCCTGTTTCCTTCTTTTTGTTTTTAATTTTGATTGAAATGCTTATTTTGATTTTCTTTGAGTTTTGAATAATCTTCAAGCACAGCGCTAATGTTGTCTTGCACGTATTTTTGCAAAAATTCACCCATGAGAGTGTCTATATCTTGACCTTTGAGGATTGCGATTTGTGTGGCTTGCTTTTTAAGTTTTGCCAGTTCTATTCGGTTCATTTTTACTCCTTATAATTTTGATTAATAGTGACATGATAACCTTGTGATTCGTAATATTCTTTCAGTGCTTGAGCTTTGAGCTTCGCTTCCTCAAGAGCAGTTTGTGATGCGGCTTCTGTTTGAGCTGTATTTGCGCTGTCCTGCGTGTTTTCTACACTTTCTGAGCCAGTTACAACCTCTTCTCCCAAAGGAGCTTCTGTCGTGCTCACAGCACCTTCTACAGATGGACCCGCTTCAGCAATTTGTTCAACCGCTGGTGGCGTTGTACTTCCCTCTGTCATTTCCTGAGAGGATGATGAAGCTACAGGAGTTTTCTTCTTTTGAGAGGAAACCGGAGGTGTTTTGCTTGAATCGACAGCACGTGAAGGCTCTACTTTTTTGCTTTCAGTTCCTGTAGCTTTAATATTCGGAGGCTCTTTATTCTTCTGGTAACAGTAAAAGGTTACAAAAAATACGGTTGTCCAGAAAAGTACAACCGTAAGCCACAGGTTTAATCGTTTATTTTGCATGTTTGTTTATTTCCTTGATGTGCAATTTTTTTAACTCTTCAAACTTATATCTATTGAGTTCTTTATTCAAAAGACAATTTTTAGTGAATTTTGTTTTATTTTAGAATTATTCATCATACCCAAATTGACGCAATACTTTTTCTTTGGTTGTTCGAGTAATTTCTCCCATTGCAATTCGCTGAACTTTTGCTTCAAACAGTTCTTCAGAAGTTCTAACAAGTTTCGCTTCAGCCCGTTCAATAGCTCTATCTAATGCTAGGTTTTGATTTTTTAATTTTTCAATTTTCTTTTCGAATTCAAATTTCTCCATTTTTTCTCCAATCAAAAAAGCAGTAAATAACTGCTTAACTTTTTTTATTTAACGCTTCTTAAACAAACTTCCAAACCAACTCTTTGGTTGCTTCGAATCAATCTCTGTTTCTCTTTGTTTCAAGTTATCCAAAAGCTGTGCTTTTTCTTGTACGAGTTTCAAGTTATCTGATTCCAAATTTTCTTTTTGGATGATTAATTTATCGTTTTCACGAACAAGTTGTTTTTTATCGTGCTTTAAAGCCAAAATGTCTTTACTTAATATCTCATTTTTTTCATGAATTTGCGCATAAGCTTTATTTTCACGTCGATAAGCTTCAAATTGTTGCTTTTCCTTTTCCAGGAGAGCACTCTGTGTTTTTTGATTTTTATCAAGTTCAGCTAAGTAATCCTTTTTAATTTGATAATCATTTCTAAGCTCTTCCAACTGATTGCGCAAGCTTTGAATTTCGTCTTCAAAATGTTTCAACTTATTATATTTCTCCTCGTTTTCATGAAATATTACGGCTTCATTAAGAAAATCTCCTTGCAATCTGTAATTACGGTTTTGATAAGTCGCTCTTACTTCTCGCACCACTTCTTCAAAAGCTGAATCAGATGGAAACTCTTCTGGAATTATCACCCATTCAGGATAATCAATTGCTGCTTCAAACAATGGTATTCCCAATTTTGCTAATTCTTTACGCTTTATTGGTTCAGGTGCACTTGTTACCTTAAACTCTATTCCTAATACATTATTGTACTTATAACGTGCTGAAAATGGGCGAGTATACTCAATTTCAACATAATATTTTAAGAAGACAAAACTGTCAGAAGTAGTAATTCGATGCAATTTTTTCATCTTTCGAGTGAAGATTGTCACAACTTCGCCTTCTGTTGGCTCAATTTTAAAACGATTAATATCTTCAAAAGCTTTTAGAAAAACACGTAATTCTGAGCTATATTCAAAAGATGTTTCCCGACCTTTCAATGGACTACTTTCATCAGGATAATAAGCTAAATGAGCTTGACCTGATGTGCCATCATTTTTAGCTCTCCCTCTAATTGGGCGAACTTTCAAATAGTTTTCAATATCGTAAAGTGTTCCCTTTGCTTTTGGATTAGTGAAAATCTGTGCATCACTTTTTAATTCTAAAGCATCGTACACATCAATGACTTCAGACGTACCGTCCTTTTTTTCCCATATGCAATAATATTTACT
>Ga0157358_1000274_pt1 | contig 20831 bp, 15 predicted proteins | sample AttcapACBM2_FD_111484 | JGI IMG/M metagenome (GOLD analysis project Ga0157358, IMG submission 111484) | Fungus gardens microbial communities from leaf cutter ant in Botucatu, State of São Paulo, Brazil - Atta capiguara ACBM2 | ecosystem: Host-associated > Fungi > Mycelium > Unclassified ... | reverse complement strand
GGATATCTTCTACTGGCAGCTTTTTAGTGGACTTAAACAATCTCAGTCCCTGCTCCGTCAGTAGTGTTTCCACCCATGGTCTTGTCACGCTTTTGGGCGCCAAGGTTTGGGAGATGGAAGTATGAACTTCAGGCCAGGTCGAAAATTCATAGACGGGATGAGTGTAAATGGCAGCAAATTTGTGGCAATCACCAGACAAGATAAAAACATTTGGAGCAGAATGAAATGCATTAAGGGGCAAATGTCACTTGCCCAGAAATCCTGCCCAAGAATCAACTTGTGCATTGTAAGACTAGAGGGTTATGAAGAGCGCAAGGCTAATTGACACTATATGCCTTTGTCATTTCCAGAGCAGGAAAAAAGCTTAAGGGCATACAGTATTTTGGAATGCTATGCCATAGATAGCTCTGTCATAGACTGACTTCTGAGATTTCCAAGATATTTGCTTTTTGCTCCCAAATAAAGCTTTTCACCAGTTCCAGGTGTTTTTTGCTCATGTGTAGATCAAGTTCTTGTGTTTTATCATCTAGTGACCTCTTAGCCACAGCTCAGACTACAGTATTTAGTATTTAAGGCTAAGTAGATACTCTATACTTTTCTCAGTCTAATAATCAAACTCTAGTAACCTGCTTCTATTCTTGCATATTCTTAAACTTGAACTCCTTCTGAAATTATAACCATGTGACAAGTAGTTAGCATAACATATAAGTTGAGGCTAAGATCATTATCTGTAGCTCAGTTACAACTTCTGAAGATAAACATCAAGCTTAATCTGTTGTTGAACATAATGTTATGGACTTGTCTGGGCTTTATACCTCAACATTATTCATTTATATTAGTATTTATATTCTTCTACTTAGTTCTTTGACATTTTGATGTCTTAGTAAGCATATAGTGTAGATGTGCATAGCTTACAATTTACAATAGTTCCATCTTACAAAATCCCACAATGTTTTCTTAATTGTTAGTCTTTGATCTGTACTATTCATATATTACAACTTCGGGTTATAGGCCTGTGATATTGAAGACTATCATTCCATAACCTTAACTCTACCTATTTTAAAAATTCCCATTCACACACACTTATTCAATCTTGCAATTATCTACCATAATAAATGCTAACATATCAAGCTTGGAATCTAGTTAACTTTTTAATATCTCTTTTCTAGAAAACAATAGTTCTAACTATAGCATATAAAAGTATAGAATTTTCATAATGCTTGATATCTAGGAGTTGTTGTCTCTCATTGATAGTATAGAGTCTATTCTATCTGAGAAAGCAAATAAGCTAGATATCAAGAGTGATGTTAAGATGGACAAAACTTGCTTTGAGTGGATATCTACAATCAGTCACACAAAAAGAGGTCAGATCAAGTATGAGAACTTATCTAAAAGTAGATATAGATATCCATAATATTGAACAAGTACCTAGGTTGCAAATCAAGCTTGAATAATGAGATATCAAGGCAGACTAATTAATAGCTTAGTTAGAGAAGTGTAAGAAGTTGTTAGAAGATTATTAGTTAGATCTTAGTTAGAGCTTAGTCAATTTTCAGACTGAAGACTATAGAGTATTTACTTAGTTTTATATACTAAATCTGTAGTTGGAACTGTGGCTAAGAAATAGTAGTGTAAAAGATAACTAAGAAGATATTAAAGAGATGGTTTTTAGAATATAGAATAATTAGAAGTCTAGGTAATGGGTTATCAAAAGATGAAATACAAGAGGCTGATCCATGCACAAATAAGCATGAATATGGAAGTATACTTAGATATAGTTAGAGTTCTAACCAGAAGTCAGAAAGCAAATATCTTGGAAGTCTTGAAAATTAGTCTATAACACTAAAGAATCAAGTTGCTATCACTATTGCTTATAAAAAATAGAAAAACAAAGATAAACAGGCTAGAACTTAAATCACTTTGATATTGAGAGATAAAATACTTAGTGGAATTGTATTGTGCACTACTGCTACTAAGACTTGGGATAAAATAGAAACTTATTATGAAAGGAAAAACTAACACACTATTGCTAAATTAATAAGAGACATTTTTCATGGTATATTTATTGAAGGGACTTCTCTAAAGATATAATTTAACTCTATGATATAGAAGCCCAAGAATCTAGAACATATCTTGACTGATTCTTTAGTTATAATAACAATAAATATGTTACTTTTCAACTCCTATATATCCCTGCAACAACTTCTTCTTATAACATCTGATGACAAATTATCAACAGATTTCATCATTTGACAAACACTCATAGAAGAGTGTTTCTATACTAGAAATGTAATAAAAATAGCTCTCTTTGCCAACAAAATGAACTAGAACAATAGTTTTAGAGTGGTATTAAAAGCTAAGCCAATTGCTAGAGACCCAGAGAATGACAGCAAAAAGTCAATGTGAGTGAAATATCATTACTACAAGAAGAAAAGCCATATTAAGTCTGAGTGTGGAAATTAAAGGTAGATATAGTGGCTAGTAAATTGAAGGAGAAGAATGAGAAGAAAAAGAAGAAATCTTCTATTAAACTGACTACAAAGGTAACTCTGAAAGGAGATGAAAATAAGAAGACAATTGTTTATCTCTTTATAGCATACACTGATACTAGGGTATTAAGAAATCATTCTAAGATATAAATAATTGATTCCAGTATAATGGCACCTATAACTAGTTAAAAAGAATGATTCATTTACTATACTAATTTTAACAAATCTATCTCTGTTAGTTTAAAGAATATAAACATCATTAATACTATTAGGTTAGGATTTATTGGAATCACTTATCAGACATGGTTTACACCAGAAGACAAAAGCCCATAAGATTGGCTTAGGAATATATATAAAGTATAAAAACTCCATATAATGAGCTTAGTAATACAGACTTCTCAGAATAATCTTAGCTTGAGCTTATGTACTATGCTATTTATCTGCTATATAGTTGTAACTTCAGATAAATGGATAAAGTTGAAGATAATTAAATACTAATAGTAGTATGTTACTATTAAATATCAGGAATTGAGTTCAATAAAAGTTATCTTCATCAATTATCAGACTAGTAAATTATAATGTAACTACTAGTCTTATAACTAAAAGAGGTTAGATAAGAAAACTCTGCTGTGAAAGGCTAAGCTTGATAGAAGTATCTCTACTATAGAAGACTGAGTACTTAAAGGGTTGAACAATTATATTACTACTATAGAGACATATTGCAAGAAAGGTAGCTATCATATAAGATAGGATTTTACTGGAGTCAATAAAAAAACATTACTACTATAGAGATGTATCTTTGAAACAGATTGACTTGGAATATAACAGTATTTCCCTTTTAGAACTAAGCCTTTGAAATGCTATTTAATTTATCCAGTGAATTCACAATGATGCCTAAGTCAATATATAAAAGAAAGAAAATTTTTTATTTCTTTTCTCTATACTTGTCAGAGTTGAAAATGATAGACTTAGTTTATTTTATTTTTATTTTTCATTTTTATTTACTTTCCTTTATTTTTTATTATTAATCAAAGACAAAGAAGACAAAACATGATATGTCACAGTCACACACAAGTCACACACTCACATAACACAATAAAACAATGTATACGGTTCTAGAGAAGATGATATCATATGGCATGATTAACACATGTCAACCTCAAGATGAACACATAGTCATTAGGGTAGGGCTAAAGGAGTGTAGCATGGACCATTGGTAGTTGGTATATAAGGTAGACATTTATACTTAGAAACTTTATTAAGTTTTCTTGTGTTACTCAATACAAGAGTGGTCTTTTATTCTAACCCATAAATCTAAGTTATAACAATACTACTATGTCTTCTCCCTCATCAAATATTTTAGAGGCTGAAATACTTAAGCAATAATGTATAGAAATGTGATAATAGTACAAGGAGTAGTAGCGGCTCTAAGCCTGCCTAGAAGAGGTAGCAGAAGTATGTTATATTAAGTGGGTAGCATAGGAAGCAAGAAAGACTACTAAGGCCAAAGTATAGGAAGAGACTGTATAAAGACAGTATGAGAAGGAGAAATTAAAGAAGAAGAGGTTGGAAGATTTGAAAAAGTTCTAGGATAAGATTCTGAATAATAAAGCTGCTATTAAGAAATACTATGAAATCTTTTAGACAGTAGGAACTAATATAAGGAGATCCTGGAGATCTCTTCAAAGGATAAGGACAAACAGTGGCTATTTTAAATAGCAAAATAAAAGCAAACAAAGAGATATCATAAAGATGATATAGTGAAGATAAAGGGTAAGAACTCTTATAAGAGATGTATACATGCTAAGTAAGATTAGATAAGTAGCAAATTTCTAATTTTCTATTTCATTTTCACTAATTAATTTCTTCATCTATAGTCACTCCCTTGTCTATGTAGGGTACATTATTATTAAGCAGCAGTATATTCCATATGTCAATGCCACTGCTTCCAAGAAGCTAGTTCCTATCTATAGTAAAATCCTTAGTGTCATTCAGCAGGTATTTCAAGAGCTTGTGGAAGAGTATTATAGTATTGGAAAGTTCTTCTAGGACTTAGTTGAGGAACAAGAGAAAAATACTGTCTAATTAGTAAGAATTGGAGCTACTGTTAATGCTTGGTGGAGTCTATAAAGCAAGAAAGATAAATATAACAAAAATAAAGAAGATAAAGACAAAGATAAAGATAGTAGAGACAAGAATGGAAAAGAGTTCATGGTAATGTCTAAGAAGGTTGAGAAGAAGATATTGAAGCAAACTCTATTATCTGCTTTCTGTCAGAATATTAGTTTTGTTTTATGATTATTATTACTGAATATGAGTTTGAGCTTGGTTTGGTATTTCTAACTATGTAAATAAGAAAATTATAAAGATATTTTAGAAAGGAAAATAAGACAGAAGTTAAAATCCAAAAATTGAAAGAAAAATCTTGAAAAAGTATATAAAAGCTGGAGTTAAGTCAGAATAGAAAAGAACAAATAGAATATACTAAGAGAAATCACTGTTGAAAGTGCATAAAGACTGGAGTTGAGTTATAACAGTGTCATTAAGACAATGGAAGTAGACTAAGCTTAGTGAAATATACAATATAGAAATTAGATACTAAGTTAGTGGCATAAGTGAGCTTAGAAATAGAAATCCACTTAGATTCATCTTTGGTATTTTCATACTCTAACCAAATAACCTTGCAAAGAAGCTTGCATATTTGTTAGTGATTGATTTTGGAATTTATTATCTATAAGATTTCATGCTTGAGTTCTTTGTTGATAATCACTAGTGTAGAGATTAGTTATATTCTTTCAGAAAAAGTATTGAAAGTAGTGGGTTCAAGCATAGAGATATAGAAGACTGAATATATGGAGTATATAAACTTTGGAAGACAGAGAATGAATGATAGAGTACTAAGCTAAAAAATGATTTTATAGAGTTCAAGATATTTTTTGAATAGCTTCTTTGAGGGCCAGATAGTTTTAAAGAATTGAATCTTAACAAAGATTTTATTACCTACTTTGAAATTGGGTGTGGAAAAATATCACACATTAGCAGACTTCTAATAATACTATTGGGCTATAGTGATCTTAGCTTTAAGAGTACTCTGTAACTTATTGAGATCTATAGTAAAGTTGTGAACTTGGGAAAATACAATATTGTATTCAGAGTGAATGAAGATATTTGGATAATATCTTTTATTAGCAAAGAATAGTACAACACTGGTAGTAATACTAGAAATATTATTATAAGAGAATTTCATAAGTGGTAGAAGTTCAAACCAGTTGTCTGACTGGTAATTATAATATATACAGAAGTATTGCTTGAGTGTCAGATTTGTACATTCAGTTTGTTTATCACCTTTGAGATAGTAGTCTAAAGTGAAATAAAGCTATATATTCAGAGCAGTGTCTAAAAAACAGAAAAAATTAGACACAAACTCTAAACCTTTATCAGAGGTAATATCAGAAAGAATACTATGTTTGGAGAATACATGGAGAATAAATAAACAGGTAAGGTCTACAGATATAATAGTGTTATGAACAGGGATAAAAATTGCCTGCTTGGTGAGCTGGTCAATAATAATTAAGATAGTATCAAACTCAGAGGATAATAAGAATTTCTTAATGAAGTTTATAAAAATAGAATTCCATAGTTATTTGAAGATAAGGAGTTGCTTTAAAGATTTATAGAGCTTGTAATATTGAGGTTTGGATTGTATACAAGTGACACAAGACTTGCAGAATTATTACATATATATTAGTATAGAGACTAAACTAGAAATAGCTGTAACAAACAAGTTTTAGTATCTTATTCTAACCAAAGTGGCCAACAAGAATATAATTGTAATTTTACTAGAGAACTTATGTGTGAAGATTATTAGTAGATAGTACATAAATTTTACCATCAAGATAAAGACCATTAGAGTCTATAAAATATTGGCTATCTGAGGAGATGTATTTTGTAGCAGTAGAGTTACTAGAAATTGCTAAACAAATATCTCAGTGCAAGGTGTCTAGATTAACAACTATAGCTGTGCAAAGAGAAGTAAAAAGAAGGACAGTAGCTTATATAAAAGCCACAAATTGTTTTTGAGTGAAGATGAGTTTGAAGTTATATGGGTTAACTATGGCATAGCTAGTATTTCTTCCTTTAAAATAGATGTTCCATTGTCTAGTGAGAGTATTCAGTTTGGTATTAAGATAACCAGAGTGGAACCTGATAACAAGATTAAACTGCAAGAGGTATTCAGGCTACTGTACTTGTTTCTAGATCAATATCTTGGTAGTAGAAAAATACTTAAGGTTTTTATAATTTATAACAACATTAATGAGAAAGGCTAGACTTTCTAGATAGTGGTATCAAACTTTGGAAGCCTTGAAAATAGTGAGAAGTTTCTTATTATAAGTGTCATAATTCAACTCTACTATAGTGAAAGTATAGGAGTGAAAGACAACTGGATAAACTTTGTTTTCTTCATTCACAATTAAAAGAATTACAACAAGAGTATAGTCTAAAGTATCAGTTTCCACAATGACTTGAACATTAGAAATCCAGTGAATGAGAATAGGAGCAGAGATGAATGCTTTCTTAAGAGAGTTGAAAGCATCATGATAAAAAGAGCCAAACTTCCAGAGAATATCTTTCTAGATAAGATGAACCAATGGAATAATGATGTCCAAGTAGATAAAAATAAACTAGTAGTAAAAGTTGGCAAAACCTAAGAAAGACAAGATGTCCTTGACTTTTTTTAAATTCTAGTCAGTCTTGAATAATCTTTACTTTGTTGTTGAACATAGTGAGACTAATAAAAGAAAGGACATATCCCAGATACTTTACTGACTCAGAGTAGAACTTGCATTTCTTTACTTTGACATAAAAGATAGCCTTGTAGAGATGTTTGAGCACTTTCTTAACATACCAGATATATTGTTGGAGTAAATGAGTATATTATCCAGATAAATCATGACACAGATATCTAAAAGATTGAAAAAGAAGTTATTCATGAATTGTTAAAAGATTGTAGAAGCATTGGTAAGACTGAAGGGTATTACAAACTACTCAAATGATTTATAGCATATTATGAAAGTAGTCTTTCATTTATTACCATTGGCAATGTGAACTAGATGGTAAGTATGGTAAAGATCTATCTTTGTATATACTTAGGCTTTATGAGATGAGATGAGTATTGTGGCAACCACTAACCAAGATAATCAATAGCACACTAAGTAAACCTATAAACAAAGTATCTTGTGAGGATCACAAGAAAACTCAACAATAAGTCCTCAATATATTCTTATACTATTTATACAATAGATACATGGTCCATGCTAGTAATAAATAACCCTACTCTAAAGTATATATGTTGTCCATGAGTCCACCATACCATTATTACAAGACAAATAAGATAATAAATCATTTAGATAGTATATCCCAGTACAATTCAATAAATCATCATCTAAATATTTGAAAACTACTACAATTATATCTATTATATTCCTTAGAGTTGAAATAAGAACAAAATCTTGGATTGGATTATCATAAGAGAACTTAACAGAGAACTCTGTACAGAACTGTCTACCTTATATACTAAGACTGGTGATCTATACTACTACTACAATTAGCCTACTTTAAATGACTATATATCTATCTTAAGATTAACATATGTTAAACATATTGTTATAACATCACTCCTTTCAGAATCTTCTACCATTTTCCATCATGACAGTGACATGTGACATCACACTAAACCCTTAGTTCCCAAAATAAAAAATCAATTGAAAATAAAATAAGGAATTATGATTGACTCTCATGTCTACAAGATAGTTAGCTTATAGACTATAGATATTAGGGTTGTTTCTTTCTGACTCAATGATTGGCTGTACCTCATAGTGTCTCAGTCAGTGCCTCATGTAGTAGGCACTGTTTCCTCATATTTCCTTATGTTATATGACTCAACCACTTCATATATAACAAATGAATTTCTTATGGTCATAGGTATATATAGCTGTAGATACAATCCTGTATCCTTATACTTTACCAATTGATCATTCCTCTTATCCTTTCTCAAGTCTTTGTCTAAGTTGCAACCTAAGCTGAGCTAAAGATTATAACATGAAGTCTCTCTTTTGTGATTCTAACAATGGTTTTGACATCATTTTTCCAGTTCTTTCTACTACATTTCAGACCTATGATATCAAATTATGTAATGCATCATGTACCTCTTCATCATCCAAGAAATAAAAGAAACAGAAAAGAAAAGAAACAGAAAAATCAAATCAAAGAAAATAGATAAAAAGAACAATAAAATGTTAGAGTCCAAGTGTCTTATAATATTGAGCAGATTGGAGATAAGCTGGAATAGATAGCAATCCTTTTTAGGTATGCAGTTGAAACTATAAAAATCAATACAAAGATGTAGTAAACCATCTTTCTTTTTGATAAATAAGACTAGTGTATTGTATAGGAATGAGATTAGTTAGATGAAAACCCATATTAAGGTTTTTCTTAATGAAATTCTTTAGAGCCTTCTGTCAAGTTCACAAACAGTGAACTTAGTTTCTTTCTATTTTATTTTTCATTTTTTACTTTCATTTTATTTTATTTTCTTGTTTTTCTATTTTTAGAGCATAAAGTTAGGGTTAGATCACAAGATGCAAAGAATGAAGTAGAAGGATCTAGAACAAATAACATCATACAACATGGACACCACATATTGGCTTCATGTACTATACATGGTTGTTTAGGGTAGGTTGCATAGTAGCAAGCACAGACCATTGGTAGTAGTATATAAGGTAGATTAGTTTGTAGAGAGATCTCTATCAAGTTCTCTTGTGTTACTCAATACAAGAGTTGTTCTATTGTTCAACCCTAAGGACTTTAGTTTATAACATTAGAACTCAATTCCCATTCCAAGACCGCTTAACACTAGCCTTCTTACCTTTCTCCTTTATTCTCTTACCATCCTCAACCAAGAGACAACACCATCTCTTAGTCAAGAAAACATTGCCAGACCCTAAGCATAAAGGGTATACCAATCAGGAGGGAGAATCCTGATCGTTTATCTGTATCAAAGCCCACTGGTACACGGTAGACGTACTACCCTTTTGTGGATGTGTTTTTTACCTTCTTCAAATATCAGTCTTGTGCTACAGACTCCCTTGTAGTCTGTCTATGCAGAGGAATGACAGTTTGTTCTTAAAACAACTGTCTAGAGTAGAACAGTCTTCTTAGACCAAAATTGCATACATCTTCCTTAGAGCAGTAGCTAGTAGACTAAATAGTCAGTAAATGGTGTAAACAGGACAAGAAGAGGGCCTGTTATCACCTACCAAGAAATTCTGTCTTCTTCCAAATATGAATCGAAGAGCGAGTCCAGCATAGGATCAGCACTCCCATTATATACTTCACCCCCACCACCACCATCATCATTGTTACCATCCCCTATTGACTCACCTCCCCCTTACAACAATATGAGTCAAGTCAACCTATATGAGATCATTCGACAACAGCAGGAGCAGTTGGCTGCAATGCAGGTGCAAATTCAAGCCCTGCTTGCAGGAGGAGCAGGGACAGCAGGAGGAGAAGTAGAAGCAAGAACAGGAAATATAGAGGTAGTAAAACCTCAGTTGTTTGATGGAACACCATCAAGAGTGGCAGGATTCATAACAAGATATAAGTTATATATTAGAAACAAGTTGGCAGGGGCAACAGTAGAAGCACAAGTGCAGTGGGTGTTGTCATATGTGCAGGGAGGGTCAGCTGATGTGTGGAAGGAAAACGTGATAGAGGAACTAGAAGCAAGAGAGATAGAATATGAGATAGTAGAAGAATTCTTGTCAAGTCTGAAGAAGGAGTTTGGCAGAGGAGAAGAAGAGTTGGTAAAGGCGGCGGAATTAAGAAAGTTGGAACAAGAAGGAAGAATGATGGAGGAGTTTGTGCAAGAGTTTAAGAGAGCAGTGAGGAGAAGTGGATATAAAGGACAACCACTGGTGGAAGAATTTAAAAGAGGGATAAATGGAGTGATTAGGAGGAGGTTGATGGAGTCCGAAAATCAACTGGGCTCCATTGAACAATGGTACAGGAGGGCAATGGCCCTTGATAGAAACTGGAGGGAAAGTAAGAGAGAGGAAGAAAGATTGTGAGGAAAGAAGGAAATGATGGAAGGAGCTCTGAAGCAGAAGCAAAGACAGAATTTGCCATGACCATTAGTGTGGTAGAGGAGGCAAATGCCCCCTTAGCAGGTGACAACAGGACCTGCTCCAATGGAAGGAGTGGAGAGAACAAATGCAGTAGTTGTGAGAGGGCAAGGGCAAGGACAGGGTGTGGGGGCTCCTCCAAGAAGGGACCCTTATGCAATGGAGGCAGATAAGGGGAGGAATTGCTATGCTTGTGGGGGATTTGGGCATATGGCCTGTCATTGCAGGAATAGGAGAAGAGAGAGAGCGATGGAAGGAAAAAGAGTAGAGTATGGAGGAGAAAGAATTGAGGAGATTAATGAATACTTGAACAATTTAAAAGGGATGGAGAATCTAGAACTTCTTGACTAGATTCTCAGAATAAATATAGTGTATTAGCTACAATAATAAACGCTGATACACCTAAACCAGAGGAGAAGGAAGAAAAAGTGAGAAAAGCAGGGGGAAAAATGTTGAGGGAAGTGACAGTGAAGATTGGGCTAGAGAGGATAGATACTCAGGAGGGAGTTACAGTAGAGGTATTGTTGGATAGTGGGACAACAGAGTTGGTAATGAGTTCAGAGTTTGCAAAGAAGCAGGGTTTTAAGTTAAAAAAGCTGGAGAGACCAATAAATGTAAGAAATGTGGATGGATCGTTAAATAAGAAGGAACCTATAGAATATATGGTGGAAGTGAATATTTATTATCAAGGACATAGGGAGAGGACAGAGATTGATATGATTGGGGGACAAAAGTGGACAGTAATCTTGGGAATGCCATAGCTAGCTCGCCATAATCCTGAGATTGATTAGAGAATAGGGGAAGTAAAAATGACAAGGTGTCTGGAAGAATGTGGAAAACAGTGGAGGCCAGTGGAGGGAAAATTGGGATGGGAAAAACAGAAAGACGAGGAAGCAAAAGAAGAAGCAGGGAAGAAGAGAGAAGAAAGGGACTAGAAAAGAAAACAGAAAAAGGGGAAGATGGTGGAAGTAAAGAGGATAGCAGAGGAGTGGGAAATCTGGGACGAAGAAGAGGAGGTGGCAAGATTAGAGGTAGAGGCAAAAAAGTTAGTGCCAGAGAGATTTCACAAATGGATAAAAGTGTTTGGAAAGAAGCAATCAGAGAGGATGCTAACAAGCAAGGTGTGGGACCACGTGATAGATGTGAAGAAAGTGTTTGTGCTGAGAAAGGGGAAGGTGTACCCATTGTCAAGGAAGGAAAGGGAGGAGGTAAGAGAGAGCAGTTGAGAAAAGGATATATTTGGCCATCAAAGTCACTGCAAATGGCACCAGTGTTCTTTGTGGGAAAGAAAAATGGAAAGAAATAGATGGTGCAGGATTACAGGTATCTGAACAAGTGGACTGTTAAGAATAACTATCCGCTCCCACTGATATTGGATATCTTGGAGAATATTGGGACAAAGAAAGTGTTCACGAAGATAGACTTGAGGTAGGGCTACAATAATGTAAGGATTAAGGAGGGAGATGAGTGGAAAGCTATGTTCATAATGCCAGAAGGGTCGTTCAAACCTATGGTGATGTTTTTTGGATTGACTAACTTGCCTGCAACCTTTCAAGCTATAATGAATGAGTTGCTAAGAGATCTTATCAATACAGGAAAAGTAGCTGCTTTTATTGATGATGTGATAATTGGAATGGAGACAGAGGAGGAACATGATGAAATAGTGGCAGAGATTATTAGGAGACTGGAAGAAAATGATCTATATGTGAAACCGGAGAAGTGCAGATAGAAGGTTAGGGAGGTAGGATTCTTGGAAGTAGTAATAGGACCGGAGGGGATTAAGATGGAAAAGGAAAAGGTGAAGGGAATGTTGGAGTGGCTGACACCAAAGTGTATCAAAGATGTGCAGAAGTTCTTAGGATTGGCAAATTATTACCACCAATTCATTGAGGGTTTTGCATCAAAAGCTAGGCCGCTACACGATATGGTGAAAAAGGATAAGAAGTGGGAATGGACCAAGAAGCAAGAAAGAGCATTCAGAGAATTGAAGAAGAGGTTTACAGAAGAACTGGTACTAGTAGCACCAGACCTTGACAAGAAAATGCAGATGTAGGTAGATGCATCCGATTATGGAACCGGGGGAGTATTGTCAATGGAGTATGAGGATAAACTATGGAGACTGGTGGCATTTCTTTCCAAATCGTTGAACAAAATGGAGAGAAATTATGAAATTCACAATAAAAAGATACTGGCAATTATTAGGAGGTTGGAAGCTTGGAGGTATTTGCTGGAAGGTGCACATTTCAAGTTCGAGATCTGGACAGACCACAAGAACTTGGAATATTTTATGAAGGCACAGAAATTGAATCAGAGACAAGCTTGATAGGCTTTATATCTGTCTAGATTTAATTTTACATTAAAGCATGTTTCAGAAACAAAAATGGGAAAAGCAGACAGACTCAGTAGGAGATTAGACTAGAAAGTAGGAGTAGAAAATGATAATGACAATCAAATAATTATTAAAGACAATTGGCTTCCTAGGTTAGAAGAAGTAATTATAGAAGGACCAGAGGTAGATATATTAGAAAAAATAAAAAAAAGCTAGGAGTAGAAACAAAGATGTAGTTTGAGTAGTAGAGGAGATGAAGAAGGCAAAAGTGAAGGAGTTACAAGAAAGTGAGTGGCAGATTGAGAGGGAGTTAGTGTTGAAGGAAGAGAAAGTGTATGTGTCAAAGGATGAGGAGTTGAGAGCAGAAGTAATATAGTGGCATCATGATGTACTAGCAGTAGGACATAGAGGATGATGGAAGATGGTGGAATTGGTTACCAGAAATTATTGGTGGCCAGGAATAACAAGAGATGTAGGAAGATATGTGGAAGGATGTGATTTATGTCAGCAAATGAAGAACAGGACAGAAGAAGTAGCAGGGAAGTTAAAGCTGGGGGAAGTTCCAGAAAAGCTGTGGACACACATATCGGTAGACTTTATTACTAAGTTACCGACAGTAGTAGGGAAAGATGTGATCCTGGTAGTTTGTGATAGACTATCAAAGATGACGCACTTTGTAGCCACTATGGAAGAGACAATTGCAGAAGGGTTAGCAAGGCTTTGCAGAGATAATGTGTGGAGACTACATGGATTACCAGAAAGTGTGGTGTCAGACAGAAGGCCACAGTTTGCAGCAGAGTTGACCAAAGAGTTGACCAAAGAGTTGAATAGGATGCTAGGCATTAAAACAAAACTGTTAACAGCATTCCATTCTCAGACAGACAGACAAACGGAGTGCATGAACCAGGAGTTAGAGCAGTATCTCCAGTTCTTTGTAGACCATAGGCAAAAGGACTGGCCAGAGTGGTTAGCTTCAGTAGAATTCGCAATAAATAATAAAGTCCATTCAACAACAAAGGTATCTCTATTTATGGCGAATTATGGTAGGGAATTGAGAATGGGAGGAGATATTAGGAGAAAAGGAAAAGTAGAAAAGGCAATGGAATTTGTGGAAAAATTAAAAAGAGGAAGCGGGGGCAGCATTAAAAAAGACTCAAGAAGAAATGAAGAGGTACACAGATAGAAATAGAAAGGAAACAGAAAAATGGAAGAAGGGAGACAGGGTAATGCCAAGTACAAAAGACTTGGTATTTAAAGAGAGACCGGTGTGCAAGTTGGTAGAAAGATATGTGGGACTGTATGAAGTAGAGGAAGTAGTGTTGTCAAATGTGGTGAAGTTACAACTACCAAGTTCAATGAGGATTTATCTGGTAGTCAATGTAAGTCGGGTGGTACGATATAGGGAACAGGTAAAGGGGCAGAAAAAGGAGGAGGAAAAACCAGTAGAAGTCAAAGAAGTCAAAGAGTGGAAGATGGAAAAAATATTAAATAAAAGAAAAATAAGAGGAGTAGATAAGTATCTGGTGCAATGGAAGGGGTTTACAGCAGAGAGTGATACATGGGAAAAGGAGAAGGACTTAAAAAATGTGAAAAAGTTAGTGGAAGACTTTGAAGGAAGGGTAGAAGCAGAGATAAGAAGACAGGAGAAACTAGATAGGGCAGAGGAACAAGACTTTAGAAGAGGGAAATTGCTAGGAAAGTTTACAGCGAAGATGTTGTACAGGTGGGACGATGGAAAATTTAAAGAAGAATATCTGAGGAAGTTAGAAAGGAATTAGAGAAGATGGAAAGTAGTTTCTCTAGAGGAGAAACCTTAAGAGGGGGATAATGTCAAGTTCACAAATGGTGGACTTAGTTTCTTTCTATTTTATTTTTCATTTTTTACTTTCATTTTGTTTTATTTTCTTGTTTTTCTATTTTTAGAGCATAAAGTTAGGGTTAGATCACAAGATGCAAAGAATGAAGTAGAAGGATCTAGAACAAATAACATCATACAACATGGACACCACATGTTGGCCTCATGTACTACACATGGTTGTTTAGGATAGGTTGCACAGTAGCAAGCACGGACCATTGGTAGTAGTATATAAGGTAGATTAGTTTGTAGAGAGATCTCTATCAAGTTCTCTTGTGTTACTCAATACAAGAGTTGTTCTATTGTTCAATCCTAAGGACTTTAGTTCATAACACCTCCTGTTTGGACATTAAAAGAGAGTATATAGAACCAACCAGAGATTGAGTATCCTCTTCCAAGTTGATTTGGGAGTTATAAGGATAATGAGGAGCAAGAACTTTAGCTTTAGCTTTACTGAAGATATTAGTGAATTCATAATACTTGAGAGAGACATTTGAGAGGTTAGAGACCTCCACAAGTTATATGTAGTTAGCCTAGATATCCAAAAAGTAAAGATAGAGTTGAAACTTGTTAAAGCCTGAAAGTCTTGATACACACAAGAATGCTACAGTACCAATAATAGTAATGTTAGGCCACTCAAAAGTAAACACAAAGGTCTCAGATACAGATGTAGAAACCACAGAGTCTGATGATTATAAAGAGTTGTTAGTAGATGATGGAGATGCCAATGGTGTGTTAGTCATAATATGAGAGAGAGCAAAATTTTCTTGCAAAAATAAATAGAAGTTTATCAACCTATTTATCCAGTCAATCAGTGGATCGTGTTGGATGAGCCAGTTGTATCCAAGGACTAAAGAGTAGGAAAAATCAAGCAAAGTGACATAAAAGTTCAGGTTTATATTATCACTGGTGGAGAAAATTACAAGCAAAGTAGTAATTTTAGAGATAGTGCTGCTTGATGAACCATCAAACAAGTGGAGAGTAACTGGTAGGATTGCTGATATTTTCAGATAGTAAGTAAAGTAATCCTAACCAAGAATCAAGAAAGAAGTAAGAGAAATAAAGAGAGAGTGGAGGTTAGAAAGAACAGATACATTAAGTCAGATAGGACTCATTGCTGTATAGAGAAGTTCAATATGGTTCTTAGTCTGTACAAGGTCCTGGAGATCACTCTCTATTTTTCCAAGAGCTTTTCAGAAGTAGCTGTTGAAGTACTACAGTCTTTGGGAGTGACCATGGTTTGCTTTCTGAAATAGGAGTCTAGTTTATGGTTTCTTGTACTGCAATAGAGGCACAAATTGTTTTCAAGGCATTTCTTATATTTGTTGCTGGTCAACTTGCTGTTGTTGGCTAGCTTAGAAGAGAGATCCATCTATAGAAAATTAGACTGCTTCTTTAGAGCAGAGGACAAGAAATTAACTGCCTTGGAAGATGACAGTTTAGCAGATAAGACTACTAGAAATGTATTTACTTTCTAGAGGCCTATAATATTACCAGTAGCAAAAGTCTTATCTTACTTCTAGAAGTAAGAATCAAGAGTTTTTTTTCTGTCTGCTTTATATAGTAGCATTTGCAATCATGTTTCTAGTAGCAGTGATTGATAGTCATTGTAAAAGCATATATCCTGGAACAAGGTAGGTTTACCTTGTTTCTGGGTAGAGATTGAATTCTGTATCTGATTGGAGAGCTTCTGGTAATAATAGTAATATGGAACACTATTCTTCCAACCTAATTAGAAGACATAGCATATAAAATCCATATCATAGATGGAAATCTTGTCACTAGACTTTATACAGAAATTATCCATTATGTTTGCTACTTCACTGACAGGGCCCAAGAAACCAAAATACTAATGTAATTCATTAACAAATAGATTCTAGTTAGAGAGCCAGTTTTGAAGAATATCTTGGTCTTTTTGGTTGAAGTCTATTTCAAACAAGTATTGGACAACTTCAGAAAGATATATCATTGTAAAGTTGATTTTTGCAATATTCATGTCAAATTGTATGAAGTTTGCACAAAAGTAGAGATAATATTAGAATAGAAAATTATTGAGCTTGTCAAACTTGGTACTACTAAAAGTATTAGAAATGCAAGCTTTAGTTCCTCTTAGATTAGAGCTGGGACTAGAGATCTGATTAGTATTAAGTGAATTTGCAATTTGACCAAGTATATTACCTAACTGTTTTTTAGCAGAATTATTGCTATGCTGGGGTTTTAACTGTGAGTGAGTTGAAGAATGAGAAATATTAGATCTATTAATAGGATTAGTAGCAGAGGCATCTTCCTAATTAAGATTATTGTCTATAGAAACAATATTAAGACCAGATATAAGCAAAACTATCCAAGCAGATTGGATTGTATGAGTTGGGAACTGAGAAAATAATTGATTTCTGTGATGTATGCATCTTGATTGTCATAGAGCATTTAGAGGATAGGCTCTAGCAAGATGTTTACTAAGACATGACTAGAGTCAACCCAGAGTAGATTGAAAAGTTTTGGAAAGAGAAGGCTATTAGACTTGTTAAAGTGCAATTAATATTGAAAGATTTGCAGACAGAACTGTGACAGAAAAATTTAACAGACAGAACTGCTCAGAAGTGATAGCAGACTTGGAAGTTTGATAATACTATTAGGTATAGTTTACATTAGAAGGCAAAATTCTATAGTTGTTAAGAACAGACCAGCCACTGAAGTAGTTACACTAAAAGTATGCAATATCAAGCTTAGCTTTGACATCTGGCTAGTACTATATATATACTTCATACTGTACTTCTAACAGTATCCCACTTTCAAAACATGTGGTTCCTATATAAAAGTTATATGAATAGCTGTATCCAAAGGTTATATCATATATCATGGTCTCAAAGCTTTGACAGTCTTATGGGGTTTCTAAAGGACCTAGTAAACTCTCCTTCACAGAGCATCTAGTCTAATAGAGATACACAGTTAAGCAACTAGTACTGTTCCTAGTGACACTCCTGGACCACTTCACACTTCCATGCTAACAACTGTCTATTTCAAGAGAATGATTTTACTAGGAGTCAAACCACCAACTACTTGGAAGCTTGACATTATGTTAGGAATAGACCAGCTACTGAAGCAGTTACACTAAAAGTATACAATGTCAAGCTTAGCTTTGATATCTGACTAGTACTATATATGTACTTTATAGTGTACTCCTAACAATGAGGTTGGCTTGGGAATATATAAAATATAAAAATTACATCCAATAAGCTTAGTGATGTGAACTTTTCAGAACAATCTTAGCTTCAGCTTATGCTATCTGTCTGCCATGTGGTTACAACTTTAGATAAATAGATAAAGTTGAAGATGATTGAGTACTGATAGTGGTATATTACTATTAAATATTAGGAATTGAGTTTCAAAGAAGTTATCTTCATCAATTATCAGACTAGCAAATTATAGTGTAACTATTAGTATATATATATATGAGTAAGATATATAAGAGATACTCAGAGATTTTAGTATATAGCACTGAGCAGATATTTCAGTGTTGAAATACTAAAAGAGATCAAATAGGGAAACTCTACTATGGAAGACTGAGCTTGATAGAAGTATCTCTACTATAGAAGACTAAGTACTTAAAGGGTTAGATAATTGCATCACTGCTATAAAGATGTGTTGCAAGAAGAGTAGCTATCATAGAAGACAGATTTTTACTGGGGTTAATGAAAAGACATCACTACTATGGAGATATGTCTTCAGAACAGGTTGACTTGAAATATAACATTACTTATATATCAAGAGTTAAAAATCTTCAATATATGAACTCTGAGATGTTTATTTCATGCCAGATTTACAGAAAACAAGTCCTCTATCTGTGTTTGATATGGTTAACAAAGGATAAAATATTGAATTTAGTTAAAACATGTGTATTTTCAAAAATGGAAATCTAATTGGTATTGTAAAAGCAAAGAGTGACTTATGGATTTTATAAGTAACTACTAAAGTGAAACTTGGTGCAAACATTGCAAAATCAGTCTTTGATACTATATTAGCTACTCTTAAAACTTAGCATAAGTAGCTAGACTATGTTATAACTTGTTTGATCAAGAAATATTTGGAAATTCAATAGTCACAACTTAGTATTTGACTGTGAAGAATTTAAGAAGACCAGCAATCCAGACAATAACATGTATGACACTAAGTACATACCATACTTAAAGAAAAAGATGACTAGAATACATATCCTAAAACAGACTACTAACTAGTCTTCTATAATAGTGTTATTCTATAACTTGTTCCCCATGGTAATTTTATTTTATGTTCAAACTCTGCAAGTACTTGGTCTTTTATAGTAGATTTTACTTCTTAGTCTTCTATAACAGAGTTCTCCTATCTAAACCTCTTTCAATGTTTTACCACTGAAACCTCTGCTCAGAGCTATACTATGAGATATCTGAGTTCTTCTTTACTCATAATTGTATTTAAGAACTAGTAGATAAATTGTATTCTTCAGTCTGATAATCAAATATTGTTTAACACCAAGCTCTGGTATTTCATAGTAATATACTTTTTATAAAAACTCATTCCTTTGAACTCTAGTCATTCTCTAAAGTTATGATTCTGTAGTAGACAGATAGTGTAGTATATAAGCTGAAGCCAAGGTTATTCTACAAACTCTGTAATTCTACACTTCTTTGTAAACTTCAATCCAACTTTGTGGACTTTCATCTCTAAGTGTAAACCATACCTAATAGGAGATGATGGTATTATGGACAGAAATGAAAATTGCTTGCTTGGTAAGCTAGCTAATAATTACCAGTATTGTGTCAAACCTGGAGAATAATAGAATTTTCTTAATAAAATTCATGGAAATAGAATTCTATGAACATTTAGAAATGGAAAGTTGTTTGAGAAATTCATAAAGCTTGTAGTACTGAGGTTTGGATTATATACAAGTGACATAGAACTTGTAGAATTGTATTGAAGTGTAAGTACTACTTTTCATCTTCATCTAGTCATTATACTTTTGTTCATTCCATATCTCTTTTATTTTTATCCATAGTTACACCTACTTCTATTATTACTATGTAAATAGGCATATTCTTGAGTATTTGTATTTAGTCTGTAGCTAGACTATACTAGAACTAATTTCTTCTTTCTAGTCCTAGTATCACAAATATATAATATTATCTAGATATCTACCATGTAATCTCTTGTTAAATTGTTGTATATCTATATAGAGGCTTGGCCAGGAATATCCATAGCAAACTAGTTCAGTATTTTGTTTTGACTGAAATAGTCAGCTAATATATGATCATGATTATATTAAAGAACACATATACAGAGGTTGCCAGATAATGGTATATAAATTCTACTATTAAGAAAAAGAAAACCAAAAGAGTCTATAGATCAGCAGTCTTCTATATGGTTGTGTTTTGTAGTGATGGGGTTACTTGAAAGCACTATACAAATGTCTTGGTAGAGGGAGTTAAAATTAACAACTGTTACTATATAGAGTGAGGGAGTAATTAAGACTGTCGTTTGAATAGAAGCTATAAACTACTCATAAATTAAAATCAGTTTGAAGTTGCAAGAGTTAATTGTGGTATAGCCAGTATTCCTCTCTTTAGAGTAAATATCCCATTGTCTAGTAAGAGCATCTAGTTTGGTACTGAACTGTTATATGCCAAGTCCATCCATCTGAAAAATATATTTCTATGGTGATACTACTTTCTCAACTTCTATTGTACAAGGTCTTCCATGATGGTCATCTTTCTTACAACATGTCCTTGTAGTAGTATTGTAACCATCTGGATATTCTATCTTCTATGACAGAGATACTCCTATCTGACTCAGTCTTTTATGGCAGAGTCCTTACTTCTGTTAGTGTCTCACCACTGAAACCCTCAACATCTCCTATAGTTCTTCCTTGTATATAAGACTAGTAGTTATACTGTAATTCACTAGTCTGGTAATTAATAAAGATAACTCTTATTGAACTCAAT
>Ga0157358_1000272_pt1 | contig 20927 bp, 18 predicted proteins | sample AttcapACBM2_FD_111484 | JGI IMG/M metagenome (GOLD analysis project Ga0157358, IMG submission 111484) | Fungus gardens microbial communities from leaf cutter ant in Botucatu, State of São Paulo, Brazil - Atta capiguara ACBM2 | ecosystem: Host-associated > Fungi > Mycelium > Unclassified ... | reverse complement strand
CAGCTTCAGCCCTTCCATTTGCCGGTCGCGCGGCTCACGGTTTTCATTGGATTTGTTGGTGGGTTTATTTCCTGCCATAGTGATGTAATACCTTGTGTGGGGACGCGCCAGTATACCCGTTTGACGGCCTTTCGTCCTCCATCAATCACGCGCAATCAACAGGAGTGACCATGCCAAAACGCATACAAATCAGTCAGCACGGCGGCCCGGAAGTGATGCAGATTATCGATGCGGCCATCCCGGAACCGGCCGCTGACGAGGTTGTGGTTGAGAACAAAGCGATAGGCATTAACTACATTGATACCTACGTGCGCAGCGGGCTTTATCCGGCTTCGCTGCCTTCTGGCCTGGGAACGGAAGCGGCTGGCGTGGTAAAGAGCGTGGGCGAAGGCGTGACTACGGTTAAGGTTGGCGATCGTGTGGTTTATGCGCAGTCGGCGCTGGGTGCCTACAGCGAATATCATGCCGTTGCGGCTGACAAGCTGGCGCTGCTGCCGGACGCCATCTCTTTTGAGCAGGCGGCGGCCTCGTTTCTGAAAGGGCTGACCGTGCATTACCTGCTGCGGCAGACCTACGTGGTACAGCCGGACGAAACCTTTCTGTTTCAGGCGGCGGCGGGCGGCGTAGGGCTGATCGCCTGCCAGTGGGCGAAAGCGCTGGGCGCGCATCTGATCGGCACCGTCGGCTCGGCGGAAAAAGCGGCAAGAGCCAAAGAGGCCGGCGCCTGGGAAACCATTAACTATCGCGAAGAAGATGTGGCAAAGCGCGTGCTGGAACTGACCAACGGCAAGAAAGTGCGCGTGGTGTACGACTCGGTAGGCAAGGATACCTGGGAAGCCTCGCTGGACTGCCTGCAGCGGCGCGGCCTGATGGTCAGCTTCGGCAACGCCTCCGGGCCGGTGACCGGGGTGAATTTATCGACGCTCACCCAGAAAGGATCGCTGTACGTGACCCGCCCTTCTCTTAACGGCTATATCACCAACGCCGATGCGCTGACGCAGGCCAGCAACGAGCTGTTTTCGCTGATAGCCAGCGGTGCGATTAAGGTAGAGGTGCCGGAACAGCAGAAGTTTGCGTTAACGGACGCGCAGCAGGCGCATAAAACATTGCAAAGCCGTGCCACTCAAGGCTCCTGCCTGCTGATCCCCTGACGGCAAACGCGCCAGGCCTGTCAGAAATAAGTGGGGCTTCCCGTAGGAAGCCCCTTTTTCTTTTTTATAGTTCGCGCTGGTTGTAGGGTCAGCGGCGATGAATTTCGGCAATTCAGTAAAATCATCCTGACAGAATTCATAAGTAAAAAATATGTTTAATTGCAAATTTGTCTGTGCGATCTGCCAGGTTGTGATCGACTCCGCATTACCTTTTGCAAACCTGGCGTCAACGCTCTGAAATTAGCGAGACATCCAGCGTGCTGTTTTTGACGGCGGTTTACGGTATGCGCGATAAATCCATACCGCGGCGACCGCCAGCGCCAGCCAAGGCAGCATTTTAATGACCACCATCAGCAAACCGGCGAACATCATCACTACGCTGGCGACAAACAGCGCCAGGATAATCCCCAGCAGCGAAACGCCCGTCAGCAGCAGCATGACAAAAAAGCCAAGCACGAAAAAGATTTCCATCAGCGTTCCTCCTGTTAAAGATGCTGTAGCACTATTACAAGATCCGTGCCAGAAACGCATTTCAGCTAAACCTTTGAATTTAATGAGAAAGGATAAAAGAACCGCACGGAGGGCCTGGTCAATATCGCTATTACCTGGCGCGATATTGACCAGGTAATAGCGAACCAGCAGCAGGCCGTGCTTTACAGGCGGTCATTCGAGGATTTCTGCCGGCCGCCGCTTACTGATAGCGCCTTTGGCCCGACGGCTTATACCGCTGTCGGCACCTTGTCGGCCACCAGCGCCAGCGCGGCTTCCAGCGTCTCTACGTTCGCACCCGGCTTGTGGGCATTTTCACTCAGATAACGACGCCACTGGCGTGCGCCAGGGATCCCCTGAAACAGCCCCAGCATATGGCGAGTGATATGGCCCAGGTAAGTTCCCTGCGCCAGTTCGCTTTCAATATAAGGGTACATTGAGCGCACCACCGCCACCGGATCGACCGCAGGACGATCGCAGCCAAACAGCTCCCGATCAATCTCTGCCAGCATTCCCGGATTTTGATAGGCTTCGCGGCCTACCATCACGCCATCCACATGCTGCAAATGCGCTTTGGCTTCCGCCAGCGACTTGATGCCGCCGTTAATCGACAGCGTCAAATGCGGAAAATCACGTTTCAGCTGATAAACGCGTTCGTAGTCCAGCGGCGGGATCTCGCGGTTCTCTTTCGGGCTGAGGCCGGAAAGCCAGGCTTTACGCGCATGGATAATAAACATGTCGCAGCCGCCCTGTTCCGATACCTGACGAATAAAATCGCAGAGAAACTCATAGCTGTCCTGCTCATCAATGCCGATACGGGTTTTTACCGTGACCGGAATCGACACGCGATCGCGCATGGCCTTCACCGCGTCCGCCACCAGCGCGGCTTCTCCCATCAGGCAGGCGCCGAAGCGTCCGTTCTGCACGCGGTCGGAAGGACAACCGACGTTCAGGTTGATCTCATTATAGCCGCGAGCCTGCGCCAGTTCGGCACATTGCGCCAGCGCAAGCGGATCGCTACCGCCAAGCTGCAGGGCGACCGGCTGCTCCTGCTGGTTCCAGGCCAGATAGTCGCCTTTGCCATGAATAATGGCGCCGGTGGTGACCATCTCAGTGTAAAGCAGCGCCTGACGGCTCAGCTGACGGTGAAAGTAGCGGCAGTGGCGGTCGGTCCAGTCCAGCATTGGCGCAACGGAAAAACGGTGGGCAGGTAAATTTTGGGTCATAAAGCGCAAAGACTCTGATTAACAAATGACGATAATGTGCGCAATGATAGCATGACTGCCCGCAATCGCTAAACGGGCTGTAAGGGCGCACGGTGATGCGCCCCTGAGAGAAATCAGAACGTGAAGTTAAGCTGGGCTACCGCGCCCCAGGTATTGTCATTGCCCCGCATTCCGGCCAGGTCCAGATGCACCTTGTTAAACGGCGACACGCCAAAACCGGCGGTGACCACGTTGGTATCGTTAGACTTCATATCCGCACGATAACCTGCACGCAGCTGCAGCCAGTCCAGTACGCGATACTCCGCGCCCACGCCTGCATACTGGCTGTCTTCCACCGTTTTAAACCGTTTGGTCGGCGTGGCGTCCACATCCAGCGCCGCCGTCAGCCGCTCGGTATGATAAGAGACGCCAGGCGTCACTACCGGGCGGATCTGGTAAGTATCCTTGTAGCCGTTCACTTCGCGGGTATCGATATCGCGGGCAATCAGGTTCTGCGCGCTGACGCCCAGCGTCCAGTTATCGTTCAGATCGGTCGCCGCACCGGCATCCATGTTGAAACCGGTATTGGAATTTTTATAGCGCCCTTTGGTGAAATCCGACTTGTCGTAGTTATAAACGGAGGCGCTATAGTTATAGAGATAAGTCTTCTGGATCTTCGGCGTGATGCCAAACGAAACCGGATGACCAGCAATATTGAACTCATGCGCCACGGCAACGCCGTAGTCATAAACTATGGCGCCGCGTCCCAGCGCTGACGAAGTCAGCGAGTCCTGCGCGCCCGGCCGTGGAAAATCGGTGCCGTCGGCAATGCGCTGCAAATAGTCGATATCGCCCTGGCTGACGTTCGCCGTCACGTGCGCCGTACCGTAAGCTTTCGCCACAAAGGCAAAAGGCAGCACTTCGTTCGGCACGGTCACCGCCACGGCCGCGCCTGCCGTAGCCCAGGCTTTGTTGCCCTTGATGCCGCGCAGCTGGCTCGCCAGATCGCCGGCCGCCGCCCGCACGCGTGGATAATTCAGGCTGATGGGATCCTGCTCGGCAATGTCCTGATAGCGGTCAACGCTGTCGCTCAGGTCATCCACTTTATCGATGAGCTTGTGCTTATCCGTCAGCTGCGCGCCAGCGGCCGGAAGAATAATACTGACATCGTCTTCCGGCTGGGCTTTCGTCATCAGCGCCGGGTTAGCCAGCACCGCCGTGCCATAGGTTGAAGAGGCTACGCCCGTGCCACCCATCGCATCGTTGCGAGCGTCGTAGTAGTTGCCAGCGGCCAGAGCGCTTAGCGGAGCCAGAAACAGCACGGGAAATACAACCGGTCGGGTGAATCTGTTCAGCTTAAATTTTTTGACCATTTACTTCTAACCCTTCAACAAAGGAGACAGCGCCTGAAGCGCGACAAGTGTGATTGTCCGTATAATGGGCCGAACGGCGCTAAGTCATTAGCCTGAACTAAGTCAAATTACCGGGGCTTTTCTGCTCATTGCACGGCTTTTAATCTGCTAGCTGGCTTGAAAATAAGCCGTGTTTTCAACGTCTGCTGTGGAAAGGTTTACAAATATTTAAGTAAATGTAGCCAAAACATTTCAGAGTGCAACCGTTATTGACGGTCTTCTTTAGTAATGAATGGTACAACGCAGTTGATGACAAAGGTGAGCTTCCGCTCTTCGGATTTGACTGAAATTTTTTGCGGGCATAGCGATGAAGGGAGACGCTCAGGCGGGAAGCCGGAAGCGCGGCGTTTTTATCGGCGCTGTGATAATATAACGTGCTAAGCCAGCCTGGGGAGATCTATGAACATTAACAGTCCTGAAAATATTCTGTCGCAGGCGGAAGCTATCTGTCAGCAGCGCAACGTCAGGCTGACGCCTCAGCGTCTGGAGGTGCTGCGGCTGATGAGCCAGCACCACGGCGCGATCAGCGCGTACGACCTGCTGGACCTGCTGCGCGCCAGCGAACCGCAGGCCAAACCGCCCACTATCTATCGGGCATTGGACTTTCTGCTGGAGCAGGGATTCGTGCATCGCGTGGAGTCCACCAACAGCTATGTCGTCTGCCATCATTTCGAAGAGCCTGCGCATACCTCGGCGATGCTGATCTGCGACCGCTGCGGCGGCGTAGCGGAGCAACATGCGGAAGGCGTGCAGGATATTCTGAAGTCCCTGTCGCGGGCAGCGGGCTTTGCGCTGACCAACAGCGTGATTGAAGCGCACGGATTGTGCCAAAGCTGCGTTGAGGTGGAAGCCTGCCAGCATCAGGATGCGTGCCAGCACGATCATACGCTTGGGACAAAAAAGCGCGGTCGTTGAAACGGTCAACCATCAGAATAATTTAAGCGGCGGGATCGCGCCAGACAAAACAACAAGGGCAGCGCCAGAAGCGCTGCCCTTGCTTTAGAAGGCTATCCGGAGAATCGGCCCTGGCAGTGCCAGTCAGCCTTTCCGGGGGCTATCTTATCAGAAACGGTGGTTGTTGCTGGTTTCCCAGTCGCCCAGCTCTTTCTCAGCCTGGTCTTTGGTGTAGCCATAACGTTCCTGAATTTTACCGACCAGCTGATCGCGTTTACCTTCTACGACGGTCATGTCGTCATCGGTCAGCTTGCCCCATTTTTCTTTAAATTTACCTTTTAACTGTTTCCAGTTACCGCCGGCTTCGTCTTTATTCATCTTGTTTCTCCTTAACCTTAGGTGATAACAGCTTATCGTTACAGCAAAACCACTGACAGCAACATAAAACGCTGCCCAAATGCTTAACGTACAGATAATTGTAGTAGAAGATGGCAGGTTTGCACGGCGAGGCGGCGTATTTTTCTAAAAAAAAGCGAAGCGGCACGGGCCGGGCAGCAAAAATCGCGCGGGCTCGGATACTTAAGAAGCGGGAGAACAGAAGCGCTGAGGCGATTTTGCCGGTTCGATCGAAGGGAGCGGGAAGCGACGGATGCCAACAGAGAGTAACCGCCCATACGGAATGCCAACACACAATAACGCCAATGCGGAATACCAACAGGCAGTAAATATCAGCGTGGGATACGAAAAGACAATAAACGCTAAATACGAACAGGAGCGGGCATCGATATATGTCGGACAGAACTACGATGGCTTGCGCTCCACAGGAGACATTCAGGCACGTTCAGACAATATGGCAGGGGCAGACAACAACCGTAGGTGCGGTCAGACAATATGGCAGGGGCATACAGCAGAAGGATTCAGACAATATGAGAGGTGCGAAATAAAAGCCGTAGGCGATACGCCCGCCGGTAGAAGCAAGCCTCTGCGTCATCGCAACGACGCAGAGGCGGCACGGCGTCTGGCTATTACAGCCAGCTACCGTTGCGGATCACGCCGACGGCAAGCCCTTCGATAGAGAAGGTATGCTCACGCAGATCCACCACAATCGGCTGGAACTCGCTGTTTTCCGGCAGCAGCTGCACAATGTTGCCCTGCTTTTTCAGGCGCTTGACGGTGACTTCATCATCAATACGCGCTACCACGACCTGGCCATTGCGCACGTCCTGGGTTTTATGAACCGCCAGCAGGTCGCCATCCATAATGCCGATATCCTTCATCGACATGCCGCTAACGCGCAGCAGGAAATCCGCGCCCGGCTTAAACAGATCGGGATCGACCTGGTAATGGCCTTCGATATGCTGTTCCGCCAGCAGCGGTTCGCCTGCCGCCACGCGGCCAATCAGCGGCAGGCCATCGACTTCTTCCATCATCAGGCGGATACCGCGTGATGCGCCGGAAACGATCTCGATAACGCCTTTACGCGCCAGCGCCTTCAGGTGTTCTTCAGCCGCATTCGGGGAGCGGAAGCCGAGCTGAGCGGCAATCTCTGCCCGCGTCGGCGGCATGCCGGTCTGGTTAATATGCTGGCGAATCAGGTCATAGACCTGCTGCTGCCTTGCCGTTAGTGCTTTCATCCCGCCCCCTGGTTGTTTATACAGTCGACTGTGAGTATATACAGGTATTTCGTCAATGAAAACCTCAAGCCGGATAAAAAACCATGGTGATAGCTATTTAGCCCGGCGGCTGGTGAGAAAGCAGAATCGTCAGCCAGACAAAAACCGCTAACAGAATAGCTAACAGCACGGCAGCTGAGCCCATATCTTTGGCGCGCCCGGAAAGCTCGTGGAACTCATTGCCCAGCCTGTCGACCACGGCTTCTATCGCGCTGTTGAGGATTTCCACAATCACCACCAGCGCGACGGAGCCAATCAGCATGACTCTGGCCAAAGGCGTCACGTCCAGCCAGCAGGCGATAATAATCGCCACTACCGCCGCAACCACTTCCTGGCGGAAAGCCGCCTCGTGTTGCCAGGCCGCCCGTAATCCTTTCCAGGAATACCCCGCAGCTTTAATGATCCGCGTTAAACCCGAGGCGTTATTTGCCATAATCAGGGAACCCTTTGTTCTGTTTAGCGTCAATGTCAGGGTAGCGCACATTTTGCAACACCACAGATCTCATGCAAGGATTCTGGTATGCTTGCGGCGCTTTGCTAACAAGAGGCTTTATGTTGTCTATGTCAGGTTGGCGTAACTTATATTACAAATTATTGAATTTACCGGTAAAAATGCTGGTAAAAAGTAAAGCGATCCCTGCCGAGCCGGTCGTTGAGCTGGGGCTGGATACGTCGCGTCCTATTATGTATGTGCTGCCATACGATTCAAAGGCCGATTTGCTGGCGCTGCGTGAGCAGTGTCGCAAAGAGGATCTGCCCGATCCTTTAGACCCGCTGGAGATCGACGGCACGCTGCTGCCCCGCTACGTCTTTATTCATGATGGCCCGCGCGTATTTCCTTATTACGCGGCCAATCCGGAATCCGTAAAGACGTTTCACGACTATCTGGATCTCCATCGCAGCAACCCGCTGCTGGACGTGCAGATGGTGCCCGTCTCGATTATGTTTGGTCGGGCGCCGGGGCGTGAAGTTCAGGGCGAAAGCCAGCCGCATCTGCGCGTGCTGAACGGCATTCAGAAATTTATCGCCGTCCTGTGGCTGGGCCGCGACAGCTTTGTGCGTTTCTCGCCGATGGTGTCGCTGCGCCGTATGGCAACCGAGCACGGCACCGATAAAACCATCGCCCAGAAGCTGGCGCGCGTGGCCAGAATGCACTTTGCCCGTCAGCGCCTTGCCGCAGTCGGCCCGCGTCTGCCTGTGCGTCAGGATCTGTTCAACAAGCTCTTACAGTCCAAGGCTATCGCCAAGGCCGTAGAGGACGAAGCGCGCAGTAAGAAAATCTCCCATGAGAAGGCGCAGCAGAACGCCATTGAGCTGATGGAAGAAGTTGCCGCGGATTTCTCCTACGAGGCAATCCGTCTGACCGACAGGATCATGGGCTGGACGTGGAGCAAGCTCTATCAGGGCATCAACGTCAACGGCGGCGAGCGCGTGCGTCAGCTGGCGCAGGACGGCCATGAAATCGTTTACGTGCCGTGCCACCGCAGCCATATGGATTACCTGCTGCTCTCCTACGTGCTTTATCACCAGGGCCTGGTGCCGCCGCATATCGCTGCGGGCATCAACCTGAACTTCTGGCCGGCCGGCCCGATTTTCCGTCGCCTGGGCGCGTTCTTTATTCGCCGCACGTTTAAGGGCAACAAGCTCTACTCCACCGTTTTCCGCGAATACCTGGGCGAGCTGTTCACCCGTGGCTATTCCGTGGAGTACTTTGTGGAAGGCGGCCGTTCCCGTACCGGACGCCTGCTCGATCCGAAAACCGGCACGCTGTCGATGACCATTCAGGCGATGCTGCGCGGCGGCAACCGCCCGATTACGCTGGTGCCGATTTACATCGGCTACGAGCACGTCATGGAAGTTGGCACCTATGCCAAAGAGCTGCGCGGCGCGACCAAAGAAAAAGAAGGCTTTATGCAGATGGTGCGCGGGCTGCGCAAGCTGCGCAATCTGGGCCAGGGCTACGTCAACTTTGGCGAACCGCTGCCGCTGGTGGCTTACCTGAACAAGCACGTGCCGGAATGGCGCGACGCTATCGACCCGATCGAATCCCAGCGTCCGGCCTGGCTGACGCCAGCGGTCAACGATATCGCCCAGCGCGTCATGGTGCGGATCAATAACGCGGGCGCGGCCAACGCCATGAACCTGTGCGTTACCGCGCTGCTGGCTTCCCGTCAGCGTTCGCTAACCCGTGAGCAGCTGGTGGAACAGCTGGACTGCTATATTCAGCTGCTGCGCAACGTGCCTTATTCGCCAGACGCCACCGTGCCGGATATGACGCCGGAAGCGCTCCTGGATCATGCGCTCAGCATGAACAAGTTCGAGATCGAGCAGGATAATATCGGCGAGATCATCGTGCTGCCGCGCGAGCAGGCGGTGCTGATGACCTATTACCGCAACAACGTTCACCACATGCTGGTGATGCCGTCGGTGATTGCGGTAATTTTGATGCAGCATCAGGAGCTGACGCGCGCCGAGCTGCTGCGCCAGGTCAGCGTGATCTATCCTATGCTGAAAAGCGAGCTGTTCCTGCACTGGGAAAAAGACGAGCTGCCGGGCGTGCTGGATCCGCTGGTCAGCGAAATGGCGCGTCAGGGTTTGTTGACCGCCGACGAGCAGACGCAAACGCTACGCCTCAGCCCTGCCCGTTTCCATACGCTACAGCTGCTGGCGGCCGGTGTGCGGGAGACGCTACAGCGCTACGCCATCACCTTTTCTATCCTCAGCGCCAATCCGTCGATCAACCGCGGTACGCTGGAGAAAGAGAGCCGCACCATGGCGCAGCGCCTGTCGGTGCTGCACGGCATCAACGCGCCGGAATTCTTCGATAAGGCGGTGTTCTCGACGCTGGTGCTGACGCTGCGTGATGAAGGCTATATCAGCGATACCGGCGATGCGCACTATGAAAGAACGCATAAGGTCTATCAGCTGCTGGCCGATCTGATCAGCCAGGAAGTGCGGATGACCATTGAAAGCGCGCTGACATACGAGTAGGTAAGAGATAAAAAAAAGGCCGGCGTGAGCATCACACCGGCCTTTTTTATTGGCTGTCGATCAGCCAGAAAACGGCGCACAGCTCAAAGCGATGCCGACAAACAGGATCAGCCCCACATAGTTGTTATTCAGAAAGCCACGAAAGCAGGCATCACGTTCGCGAGCGCTAATCAGCTTTTGCTGATAAATAAACAGCGCCGCCGCCGCCAGCAGCGAGCAGTAAAAAGGCGCCCCCAGCTGCGTCAGCCAGCCGATGGCGGCCATCAGCCCCAGCGTGGCCAGCTGCAACAGGCCGATAATCAGCTTATCAAAACGGCCAAACAGGATGGCGGTGGATTTGACGCCGATTTTTAAATCGTCATCCCTGTCCACCATCGCATACTGCGTGTCGTAAGCGACCGTCCAACAAATATTGGCGAAAAACAGCAGCCAACAGGCCAGCGGCACCGTTTCGCTGACCGCCGCCCAGCCCATCGGAATGGCCCAGCCAAACGCCGCGCCCAGCACCACCTGCGGCAGATGGGTGTAGCGCTTCATAAACGGATAGATCCACGCCAGCGCCAGGCCGCCAAAAGAGAGCAGGATGGTCATCAGATTCATGGTCAGCACCAGGCAAAACGACACCAGCACCAGACCGCCAAACAAAAATTTCGCCTCCGTCGAGGTGACTGCGCCGCTCGGTAGCGGCCGCGATCGCGTGCGTTTGACGTGTCCGTCTATCTTGCGATCGGCAAAGTCGTTAACCACGCAGCCCGCCGCGCGCATAAAAAAGACGCCCAGCGTAAACACCACCAGCACGTTGAGCGGCGGCACGCGCAGCCCGGCCAGCCATAGCGCCCAGAAAGTCGGCCACAGCAGCAGCAGCGAGCCGATTGGCTTATCAATCCGCATCAGGCGACTGTAGGCCTGAAGCTTACTGACAGGTAAAGATTTTTCCATCTACTTCTTCCTTTCGGCCTGAACGGCGTGATAAAGCGGCGCAGGCGGTAAAAACAGTTCGGTCAGCAGCAGCGGCTTGCCGGAAAGGCGCAGCAGCGAGCGGCGACCCCACAGGTCGTGGCTGCGTCCCGGTTCGATAAAATCGCGGCTGAGCGTCGACGAGGCGAAAAGATAGCGCCCCAGCGGCTGGCTGCCAAGCTGTTGCAGCTTCTGCTCCGGCCCTTGTAGCGTGGATTCCGGCAGGATGGTGCGGGCCGCCAGCCAGGCTTCGCCATCGCCGCACAGCAGGATTTCCCGCAGCCAGTAGCGCGGCTCTTCAGGCAGCAGCAGCGCATCCGCGCCGGCCTCTTCCGCCCCGATAAAGCCCTCGCGCAGGATCTCAACGGTAACTTTTTCGCAGTGGCGTTCAAAGCGGCGGGTCATGGAATCTTCTTCCATCAGCCAGTCAAGCAGCGACGGCGTCAGCTGGGGCGAAGAGAGTGGAAGCCATTCGATAGCGTGCAGCTGCGTCAGCGCGCGGTTGGTCATTGCGCTTCTCCGGACAGTAAAATGGGGCTAGCGTAGCACAAGGCAAAAGGCGTTAAACAGAATTTTAACAGGATAGCGAAGCGGAAAGCCGCCCCGGTAGGACGGCCTCCTGGCTTACTTGCCTGCTGCGTTAACGATCACCGTGATGGAATTATGGGACAGCTCCCACTTCCCTTCTCCGGATGACCACAGCGCACCAGAAACAACGAGCACGATACAAAGATACCGTTTCATTGTGCGGCCCTGCTAAAGGCCGCTTCGCAATGCCACCACCGGAGATGTAACTGCGAATGCAAGCACTTGGGAGTACTTGCGTTTACGGCCGTTGGAAATCCTTTTCCCAATCCGGTGCCCGCTTGCTTAAGACGGCGAAAAGGCCCGCCCGCATTGTACGCTAAACAAGCAGTTTGTACACTTGACAGACATTCTTCAAAAGGACATTCTATGAGCACTTGGGAGTGCTTGCGTTAAATCAGCAATCAACCTGCTGGCAAGGCCGCTTACCTGGCCAGCGCAAAAAAACCGCCGTTAAAGGCGGTTTTTTTGTTTCTGCCCTTGGGCGAAAAGCTGCCGCTTCGTCAGCCCACAAAGCGTCTTCCTGCCTATTCGCGTTTCAGGCGGTTGCTGTTCGCCAGCCACAGCGTCACCACCAGGATCAGGATCGCGACAGAATAGGCCAGCGTGTCGAGCGGATTCTTATGATCGACGATGATCAGGCGGATAATAGCCGTGATGCCGATATACACAAAGTAGCGCAGCGGGAAGTGGTAGCCGGACTGGAAGTACTTCACAATCAGCGCAATAAATTCAAAGTACAGAAAGTAGATCACAATCCCTTCGATCAGCAGATACGAAGAGGTCTGCTCGCCGGTATTCAGCAGCACGTTGGCCAGATGAAACGTCTCTTTTCCTAAAAAAACGGCCAGAATACCGGCCAGTGAAATCAGGCCTACGTTCAGCACCATCTGTAAAAACCAGGCAATACGCGTGGCGTTAATCATTATCATCCTCTGCAAATACGATTTCCCGTCAGATCATCCTGACCGCCACAATATGCTTTAGTGTGAGCTGCTTCACAAGTTTTCCGCAGGCCAGCCGCCCGCAACAGGCATAAAAAAAGGGGCGAAAATTCGCCCCTTGCTGTGCACCCTAGCGGAAGTCTTTGTCCCGATCGGTGGTCATATCGTAAAGCTGATACTTGCGGCCCAGCATCTGACCGCCGTCGCGCGTCAGCGGCGTCCAGTTGACCTGCGCGCGTCCACGCGTCGGCGAAGCGGTAAACAGATCCATCGGAATAGAAATGTAGAAGCCTTTGGTGAAGTCGCCTTCGCCATACTCCTCCGCCGAAACGTTGGTTTTGGTGGCGTAAGCGCCGACGATCACGCCACTGTCGAACTGACGGGAAACGTCCAGCGTCGCCCCTTTGTCCTCGGCCAGATACTGACCCACGCTCGCCTTCACCAGCACCTGATGGTTAAAGAAGGAGGGACGCCAGTAGGCGGTCAGATTACCGACTTTCGCATTGTAGTCGGTGAACTGCATCATGTTGTCCCAGTCGCGCTGCTTGACGTAGTTAGCGTCAACGCCGAACGCCCAGTCGGAATCAAGCGGACGATAAAGGAGTTCGCCGCCCACGCCGCCATACATCGTTTCCAGATAGCCGCCGTAAACCTGCCCGTAAAAGCCGTTGCCCAGGGAGTGCATATAGTTGGCTTGCAGGTTATTTACGTAGACGTTGTTGTCAACATAGTCGCGGATATGGGTACGGACGCGCGGCAGCGAGGAATCGGCCGGCGCGCCGTTATAGGTGAACTTATCGTAATTGTTCGCCAGGTTGCCGAAGACGCTGCCGTCCACCAGCAAATGATCGGTCAGCCAGTAGTTGGCGCTGGCCATCACGCCGACCTGGTACAGATAGAAGCTTTCCGGCCCGCCGACGGACTGGTTCAGCACCGGTGACAGGCTGGCGTTAAAGCGATCCGCGTCGATGTAATAGCCCTGCTCGGTATGGCCAGGATCGGACGGGTTAACCCGCTTCTGATCCAGCATTTTTTCTTTGCCGAGCGGATAGCCTTCCAGCTGCTGACGCAGGCTGTCGGTGCTGGTTTCCGTAGTGACCTGCGGCATATTGTTGCGCGTTTCGGTCACGTTCAGTTTTTCGATGTTCTGCGGCAGCGCATTCATCATGATCACATTGGCGCGATCGATCCCTTCCTGGGTATTGCGATATTTTACCTGCTGACCGGAAACATAAAGCGTGTCGCCCTTCACCTGAATTCTTGGCCCCACCAGGCCCGCATTATATTTCAGGTCGGTCAGCTGGTTCGCCACCACCGTCGGCTCGAGGAATTCGCCCTGCGGCTGTGGATTATAAGCTGGCTTAGGCGCATCCACCGAGGCGGTATGCAGATCGTTGAAGTTGGTGCGCAGCGTAAAGCCCGCCATCAGCGTGTTGCCACGCTCGTAGCTGACGTTAACGTCGGCCCAGTCGGTGATGCGATAAATAGCCCCAACGTTGACTTTACTTTTCTGCTCCAGGCGACCGGCAAAATCATCCTGATAGTCGTTGCCTTCGTATTCCACCTTCAGACGCAGCGGCTGCCATGGCGTCTGGTATTCAATGCCGCCGAAAATAGCCGCCGGGCCTTTAAACAGATCTTTGTCGCTGACCGAACCGGCGGTGCCGTTGGTGTTGGAGCGGTAGCAGTAGCTGCTGTCCGCCTCGCAGAACGGGTTTTTGACCGTGCCGCTGTTGCCGAGATAGCCGAAGCCCAGCCCGACGGTGAAGTCAAACGGCCCCCAGGCTTTGCTGGCAACCATATATTCGCTGTCGAACAGTCCTGTACCGCCCAGGTCGCGCGCGCCGACGGAGACTTCCGGCAACCAGTAGCCTTCCTGCCACAGTCGCGCTTTAAGATCGAACGCCTTGTCTTTATAGGACTGGCTGCCGCTGAAGCTTTCCACGGCGCTGTAGCGACGGGTTTTCACGTCGGTATAGCGGATGGTGGCTTCCAGCCACGGGAAAAGCTGCACCGAGGAGGAATAGAAGCGGTACTGATCGTTATAGCGGTAGTTCAGGCTGAATTCGCCATCTTTCGCCATACGCGCCGTCGGCACCTGCAGCAGGCCCACGCCGCCAAAGTCGGACTGCGATGGCCCGACAGGATCCGCAGCCTGAGCCTGGCAAGCGCAGGCCACGGACATCGCCAGCAGGCTGAGAAGGTAAGTTTTTTTCATCAGTCAGGGATCCGGTGCGTCAAAACAGAAATAATTTGCTGGTTAAGATCCGGGCCGTCAGGCAGCGACCAGGCAGAAAAGCCAACGTAAATGATGCTGCCCGCGTCGGGTTCAACATCGCGGCGATTCCAGTAGGCGACCGGCACCTGCTCGGTTTTGCCGGTAGGCGCGATCAGCGTGACGAAATTGCGCTCGCCGCCGTCCAGACGCTCGTGGTCAGCCAGATAGTCAACCACGCTGCGGCCCGCCACCCAGGTTGTTTTGCCGCTGTTATTCGCCAGACCGGCGATCGTCAGGCTGCCGGGTTTTTGCAGCGTATAGACGCTGTATTCACCCTCCAGCCGACGGTTCTCTTCAGGGCGCAGGCGCACCCAGTCCGGATCGAGGTTCACAATCTGACGACCCGTGACCTTAATGGCGGCAATCTGCTGGTAAAGGTTATCGACAACCGCGGCTTTTTCGCCGTCGTCGTCGGCGCGTAATTCCGCGCTCCAGCTTTTCAGACGCGCCAGCAGCTGCTGCTGTTGCTGTACCGCCGCTGCCGTCGCCAGCTTTTCGCTGATAACCGTGCCTGGCCACCAGGTACCTGCCAGCGCGGGGCTTGCCGTCAGCTGCGCCAGGTTTTGCGCATGGCTGACCAGCGCAGTTTCGCTGCGATCCGGCGAGAAGACGGTGACTTCGCTGTCGGCGCACACGTTCAGTGACACGCAGGCGGCGAGGCCTGCGAGGAGATAAGTAATATTTTTCATGATTTTGCAGGCTTCAGGATGGTGGTTTCAACGGAGACGTCGTCGCCGCCCAGCGTCTGCCGCGACTGGCGAACCTGGCCGGTAGTCGTGTCGATCCAGAAAATATTGCGCCAGGTTTTACCGTCGGCCGTGACCTCTTCCTGCCAGACGCGGCAGGCGACGCGGTGCCCTGTCAGGTCAAGTACCTCATCCTGCAAACGCGTAAAGCGCGATACCGCCGTCGCGGCGTGGAAGCGGCCCGCTGCCGACCAGGTCAGTTGGCGTGTCCAGCCTGCGCCATCGGTCAGATGCAGCGGATCGGCCAGCGGATCCTGAGCAAGGTTGCTCACCTCATGCAGGTTGTCCGCCAGGCCTAACGTTTTCACTACGCGGCCATGCTGCGTGACGATCATGGTGCGATCGCGCGTGATCCATTTTTGCTGGCCGTTTTCGTCAAAGCCCAGCACCACAAAAATACGCTGGCCGTTGTTAACGCGCAGATACATGCTGGCATAGGGCAGGCCTTCGACCTGCTCTGCCGTTACCTCGACGTCGTCCGGCCCGAGCAGAGCGAGTTTTACCGTCTCCCCCAGGCTTTTTTGTGTTTGTGTGCAGCCCTGGGCAAGCAGGCATAAAAGCAGCAGTGGTAGGTAGCGCACTGGTGTAAGTTCCTGAATGAAGTCTGAAAATATCAAAAAATAACCACACAAGCGCGTGGTTATGATTAATTTACTGCACTTAACGAGTGGTGCTGGTGGTGGTAGTAGTCGTGGTTCCGGTGTTGGAACCGTTACCGCCGCTGCTTGCTGCCAGCGCCACGCCAACCAGCGCGCCAAGCGCGCCCACACCCACTGCCGTGGTCGTCCCGGCGGAAAGGGTTCCCGCCGAGGCGCCCGCTGCGGCACCGGCCTCTTCAGGCGCGGCAAACGCGGCGGAAGCAGTCGCTAAGTACGCTACGGCTGCAGCAGCACATAAGACTTTTTTCATACAAAATCCTTCATAGAATGAATGGATAACTCGCCTGAAAGATTTCAGACCGGCTCATTATAAGGCAATAAATTACCAGAATTCAGGACGGTTAAACGCGCTGGCTGCTGCCGCTTCGCTGTGTGAAACAGAAACATTTTTGGAGGGATAAGGCAACAATTGGTCAATAAACTCGTTATATCGCTATTTATCGCTGCCATAACGCGACAAGTTAGCGCCATTCACTACCGATTGTGATTAAAACGGCCGTTTTATGGGCAGAAAATGCGGCAGCGCGATTTTTCTGTTAAAAGTGCAGTTTTTCAGTGAGTTAAATGTATTTACTCAGCGTTTTAAGCGGATCGAACGAGAATACGTTTCGGACTATTCCTGCCATAAATTGACTTAGTGGCCTGAAATTTAAGAATTTCCTTAGTCAGGCAGCAGGTCATTCAGCAATTATTGGAAGAGGAATTAACCTTAAACTCTGTTACAGCGCCGCATTCGTCAGGGCCAGCGGGAAACCGCGTCGCTGTCAAACAGGACCACCAGTAGGTAAAGATGGATCTGATAAACGCATTATGCAGCTAAAAAAGGCCGGCGCGATGGCCGACCTTCAGACTTTGCGCTGCGCCAGCAGAGAGCCGGACGCGTGTCAGCTGTTTCAGCCGCGCCAGTTTTTGTAGCGGTTGATCAGGCCGTTGGTGGAGCTGTCATGGCTTGCCACCTGCTCGCCGCCGGAAAGCTCAGGCAGGATGCGGTTAGCCAGCTGTTTACCCAGCTCCACGCCCCACTGATCGAAGGTGAAGATGTTCAGGATAGCGCCCTGGGTAAAGATTTTGTGCTCGTACAGCGCAATCAATGCGCCAAGGCTGAACGGGTTGATTTCACGCAGCAGAATGGAGTTGGTCGGACGGTTCCCTTCAAACACTTTGAACGGCACGATATGCCCGACGGACTGGGCATCTTTGCCCGCATCAGCGAACTCTTTCTCTACCGTTTCGCGAGATTTGCCGAACGCCAGCGCTTCGGTCTGCGCGAAGAAGTTAGAGAGCAGCTTGGCGTGATGATCGCCCAGCTGGTTGTGGCTGACGGCCGGCGCGATAAAGTCGCAGGGTACCAGCTTGGTGCCCTGGTGGATCAGCTGATAGAAGGCGTGCTGACCGTTGGTGCCAGGCTCGCCCCAGATGATCGGGCCGGTTTCATAGCTGACAGGGTTGCCGTTGCGATCGACATATTTGCCGTTCGACTCCATATTGCCCTGCTGGAAGTAGGCGGCAAAACGATGCATGTACTGGTCGTAAGGCAGGATAGCTTCGGTTTCGGCACCGAAGAAGTTGTTATACCAGATGCCGATCAGCGCCAGGATCACCGGCAGGTTTTGCTCCGCAGGCGTGTTGGCGAAGTGGTTGTCCATCGCGTGGGCGCCGCTCAGCAGCTGCTCGAAGTTATCGAAGCCGATGGACAGCACGATAGAGAGGCCAATCGCCGACCAGAGCGAATAGCGGCCGCCGACCCAGTCCCAGAACTCAAACATATTGGCGGTGTCGATGCCGAACTCGCCCACGGCTTTGGCATTGGTAGAGAGCGCGGCGAAGTGTTTCGCTACGTGCTGCTCGTCGCCCGCCGCCTTCAGGAACCAGTCACGCGCGCTGTGGGCGTTGGTCATGGTTTCCTGGGTGGTGAAGGTTTTTGACGCGACCAGGAACAGTGTGGTTTCCGGGCTGAGATCTTTTACCGTTTCCGCAATATGCGTGCCGTCTACGTTAGAGACGAAATGCATATTCAGATGGTTTTTATACGGACGCAGCGCCTCGGTAACCATAAACGGCCCCAGATCGGAACCGCCGATACCGATGTTGACCACGTCGGTGATAGCTTTACCGGTGTAGCCCTTCCACTCACCGCTGATGATGCGATCGGAGAACGACTTCATCTTCTCCAGCACCGCATTGACTTCCGGCATCACATCCTTGCCATCGACCATAATCGGCTTGTTGCTGCGGTTGCGCAGGGCAACGTGCAGCACGGCGCGATCTTCAGTGCGGTTAATTTTTTCCCCGGAGAACATGGATTTGATAGCATCCTGCAGCTCGGTTTCTTTCGCCAGAGCCTGCAGCTTGTCGAGCGTTTCGCTGGTGATGCGGTTTTTAGAGAAGTCCACCAGCATTTGATCGTCGAAGGTGGCGGAAAATTTGCTGAACCGATCGGCATCTTTCGCGAACAGGTCGGCAATCTCTACGTCTTTCATCTCTGCAAAATGCTGCTGCAGCGCTTGCCAGGCAGCGGTTTGTGTCGGATTGATATTTTTCATAGCAACACACTCTTTTTATTTAAGAACCGTAAAACAGACCGGGCGCCATGTTACCTGTTACGCGTTTTTCGCACGCCTTTCCCTGCAACAGGTGACGGCTATCAGAGGAGAAGTTTTCCTCTCTTTTGCCCGGGGCTATTTATAATTCAGGCGGCGGGGTGAAACCCGATGCGTTTCAGTATGACTATTCTTGCCCTTTAAAGGAAAAATTTTATGGAGCTTTCTGCGCCACTCCTGTTGGTTATCATTGGATTAAGCTCGCTCGTGGCCCAGTGGCTGGCCTGGTTGCTGCGTTTACCGGCCATTTTACCGCTGCTTGTTTTCGGCATTCTCCTGGGGCCGGTCGGTCATGTTTTGCAGCCGGATGCGCTGTTTGGCGCTCTGCTGTTCCCGCTGGTTTCTCTCTCGGTAGCGATCATTCTGTTTGAAGGCGCGTTGACGCTGCGTTTCGACGAGATCCGTGGATTGGGCAAGGTGGTGCGCAATCTGGTCACAATCGGCATGTTTATCACTTTTCTGGCTATCGGCCTCACCTGCTGGCTGCTGCTCGACTTCCCGCCCGAGCTGGCGGCGCTGGTCGGCGCCGTCACGGTCGTCACCGGCCCGACGGTTATCGCTCCGCTGATGCGCGTGGTGCGTCCGAATAAGGCAATTAATCAGATCCTGCGCTGGGAAGGCATTGTGATCGATCCGGTCGGCGCTATTTTCACGCTGCTGGTGTTTGAATTCATTGTGCTACAGCAAAAAGCGGAGTCGCTGACCCATCTCTTCTGGACGTTCGGCCTGACCGTGGTGGTCGGCACCGTCGGCGGCGCGCTGTTCGGCTGGCTGATGGGCGTCGCGCTGAAGCGCGTCTGGCTGCCGGGCTATCTGCAAAACTTTGCGGTGCTGGCCGTTACGCTGACCGCTTTCGGCGCGTCGAACGCTATTGCCGACGAGTCGGGCCTGCTGACCGTCACCGTGATGGGGATCTGGCTGGCCAATATGCGCGATGTGGATTTGAGCGAGATTATCGCCTTTAAAGAGGAGCTGTCGGCGCTGCTGATCTCCGCGCTGTTTATTATTCTGGCCGCCAGGCTGGATCTCGGCGCGCTGCTGGCGATGGGCTGGCCGCTGCTTGGCCTGCTGCTGGTGGTGCAGTTTATCGCTCGTCCGCTCTGTATCGCGCTCTCCACGTGGGGTTCCTCGCTCTCCTGGCGCGACAAGCTGCTGCTGAGCTGGATTTCGCCACGCGGCATCGTGGCGGCGGCAGTCAGCTCGCTGTTTGCGCTGACGCTGGAAAAAACCGGCTATGAAGGCGCCAGCCGGCTGGTGACCGTGGTGTTTGCGGTGATTATCGGCACCGTGGTGCTGCAAAGCCTGACCAGCTCGTTCCTCGCCCGTGCGCTGCGCGTGCAGCAACGGGAGCCGCGCGGTATCCTGATTATCGGCGCGAACAGCGTCGCCCGCGCGCTGGCTGCCGCGCTGCAAAAGCTGGATCTGCCCGTGCTGGTGACGGACAGCAGCTGGGAATATTATCGGCTGGCCCGTATGGAAGGCATTCCCGCTTACTACGGCAACGCCTGGTCGGATCATGCCGAAAACTTCCTCGACCTTAGCGAAACGGCCCAGGTGCTTGCCCTGTCGCCCAATCGCCATCAAAATGCGCTGGCCGTTTACCATTTCAGCCATATTTTTGGTAACAACAACGTGGCGGCTATTCGTTCGGGCGCCGCGCTGAAAGGCCGCCGCGACAGTGAAAGCCCGCGCTTTCGCCGTCATGAAGTGCTGTTCAGCCAGGAGCATACCTATGCCCGCCTCAGCAGCCTGCTGGCGAAAGGCGGCGTAATCAAAGCGACGGGCCTGAATGAAAATTTCGGCTGGGAAGAGTATCTGGAAAAGAATCAGAACGCGCTGTTGCTCTTTGTGCAGGACGAACAGGGCAAGCTGAAAATAGGCGACGGCCAGCCGCCCGTGCTGCCCTGTACGGTGATCGCTCTGGTACAAAATGAATCATCGGCCAGTTCCGGGGATTGACAGCAAGGCAATAACCCGGTATTTCTGGGCGGCTAGCTGCGCATCTGATGCGCAGGCCAGAAGAGGCGCGTCGCCCAGGCAGTGTGTTGGAGGAACCGAATCCGTAGAAAACACATCAGGGGGAGCGACGCCGAGGTACAAACCATGCGGTATGGGGCGTATCGGCTACAGGGGCTGAATCCTCTGGGTTGTCACCACGATCGTCCGCCGGGCGGACGGTTTGCAAGGTGGAGCGCTTCTGGGTGACTCGTAGTAATCCCTTTTCTACGTCTGCCCCGTTTCTGCTCTTCCCTTGTGCCAAGGCTGATAGATTTTAACCTGACACGAGGTATGTCAAGACATGTCCCAATCATTGATCGTGGCGAAGTTCGGCGGCACCAGCGT
>Ga0157358_1000271_pt1 | contig 20946 bp, 20 predicted proteins | sample AttcapACBM2_FD_111484 | JGI IMG/M metagenome (GOLD analysis project Ga0157358, IMG submission 111484) | Fungus gardens microbial communities from leaf cutter ant in Botucatu, State of São Paulo, Brazil - Atta capiguara ACBM2 | ecosystem: Host-associated > Fungi > Mycelium > Unclassified ... | reverse complement strand
GGACATTCCTTTATGACATACTGACATAGGCATTCTCCTAAAAGATGTTTGTTAGACTGGCGCTGTCGCAATAAGTTGCGCCGCAGGTTCTCAGCGACCCGGCAATTTTTTCCACGCCACTTCGTTACGCAAATAGGTCGGTTCGGCGTGCTCAGGCTGAACGGTTGCGCCGCGCTGCCACGCCTGCTGCGCCAGCGGCAGCATATCTTCCGCGGCAGGCAGGTCGACGCCGCTCTCTCTGAGGGTTATAGCGTGGCCCTGCTGCAGCTGCGGCCAGGCCTGCCAGCCGGTGCCGGCGGTAAACCACTCGCCTTCCAGCGCCTGCATGCGCGCCAGCGCCGCATCCGGCGACAGCACGCTTTCACTCGCTTCACCCTGCCAGACGCCGTCTTCGTCGCGCTGATATTCGGCCCAGTAAACCTCGCCCATGCGCGCGTCGATCGCCGCCAGCACGCGCGTCGCGCCCTGCTGGCGATACGCGCCCTGCGCCAGCGTCGCCAGCGTCGAGATGCCGATCATCGGCAGCATGGCGCCGAGCGCGAGGCCCTGCGCGATGCCGATGCCGATACGCACGCCGGTAAAGCTGCCGGGACCGCGGCCAAACGCCAGCGCGTCGAGCGCCGTCAGCTCCAGCTGCTGCGCCTGCAGCAGCGCTTCGATCAGCGGCAGAATACGCTGCGTATGGTCGCGCGGCGCGATTTCAAAACGGGCATCGATCTGCTGCTGATTAAGCAGCGCGGCTGAACAGGCTTCTGTCGCAGTGTCCAGCGCCAGGATTCGGGAAGACATAACAACCTCAGGTCATCTAAAACGGCGCGCATGTTAGCACAGCCAAAGGAAAATTACTGTTTCGCTTGCTGCGTGAAGGCGATGGCGCGCGCCAGATCGCGCGTGCGCGGCGTCGGCGGCAGGCTGTTGAGAAACAGCGCGCCGTAGGGCCGCGACACCAGCCGCTGATCGCAAATCACCAGCACGCCGCGATCGTCCGTGTCGCGAATCAGACGCCCTACGCCCTGCTTCAGGGTAATCACCGCGTCCGGCAGCTGCACGTCGCTAAAGGGATCGCCGCCGCGCAGGCGACAATCTTCCATACGCGCCTTCAGCAGCGGATCTTCCGGCGAGGTAAAAGGCAGCTTGTCGATAATCACCAGCGACAGCGCATCGCCGCGCACGTCGACGCCCTCCCAGAAGCTGCTGGTTGCCACCAGCAGCGCGTTGCCCGCCTCGATAAACTGGCGCAGCAGCTGGCCTTTGCTGGTTTCGCCCTGCACCAGCACCGGCAGCGTCATGCTGGCGCGAAACTCCGCCGCCAGTTCGCGCATCATCAGGTGCGAGGTGCAGAGAAAGAAGCAGCGTCCTTTATTGGCGTCGATCAGCGGCTTCATCATGCGCGCCAGCTGACGCGCGCCGCCGGGTCGGTTCGGCTCCGGCAGATTGCGCGGCACGCAGAGCAGCGCCTGACGGCTGAAGTCGAACGGGCTATTGAGGATCAGGGTCTTTGCGCTGCTGACGCCCAGACGGTCGGCGAAATGGTGCATCTCTTCATTGACCGCCAGCGTCGCGGAGGTGAATATCCACGCCGCCTTGCGCGCGTCCATCACTTCGCGGAAGCGTTCCGAGACCGAGAGCGGCGTCAGGGCGAGGGTAAAGTGGCGCGAAGTGCACTCGTACCAGTAGCTGTAGCCGGGCTCGTTGATGGCGCGCAGCCGCTTAAGGCGTCCGCGATAGAGCGCGGCGCGCTCGAAGGCCGCGTCCAGCAGCGCCGAGCGTCCCAGCGACATTTTTATGACGTCGTAGCAAAGCTCGAGCGCGTCGTCGAGCAGCGTAAACATGCGCTGCACGTTGTTGTCGGCGAAGAGTTCGCGCAGATTGCCGCGGTAGCCCGGATCGCCCAGCGTCAGGCGGAAATCCTGCGCGCACTGCGCCAGGCGATCCGCCGACTTCTGCAGCTGCTGCACGTCGCGCACTTCGGTGCGGTAGGCAATATTGATGTCTTTCGCCAGATCGAGCAGCTGGCGGCTGGAGAGCTGCTGGCCGAAGTACTGGCTGGCGATATCGGGGATCTGGTGCGCCTCATCGAAGATCATCACGTCCGCTTCCGGGATCAGCTCCGCGAAGCCGCTCTCTTTGACCACCAGATCGGCGAGAAACAGATGGTGGTTAACCACTACCACGTCGGCATCCATCGCGCATTTGCGCGCTTTGACCACAAAGCAATCTTTGTAGAGCGGACAGTCGCTGCCGAGGCAGTTATCGTTGGTGCTGGTCACCAGCGGCCAGATGGGGCTGTCTTCGGTGACGCCGCCGCAGCTGCTGATATCGCCGTCAACGGTTTGCGACGACCAGCCGCGCAGCGTGACCAGATCGCCCAGCGCCTGAGCGTTAAGATCCCCGCCCGCCATCGACTGCTGCTCCAGCCGCTCCAGACAGAGGTAGTTGGAGCGGCCTTTCAGCAAGGCGGTTTTACCGGTGAAATTTAACGCCTTCGCGATGGTCGGCAGATCGCGGCCGTAAAGCTGATCCTGCAGCGCCTTCGAGCCGGTTGAAACAATCACTTTTTTTCCGGCACGCAGCGCAGGCGCCAGATAGGCGTAGGTTTTCCCCGTGCCCGTTCCCGCCTCAACTACCAGTTCGCCGCCGGCCTTCACGGCCTCTTCTACTGCCTGCGCCATTTCACGCTGCGCCTCGCGCGGCTTAAAGCCGGCAATCGCCTGCGCCAGCGCGCCATCTACTGCAAAATCGTCCGCCACACTTCCTCACCCGTTTCGGCAAAAACACTGTAATTATGTCAGTATTCCGCCGGCCGCTCCACAACTGATGACAGCGGCCCCTGGACTATGCCAGGCTATCAACTGGAAAAGTAAGGAGAAACAATGACCATTACCCGTATCGATCCCGAACACCGCATGTCGGAAGCCGTTATCCACGATCAGACGGTTTATTACACCAGCGTGCCGGAAAACCTCGACGCCGACGCCGAGGCGCAGACCGCCAACGCGCTGGCGGTGATTGACGCCCTGCTGACGCGCGTCGGTTCGGACAAGAGCTAGATCCTCGACGCCACGATTTTTCTGGTGGAAAAAAGCGATTTCGCGGCGATGAACCGCGCCTGGGACGCGTGGGTGTCGCCCGGCAACGCGCCGGTGCGCTGCACCGTTCAGGCCGGGCTGATGAATCCGAGGTATAAAGTAGAGATCAAAATCGTCGCGGCGCTATAGGCTGCCGCGCCGGACGCTACTCGTCATCCTCGTCATCTTCGAAGCGCGCCAGGATCCGCTCGCCCGTATGGGTCTGGCGGATCTCCTGCGCGACCTGAGTAATCGCCTCTCCGCTGGACATGCCGCCAGCCATCAACTCCTGAATACGCTCCACCGCCTGCTGCTGCTGCTCGTGGGAGAGTGCCGGTAAACCCTTAAACATCATTCACTCCTGGTTGCGAGGCGGGCACGGTTCCGTGCGGAACAAACAGGTGCCAGCCGGGAAAAAATATGTCAGGCTAACGCCCTCATTGATGTCTGATTTTGCCGAAATATGGTCTCAACGCTCAGTCTACACTATACGCAGGATGCGCTCAGCGCGCATTTCGCCAGGATTTCGCATCTTCCCTGGGCGATGCTGCTTACCTCAGGTCATGCCGATCATACGGATAACCGCTTCGATATGCTGACCGCCGATCCGCGCGCCACGCTGGTGACCCACGACGACCTGACAGCGATTAGCGCAGACGGCGCCGTCAGCCAGAGCACCGAGGATCCGCTGCAGCTGGTGCGGCGGCAGTGCGAGGCGCTGGGCGCGCTTCCCGATCGCCATGACGACCTGCCGTTTCAGGGCGGCGCGCTCGGTCTGTTCGGCTACGATCTCGGCCGCCGCTTCGAGCGCCTGCCGCAGCAGGCAGCGGACGATCTGACCACGCCCGATATGGCGATCGGCATCTACGACTGGGCGCTGATCGCCGACCACCATCTGCAGCGCCTGACGCTGGTGTCGCTGGGAGATGCGCAGGCGCGGCTGCGCTGGCTGCTCCAGTGGCCGCCGCGCGAGGCGGCGCCCTTCTCGCTCACCAGCGGCTGGCAATCTAACCTGAGCTACCGCGACTACGCTGAACGTTTTCACGCGGTGCAGGCCTATATTCAGGCGGGCGACTGTTATCAGGTCAATCTGGCGCAGCGCTTCCAGGCGCGCTATCAGGGCGATGAGTGGCAGGCGTTTTGCCGCCTCAACGCCGCTAACCGCGCCCCTTTCAGCGCTTTTCTACGCCTGCCCGACAGCGCCATCCTCAGCCTGTCGCCGGAGCGTTTTTTATCGCTGAAGGGTGATGAGATCGAAACCCGGCCGATTAAAGGCACGCGGCCGCGCGCGGCCGATCCCGACCTCGATCGTCGTGAAGCGCTGGCGCTGGCGCAGTCGGAAAAGGATCGCGCCGAGAATCTGATGATTGTCGATCTGTTGCGCAACGATATCGGCCGCGTCGCCGTGCCAGGCTCCGTCAGCGTGCCGGCGCTGTTCGAGGTCGAGCCTTTTCCGGCGGTGCACCATCTGGTCAGCACCATACGGGCGCGCCTGCCCGCCTCGCTGCACGCCAGCGATCTGCTGCGCGCCTGTTTTCCCGGCGGCTCGATTACCGGCGCGCCCAAAATCCGCGCGATGGAGATTATCGACGAGCTGGAGCCGCATCGCCGCAACGCCTGGTGCGGCAGCATCGGCTATCTCAGCCTGTGCGGACGCATGGACACCAGCATCGCCATCCGCACGCTGATCGCCGAACGGCAGCAGCTGTTCTGCGCGGCGGGCGGCGGCGTGGTCGCCGACAGCGAGCTGGATGCCGAATATCAGGAAACGCTACACAAAGTCAGCCGCATTTTGCCTGCGCTGTCTGGAGACGACCAATGAAGCCGCTTACGCTCGACGCCTTTATTACCCGCTTTATGCTACATCAGCCGGAAAAGCCGCAGCAGCGTCCCGCTGGTCGCCAGGCCGCGGTGCTGGTGCCGATCGTCGCGCGCGACGCGCCGGGCCTGCTGCTGACGCGCCGTTCGCGCGAGCTGCGCAAGCACGCCGGTCAGGTCGCCTTTCCCGGCGGCATGCAGGACGACGACGACGCCTCGCTGGTGGCGACCGCGCTGCGCGAGGCGCAGGAAGAGGTAGGCATCGATCCTGGCGAAGTAAAGGTTATCGGCCAGCTCGCCCCCGTTACCAGCAGTACCGGCTTTCGCGTGACGCCGGTGGTCGGCATCATTTCGCCGCAGATTGCGCTGCACATCAATCCCGACGAGGTGGAAAGCGCCTTCGAGATGCCGCTGGAAGAGGCGCTGCGGCTTAACCGCTACGCTTCGCTGGAGGTGCAGCATGCCGGCCTGCGTCATCCGGTCTGGCTCTCGGTCTATGAAGAGTATCTGGTATGGGGCATGACGGCCGGCATAATCCGTTCTCTGAGCCAGCAAATTGCGTTCTGACCCCCGCTTCGTTCTCTTTTATCCTTCATAAACAATCTGTTGCGCCCTACTGCGCAGCATAACTATTTCTCGCCTGAACGATTAGTTTATTTCATGCGAAAAGGCGTTCGTTTACCCGGGTCGACGATTACTATTAGCGCCATAAACTGCCCCGGCAGAGATAAAAATTATTTGTGAGGAGTGTCGCCTGTGATTAGCGTTTTTGACATGTTCAAAGTGGGCATTGGCCCGTCGAGTTCCCATACCGTGGGGCCGATGAAAGCAGGCAAGGAGTTTGTCGACCTGCTGGTTGAACAGGGAAAACTTCAGGAGGTGACGCGCGTCGCCGTAGACGTTTACGGCTCGCTCTCGCTAACCGGCAAGGGCCACCACACCGATATCGCCATTATTATGGGGCTAGCGGGCGCCTCCCCGGCCACGGTGGATATCGACAGCATTCCCGCCTTTATTAAAGATGTCGAGCAGCGCGAACGGCTGCTGCTGGCCAACGGCGCGCATGAGGTAGACTTCCCGCGCGAAGGCGGCATGGTGTTCCGCAGCGAAAATCTGTCGCTGCATGAAAACGGCATGCGCCTGCTCGCCTTTGCGGGCGATCTGCTGATTTTAAGCAAAACCTACTATTCGGTCGGCGGCGGCTTTATCGTCGATGAAGAGCATTTCGGCCAGTCGGCGCTGGATGAAGTGAGCGTGCCCTGGCCTTTCCACTCGGCGAAAGAGCTGCTGGCGCACTGTCGCGAAACCGGCCTGTCGCTCTCTGGTCTGGTGATGAAGAACGAACTGGCGCTGCACTCGCGCGACGAGATCCGCGACTACTTTACCGATGTCTGGCAAACGATGCAGGCCTGTATCGATCGCGGGCTGAATACCGAAGGCGTGCTGCCGGGTCCGCTGCGCGTGCCGCGCCGCGCCGCCTCGCTGCGCCGTCTGCTGACCTCGTCGTCCAAACACTCCAACGATCCGATGAACGTCATCGACTGGATCAATATGTTCGCGCTGGCGGTCAACGAAGAGAACGCCGCCGGCGGCCGCGTCGTTACTGCGCCGACAAACGGCGCCTGCGGCATCGTTCCGGCGGTGCTCGCCTATTACGATCACTTTATCGAACCCGTGACGCCTGATATTTTCACCCGCTATTTCCTCGCGTCAGGCGCCATCGGCATCCTGTATAAAATGAACGCCTCGATTTCCGGCGCGGAGGTGGGCTGTCAGGGCGAAGTGGGCGTGGCCTGTTCCATGGCGGCCGCCGGCCTGACCGAACTGCTGGGCGGCAGCCCGGAACAGGTCTGCGTCGCGGCCGAGATCGGCATGGAGCATAACCTCGGCCTGACCTGCGACCCGGTGGCGGGCCAGGTGCAGGTGCCCTGCATCGAGCGCAACGCCATCGCCTCGGTAAAGGCGATCAACGCCGCCCGCATGGCGCTGCGCCGCACCAGCGAGCCGCGCGTTTCGCTGGATAAGGTTATCGAAACCATGTATGAAACCGGCAAAGATATGAACGCCAAATATCGCGAGACCTCGCGCGGCGGCCTGGCGATAAAAGTTCAGTGCGACTAATGTCCCGCCGTCGGTTGTTTTTCGCGCAGTCATCATGAATTGCGCGTCTGGCCCTACCTCATCGCTCTGATTGACGATAGAGTAATGATTCGCGCGACCTTCTCAGGTCGCGCGGTTATTTCAGTACCGCTTTTTTTATCAAGCATGGCTAAACCTTATTTGCGCCTTGCCGATAATCTCCCCGTTATCCTGCTTTAATTTAGTGTGTGGAAGGTGGTTACTGATGCTTTTGGCCCAGCAATATGTTGGACAGTTTCGCCGTAAGCGACTCTTTATCGCGTTGGTGATCGCCGCTGTGGTTTTAATATTGACGCTGGCTTTGCGCTTTTTTGAAGAGAAATCGCGTATCGAAAAGCAGTCGCTCAATTTCGCTGACAACGCCATTCAGCGCTTCGACCGCATGTTTTCGCCGCTCGACGTTTCGGCGAATAATACGCTGGGGCTGGTCGGCGTGCCCTGCCAGGATGTGCGCTTCCCGCTTATTGAGAAAATTTCCGCGCTGCAAACCGTACGCGCCATGCTGCTGGTGGAAAACGACACCATTTATTGCTCCAGCATTTACGGACCGCGCGCCATACCTTTTAGTCAGACCTATCCCGAGCTGGCGATTAATAATCAGCGCATGATGCTGACGACCGACAATTACCTGCTGAAGGGTTCACCGATCCTGCTGCTGTGGACGCCTAAGTCGCTCGATAACCGCTCCGGCATTTTGCAGGCGATTAATATCGAGCTGATGAGCACCTATCTGCTGGAGCCGCAGCGTCCCTGGGTAGAGCGCGCTATTTTCAGCGTCGGCGGCGAGAGTCTGGAATACGGCAATCCGCTGATTGAGCCGACGATGCCGTCAGAGGATGAGGTCAGCTACGATCAGGGTTCGCTGCGCTATCCTTTTTCCATTACGCTCTATGGTCCACCGCCGGCGCGCCTGGCGATGGCGTCGCTGCCGTCGCAGCTGCCGCTGGCGCTGCTGCTGAGCCTGCTGATCGGCTATATCGTCTGGCTGGCGACGGCGAACCGCATGAGCCTGAGCTGGCAGATCAGCTATGGCATTACCGCCAATGAATTTATGGTCTACTGCCAGCCGCTGATTAACGCCCAGAGCGGCGAGTGCGACGGCATCGAGCTGCTGCTGCGCTGGCATAACGCGCGCCAGGGCTGGATCCCGCCGGATGTGTTTATTCCGCTGGCCGAGCGGCAAAATCTTATCGCGCCGCTGACGCGCTTTGTGATCGACAAAGCGGTGGCGCAGCTGCCGAATCTGCCGCGCTGTCCGTCGTTTCATATCGCCATTAACGTGGCCGCCAGCCACTTTCGCGATCGCGCCATCGTCGAGGATCTGCAACAGCTGTGGTGGCCGGCGAATCCGCTGCCGAAGCTGGTGGTGGAGCTGACGGAGCGCGACGCATTGCCGGTGGTGGATCAGAAGGTGATTTCGCAGCTGCACAGCATCGGCGTGCGCCTGGCTATCGATGACTTCGGCACCGGACACAGCTCGCTCTCCTATCTGAAGGATTTACAGCCTGACGTGCCGAAGATCGACAAGATTTTCACCGCGGCGATCGGCACCGACGCCATTAACGCCACGGTGACCGATATGGTGATTTCGCTGGCGCAGCGTTTAAACATTAGCCTGGTGGCCGAGGGGGTCGAAACCGCCGAGCAGGCCGCCTATTTGCGCGAGCGCGGGGTAGATCTGCTGCAGGGTTATTTCTACGCGCGGCCGATGCCGATTGAGGATTTTCCCGCCTGGCTGACGCAGCATCAGGCGCAGCTGACCCCGTAAAAAACGGCGCATATGCGCCGTTTAGCTTGCCTGTAAGAGCGGATGCCTGCGTGGATGAGAGGGCCGGATCGCAAAGTCGCTTTACGCATCCTTGCTCGCTCGTCCCCTCTCACCCACGCGTTGAACAGCATCATCGTCTGTTCGATAAACCCGCTACAGATTTAGATTGATTACTGCTCCTCTTCCTCATCCTCGTGCGGCTTATCTTTGGTGACACGCACCAGATCGACGCGATAGTCGGTCGCCTGAAGGATAGTAAAGTGCAGCGGCGGCAAATCGATCACTTCGCCCGGAAGCGGCAGCTGGCCTTTCTGACCAATCAGCAGACCCGCCAGCGAGGCGTGATCTTCATCCGGGTCGACCAGGTCGTTGACGTCAAACAGCTGCTGGAGCGAATGCAGGTCGGTGCCCCCCTTAACAATCCAGCCGTCGCCGTCGGCGATAATGTCTGGCGTTTCATCCTCGTCCGGGAATTCGCCGGCGATCGCTTCCAGCACGTCCAGCGGCGTAATCAGCCCCTGCACTACGCCGAACTCGTTGGTAACGATAACGAAACTGCCTTTGGCGCGGCGCAGCACGCCCAGCAGATTAATCGGATCCAGCGTTTCCGGCACCACGATAGCGGGTGACGCGGCGGCAAAGGTCGCCACATCCATACCGTGTTCGATCGCCACCAGCAGCTCTTTGGCGCGCACCACGCCGATAATCTCATCCAGTTCGCCGCGGCACACCGGGAACAAGCTGTGCGGCGTGTCGAGCAGCTGAATACGGATCTCGTCCATTGGACGCTCGGCGTCAACCCAGGAGATTTCGCCGCGCGGCGTCATAATGCTGCGGATAGAGCGCGACGCCAGCGTCAGCACGCCGTTGATCATATAGCGCTCTTCATCCTTAAAGGCTTCCTGCGGCATCGCCTGCGTCAGAGGCGATTCTTCGTTCACCGCAGGCTGGGCAGGACGCTGACGACCGCCCATCAGGCGCAAGATCGCCTCAGCGGTGCGCTCGCGCATTGGACGATGCGCCTGATGGCGCATAAAGTTGCGGCGCGCAATCTGGTTAAACAGTTCGATCAGAATAGAGAAGCCGATCGCCGCGTAGAGATACCCTTTCGGGATATGGAAGCCGAAACCTTCCGCCACCAGCGACAGGCCGATCATCAGCAGGAAGCTCAGGCAGAGCACCACCACGGTAGGATGCGCGTTGACGAAGTTAGTCAGCGGCTTCGAGGCCAGCAGCATGACGCCCATGGCAATCACAACCGCCGTCATCATGATCGGCAGATGGTTCACCATGCCCACCGCCGTGATCACCGCATCCAGCGAGAAGACCGCGTCCAGCACCACAATCTGCGTTACCACCGCCCAGAAGCTGGCGTAGCTGCGGTTTCCCTGATGCTCGAGCTGACGGTTCTCCAGCCGCTCATGCAGCTCCATCGTCGCCTTGAACAAGAGAAACACCCCGCCCACCAGCAGAATCAAATCACGCCCTGCAAAGCTAAACTCGCCTACGCTAAATAACGGGCGCGTCAGCGTTACCATCCAGGAGATCAGCGACAGCAGGCCCAGACGCATCACCAGCGCCAGCGACAGGCCGATCAGACGCGCCTTATCGCGCTGCTTCGGCGGCAGCTTGTCGGCAAGAATGGCAATAAACACCAGGTTATCGATACCAAGCACGATTTCCAGTACGACAAGCGTGAGCAAACCGGCCCAGATTGAGGGGTCGAAGAGAAATTCCATCATTGACTCCTGAACGAGAGACAGACTGAACGATATCGTGCCAGCGTCGTGTGGTGACGTGACAGAAAGACAATCGGGTGAACTGCAGGTACGCCGTCAGGCGTGAGGGAAGGCGCGGATGCGCGCATCAAAGTGGTTAAGCGACGTCGGTGACGATCCATAAAGGTGGGCTCAAACCCGTTACTCCTGAGTAATAAACAGATCGTTAATGTAACAGGCCAGTAATGTACGTCAAAAAATTTTCTTTCATTTACAAATGATTCAGCGGTGAATCGCTAATAAACCTTGTTTAAGGCGAGTTCAGCCGTCTGATTACTGACGACCGTCACATAAATTATTTTTTCGCGCACTAAAATAAATCGCGACTCACCGATTCATTTAAGACGCCCGGAGAATGATTCATTAATTCAGATGTTTTGACTACGTTTGTCGCCAGATAACCGTAGCGATAACTCATAACGATTCGTCGACTCCAGACGAATTTCTTTAGCGAACGGAGGTAGCAAGTGACCATTGCGATAGTGATTGGTACACACGGCTGGGCAGCCGAGCAACTGCTGAAAACCGCAGAGATGCTGTTGGGCGAGCAGGAGAACGTCGGATGGATCGACTTTGTGCCCGGCGAAAATGCAGAAACGCTTATTGAAAAATATCAGGCGCAGCTGGCAAAGCTGGATACCTCGAAAGGGGCGCTGTTTTTGGTCGATACCTGGGGCGGAAGTCCATTCAACGCCGCCAGCCGCGTGGTGCTGGATAAAGAAAATTACGATGTCATCGCCGGGGTCAATATTCCCATGCTGGTGGAAACGCTGATGGCGCGCGACGACGACCCCAGCTTTACCGAACTGGTTGGCATCGCGGTGGAAACGGGTCGCGAAGGCGTTAAGGCGCAGAAAACCGAGCTTGCCGCGCCGCCTGCCCCAGCCGCCGCCCCTGCCGCTAAAGCGCCGCCTGCCCCAGCGCAGCCGCTGGCGCCGGGTGAACATATGAAAATCGGGCTGGCGCGCATCGACGACCGCCTGATCCACGGTCAGGTGGCGACGCGCTGGACCAAAGAGACCAACGTCTCGCGCATTATCGTGGTCAGCGACGAAGTCGCAAAAGATCACGTGCGCAAAACCCTGCTGACGCAGGTAGCGCCGCCCGGCGTGACCGCGCACGTGGTGGACGTCGACAAGATGGTGCGCGTCTGGAATAACCCAAAATATGGTCGCGACCGCGTGATGCTGCTGTTCACCAATCCCACCGACGTGCTGCGCGTTGTGGAACAGGGCGTCGACATTAAGTCGGTCAATATCGGCGGCATGGCGTTTCGCCAGGGTAAAACCCAGGTCAATAACGCCGTCTCGGTCGATGACAAAGATATCGCCGCGTTCCGTAAGCTCAATGAGCGCAATATCGAGCTGGAAGTCCGTAAAGTCTCCAGCGATCAAAAACTGAAAATGATGGACCTGATTGCGAAGGTCAATGCGTAAAACGCCGGCAGCTGCGCCTGCGGGCCAGTTAACGCTATCCTGCTGAGGAGAAGGGATATGATGGAAATAACCTCGCTACAAATCATCCTGATATTTATCGTGGCCTGTATTGCGGGTATGGGTTCGATTCTGGATGAGTTTCAGTTTCACCGTCCGCTGGTGGCCTGTACCCTGATTGGGGCGGTGCTCGGCGATATGAAAACCGGCATCATCATCGGCGGCACGCTGGAGATGATCGCGCTGGGCTGGATGAACATCGGCGCCGCCGTGGCGCCCGATGCGGCTCTTGCCTCAATTATCTCCACCATTCTGGTTATCGCCGGCGGTCAGAGCGTCGGCGCGGGCATTGCGCTGGCGATTCCGCTGGCGGCGGCGGGCCAGGTGCTGACGATTATCGTGCGCACCATCACCGTGGCCTTCCAGCACGCGGCCGATAAGGCGGCGGAGAAAGGCAACCTGACGGCGATTTCGTGGATCCACGTCTCGGCGCTGGTGTTGCAGGCAATGCGTATCGCCATTCCGGCGCTGATCGTGGCGATCTCCGTCGGCACCAGCGCGGTTCACTCCCTGCTTAGCTCCATCCCTGAAGTGGTCACCAACGGTCTGAACATCGCCGGCGGCATGATCGTGGTGGTCGGTTACGCGATGGTCATCAATATGATGCGCGCAGGCTATCTGATGCCCTTCTTCTACCTCGGCTTCGTTACTGCGGCCTTCACCAGCTTCAACCTGGTCGCGCTGGGCGTCATCGGCGTGGTCATGGCAGTGCTCTATATCCAGCTGGCGCCAAAATATAACCGCGTCGCGGGCGCGCCTGCAGCGGGTCCGGCAAATAACGATCTCGATAACGAACTTGACTAAGGAACAGGTGACAACATGGTAGATACAACTACAACGCAAAAGAAACTCACCCCAGGCGACATCCGCGGCGTGTTTTTGCGGTCGAACCTGTTCCAGGGGTCGTGGAACTTCGAGCGTATGCAGGCGCTGGGCTTCTGTTTCTCGATGGTGCCGGTGATCCGCCGCCTCTATCCGGAAAATAACGAGGCGCGCCGTCAGGCGATCAAGCGCCATCTGGAGTTCTTCAACACCCATCCCTACGTAGCCGCGCCGGTATTGGGCGTGACCATGGCGATGGAAGAGCAGCGCGCAAACGGCGCAGCGATCGACGACGCCGCCATCAACGGCATTAAAGTCGGTCTGATGGGCCCGCTGGCGGGCGTCGGCGACCCGATTTTCTGGGGCACCGTGCGTCCGGTCTTCGCCGCGCTCGGCGCAGGCATCGCCATGAGCGGCAGCCTGCTGGGTCCGCTGCTCTTCTTTGTGCTGTTCAATCTGGCGCGCCTGCTGACCCGCTATTACGGCGTGGCGTACGGCTACCGCAAAGGGATCGATATCGTCAGCGATATGGGCGGCGGTTTCCTGCAGAAGCTGACGGAGGGGGCGTCGATTCTCGGCCTGTTTGTCATGGGCGCGCTGGTGAACAAGTGGACGCACGTTAATATTCCGCTGGTGGTGTCGCGCATTACCGACCAGACCGGGAAGACCACCGTCACCACGGTTCAGACCATCCTCGATCAGCTGATGCCGGGCATCGTGCCGCTGCTGCTGACCTTTGCCTGTATGTGGCTGCTGCGCCGCAAGGTCAACGCGCTGTGGATTATCGTCGGCTTCTTCGTTATCGGGATTTTCGGCTACTGGATCGGCCTGCTTGGCCTGTAGTAGTCTCGCCGGGCGCGCCGCGCCCGGCCTCTTCCCCGCTTTTCCGCCGTATCGCTCAGGAGAATGTGATGACACTAACGGACGGCCTCATCGCGCTCTGCATCGCCGCGCTGCTGCTTTTTTCTCTCTACAACGACTTTATTCTGCCGCGCCGCAAAGGCCCGACGCGCTTAAGCGTGGCGCTGCGGCGCAGACACAAGATCGACAGCCTGATATTTATCGGGCTGCTGGCGATTTTACTCTGGAATAATGTGACGCATCAGGGGCCGCAGCTCACCACCACCCTGCTGATGGTGCTCCTCTTTCTCGCCTTCTGGCTCTTCTGGCTGCGTCGCCCAGCTCTGCTGATGAAGCGCGACGGGCTGTTTTACGGCGGCGTCTGGATAGCCTATGAACGCATTCAGAACATCAATCTCTCCGAAGACGGCATTCTGGTGATGCAGCTGGAGCAGCGTCGCCTGCTGATCGCCGTGCAGCAGCTCGACGATCTGGAACGCATCTATCATACGCTGGTGGAGGCGCGCTAATCGCGCCGCCATAGCGTCAGACGGAAGTCGGCGTCGCATTCGAAGGTTTTCGACGCCTGCAGTTCACCCCACACCGACGGCTTCGCGCGCCAGGCGAAAGGCGTCATCTGCAGCAGCGTGGCCGCCGCGTCGCCGCTCAGGTGCATCGCGTAGCGCAGCGACTGCTGGCTCTCTTCGCTAAAGCCGCTGTAGCACTTCTCTTCCGGCGCATGGAGCTGCACCTCGCGATAGATCAGCGCCTTGAACTGTTGCAGATGGTGCGCTCCGGGCGTGACGGTCAGCAATACGCCGCCAGGCCTGACGACGCGCGTCAGCTCCGCCTCGTTGCAGGGCGCGTAGATACGCACGACGCCATCCAGCGAAGCGTCGGCAAAAGGCAGGCGCTGGCTAGAAGCGACGCAGAACTGCACGTCAGGATAGCGCTTCGCCGCCAGACGAATGGCGTTTTTGGCGATATCCAGCCCGTATACCTCGCCGCCCAGCGCGCTGAGCGCCGAAGTGTAATAGCCTTCGCCGCAGCCGATATCGAGCAGCGCGCTCGCGTCCGGCAGCTTTTCGCGCAGCAGCGCCACCACGCCGTCGCGCAGCGGCTGATAGTAGCCCGCCTGCAGAAACTCGCGCCGCGCCTGCATCATCTCCGGGCTGTCGCCAGGTTCGCGCGAGCCTTTATGCTGAACGGGCAGCAAATTGAGGTAACCCTCTTTCGCCTGGTCGAACTGATGACGGTTTTCACAGCGCCAGCTGCGGTTTTCAGGCTGCAAAGGAAGATGACAGAGGGGGCAAATCAGCAACATACGAACTCCATTAACAAGAGCGCCGCAGTGTACTCCGTTCGCTGTCGTATCGAAAGCGCAAAGAAAAAGCCCCGGTCAGATGACCAGGGCTTTACAGGATTCGTTTTCAGTGGTGCATGGCACCGAGCTGGCACGAAATCAGATAGCGGTTACGTTGACAGCAGCCGGGCCTTTCTGGCCGTCCTGAATTTCGAACTCAACGCTTTGGCCTTCAGCCAGGGTTTTGAAACCGTTGCCCTGGATAGCGGAGAAGTGTACGAACACATCTTTGCTACCGTCAGCAGGAGTAATAAAACCAAAACCTTTAGACTCGTTGAACCACTTAACCTGACCTTTAATCTTTGCCATTTTGCAAATTCCTTAGAGTGTTTATTTTGCCCGAAGGCAGACCTACAGAGAAACCAGAGACGTTACTGAATGAGGCACTAATAAGGTTCGGCAAGGAAGCGGTATTCAACGTCAACGTTTTTACTCGTAACTTCTTTACTGAAGATGCCATACATAAACAGAACTGTACCTCGTTTGACCCACGAATTGTTATCACATATCCGCAAATTAATGGCAAGGCATTTTTAATCGACCATGGACGCGCCGCACAAAATTTGCAAAGCAGCGACACGCTTTGTTCATTTTGGTACATAACTTGCCCAGCTTGTAGCCGAAAAAGCGATATCCATCAACCCGCCGAAGATGCGAATAACTTTAGCGGATAACCGCGTCTTCGTCCAACCTTGTTCACCGTAACGAATTAATTTACAGATAGATTATTGCAGTATTATGGCATTCGTTTTTCTTAAGCGAAACCGTAAAACTAAAATGCGCCGCTGTTTTTGTCTTTAACGATAGCGGGCTCTCATTTTTGCTGGCGCAGATAATAAATGCTTTTGCACCAAAATCAGGAAAATAAAAACAGCCGTTGCCCCAATTAAAAGCAGAGCAACACTTATTTCTTATTACCATTTATTCTTTGATCCTGAATAATTGTTCTCTTAAAACTCAATACCCGCCTGGGGATAAGCGCCGTTATTTAGGAATTTTCCTGGTTTATATTCTCCAGGCTGCGACTCTCCCCTATTCTCCACGGCGCAAAGCGGCCATTATCCTCTCCGCTGCGCTGAATGGCGCGCATTAATTCCGCCGGAGGCTCATCCAGCGATTCGTCAGCCAGTTCGAAGACGCCCCAGTGGATCGGTAAGGTTAGCGGCTCACCCGTTAGCCGCCATAATGAAACCGCATGATCGGGATCCATATGGCTACTCTGCATGAACCATTTCGGTGCATAGGCGCCGACCGGTAAAGCGGCCAGATTAAAAGGGCCGAGCCGGCGTGGGATCTCCGCCAGATGGTCAGAAAAACCGCTGTCGCCGGAAAACCAGAAATTAAGCGTCCTGCTGCGCACCACCCAACCGCACCACAGCGAGCGGTTGCGATCGTAGGGCGTGCGCATGCTCCAGTGACGCGCCGGGACGGCGGTCAGGGTCAAATCCGCTTCCTGCCGGCTCTGCCACCAGTCGAGCTGGCGCACGTGGCGCGCGCCGCGCCGTTTAAACCAGCCTTCCAGCCCCAGCGGGACCAGAAAGATGACCTCAGGGAAACGGCGGAGAATGCGCCTGATGGTGGCGGAGTCGAGATGATCGTAGTGATTATGGGAAATCAGCACATAGTCGAGACGCGGCAGATCCTGGATGCGCAGCGGCGGCGGGGTTTTGCGTTTCGGTCCGGCAAAGGGCAGCGGCGAGGCGCGCGTCGAAAGCGCCGGATCGATCAGCAGATAGCGCTGATTCAGGCGCAGCAGCATCGCCGCATGGCCTAACCACCAGACGCGATCGTCCACACCAGCAAGATCGGCGGGCTGCCACCAGCGCGTCCTGAACTGGTCATAGCCCGCCTGCGGCGGGAAGGGCAATCCTGCCGCTTTGCGCTCTTTGCGCCAGCGGTCGAGATCGCCTGGCTGGTGCAGATCCGGCTCGGGATTGTGGAAGCCTTCAGGGGTGTGGTGCGCTTTGCTGGCGTCGTACCAGGGGTTTTGCCAGGGCATGTCGCCTCCTTGCCGGGCTAAGGGACCTTAGCGTTCCGGGATCATGCGGATAAATTCGCGCGGCTCTTCTGTCTCCGGCTTTTCCTGCTCTACGCTCTGGCTTTCCACCAGGCGACGCAGCAGCGCGTTCTGTTTTTTCTGCTCTTCCAGCAGCTGACTCAGCAGCTGGATCTGTTCGCTGGCGCGCACGCTGGCCCGGTTAACGAAAAACCAGGCGATAAACGCCACAATGATAGTGACCGCCAGTACGCCATAGCTGAACAGCGGATCGGTGGTTGCGGCTAATTCGTTCATAACTGCCTCAAAAACGGAAAAATATCGATGGCGTCGATTCTACCTGCTGCGCACGCGGCTGACCAGGCTATGCGCCTGAATGCAGAATTCCCTGACGCCTCGCTTTCAGCAATCTCCGATCGCTTCGGCAGACAAAGCGAGGCAAGCTGTTAATATTACGGGCGGCAGCACAAGGTGGACAGCTGCGTTATGTATCACAAGGAGAAAAAATGAAACTCTTTATTCGGGCGATCGTTCTGCTCGCCGTTATCTGGGTCGCCATGCTGTTTACCGGCTATGGCGTGCTGACCGGCAGCGCTAAAAACGCAGCGGGTCTGGGCCTGCAGTGCAACTACCTTACCGCGCGCGGTCTGATTACCGCCCAGTATCTGCATACCGACAGCGGCGTTATCGGCGTAAGCGACTGCCCGCTGCTGAAGAAGAGCGGAGAGGTGATCGACAATTAAGCGGCGCGCGGCCAACTGAGCCGCACTGACTATTCATTGAAAGGCCAGGCGGGCGTTTGCCCGCTTTTTTATCAGAAATCGTAGTGGTGATAGCCCATCTCGGCTGAGAGCGCGCGCGCCGCACGGTGCAGCATGGCGACATAGTCGCTTTTCGCCTCTTCCGAGAAGCGGATAGTCGGGAAAGAGATGCTCAAACCGGCGATAACCACGCCGAAGCGGTCGAACACCGGCACGGCGATACAGCGCAGCCCCTCTTCCTGCTCCTCGTTATCTTCGCCGAAGCCCTGCACTTTTACCTGATCCAGCACCTCGATTAACGCTTCGCGCGTGACGATGGTGTTAGCGGTGCTGCGCTTGAACTCGACCTCTTTCAGGATCTCATTCACCTCTGCGCGGTCGCGCCACGCAAGCAGCACTTTGCCGATCGCCGTGGTATGCAGCGGATTGCGCCGTCCGATGCGCGAATACATACGCAAATTATAGAGCGAGTCGATTTTATGGATGTAGACGATGCTGTCCTCTTCCAGCGCCCCGAGGTGAATCGTCTCTTTGGTCAGTCGTGAAAGCTCGCGCATCTGCACGTCGGCGCTGCGGATCAGATCGACATTCTGCAACGCCTTCGCGCCCAGCTCGAATAGCTTTAGCGTCAGAGAGTATTTTTCGCTCTCTCCTTCCTGCGTTACATAACCCAGCGTCTTCATGGTCTGCAGGAAGCGGTAAACGGTACTCTTCGACATCATCACGCGCTGCGCCAGTTCAGTAATGCCGTGATCGCGCTCTTCACCCAGCGCCTGCAGAATACCGAATACCTTCATAACGGAGGATACGGCATCGGGTTGTTTATCATTTTCACTGACGGCCATCACGCACCCTTTTTTAAAATTGTTTTAATAAAATCGGAACAGATGACCAATATAGCGCGCCAAACCCTCAGCTGTCACCGCACGACATACTTTAACCCCGCTTTTTGCGCTAAAGACGGTGCGTTTCAGCAGCAGATTCATTAGCATGGTGATATTCACCCACTTTATTTTTCTCTCTATGTCCCCGACACCTTTTCAGGATGGCCTGCCCGCTCCGCAGCGGTATGGCGCTATTTTTACCATTGCGCTGGGTATTATGATGGCGGTGCTGGATGGCGCAATCGCTAACGTGGCGCTGCCGACCATCGCGCGCGACCTGCACGCCAGCCCGGCGCAGTCGGTCTGGATCGTCAACGCCTATCAAATCGCTATCGTCGCTTCGCTGCTGTCGCTCTCTTTTCTCGGCGATATGCTCGGCTATCGCCGGGTCTATCAGGTCGGGCTCGGCCTGTTTATCCTCACCTCAGCCTTTTGCGCCCTCTCTTCGTCCCTTTCGATGCTGACGCTGGCGCGCGTGCTGCAGGGCTTTGGCGGTGCGGCGCTGATGAGCGTTAACACCGCGCTGATCCGCATTATCTATCCGCAGCGTCACCTGGGGCGCGGCATGGCAATTAACTCGCTGGTGGTGGCGGTCTCAAGCGCTGCCGGGCCGACGGTGGCGGCGGCAATTCTGTCGTTCGCCAGCTGGAAGTGGCTGTTCCTGATTAACGTGCCGCTGGGCGTGATTGCGCTGTGGCTGGCGCTGCGCTTCCTGCCGGAGAACAGCCAGAAAGCGAAGGCGCAGAAGTTCGACGTGCCGAGCGCGCTGATGAACGCGCTGTTTTTCGGTCTGCTCATCTATGCGCTGACCGGTTTCGCCCAAGGCGGCAGCCGGGCGCTGGCGCTGGCAGAAGTGGCGGTGCTGGCGGTGCTCGGCTGGTTCTTCGTGCGTCGACAGCAGCGTCTGGCGGTGCCGCTGCTGCCGGTGGATCTGCTGCGCATTCCACTGTTCAGCCTCTCTATCTGCACCTCCATTTGCTCTTTCTGCGCGCAGATGCTGGCGATGGTGTCGCTGCCCTTTTTCCTGCAAAACGTGCTGGGACGCGATGAGGTGGCAACCGGCCTGCTGCTGACGCCCTGGCCGCTGGCGACCATGGTGCTGGCGCCGATTGCCGGACGCCTGATTGAGCATATTCACGCCGGGCTGCTTGGCGGCATCGGCCTGGCGCTGTTCGCGGCGGGATTGTTTCTGCTGGCGCTGCTGCCTGCGCAGCCGCAGGACTGGGATATTATCTGGCGCATGGCGCTGTGCGGCGCCGGATTCGGCCTGTTCCAGTCGCCCAACAACCACACAATTATCTCTTCCGCCCCGCGCAACCGCAGCGGCGGCGCCAGCGGCATGCTGGGCACGGCGCGTCTGCTGGGTCAGAGCAGCGGCGCAGCGCTGGTGGCGCTGATGTTCACCCTGTTCGATCAGGGCGGCACGCACGCTTCGTTGATCCTCGCCGGGCTCTTCTCGAGCGTCGCCGCACTCTTTAGCCTGTCGCGCCTGTCGCAGAAACGCGCCGCGGCGCAGTGACGGCCATAAAAAAGGCGACTCCGGGGAGTCGCCTTTTAATCGCCTGAGCGGTTACTTCAGATACTGACCGCTGCGCAGCGCTTCGATACGCTTATCCAGCGGCGGGTGCGACATAAAAAGCTCGCTCAGCGACTTGTTTTTGCCGTTGATGCAGAACGCCATCATGCTGCTTGGCTCCTGCGGTTCGTAGCTGGTTTTCAGACGCTGCAGCGCGGCGATCATCTTCTCGCGCCCTACCAGCTTCGCAGAACCGGCGTCAGCGTGGAATTCGCGGTGGCGCGAAAACCACATGGTGATGATGCTGGCCAGAATACCGAACACTAGCTCCAGCACCGTCGCCACGGCAAAGTAGACCAGCGGATTGCCGTTACTGCTCTCCTCGCCGTCGCGGTTGCCGGAGAGGAAGCCCGACGCCACCTGCGCGATAATGCGCGAGATAAAGATGACGAAGGTGTTCACGATGCCCTGAATCAGCGTCATGGTCACCATGTCGCCGTTGGCGATATGCGCGATCTCGTGCGCCAGCACCGCTTCCGCTTCGTCGCGGTTCATGTTCTGCAGCAGTCCGGTAGAGACGGCGACCAGCGAGGCGTCGCGGCGCGCGCCGGTGGCGAAGGCGTTGATGTCGGGCGCATGGTAGATAGCGACCTGCGGCATCGCGATGCCCGCCTGCTGCGCCTGACGCCCAACGGTCTGC
>Ga0157358_1000269_pt1 | contig 20964 bp, 11 predicted proteins | sample AttcapACBM2_FD_111484 | JGI IMG/M metagenome (GOLD analysis project Ga0157358, IMG submission 111484) | Fungus gardens microbial communities from leaf cutter ant in Botucatu, State of São Paulo, Brazil - Atta capiguara ACBM2 | ecosystem: Host-associated > Fungi > Mycelium > Unclassified ... | reverse complement strand
TTGAGGCTCACTCTAAACTCAGAGTAGAGTCTGTTTGCAAGTTATAGGATGATGGAGCTAGAAGTAATTAGGCAGTGGCTGAAGACTACTAAGATAAAGTCTTGCTTGTCTCAGTCTAAATTCTTTTTGAAGGTTTTAAGTATTTTCTACTAGAACTATAACACTTTCTTGCCTATTAATCCTACCTAGATAGCAGTAGCTCTTTCTGGCTCTTCTCTATTTGAAAGTGTCATATTTTTAGGACTCCCAGAGAGACTCTAAGGGCAGAACTTTTATTAATCACTCATTTAACTTTGGGCAACATACTGTTATAGTCCAAGAAACTAATATGCACCCTAAGATTGCTCAGTATTACAATTGCTGGTGCTAGGAACATCCAACACATGCTTGTCACACTTAAGGCACTAAATATTAAAAATATAGTGATCTACACAGAGTAGAGAACCACAGAATTTTGGCTTGGTGTTGCAAGGCCAATCCAAAATCTAACTCTCCTAGAGAGGCCATTATGATTGGTACATCTTGTCCTCACACTTTCAAGTATTTAAACTGCAAAGAAGACTATACTGTTAATGACAACAAGTATTTATTCTGGTACCATCACTTTGACAAATAATGACATGCTAATTGTTGCAAAGCATTCTGCTTAGTAAGCATATAGCCCATGATCAGTAGTCCTAATTAGATAGTTGATGTAAAATTTTCATATAGATGGAACTCCTACTAATACTACTCATCTTCTATCATTGCTTGCTCTCTCACAGCTCTCCTTTGAAGTATACACTACAGGTAAGTGGTTGCTAGTTGTCCACAATGCACCATGTTACTATGCACTCTGTTCCATCTGATACTAATAAGGTTGCTAAAGCTACTGAGATACACTCTGAACAAGCCAGCTATAGTACCATAACTAGCTCTAATAGAGGTAGTTAATAAGTATGTTTAGTACAACTAACATGCTTTGTAGAATGTTTGCAAGAACTATACACTGGTAGACAATCTTCTTGAAACACAGAAGAACTTGTATAATATTCTATTTATTCAGGAATTTCTCTAGAATTTTGTTCACTTTGTATTATATACTATAACCTCTAGAGGAGATGAAGTTGTTGGTACTCCCATTTATCTAGATTGGACCCAGGTAGTCCAATTTTCACAGAGCTCTGAGTAGATATCTAGAGTTATATGTTTTATCTATTCTAGACTATCCAGACTTTGTTTTGCTCTCAGAAGAGATATAGCTGACCATAGAGATATTCAGCTTCTGTTCTTTTTCAATAGAGAAAGGTGTCAATTCCTTATGAATGTCTGTTCCAAAATCCTTCATACTGCTATGGACTTCTTATCTAATAAAGCTCTGAACATTCTCAAATTGAACATTAGAGATGTAAAATGAAGCTCATCTATTTCTTCATATTCTATAGCTGGTTAGGCCTTAAGAGACTTGGCAGACTCTTACAGTCTTGTGTGCTCCATTCCAGCACTTTCTGTTCCTACTCATTATTCAAACATTTAAGACCATAATATCACAGTAATTGATCTTATTTTCTTAGGCATGAGTTATACTCAAGTTTCCTATTATATTAAGTCTGATCTCAGATGACTCTCAGATCATGCTCTTCTCATAGTTGACCTTCGTATAACTCCAGAGAACATCTGTGTATACAAAATAGTCTTTAAACATGACAGTGAAGAGGAAGTGGTCTTTTTGCTTTCTGTAAGTGAAGGGCTCTCTCAACTTGACTTCTATACTCTAGACTCTGTTGCTAGTCTTAACTCACTTTCTAAGGCAATTTCTAAGCTTTTTTCTAACTACTGGGCTACTTATGTGAAGAGAATTATGGTCACTACTTAGTCTCAGAAGTAGTGGGATAATAAGTACAAAACTGCACTGGATACTTATAAGCAAACTGTGAAGTGTTCTAAATGGTTCTTCTTTTACTCTGAAACTAGACAGGCTAAACAACATTTTTTGACAACAGGAATGCTGGAATTGTATTTACCAACAAGCAACCTTGGGATTTAATGAGCTAGGTCAAACAACATAAGTTGCCTATAGTAGAGGCCATTTGCTTTCAAGGGCAACCCTACAATAACTTTTCAAACTTGTGGAGCATCCTCCACCAGTCCTACAATACTACAACCAATTTCTCTATTGATCTCTAGCTAGGCCACTTACTCTGGAGTGCTATTTTCAATGTTGGAGATGTAAGAGGCACTTAGAACCTGCTCTAATGTTTCTGCTCTAGGTCCTGACCATATTATTTGGCAGTATCTCAAGCTTATTATTACCAATAACACTTGCACTACAGACATCCTCTATTTGGCAAATGTATGTTTATTACTATAACATTGGCCCAGACACTTTAAGGAGCCAGATGATATCTCTAAGGTATTTAGGCCTATTCTTCTGCTTATCATACTGGACAAGCTCATTGAGAAGATAATTGCTAGGCAACTCTAGTTTGATAATGTCAAGCACAGTATTCTTTATCCTAACTAGCTTGAAGGTGTGATTCAACAGTCCACTGAAGATACTGGTGTGTTTCTAGCACACTTGGTTCAAGCTAGCTGGGCCAAGAGACTTGAAACTAGTGTAGTAGCATTTGATATTGTACAATTCTTTCCCTCTTTGAACTACAGTATGCTTACTTTGATTCTTAGACACTTTGGATTCTCAGACTGTATTGTAGACTTTTTTTCCAGCTATCCTGTAGGTAAATCAACTCAGTATTTTTAGAACTCATTTATCCCTAGTGCCTGTGATGCAGATGTAGGTGTGGGGTAAGATTCTGCACTCTCTCCTATTCTTTCAGCACTCTATATTATACCTCTTATTTACATTTTTGAACTTAGAGCTTAAGCTCTTAACTTAAATACTTCTATTCTCCCATTTGTTGATGGTGGTCTTCTAATCTCTCAAGGAAAAACATATGATACAACCCTGCCAGAGCTTTATAGTAGTTATAGAGGAGTTACTAACTTGATGGTAATATTTGGCTTGGTCACTAGATGTCATCTTTCAAGACTCCAGCTAGTTGAACAACTGCTCCTAATACTGAGTTGTTTGCTATAAGACTGAATGTCTCCAAGACTACCAGTATGGATATTAAATGTATAATTCTCATCACTGACTCTCTAGGCTCTGCTAGGAAAACAGTAGACTTCTCAGTGCACTTTGGACAGGCTCACTCTTTGGCTGTCTGTTCTGCACTTAGATCATTCTTTTGTAGTAGCCTTGGCTATAAAATTGAATTCTGAGATTGCTTATGCAAGGCTGAGTAGTCTCTTCACTAAATAGTCTATAATAATGTGACTAACATTAGAGTGGTTGCTGGACTTCATCTAGCAACATCTATTGATGCTCTTCACTCTAAAGTATCATTTCATGTCTAAATGTTTAGAGAACCTCCTTCAATTGTCCCACTGTTCAAGAGTGTCATTTTCTAACTCTTAGAGACAAGAATTTCAAACACCTTTAGCCTAGCTACTCTAAGGGTGGTAGTTGGCTTGCTTACTTTAGCCAATTAGCCATATTATATGCTAGGGCAACTAGAGCCATTCTTTACCATGCTCCCATTGGGGAGTATAGACAGTACTTCTTTTTTACAGAGTGCACCCAGTGTTTATGTAGCTATTGCCAGGTGGAAACACATTGACATATCTTTGCAAACCACTCCAATTTTGCTCATAATTTCTTAGTTGATCCATCTTCATTAATTAAGGACTTTATTAACTTCTTGAAGAAGCATTCAAGTACTTTTGCCTTCTCTCCTCAAAAACAACCCCTTTCTTTATGAGCCTCTATCAGTGCTCAATTAGTCTGATTTTATGTTTCTGTAAATAGCTTTTCAGTCTCATCTCTCTCAGTTTCTCTTGATTTGGTATTCTTAGTATGATAGGTCTCTTTAGACTTGGACATATAATTTGTAGGTTGGTTATGAGAAACCTTTATCTAGATTTCTCTTTGAGTTCTGTTGTCACTAGTAGTGTCTCTCTGCCTATAAAGAAAGTCTTTATCTCCTGAGACAAAAATTGTAGACTACTTGTAATAAATAGTCTGCTATGGACTGTAATCAAGCACTGTTGTCAGAATTAAAGACAGTGGACTTGTCTATTTTCTGTTTCTCTTCTTTTCTCTTACTTTTTATTCTGACTCCTCTATCTCTTTTCTTTTCTTATTTTTGAACTTAGTAAAGAAGGAATAAGGTGATATCACAGATCAGTCACACATGTCATAGTCATGGTCACAATATCATATGACACATTGAAAGGGTAATATCATACATCATAAAAAGATGATAGTTTTATTGTTACAATCATCTCCTCATATCTTTAGCATGATTTCAACATGTTCAGAGAATTCAGAGTATGATGTAATGATCAGCTACATCACAGAAGATATCAGTCAGCACCTCATGTAGTAGGCATTGTTTTCTCATCTTTTCCTCTCTGTTTCCTCATTGTCTATGATATCATTACATATATTAACCATATCTATTGGTATATATAGTTGTAGATACAATATTGTATCCTTATGCTTTACCAATTGATCAACCCTTCTATCCTTACTCAAGTCTTTGCCTGAGTTGCAACCTGAGCCAAGCTTAAGGTTGTAACATTTGGTAAAGCATCAGCAGACTCATCTTGTAAAAGGAAGAGTACAGAAGTGGTACATCTACAAAAAATGATTAACAGTTTAACTGTTGGAAGAAATGAAACACATGCAGTGTAATCCACAAAGAGCAAAACAAGTCAACACTGAGAGAATGATATTGAGGTATTGTCAGAAAGACTAAGATTCTTGTAGATCACAGAAGAAGTCTTAGAAAGAACAACTGAGTATATAGACAAGATGTCAACAGTACCAGTACCAATACAAGAGAACAATAGACAGGACAAAGTGCCTAAGAACATGATCCCTGACCTAAGATGGTTCAATAGGAACAGAATGAAATTTGAGAACTGGTGGAAAGAAATGAGGTTATTCCTTAAGAGTAAAAAAATAATAGAAACTGACAACAGGATCACCATGATCCTTGTCTGCCTTAGAGGAAGTGTAATAGGCATTTATGCTTAGAAGAAGCTTGATGAGCTAGATGAAGAAACAGGAACCCAGAATCATGATGATTTTGTACAAGAAATAAAAAAGACATTTAGCGACAAGACCAAAGTTACAAATGTAGAATGGAAGATTGAGACCTTCAAGCAAGGAAAGAAGAATACAGTAGATTTCATGATTTAATTTGAAGTACTAGCCATGAAAGCAGACACAGATGAACTACATATGATCTTCTTATTAAAGAAAAATATACAAGTGGACATAATTAAGACAATACTAAGGTATCCACCAATCACTACACCAGAAATACTCAAGGAGTGGAAGATAGCAATAACATCAGTCAAACAAGAATATGAGTCCACAGAAAGACATCATGATTATCAAACAGGAACAGGAATGACCTATAGAGGGTGAAGAATGCCCATAGATATTGGAAAGGCAAAAGAGAACTTCAACAAAGATAGGAAACCTAAGTGTTTCAATTGTGAGATTTATGGACACATGGCAAAAGATTGCCAAAAGCCAAAGAAAGAAAAGGATACTCAGAAATGTTATGAATGTGGATAAACAGGACATATTGCCAGGGATTGTAAAACAAAGCAGAAGATGAAGAAGTAAAGTGTTCAAGAAGATAAGAACACAGATACTAAACAAGTAGAAGGGTTTTAGAGAAGATCCTAAGTATGCATGGTATAAGAGATCAATGTAACTAAAACTCACAATCAATATGTTATTCTACATCAATAGAACAGCAAGAAGAGAGAGTTAAATGTGTAAGCAAACATTAAGATAAAAAATGGTAAGAAATTACAGATAGAGGTACTAGTGGATTTCAAATGCACTCATATAGGAATTAATGAGTAACTGGTCAAGGACAAGAGAATACAGACAAGGCCAATATGTCAGAGTTCAAGATGGTGGACTTTAACTATTTTATTTTTATTTTTTCATTTGTTATTTTCTTTTCTTTTATTTTATTTTTGGGAACTTAGGGTTAGGGTTAATATGACATCACTGTCACACTAAGTGACTAGGTGTCACACATAGTCACATAAAATGTCACAGTCACACAATCACATATCACATGAAAGAGCATAGAAGGTTCTGGAAGAATGATATTATACAGTATGTTTAACACATGTTGATCTTAAGGCAAACATATGGCTGTTTAGGGTAGGCTAGAAGTAGTTGGCACAGACCATGGAGTTTTAGTATATAAGGTAGACAATCCTATACAGAGTTTTTTATCAAGTTTTCTTGTGTAATCCTATATAAGGTTCTGCTCATTGACTAACCCTAAGATCTTTAAGTCGTAATACAATAAACTTCTCATTTGGAGTATACAATACAGATGGAACCAAGAATGGAGACATAACAAAAGTAGCACTACTAAAAGTCAAAATCAATAAACATAAAGAACATATTGAAGTAGCAGTAACAGATTTAAATGTAATGGATATATTCTTGGAATACAACTGGTTGGTTAAACACAATTCAGAAGTAAACTGGAAAGAAGACAAGATATGATTTACAAGATGCCCAGAATTATGTAAGATAAAACACCAAGATATTGAGTTTAAAATAAGAAGAATACAAGCTACAGAAACACAAAACAAGAATATATAGGAAATAGAAAAGGAACCAGATCCAGCAAACCCAGAAAATCTCCCAGAGTATATTCAATCTTTTATGCACTTATTCAACAAAAAGAAGTTTGAAAAGTTGCCAGAAAGAAGAGAATGAGATTACAAGATAAACTTGACAAAGAAAGTACTAAAGAAATTAAATGTAAAGGCTTATGCAATGACAATAAAAGAAGAAGAAGCATTGAATCAGTGATTAAACAAACAACTGAAGGCCAGACTAATAGTGGAGTCAAAGTCAAGATATACAGCATCATGCTTTTACATTCCAAAGAAGGATAATGTTGTAGTAACCACTAAACCAATGTCCAATAGCAGCACAAGCAATAAATCTCAAAGTAGGATATCTAGTAGAGAATACGAGTTATATAATTTACAAGAGAACTCAACAGGGAACCACAACAGTATTCTACTAACTATTTATATAAAGTATTCATGGTCTGTGCTACAACTTCTCTATGCTTACCCTAATGTTCATGCCCTATCCTCATATCCTATTACTCATCCACCATGCATCTACCTCAAGGCCAGCATACTATATACATGTGCCCTGATGTCATACCCTCAACCTTGCTCTTAATCTCCATTGTTTATGTGTGCACCATGAGGAAACCATGTTGTTAACATGTTTTTTGATGTCACTCTATCTCTAGACTCTTTCCGATCCTAAATCCTTCCAGACCACTCCAGACCACTCTAGGCCCTATGACATAATGTTATGTGACTGGAAAGTCACATGCCTTCTCTCTCTTGTCATAGACTAATAATATAACTACTATCTATATCTTATCTTATCTAACATCTGTCCTTACTAAAGTCTGTCTACTCTTTTGTCTTATAATAATATCCCCTCTTCAAGATTTCTCCTCTGGAGAAACACCTTGGTATTCTTTCTCTCTATCTCTATTTCTTCCAAAATCCTCCTCCTCTTCCTACCACTAAAATTCTTGGCATTGTTGCCTCAACCTTTGGTTTCTTCTTCACAACCTCTTTCTCTTTAACTGCCTCCCAGAAACCATCCATCCCTCTTTCTATATCTTCTTCTGTCTTCTTACCTTTACCCTTCCTTCCAAACTCTTTCCTGATCTCTCCAAAGAATTCTTCTAAGGTCACATATTCTCTCAGTCCTTTCTTAAGATTGTTTTCCATTATTTCCTTCCACTTATTCACTGTTCCTCCATCCATACAGGTCAATACCCATAGAATCTGGTTTTCTACCATTTTTTCCTTCATCTTCTTCTCAACATATTCTCTACACTCTTTCACAAAGCTTTTGACTTTCCACAATATTCCAAAAAACATCTTTGGTATCATAACTTCTTCTGTCATTACTTTGATCTGAGTCATCATTTCTTTTACCTTCCTTTGTCCTTCTCTTAATATCTCATCTGCCTTCCTCTTTTCTTTATCTTTCTTTATCTTCTCTAATCTAATCTAATCTTCTTCCTTCACCTTTTTCTCTTTTTCTAATCTCTCTCTCTCATCTTCTTCTTCTTTCCTCTTTCTTCTGCCATCTCTATTTCTCTCTTCTCTATCTTTATCTCTCTCTCTCTAATCTTACTCTCTAACTCTACCATCTTCTTCACTCTCTTTGCCATCTCTTCTTCCTTCTTTCTAATTTCTACTTCTCTTTCTTGTACTATCTTTTCTCTTTTCTCTACTCTGTCTTCTTGCTCTCTCAGTTCTATCTCTTTCTTTTCTTCTACTATCTCTTCCTCTGTTAATATCTCAACATCTTTCTTTTCTCCTTTCTCTTCCATTATCTCTTCTCTCTCTGTCTCTATCCCAATTTCTCTCTTCTCTATCTTTCTCTTATCTCTCTTCTCTTTCTTTTCCTTCTTCTTCTCTTCTCAATTCTCCATTTCTTTCTTCTCTATCTTCTCCTTTGCTATTTTTTTCTTATCTTCCTCTATCTTATCTTATCTATCTCTCTATAATCTCTCTTCCTATGACCCAAACCTCCACACCCATAACACCACACCTTCTGCCATACTAAGGGATCACTCTTTCATCATATAACAGACAAGTCATTATGATTGGTACAAGACTATAGGAAATTGAATCAAGTTATAATAAAGAACAAGACACCATTACCTTTGATTGGAGAGGTTATCAACAAGTTGAAAGAGGCAAAATACTTCAACAAGTTGGATCTTATTTAGGAATATAACAATGTATGGATCAAGAAAGGAGACAAATAGAAGGCAGCTTTCTTAACAAACAAGGGCCTATTTGAACCTCAAGTTATGTATTTTGGATTGTGCAATTTACTGGAAACATTTCAAAGGACAATAAACAGTATCTTTCAAGAATTATTGCATAAAGGAGTACTGGCCAACTATATAGATGACTTTGTGATTCCAGCAAAGACAATGAAGGAACTAGAAGAATAGACAATCCAATTTTTGAAGATAGCAGAAAAACACAACTTATGATTTAAATGATCAAAGTGCAATTTCAATATGGAGGAAATTCTGATCCTGGGAGTAGTTGTCAGATGAGAGCAAGTGCAAATGAAAAATGACAAAGTCAAGACTGTAAAAGAATGGAATACACCTACCAAGATCAAAGAGCTTTCTAGGATTTGCAAACTTCTATTAGCAATTTATCAAAAATTTTAGTCATATAACAAGACCTCTCAATGAGCTCAAAGGAAAGAAGGAATGGAATTGGACAGAAGAACATCAAAGAGCATTCAAAGAGCTTAAAGACAAGATTATAAGTTAACCAGTGCTTTCCCTTCCAAAGAGGGAAGGTAAATTCAGAGTAGAAACAGATGCTTCAGGACACATAATAGGAGTTTTATCCCAAGAACAAAAGGAAAAATGGAGACCTATAGTATTTTTATCCAGAACAATGCAACCAGCAAAAAGGAACTATGAGATTTATGACAAGGAACTATTGGCAATAGTAGAAGCTCTAACAAAATGGAGATAATATCTGTTGGATGCTACAGAAAAGTTCAAAGTCTGAACAGATCATGAAAATCTCAAGTATTTTAGAGAACCTCATAAACTAAATAGATGACAAGCAAGGTAGTACTTGAAAATACAAGATTACAATTTCCTACTATGATATATACCTGGAAAAATGAATACAAAGGCCAACATTCTATTAAGAAAAGATTAGGTGGATACTAAAGATGATGACAAGGATGTTCAGATGTTGAAAGAGGAACTATAGTTAAGAAGATAGATAATAACAGAAATAACAGTATTATAAAGGAGTCAAGTAGTAGAAGAAACTACTTTGATGAAGGAAATACAATGAAATGGAACAAAAGAACAAAAAGTCATCAAGGAATTGGCAAATAAAGATGGTCAAACTTGGAAGAATAATGGCATAGTTTACATTGAAAGAAAGATATATAACTCTAACAATAAGAAGATTTGAGAACAAATTCTATAGGAAAATTATGATCCTGCAGATATTAGATATTCAGGACAACAAAAGATGATTGAATTGATTAAAAGAAATTATTAGTGGCCAGGGATAAAGGAAAATGTTAAGAAATATGTTTAAGGATATACGAAGTACTAACAGAACAAAGTACAACACTAGAAAAAGGCTGGAGAGCTTTACCCATTGGAAATATCAGAAGAACTATGGTAGGAAATTAGCATCAATATTATTGGACTATTACCACAATCAAAGAGAAAAAATGCTATTGTGGTTATTATGAATTGATTCACAAAAATGATACAACTCAAGGTAACAACAATAACAGTATCATTATAGAAAATTACAAAAATTTATTGAGATGAGATCTGGAAGCTATATGAAATACCAAGGAAGGTTTTTAGTAATAAAGGACCATAATTCACTTCAAAATTTATGGAATAATTGTCAAAAGCTTTAGAAACAAAGAAAATACTATCTACAGTATATTATTCTCAAACTAATGAACAAAAGGAAAGGATGAATCAGGAAATAGAAGCATTGTTATGGTATTATATCAATTACCAGTAAGATGATTGGACAGAATGGCTAGCAGCAGCAGAGTTCCAATATAATGACAAAAAACATGCAGTGACAGAAAGAATACCTTTCAAACTCAATTTTGGAAGACATCTATGGAAAGGAAACATAATGGTGCAAATGGAATTTCCAAAGTTAGAAGAATTTATTATTAGATTACAAAGAAGTTAGGAAGAAGCCAAGAAGTCAATGGAAATAGCAAAAGAAGCTATGAAAAGGTAGTTTGATAAGAAAAGACAAAATTCACAAGGACTAAAGGCAGGAGACAATATGTAGTTAAAAGCTAAAAATATTCATTTGAACAGACCTTTAAAAAAGCTTGACAAAAAAAGATACAGATTATTTAAGATTCTCAAGAATATTGGGCAAGGAGTGTTTCAGCTAGAGCTTCCAGAAAGATGGATGATTCACAATGTGTTTAATGAAGACCTGCTGACAAGATGTAGAGAACTCCATTTTCCAGGACAACACATGGAACTGGCACCACCACCAGACATTATCAACAAGGAAGAAGAGTACAAAGTTGAAGAAATTAGGAAGCATCAGAAACAAGAACAGGGAACTCAATTTTTAGTATATTGAAAGGGTTACAGAGACAAGCATAACTAATGGATAGCAGAAACAGGATTGCTTCATACAAAAGAGGTAATTGAAGATTATTAGACAAGGATTTTGGGTCTAAATATATAAAGGAGGGAGGTAAAATCTCAAATTGACAGTTCTAAGACATTCAAACCAATGAAATCCTAGAAATAGCTCAACAATTCATGACTGCTCCTACATCATCAAAACTATATGTAATCTGCATCCTCAATAACATAAACCTGATCAAGATAATCAATAATGAGAAAAAGGATTGGATAAAGAAATATCATAAAATAATATGAGAAATTGAGAGAATGGTTGACATACAGATGCAGTTACAAAATATCATGAAACTTGCAGAAGAAGCCAACACCCAGATTGCAGAAATTTAATCCACAATATTACAGGCTAGCAACAATTATTGAATGCAAATAGCAGGAGATATATTCAGTATCTCTGAAGACTTACAAAACATTATACAAAGTGATATGGAAAACCAAGCATATCATATACAGAAGCTGTTGGCAAACAAGCTGGATAACTGTAAAGGAAAAGGAAATGATTATGCAGAAGGTCATATAAAAGAGATTCAAGATACATATGCACAAGAGGATATAATAATGAAGGAACTAGAACCTAAAGGAAAACAACAACTATAAGATGAAGAAGTCCTTTTATATAAACCTTATAAAGTTGACTCCTCTAGACCCAAAACTCCAGCATCTACTTTTATTCAAGATGAAATCAACAATCTGGAGAAATACATGAAATTCATACAAGCACCTATATAGACAACAATGCTTCAAGTTCTAGAGAAAAAGAATTCTGTTCTGCTATTAGGATAACTGTAGTAGAGGTATAGAGTTAATGCTTTAAGCTTTAGGGAAAACTTAAGTCTTATTATTTATAACTACCAAATATGTAACTCATCTCTAGAAAGAACCTAAGAAAATAGAATAAGGTGTCAAGAAGATATCAGAATGGATATTGTCAGAATAAGCAAAACTTGCTTTAAGCAGATATCTGTGATTAGTCATATAGAAAAAGAGTTGGATCAAGTATAGAAACTTATCTAGGGAATAGATGTAGAAATCTGTGAGGTTAGATAAGTACCCAGATTATGGATTAAGCTTGAAAGCTTATCTGTGGATTGGTAACATAATCTCAGAAGACAATTAAATGTTGTGCCTACTATCTGTTGTGTAATTGTAATTTTGGATCAGAGGATAAGGTATCAGAGAGACTAGCTAATAGCTTAGCCAGAGGAGTAAGAGAAACTTGATCTTAAATACTAAATCTATAGTCAGAATTATAACTAGGGAAATAGTAGTGTAGGGGATAACTAAGGAGATATTATAGAGACAGTTCCTAGAATATAAAATGATTGAGAGTTTAGATGGTAAGTTGCTAGGAGATGAAATATATGAGACTGATCTGTGTGTAAACAATCACAAATGTGAAAGTATACCTAGATATGGTTAGAGTTCTAACCAGAAGTCAGGAAGCAAATGTCTTGGAAGTCTCAGAAGTTGGTCTATGACAGAAGGCAACAATTATTCTAAATACTTAAATAGTTCATACTAGTCAGTTGAAACATCAAGCAGAATATTGCTGACCTAACCCTAAAATAATTATACCAGATAGTCAGGAACTCTGATAGAACAACCTAGAATATTGATCCAGATTAGCAAGAGTGATTATCTAAACAATGGTATTTAATGGAGTTTGGAAGTGGGAATAGCAGAGTTAGCTTGACAAACCCTATAGAGTTAGTGGTGATGTTTGAAACTTGTGGTCTGAGAGAGGAGAAGTCTTTATACTTAGTATTGGGTATTAGTAATGTATGAGGATTGAAATTTCATGAAGTGGTAAGTCCTCTTGCATTGACCCCATTTTATGAGTTAATATTCAAGTTTTGTAAACTTCAACTTAGAGTTACATCAACTAAGAGCTGAGACTGAGAGAAGATTGTTACTAAGACCAGAAATATAGTATATATTTGGAAGAATATATTTAGAGCTGTTACAATCCTAAGCTTGGCTCAGGTTTCAACTTGGGCAAATAGTTGAGTAAGAGTAGAGGAGATAATCAATTGGTAAAGTATAAAGATACATGACTATATTTACAATAATGACTATGAGAAAAGGGAAAGATGTCCTTGAGGGAAACAATGATAGAAGTATAAGAGACATATGAGAAGACCTTTACTACTATATAAGATGCTAACTAATAAACTATAAGGAGAATATAAAGTGTAGTAAATATAAGTCAAAAATGAAATAAATATCCAAGTTATAACAAACACAAGGCAAATACCTGTAGAATATAAGGTAGTGATTATAACAAGAGCTGTGATTATTAATAGTAATCATAAAACAAACTTGGTTAATACTAATAGCAAGTATAAAGTGTTTATCTTCCAACTAAATATATTGTAACTTTAAGAGTTTTCCAAAGATAATAAATGTTAGGGGCAATTTACACTCACCAAGAGTATCTGTGAATGTAGCACAGAAGGTGGAACAAAAGACTAGACTTAGTGATTTATAAAGTAGAGAAAGGCTAGAAGTAGTACTATGCAGATAATAATCTTGGCTTCAATAGATAACATTATGTATAGCCTACCTATTCATTGCATGCTTGTATTTTGAATATGAGAAGTTTGGAAGGAAATACAAGAAGTATATTCTAATAATACTGCTACTGCATATATTTTGGGTTGTTAAATATCACAGAGATTGTTGTTTAGAATTCTATAAGATTGATGAGAAATGAAGAGTTTGGTCCTCAGATTAATAGATAATTGGAATGGAGTATGATCTGCACTAAAAGGAGGTGGAAAGAGTGTGTATGTCAGATGGTATGTAATAATATCCTCTCTTTAAGGCCAAGCTTTCAAAGCTTTAGTTGCATATAAAGTAGTGAGTACCATAGTTTTAATAATGAAAAGAGAAGAAAGATATGATATCAGAGATATGAACAAGTTTAGAAGTAGATAGCCAGTCAGATTCTTCTTCTGTGTTTTTGTATTCTAGCCAGATAACTTTGTAAAGTAGCTTATACATAGTCAATTTTCAAGTTGATAATTCAGGTGATCTTATATTCAGGTTTACCATCTATCATGACTGGTAGTGGTGGGGGTTCAGATTAACTAGAGAAAGCATCAGACATAGCAGGCTCAAGCATAAATATATGAAATACTAGGTGGATAGCATACATTGACCTTAGAAAGCAGATTGTGAACAAGTAGATATCAGCTTAATTGATAATCTCAAATAGTTTTAGATATTTTTCTGACAGCTTTTTTGAGGGTCACACAGTGCAGAAGAACTGGGCTTTAACAAAAACCTGTTGTCCTACCTGGAAATTTGAGGTTAGAGTCCTATGTACATCCACTAACTACCAGTACTGTTGTTGTGTAGTGGATATATTTGTTTTCAGGATACCTTGTAGTTCATTGAGATTTATAGCAAATTTATGGACATAGGATGAAGTGATATCTTGTTCCAGGTGCACATTGATACTTGGGTAATAGCCTTTATTTGCAAAGAACAGTGATATACTAGTAATAGTACTCAGTGTATTGTTGTATATAGATTTTGCAAGTAAAAGAAAGTCTGACCAATTATTCTGTTTGTAGTTGCAGTAAACATAGAGGTATTGCTCTAGCATCTGGTTGATATGTTTTGTTTGACTATTCTTATTATAACTTAAGTCTCAGAGATAAGATAACAGCACACTCTTATATTGAGTAATATAAGAGAACTCAATAAAGTTCCTAGTACAAGTTAGTCTACCTTATATACTTTAGACTGTAGTTTGTGCACATACTACAACTAACCTACCCTAAAGTTTATATGCTTTTTATAAGGCTAATATATTGTTGCTATACTATATAATATCACTTATTCCAGAATCTTTTACAACTTTCTCTATATCATGTGATTATATGATAATTCTGTAATAGGTGTCATGCCTTTGTCATGCATGATGTCACATCACACTCTTTGCCTAAGTTTAAACTAAAGAAAAGTAAAAAATGAAAACCCAAAATAAAATAAAAGATAAAACAGAAAAGAAAAATAAAAGAGAAAGAAAATAAATAAAAACCAAGTTTACAACTCTGATAGTCTCTCTCATGGTGATATCTGGAAGTGAAATAAAGTCACATATCAAGAGTGGTTTCTAAAGACTAGAAAAAGTTTGAAATGAACTCATATCTACAATTAGAAGTGATATAGGATAGAACACTATACTTGAAGAAGATATGAATCACAAACAGTTTAGCTAGATCATACAAGATGATGGTATTTACTGTTGGGACAAATATGGCCTGCTTGGAGAGTCAGTTGACAATGATCAGAATTATGTCAAAGTTGGATGAGAAGGATAGCTTCTTTATAAAATCTATAGAGATTAAGTTTCAGAGTTATTTGGGAATTAGAAGTTGTGCTTATAGCATTGTAGTTTGGATCTTATGCAAGTGACATCAGAATTACAGAAACTTTTGACATACATGTATATAGAGGGCCAAGTATATCTGTGACAGATGAGTTATAATGTCTTATTTTGCCCAAAATGTTCTGTAAGAATGTAGTTGTGGTAGTACTATAGAATGTGTGTGTGGAGATTATTTGCAAGCAGCATGTAGATTTTTTTGTTTTTAAGTAGAAGTCTAGATGTGTCCAATGACCAGTATCCTGTTTGTTGTGGCAACTACTAACCAAGATGGTCAATAGTGCACTAAGTAAACTTATAAGTGAAGTATCTCATGAGATCATAAGAGAACTCAACAAAGAGTCTCCAATGTATTGTTACCCTATTTATACAAATGGTTCATGGTCTATGCTAATGATAAATAACTCTACTCTAAAGTCCATGTATTGTTTATGAGTACACAATGTATATATCATGAGATGAATATACTGTTGACATGTATCTTAACATTATCTTTCTAGTCTCTTCTCCCAGATTCTAGGCTTATGATGTCATGTGATGCATCATGTGACTGCAATCACATACCTCTTCATTGTCCAAAAGAAAAAGAAAAAGAAAAATCAAATCAAGAAAAATAGATAAAAATAAAAGAAAATCAAAATAAAATATTAGAGTTCAAGTGTACTATGACATTGTTGGATGATAGAGATATTCTTGAAGTGTCTTATACTGTGTAATTGCTAACCAGATGTTGTTATATAAACTGTTGAGGTTTACAATAGTAGTAGCCTAGAGGGATGAAGAGATCAGAGTAGTGGCTTGAAGAAATGTTATAAGAGAATTAGTCTTACTTGAGAAGTCATAAGTATCCAGGAACTCTAAATGATATTTGAATAAGGTGTTCTACTGTTATACCACTACTATATATATATTATAGTAGGATGGTCTAAGCATATGATCTATACACTTGACTGATCAATATCTACAACTATAATTAACTAGATAACTATAGTATTACTATAGCAGACTGAATAACAGGGATCAGAATAAGATAAAGATGGTTATTAATCTATTAGAAGCTAGTCTAGGTAATGACCAGCCTAGGAGTGTAACTAAGCCTTTGTAAAGTGGATCTGGACTTACTTACAGTATTGCCAATATTCTCTAATAGATATCACAAGTTAACTGTAAGTGAAGATAGAATGCAGATTTTAAGAGTTGATAATAATGTAGGCAGTACTTTCTTTTCTTGAATAAAGGTCTTTGTTGTGGCAACCACTAGACCAGTGTCCAATAGCAGCACTAACAAGTAAATCTTAAAGGCAGATATCTAGTAGGAAACACGAGTTGTGTAATTCACAAGAGAACTCAACAGGGAATTACAACAGTATTCTACCAACTATTTATATAACTATCCATGGTCTGTGCTATGACTACACATCTGCTGTGCATCCTACCCTAATGTCCATGCCCTGTCCTCATATCCATTACTAATCTACCTTATGTTCTATTACTCATTCACCTTACATCTATCTCAAGGCCAGCATGCTGTATACATATGCTCTGACATCATACCCTAAACCCTACTATTCATCTCCATCATCCATGCATGCACCATGTATACACCATAAGAAAACCATACTGTTAACATGTTTCTTGACATCACTCTATCTTTAGACTTTTCTCAATCCTTCTAGACCATAAATTCTTCCAGACCACTCTAGACCACTCTAGGCTCTATAACATAATGTCATGTGACTTCCAGTCACGTGCCTTCTCTCTCTTGTCATAGACTAATAATATAACTATCTATAAATATCTTACTAAAGTCTGTTCACACTTTCTCATCTTATAATAGTCTTCCCTATAGGTAATAGTATTGGGCTTGAATTCCAGGTGTTCTGTATCAAAGAAAATAATGAGGTTGAACTGAAAGAGGAATTTTAACTATCTTGCTTGGTGATAGAAGAGGATTTTAGTAGTTAAAAAGTATTCCAAGTTCTTGTAATCCATGATAATATCTATAAAAAGTTCTAACTCTTCTAGATAATGATGTCATATATGGAAGACTTTAAAAACTATAAGAAGTTCCTTGTTGTACATGTTATAGTTGAGTTCAGTAGCCTTGAATGTATAGAAATAAAATGTAACTGGGTGAATCTCCTTTTCTTCTGTCATAATCAAATATATAGCTATGAGAGCATATTCTGAGGTGTCAGTTTCTACAATTATTTGAGTGTTAGATATTCAGTAGGTAGGGACTGAAGTGAAAATGACCACTTTTCTGAGAATACTAATGCTTTGCAGCATAGGGAGTTAAAATTCCAAGAAGTATCCTTCCAAGTCAGCTAGGTCAGTAGAGCAGCCATATCTGAGTAATTGTAAATGAATCAATGGTAAAAATTAGCAAATACTAAGAATACTTGTATATCTTTGATTTTTTTCAGTTCAGGCCAATTTTGGATTATTTTGATTTTATTAGAAGACATGGATAATCCAGAAGGGAATAAGATGTATTCTAAGTATTCTACAGAGTTTGAGTGGAACTCACACTTCTCTGCTTTTGTGTATAGTCCAGCTTTTTGGAGTTAGCACAATACTTCTTTAATGTGATTCTGATATTGGAATATGTTATTCAAATAGATGAAGATGTTGTTGAGGTATATCACTATGCAAATTGAGAAGATTTGAAAAAGTATTGTTTATGAACTGCTAGAAGGCTGCAGGAGTGTCAATCAGGCCAAAAGCCATGATTGTTCATTCAAAGGATTTATAACAAGTACAGAAGGCTGTTTTCTATTTGTTGCCTTCTATGATTTACACCAGATGATACATGTAATAGAGGTTAATCTTGGTATAGATATATGCCTTTTAGAGCAAGTTGAGGAGGTTAGATATCAGAGAAAGTAGATACTTATCCTTTCACATAATACAGTTAAGTTCTGAGAAGTTAATACATAGATAAAGGGAGCTGTCTTTCTTCTTTACAAAGAGTATGGGTACTTTATAATGGGAGGTGGTGAAGCATATGAATCTAGTGTTCATATTTTTACTGATGAATCCCTTGAGTGTTTCTTGTTTAGTGGTTGAGAGTGAGTAAACAGTTCTAACAAGTGGTTTTTCCTCATTCTCCAATTTGATCTGTAGATCATACAGGCAATAAGAAGCCAAGGTTCCAGCTTTGACCTTGATAAAGATATTAGCAAACTTGTAATACTTGGTTGGAATAGCAGATAGATCAACTGAGTCATTTGTGATCCTAACTATTCTTCTGGTGAGATTAGTAGGACAAAGTGCAAAGCAGAAAGTAGTTAATTCTATACTGCTTGGATGTATGACTGTGTTTTGATGATAGCAATATGTGGTCAGAGAGAGGAGGTTTTGGGTTCAAGACTAGAGGGGCTGGAGATACTAGTAATAGGCCAGAGTTCTTTAGATGATGCAGATGCTAGGAAAGTTTTGGAGAGACCAGTTCTTCTTTGTGAGTTTGATAAGAAGGTAATAAACCCAGTAGCCTAGTTTTAATATCATCTGGTCACTGGATGGGAATGTGACAGACAAGAATGCAGTTTTAGAAATGATATTATTTGTCAATATATTGAATAGTTTCAGTTCTACAGGTGAAGTTGGGTTAGTGGGAATATTATACTTCAGTACAAATATAGTGTTAATAGAGCAGTACATGGATCTGGAGTTGATAAGAGCATGGAAAATTGGGTTTTGAATATGATCTGGCTTGCAGACCAGAGATAATATGAGAAGTAAGGTAAGCAAGTTCAAGCTGGAAAGAGTAGCAGTGTTAAGGCAGATTGGACTTATAGTTGCACAAATAAGATTAAGATAGCCCATATTCTGTACAGAGTCTGTGGAGCCATATTCTAGTTTCCTGACTGAGTAATTAGTGTTGTTTCTAGAGCAAAAAGTATAGCTTCCACAAATTTGGCTTAAAATCTAGTAATTCTAGATGAGTAGGAAGTGTAAGCCTTAACTTTGTGACTTTTCTTGCTACAGTATATGTACAGATTATTTTCTACATGCCTTTTCTATTCATTCAGAGTGAGTTTGCCATCACTTCCTAGTTGGCTAAATATGTTGATCTGACAGAGAAGTTCAAGGGCTTACCACTTGGATTTGGTTTGTTAAAAGGAGTAAGTGTAGGTGTTCAGGGTTAAGGAGCAGATCAGAAGTTTTGCATTCTCTTTCCTAGTAGCAGTTGTTGATAATTATAACCAAGGAGTACATTGCTTAGAAAGTGGATGGCTTCTCTTTTTTCCTCATATAAGGGATCTTGTACTTAGTTTAGAAGACTTTGATAGTATTAGTAGCAAAGAATACTGTCATTCCAACCCAATTGGGATATATACCTCATGAATTTGATATTGTAAATGGCAACTTTATTGCCAGGTTTCATTTACAGGTTGTTAAGTGTAACAGCAGCATCTCCAATAGGTTAGATAAGCCAAAATAATGGTGTAACTCTTCTATAAATCATGACAAGTTTTTGAGTCAATCTTGATAAATTCTCTATTCTTTCTGGTCCAATCCAATTTCAAACCAGTCTTGTGCCACTCCTATTAAATAAGTCATTACAAAGTATATTGGTGGTGAATTATGCAGGGTTCATACAAAAGTGGAGTTAGCACTGGAATAGAAAGTTGTTTAGCTGTTCCAGGTCTATTTCATTGAAGATATCTGACATTTGTGTTTTGGCAACCAAAAATATAGGGTTTATTGCTAGTATAAGATTAGCTGCCAGTTTTCTGAGGGCCTCAGCTAGGAGGTTTATAGATTGGGAGGGTTGCTGAGGTACAGCAGGTATAGGAGGAGATAAGGGTTGTTTTGTTTCCAGTATATCAACCTAATTAGGATTGTTATCTGCTAGGATAACCTCAGATTATTTTGAAATGTTTTTAGGAATTCTTTGAGAAAACAGATAAGTTGGTGTTATTTCTATTAGGCATCTAGAGCAATGAGATGGTATAGCCAAGTTGGTAAACTGCTTGCTTAGTTGCTGAGTAGCCAAAATTGCTGAGAGAACTATAGTAGGAAAATGCTATAGAATCAATGTAACAATGGCTATTTAGTCTGATAATACTGTTAGAGGCAATTTACACTTGTTAAGGATATCTACAAATATAGCATAGAAGGTGGAATAAAAGAATAAACTTAGCAATTTTAAGAAACAGAGAGGATCAGAAGTAGTGTTATGTGGATAACAACCTTGGCTTTAATGGCACCTAGCCTATTCATCATGTAATT
>Ga0157358_1000267_pt1:17500-21035 | contig 21035 bp, 6 predicted proteins | sample AttcapACBM2_FD_111484 | JGI IMG/M metagenome (GOLD analysis project Ga0157358, IMG submission 111484) | Fungus gardens microbial communities from leaf cutter ant in Botucatu, State of São Paulo, Brazil - Atta capiguara ACBM2 | ecosystem: Host-associated > Fungi > Mycelium >... | reverse complement strand
GGAAAAGAAACAAGTGAAAGAAGCCTACCCACTCCTCTTTTAAGGCACCTATCCTTTCAAAAGGAATCAATGGCGAACGTACGCTATCCAACGGAAGTCCCGAGCGATATGACTATTCCTATTCCTATCCTTTCATCCAAAGCTTCCTGTCGGTTCCCGGGATTCAAAGCATCGGCAAAGAACATTCTATAGTTTGATTCGGATTCGTCTGCATCTGGTTAAACCCTTCCTTCCGAAGATAAATTGGTTCTTCCCTCGGGATGGGAGAGGCGTGCAGCTGCTTCCTTCAATCATCACTGTTTTCGTGAATCGCTATATCGTAGGACTCGTAGGAACCCGAAGTAGGAATTGGATGATTGGCAACCGTAACCGGATTACATTCATTCAAGTTGGCAATTCCCTTCTCTTTTCTTTGCTTTGGATGAAGCGAACCATTGTTCGAAAGGAAAGGTTGGTATTGCCGAAACCGAGGATTCGTCTGGGGTTGGCCCTTGCCATTAAGCTAATATCTCCCTCCCAAAAGTCCTAAAATAACTTATTCTCCCACCTGGCTGACTAAAAGGAAAAGCACCACCCAGTAAGATTTCCCTTTTCTATTACTCAGTAAGATTTCCCTTTTCTATTACACAGTAGGAGCATGGACAAGCTGATCCAACCTTCCTAGAAGGCTAAACTAGGTCCTTCTCCTCACATCCTGAGGCTTTCTTTCCTTATACAGGTGGGGTATTTATTTGATATCAGTTCAAATCAACCTAACTTGAAACCAGGCACTGAACCCATGCAAAGAAAGATTGTACCCTGCTCTCCTTCGATACTCGTGCAAAAGCAACCTTCCCTCGAGATGGAATGATTTGAAGCAAACAGGATATCTGACTTATGACTACCAGGAAGACAAGAACGTAGGGCTCATCATCAGTCTTCTTCGGCTACCTGTCTCAAATGCGATAGAACCCACTTTACATACCTCCATAGGAGGAGATCCCTTAGAAGAGAGTGAAACAGGCAGTACAGCAATTCACAAGCCATAGAGAACGAAACTCGGAAGAAGATCTAGTTTCAAGTCAGCTAGGAAGACCTCTTTCTTAAATTAAAGGGAAGGGGTCCACATAAGCCCCAATTATTCCCTAGCTAGTTCTTCCTACATATCTGTGGGCGTGTGTGAATAAGAAAGAGTTGAGCGAAGGAAGGGACTAAACCCATCTGTTCAAGTAGTAGCCAAGTAGTACCGAAGGAGTATCTCCGAGTTAAGGAGTACCGAAGGGAAGGAAGAAAAACCAAGTTCAAGAAGAAGTGCTAAAGTGCACAGCCACAGTATGGCAGAGAACAGCGTCTATCTCTCTAAGCAAGATCCGCAAGAGAAGAAAGGACCTGGGACAGAAGAAAGAACCGAACCCTATAGTTGTACAGAATTCCGTTTGTCCGCTTTCCATTTCGACCACTCGCTCCTATGTATGAAGAATGGCTCTTCCTTGTCTTCATCTTTTCCAATCGACTGCCTTCGGGCGGATCCACACACGGATATCGAGTCAGTCTAGTGGCTCATGCTGCTTAATAGTGGAGGCAGGTAACAACTGCTCTTTCTTCTCGATCGAGTAGCCACCGCATCAATTGGTAAGCTTCCCACGCCAAAGCTAGGCTTCCGTGCTTTCCCAACAAACAAGAAGACCCATAGCATGTGCACCAGGATGGTCTTTCTATCCCTATCTATTCTCACCGAACTAGACCTCTCATACCCGGAGGAGAGGTAACTACCTATGATTTCTTTTCTTCGTCATAAACCATTTCCGCTGACTCAAGCATAGCATCTTCCCCCAAGCCCTTGCCATTAAGCTAATATCTCCCTTGGCATTAATTCAACAAGGCTTCCGAGAAAGGCATGTTACCTAAGAAGGCCTACCCACCTATTAACTTTCTTAATTCAGAGCTTTGGACGTTAGGAATGAGTGGAATGAATAGACGACGTACTCTCTCTAATCGGTGCAGCCCCTTACTCTTGGTCATAGGCTTCGGAGAGTCAGACTGGAACTACGGCTATGGGAAAGTTAGCTATGGAAGGAAAGCATTTAACTACCTCACATCTGGTAAGTGTAGCAAGTCCAAATCCCTCATCTCATACGTTTCCCTCCTCCTCCTCTTGAACTCTTATGCTTATCGTTATTGCCGGTGTAGATCAGATCATCAACATAGAAGTAGACAGGTACCTTTGATGTTTGAACTTATTAGCGATTTAGCTTTTAGCAGAGCTTCCTTTTTCTAAGTCAGATCTCTATGGAACGAACTCCCTTGAGGGTATACAGACCTATTCAATATGTCATTTCCGAAACCGTACCCGCCTGCTCAATCTTAGACACAGTGGCTACGTGCCTTCAAACCACCGGGGTTCCGTCTTATGTCCGCCGACAGGACTTCTAGAGCCAAGGCAAGGAAACAGAACTTCCACATCCTCTGTTCACACTACCTGGATTGGAATTGGTTCTATCGAGATATACAGACTTTAAACAGGAATTTGTTGGTAACAGCTTCTTCTTTGAAGCAAGTGCTTTCGGGTTGGCTCTTCTGATATGTGTATTTGCTACCCATACGGAACAATTTCATTGATGAAAGATGGATGGCTATATGATCAAAGGACTGGAAGAGAGTATTCTATGGTGGATAGGATGAAGAATAAGAGGTGCACTAATGAAAGAAAGAGGAGCAGTAGCTTCAATCTAAAGCATGTAATCTGAGCTGTCTATCCCGATAGGAAGTCAAGACCTAAAGTAAGCGGAAGCCAATCCTTATGAGAATGATAGGAGGGAGGCTAATCCGAGCAGTGGTAGATGCTCTTTATAGTTGTTCAATATGGCTCTTCAAGCTGAATGCGAGGAATGGAAGCAGTAGCACAACTGACTCATTCTTAGCTTCATTGCAATATTAGGCTTAGCTTTAGTAGAAGTACGGTGAAATAGATCGAGTTTCAAGTATCAGGTATCGCAGGTTGGAATTTCTGCAAATTCCCGTTAGGGTAATGAGCTCGCACTGGGATTAGTGTATAGCTTGGTGTAGAAAGCGAAAGGGACATTAGAGCTAGGGAAAGGCTTACTAAAAGGAGGAAGCTCACTTTCAACCCGGTCAAAAGATCTCACTAGGGAGACGAAGAATGGAATTGAAAGACTGGCTACCAATACCCTCACAGCATCGTTAGTTCCTGGATCTCTTTACTTTGCTGTCAGTGAAGCCTATACCAATTGTCTCTACCCTCCCCATCTAAGCTCTGTCTTCTCTAGCGGATCTAGTTTTCCTAGACGAGTAATCTTCTTCATCAGGCGTCCATCTCGATAGGGGTAGTGGAAGGAGTTCATCCCCTAAAAAACCTATGAGATATGGTTTCATTCCACCTCTCTCCTAACATAGCACAGGGTCAAAGGGCAGTGCTTCGTAAGCATTTTTTTAGCTTTCGAACCCCTCCATCTCATTATCGCAGATGTAGCCTTTTATGCCCGATGGCTGTCCTCTTATCCATAGTGAACCACCGATGGTGGTGTTGTTCAAACTC
>Ga0157358_1000267_pt1:0-10000 | contig 21035 bp, 6 predicted proteins | sample AttcapACBM2_FD_111484 | JGI IMG/M metagenome (GOLD analysis project Ga0157358, IMG submission 111484) | Fungus gardens microbial communities from leaf cutter ant in Botucatu, State of São Paulo, Brazil - Atta capiguara ACBM2 | ecosystem: Host-associated > Fungi > Mycelium > Unclassified ... | reverse complement strand
AAAGCAAGGAGCTCCTCATTAGAGGACAGACCCAGCGCTCGAGGATACGGATTCGATTGACCCGAGAAATCTCCATTTGCTAGCGCTTGATACGAACCCTGGAGAATGTGCTATTCCCTTTTCGCTAGCTCACATGCATGTCCTATTCCTCATTCGCTACGGATATCCTTCAGCTTCCTGCTTCCGCTTCTTCTATATCTGATTCAACCTAAGCCGAGGACGAAAACGACTACGAGGAAGAAAAAGCAATGATGGGCGATTTCCTTTTCCCGGTGGTGGGTACCTCGACTCCAATAACAAAAGAAGAACAGTCTCCCGTACTGCCAATCTAGACTATACGAAGAAGTTTCGATAGCCTGCCCAATCAGGGTTCATCATGGGTAGTACTACTATCTTCTCTTTCCTAAATTCACTACTAATTTTGACTACCTCCATAGTCACCACGCCGAATGAATGCATCCAGGTTACTACTAGGTATATTGAGAGGCCAACCTTTTTGATCGTAATACCTCATCCGATTCAGAGCTTTCAGTGACTTCCCCTATATCAACGGGAGATGATCAGCCCATCACGCTTTCCATGTTCCAAACCCGTCTTTCCTACCTTTCCGATAGATGCGCCCAGTGAGTAACGTAGGCATGTTACGAACAAAGGGAATAGTAGAATTTCCGCTGCCTACTTATTTTTATAGTTTTTCAACCAAAGTAAAAAGTGACCGGCTTCGCGGAACCGCACAATGCTATGTTCACTCTTGGCTAAGCTCCATGGTCCTTCTATTTTATTTATACACTTTATTTCAGTAGCAGAATGAACAGAAGACTATGAACAAAGCTAGGGGTGGAGCGAACTGCCACAAAGGATGGGCCTGTCCTGGCAATCTGAAGTTTGGAGTGGTCGATGAAAGAAGACGGCGAGAATATACTTTCCAATATTAGCTAACTATGAAAAAAAGAGTCTGTATACACACCGCCTCCTAATGTTCTCAGAAATAATAGTTTAATAAGCAGAAGCGCTGCAGAGACTTGACTGACAACTAGGCATGAGTTAGCAGATTAAGATCTTCATGAAGGTGGAAGCCAGAAAGGCTCTCTCTGTGCTTTGGCTATCAGATATCTACTTGAAAAGGCAGGCAGCTCTACTAGCATACCACTGGATCGCTTCCCCCCCTTCGTAGTATTATAGATTTTATGCCAAGCTTCAAATTAATTGAATTAGGACTTCGATATGGTTTGGCTCAGCTAGTGCTACTCTTTCTTGGGGCCTTCTCTAGTAAAGAAAGGCAGGTGGTCATGAATGACCTGGGAATATTCTGCTTCTGCCTGGTCGTACTAGGACATTAATTAAGGTATCAATACTTACTATAAGATGGTTATAGATGCTTATCCATGTCTACCCTTAACATCCCGTTCATACATACTTGCCTATCTTTCTAAACCTAAACCGGTGCTTCTTCCTAGCTAGCTTTCAAAAAGCTGTCCCGGGACTCAGCTTACTACTAACAAGCCTGCCCCATGCCTTCTATCTATTCATAATACACATCTCGTGCCTCCCCCATAGCCCTGGCTATTTGACAATACCTATTTATCTTTGCAACCGCGAGCATTCCGTGCTTATATACCATGAATACCGTGCTTTGTTTACTCACTTGGCTAGCTAGCTCCTTCTTTCCGTTCATGCATACTGTGTTTACCTAGCTACCCGAAACACTTAAAAAACCCGGACGAGAAGAGATGAGCCTTTCCTTCCCTTCATCTCCCCTTTTATAATGTGGATCCTTGTTTGTCAACCAGGTCAATCCTTTTTTGAACAAGTTCTTATGATTTCTGTTCTTCCTCCACATTGTAGGTAATGCTTCGTGCCCCCACAGTGATTAAGCAAACGTTTCCAAGCTTGTGTGGTGAGAAATCTCCTTCCTTTTGGAATGCTCATTTCCAGGCCTGCAGTTGTTGATTTTATGCATTTTGAGCCAATAGAAAAGATCCTGGTCGCGGTCTTCGCCAGTTCAAGACGGCACTTCGCGAGAATAAAAGAGATGTTGAATATAACATTTTCTAGTTGATTTTGTGGTACAGACAGATAAGCTAGCCAGTCAAGCGCCCTTTCTGAAGAATAGAGCGTACTACCAAACACGAATCCAAGCAATCACCTCAACATTAGCCCGAGAGATAATTTCTACTATCCATTCCTTTTGGGGAATAATCCCAACTGTTTAATCTCGTGCAGCAGGAAGCATCCGATCCGAGTTAGATTCTAACCATTTAGCTTCGACCTTGCCTATTATATTAGCATTATAAATTCGCGCTTCGACCCTTTCCTGGTCTCTTAGATTGTGCCCGTGGCTATAGGCAGTCCCCCATGTGAGTTGATAATGTGTAATACAAAGCTTTAAGAGAGTTAGTAAACCTACTAATGAGCGAACAACTCCGGCCGGTTACGACTTGTCTGTCTCTTCCCCCTAAACCTACTAATTATCATTTATTGTCCGATGAAGTAAGTAAGCAAAAGCCTGTAACTAGTAATGGGCGAAGAAAATAAGGGCAAGGGCCACGGATAATTAGAGTCGGGGTTCAAACTTGTCTATCTGAGTTAGATTCTCGGCAAGCGGGAAGCAAGAATTTTCATAAAGCCGTAAGGTTCTTCCGGCGCATTGTAGTCGACCTGAGTATTAAGTTCCTGCGATCATACCCCAATCCAAGCGGCGGGATCCACCCAATATGATTAAGGCAGTCTTATCTCCGAAATCCGCCTACGCGCGCCAAGCTTCTAGAACAGTAGCTGCTTTTCTGTCTGAGGGGGATCAACTACGAGACTGAGAAGTTTAGTGTAGCGATACGGTTGAAATCTCTATTCTTTGTTGATTCACACCATTATTTGGTGGGGGAACTCTAACATTAAGTCAGATATTTGTTAAGGATGCAGAGCAAAGCGGGATGGATTGTGTTCGAGCTGCTTTATGAAGTCTCTGTAGTTCGAACAATATCCGTCTGAGTGGTCCAGGGAGGCAAAGTAAGATTAATAAGCTTTTATCAACATTTTAGACTTATCCTCCCAGCTCTTTATGCTTTTTTTGTCTGTGATCAAAGACTTCAGTTCCTCTAAAGCTCTAACTAAGAGAGGCATAATGGATTTAGCACATAAACTACTAGTTGGAGTTCCCTAGACTTTGAATAAGGGATTCCTTTTGTTGGAAAGAGGAGTAATTCACAAGGCCGCAGGTCTAACTCCACTTACATTGTGGAATTTGTTGTACTTTTACAACGCCCCTGAAAGCCCTCGAGTACACTTACTTTTCGAGGACAGGACATGTAGAAGATGGATGGTACGAAGCTATTAGAGGAGACAAGGCATACATACCTCTTCTGGGAGTAGTAAATCTAATTTAAAAAAAGAGAAGCAGATTGACCGGCGAAATAAAGCTCCAGTCAATTAAGGATGCTTCTGAAAAGAAAGACTGATGATGATATAAGAGATCAAGAGATATAAAAGTAATAATAATCTGAATGGCTGGCGGCTTGAACACTATAGGTAGAAGAAAAGGCAGACCTCGTCCAAAGAAGGCAAAAAAAGTCCTTTCTCCTGGATTGCGAGCGGGAAGTAGGATCGGTAGTGAGATATGTCAGCGTTGGGTATTTAGTTTCTTTGGTTGCTAAGAAAGAGGCCAAAGCAAGCCAGGTACATCACACGTAGATAATCTGAAAATCTCTTTATCATGAGCTTCTATTCCAAATTGATAGTTGCACGGCAAGGCAAAGTTTAAACTTCTTACACCGGTTCTAACAAAAGTAGGAATTCTAGTCAAGACGGTTAGGAATTTAGGACGAAGCTCAATCAGAGCAGTTGGTCCGCGAGGAGGAACAAAACCAAGCAAGCTTTAGTTGGAATGAGATAGATTCTATTAGAAGCCCCTTTAAGAACGGTTAGGGCTAGCTTGCTTTCTTAGGTGTTCGCACGGTAAGCCAGAGATGCGTTACATTTAACCGGTATATGCGTTCACGGGTTTAGAACCCGAATAGGTATTCACGGTTTGTGCATTTTGGAGTAAAAACAATATTTTTGTTGACATTTCTTCAACAACAGAATAGCAAGATGAAATAATGTACAAGATTTGGGGTACCTATTAATCTAATTATATAAATATATCGACTACAGACGGAAGAAAGCGGTTCGGCTGTATTGTATCGATCTTCACCGAAGGGAAGGGGTCTTACACTTAATAGGTAATAAGAAAACAACCGTCTTTTTCCATTGGAAAATGGGACCTGGCACTGCCGAATAAGTAAGTTATCGAACCTGTATATTTCACTTCTGCTGAGGAGAACTGGTTTCTAAGTACTGGCATCCAACCTGTTTGCTTTAGCAGTTTGTTTTGACTGAGATTCATCAGAAGAAGATCAAATCTGATGAGACGAAAGAAATAGATACTATACAGGGGTTGAGAGTAATTTATATGATTTATATAAGAGGGCCACCCAGAAGAGAAAAAACGGAGTATGCTCAGGATGAATAAGAAGAGAGGGAATCTAGATCAAAGATAAAGTAGGGAAGTGTTGCTCTGCACTAAATGATTTCGAAGGAAGAGAAGGGAAGTAGGGTTCGTTCGGGCCGCCCTTCACCGGTTCGATTCCGGCTCGCTACTCCGCGCTTGTTTTGTGAAATGAAAAGTAAGGAAGTGAACCCAGCCGAAGGTCATGTCACTTTGTGTGATAGCTGAGGCAGGCGCGTCCCTTGGTTCTCAAACTAAGGGAAGCCGAGGAGAGGCTTCAATAAAGGGAGAGCCACTCTTCTGGAAGCACTGCAAGATCTACCAAGAATCCGCGTTTATATTATTTTTCATTGCCCAGCGTACGACGAGTTCAAGCAACGTATTTGGCTACTCCATCTATATGTTTCCTAAACAAGACCTCTCTAAAGAAAGTTCTCCTTTTTTCACTATTTTAGTTTGCTTATCTGATTAGTGGGCTTTATAAGTGGTTTCTTGCCTTTTAGTAAGCACGACATAAGTGGCAAAGTCAGCTAGAAGAATACCAGTTAGCAGGGCTGGTTAAAAGCACTATATCAGGTTGGCAGATTGCCTATTAGTTTACGAAGTCCCTGTTAATTCCTCTTATCAGCTAGCAGTATTAAGTGTGGATAGAAGTTTGATTTGCAGTTAGAAGTTGAAAAGCTAGTTAGCAGATATAAAGTAACAAGGAAGATTGCAAGACAGACATAAGACTTGAAAGCTAGCTAGCGGATTGGCAACTCATAAGTAAGATTACAGAAAGTGGTGTTCGCTTCATGTGTTTCAGGCAGGCTTAGAAGTTTCCTTTTAATAGCAGCCTTTGCTTTCTCCGATTAACAGATAGAATGGCTTTTTCGTATCCATACTTTTACTAGGGATTTATAGTTTGTAAGTCAAGTACCAGATTTCAAGTAAGCTATTAGCTTTATTAGCAGTAGAAGTAAGACTGAAAGTCAGCATTACCACTTTGAATTCTTTATTTCGCTTATAGGATTTCCGTTATTGCAGCTGTCGTATCCATGGTATTGGGCTTTCTTTGTAGTTTCTCTAGTATTAGCTGTGCAAGGCAGAATGCTAGTTCAAAGTACGAGTTAAGATTGCAAGCGCGGATTGGGTCTGATTCTCTTTTCAGCTTTAGTATAAGGAGTTTGAGCCAGCAAGTAAGTAAGCGAATAAGTTCGTAAGTAAGCCAACTAAAAGTTTGAAGCCTGCCTCAATTGTATGTATGGCCCAACTATTGTAAATTGAACCGGTTGGTTTCTTCTGCGATGCGCATGATGAAGTTCGTTTTTCATTTGCTGCTTCTCTAGTGAGTGCCGATTAGATCCTCGTCTCGAGGTAGTCCAGAAACGAAAGAACAATGGAAGGAAGGACGAATTCGTACTCATAACTTTATTTGGATTGGATTGGATGGACTTCCACTCTTTCTCCCAGGGAGTCTAAGGGCTTGCTTGCTTGTTTGCTAGACGAGCCTTCCCCTTTGTGAAGACGGACAGGGTTGGTTGGTCGTATCCTACTAGCTTTGATGTCTCGTATCTCTCTTCTGTTCTGACTGGTTGTTTGCTTTTGATTGTAACTTGTTCTTTTGTCTTTTGCTTTGTAAAAGAAAAGTAATGAGAACGAATAGAAAATGGGAATGAAATAGGGAATGGCACAGGATATGGCTTGAATTGCTAAGGGTGGCAAGAAAGGGAAAAACATACAATCGTATCTCCAGGCACAATCAATCCGTAGATCAGTAGTTCTTTGTAAGAGAAAGGATGCTAGCTAGAGACTACAGCTGCACATGAAGAAGCAAAATGGCTTTGGCTCTTTGTAGGAATCGAATCGCGGGCATTCGGCAGTTCCAATGTAGGCTCGATTGCTCTATTGTATGCCAAAACCTCTCTATCTTTGCTACCCGCGCGTCTCTTACAACAAAGTAGCAACGGACACTGTTTGTTGTTTGGGTAAGGCTTCACATTAAGACTATGTTTAATGAAAGAGTTACTAAAACAAGTATACAGAAGGGCACTTTTCAAAAAGGAGGGGGTTCCGCATCAAAATAGGAAACTAATATGCTACTAGAAAAAGAGGATGGTTGGCTAACAACGAATATAAACAGGAAGGACAGAGACAGATAGGCATCAGGATATGATAAGTATGATTTCGATAGGAATGCTTGTGTGAAGCAAATGAGTTGATGAGGGAATGATACACATCAGATCAAGAATGGAAAGTCGCAGTTTTATCATAACCATAGGAAGAATGAAGTTGATGAATCGATAAAATCTATTTTCTTGAAAAGAAATGAACACTGCCCTCGTACGCAAGCTAGATGAAGTCCTCATTCATACGGATAGAGAGAACAATCCATTTCATGAATCATCACCTACGCCTAGTTATTAGAACAGGGACCATGGGAGCGAAGGAAAGAGCTTAGCTTCGGGCAGAAGGGAAAAGCAAACTGAACAAGCTGTAGTGAGTAGTTGATTGAGGATCCACTGTCAGCGGCTTTTGACCCTTTCCAACTACTGTAATTGATAGAGCTAGTGAACCATAAATAGCTCACAAGAATGGTATGGCTTTTCTCAGCGGATGGCGAATCAGTAGTAGTCTCTTCTTTCACAAGAAAAGGCGGATGTGACAAGAAAAAGCAAAGCGAGCTATGCCTATAGCACAAATGACCTATGCCTTCTATAGGTAGACTACTTGCACCAACTACTTGACTCAACGTCTTTCCATACTTGGAAAACTTTCTTCAACTGTCTTGTCATGGCGCATCTTTATTGTCCTTTAGAGTTAGCTTTAAACTGTCTGATATGTCTTCCTCCTCCTCTATGGCGGAGGAAGTTTTTTTTCAGTTTAATAGGTATCAATAGAGTACCCACTTAAGAAGTTCTCTTAGCTAGCGCATGTCCATTAATGTGACCACCGCATGCTCCTGCATGAGTTGATAGATTTTCCGTGTCGTTAAGTCCCTTCTTTGTGTTTTGGTTCCTTTGTAAGGAATACCCAATGTACTAATTATAAGTGTGTTTACCATGAGCATTTTATTCTTCATTGTTTGAAATGTTAGTTGGGATTTTATTCTGGTTGTCACTACCCGTTGGTTATTACCGTGCTCTAGCTGTCTGCGTAGAGAGCGACACCGTTAATATGGAGAGTCTATCTCTTCACTCTAGATTTTCACATCTAATGCAAATCGTTGCACACACGAAGGGAATAATATAATGAAGATAAGAAGAATTGCCGGAATGAGACTAATCTAGTAAAGGGAGCCTTTCTTTAGGGAAAGAACCCTCAGTTAAGGCACGATGAGGAACTACAGCCGTTCCCTTGTTTGTTTGTATGTCGTCTTGATTGATCTTTCTATTTCGATAAATGCATAAATCGGAAGTTTCACCGGGACACACCTCTGCGCACCTTGTCCGGGCTAACTGGTTCTTGGTGCCAAAAAGTGAGGGAGAGACTAATTGATCTCATTAGTTCCGGGATTTTGCCGCGGGTTGTAGTCGGCTCGATGGACTTGCGGATGTAGGATGAAGCTGGCGGAAACCCCAGCAAAGAGTAACTTACCGAGAAGGTCAGTGAGGTTCCAACAGTTTTTGAAATGAAGGATCTTTCTTCAAGTTCACTATGGTTGGAAGAAGACAGGTGGGAGTGAGCCGAGCGAGAGCAAAGCAAGTTCCAGTGGTGGGCCTGTCGGTCTGGTCCCATTTTATACATTGTAAGAAGAGTAGCAATGCTTTAGGTAAAGCCATAACTCTGCCCTAAGCATTGAGCTTACGCGAACCAAGCTGCGAAAAAGGTAGCCGAACTAAAGTGCTAGCGTAGAAGAGGGGTCATTCGCTTCAACAGATGAATCCGTCCCTGCAGCGTCGAAAGGGGTGGGGAAGGTAGGGAAATCACCAGACTTGCTAAGCTGGCACCAAAGGATATTCTCAATATGCCTGCTCTATCTCATAAGTACTCTTATTAAGCTGTAGTGCTTGAAGCTCTTTCCATACTCATTTCTCCCAGGGTAACTCGCTTTTTAAAGAGAAAGAGGGGGAAGGATAAAAAAGTCTATCCGAACTGTCATCTATCTCAGACTAAAAAACCATACATACGCCTAGTGGAAGCTACTGACCAAGACAATATCTATCGCGTTTCGACTCCTTTCATTTCAAGCCATAAAAGCTCAGCCCTAGTTGTGGAATGTAGTTAGTAAGTCAAGTCAAATCAAAGGTAAGTTCGATTTATCTGCCTGCCCCATTTTTTCCATTGAATTCTTCGGCCTTCATACTAGAAAAAAATAAAAAAATAAAAAAAATATTCTAAAAATTATAAGTTAAGTGAAGTACGGCCTTCTTCGTTTCCCGAGTCAAAGACAGGAATTCCTGGATGGACCTCAATACAACGTGAGCTACTATGCCCAATGGGGACTTCCCCTGCTCTTTCAAAGAGGTTTTCCACTAGCACACGACCAACTATCTTTTCAGACTGTATCGCCGTTTATCTTCCTCCGGCCACGAAAGGGATTTTAGCTTTTGGTGAAAAGAGTATTCCTTGGAAGCAGTATCGTAACTGCTCTATTGCGACGACAGAGAAGAGAGGTATTTTTTTGTCCCCACGACTTATATACGTTACGAATTAAGTAGTTGCATCGAAACTCCTTTTCCTTCCGGACGGTTCCTCCTTCAAAAGAAATCCTTTAATTAATCCTGAGAACAAAGCCCAGGCCAATAGCCAGTAGAAATGCTCCAAACCAACCTATAATCCTTAAAAAGAGGCTTTCTGTGATCGACACTCACATCTCTCTCATTTAAAGCGATTTCGCCACAGTCTACTAGCGCATTCCTAGACTAAGACTAGGGTTTTATTGAAGAAGCAAGCTCACTCTCATTTCAGGAATCAGAGGAAGAGAGAAAGCAAGCGATCTAGCAAGAAGAACTGTGACGTGAGAAGGGAGTAAAGCAGTGATCCACTACCTTTTTGTTTAAAAACGCATGCCTACGTTAGTGTAGAACCAAAAGACCGTAGTTATTCGTTCTCGCCACTAATGTAATGTAGTGTGTCGCTTGTGGAGAACTTTCCCCAAAGAGCGCTACAGCCTAAACGTAAGTCACGCGCTTAGAAGGAGTAGTGCGTAGATCAATTTAGTATTGCGGTGGAGATTGATTGAGGCTAGTTTCTTACTATTGATTCTGTAGGCAAAAAGACGTAGTTGTGAGCTCTTTGTGGCGAGTTTCGTTATAGGGTTCTCGCTTAGTATTTACTAATGTCGTCTGTAGAAGAAGCCGGCCGGCTCCTATCCCTCGAAGATCGAAGGTAAGGTGCTCGATCTGTCTGTGAACCGGAAAGGAGGTACGGTACAAGAAATCGACTTGCTACTCTGCCTTCCTATCAACAGGAAATGGCTTGCTTGCCTACCTGGAAAAAGCACTGCAAAGGCTTGCTTCTCAACGGCTAGAGGAGAAAGAAGCCGAGAGACTATCGAAAGGTCTTGAGCTTGTGGTACCATGCCCTGGGTGCCTG
>Ga0157358_1000266_pt1 | contig 21043 bp, 23 predicted proteins | sample AttcapACBM2_FD_111484 | JGI IMG/M metagenome (GOLD analysis project Ga0157358, IMG submission 111484) | Fungus gardens microbial communities from leaf cutter ant in Botucatu, State of São Paulo, Brazil - Atta capiguara ACBM2 | ecosystem: Host-associated > Fungi > Mycelium > Unclassified ... | reverse complement strand
GGGTCAGTTTAAGCGCCTAAACTAAGTTATCTTGCTCTGGAACAGGACTACGATCATGACCGATGCTGATGAAAAGAAAGAGTACAGCTTCAATAAAAACTATCCCCGCGATCTGATCGGCTACGCCGGAAAGCCGCCCCATGCGGCCTGGCCGGACAATGCACGTATCGCCGTGCAGTTTGTTCTGAACTATGAAGAGGGCGCGGAAAACAGCGTGCTGCATGGCGATACCGGCTCCGAGCAGTTTTTATCGGATATTATCGGTGCGGCCAGCTATCCCGAGCGCCATATGTCGATAGAATCGCTGTATGAATACGGCTCGCGCGCCGGTTTCTGGCGCATCCACAACGAGTTCCAGAAGCGCGGCCTGCCGCTAAGCGTTTTTGGCGTGGCGATGGCGCTGGCACGTCATCCGGAAATCGTCGAGGCGATTAAAAACGCCGATTACGACGTGGTCAGCCACGGCTGGCGCTGGATCCACTATCAGGGAATGGATGCAAAAACCGAGCGGCAGCATATGCAGCAGGCGGTGGATACGCTGACCGATCTTTTCGGCAAAGCGCCAACCGGCTGGTATACGGGACGCGACAGCCCGAATACGCGCAGGCTGGTGGTGGAGCAGGGCGGCTTTACCTACGACAGCGACTATTACGGCGACGATCTGCCATTCTGGACAAAGGTGACCTGTCAGGACGGGACGGTCAAGCCGCACCTGATCGTACCTTATACGCTGGAAACCAACGACATGCGTTTCGCCACGCCGCAGGGCTTTAACACGGCGGAGCAGTTTTACACCTATCTGAAAGACAGCTTTGACGTGCTGTATGAAGAGGGTGAAACCGCGCCGAAAATGCTTTCCATCGGCATGCACTGCCGTTTGCTGGGCAGGCCTGGCCGCTTCCGCGCATTGCAGCGCTTTCTGGATCATGTACAGCAGCATGATAAGGTCTGGATCTGCACGCGCCAGCAGATTGCCGACCACTGGATAAAGACGCACCCGGCGCCGGAGGCGTAAGTAAACCTGTCAGGAAGGCATCATGAAGTGCCATCCTGACAGGATCGCCAGCAGAGGCAAAATTGGCTATCGGGTCGACCTTGAGCTGGCAAAGCCACGAATAGCAGCTTCAGCCAGGCTTGCTGCCGTATCAACAATCGGCAGCAACTGCTGAGGATGGCTTTTAAGTAAGGGGCTGATGTCCGTACAGGCAATAAGCAGCGCCTGGGCGCCAGCTTCCTGCGCCAGAGAAATCAGCGCCCGCCACTGCGTTATCACTTCAGGATCGGTAAATCCGTTTTGTTTAATCAGCGCTATCAAACGCGTTGTGCTCGCACGTAATGGCTCAGAAGAGACACAGCGCTTTCCTGTCAGATGCAGACGCTGCTGATAAAAACCCGCATCAAGCGTAGCCTCAGTAGCAATCACGGCGATGTTCTCCGCTGCGGCAAGGCGTTCAAGCGCGCAGTCGGCAATATGCAGGACAGGAATGCCAGCGCTGGCCTCCTGCATTTCAGCAAAGTAGCAATGGGCTACATTGCAGGGCACCACGATCAAATTGACCCCGACTTTTACCAGATCGCTAATGCCATCGCGCAGTGCCGCTGACATTGCGGCATCTTCAACCGCCCGGTCAGGGAAAAAAGGCGTCGGCAAGGAAATAATATGCATCTTGGGATAGTCGATATCGAACCTGGCCCCGTATTGCTTTTGGCACTCATCCACCAACATATCGATAAAAGGCGCGGTGGAGCGCGGCCCCATACCGGCCAGCACCCCTAGACTGTAAGGCATTACGCTCTCTCCCTTTGATAACGGACAAAATTCATCATACATAGCGCCAGCAGTAAAAAAGAAATTATTAACAGCTCAACAGAGATAAGGACGGCGGTAAACCGATAGACACTGGTTGATAATTAAGCGCTTAAATAAACTGATGCGGTCCATTTTTTAATGCGTATCTGGTTACGGATTAAACGACCTTAAGGCCTGGCTCTCTCCCGCAAACAGGTGACAGAAAAGAGCCTGGCCCTGGTAAAAGCATTTTCAGGCTAAAAAATAGCCGGTCGGGCTTCTGCCGGGTCTGCGGATTCACTCCTGGTGAAACGGCATTATTCGCCGCACGTTATCAGGCTGACCTGCGCGGCGACAATCCGCCAGCCTTGCGGCAGCTTCACCCACGTCTGCTGCTGACGACCAATCTTATCCGTTCCCTCACGGGTAAACTCTGTGCTGCATACCGCGTAATCATCGCCAAACGTGGTGATTACCGTATTACGCAGCTGACGAGCCAGGCCCTGTGCAGGACGAGCGGCGCGGAAAGCGCGGATCGCCTCAATCCCGTATAAATTTTCTCCTGCGCCCAGCCGCACGGTGCGCTCGTCATGCCAGAACAGCTCGTCGAGCACGTCGATATCGTTGCCGGTCAGCGCCTGCTCGTAGCGATAAAAAGCTTCGGTAACCTCTGCCAGCACCGAGGGGCGATTAATTTTATCCGTCATGCTGTCAATCCTCCTGCTACAGGTGCTTTAGCTATGCCCATTTTCTCCAGCGTCCATGCCACGCGCAGGCAGGCTTCTTCTTTAAACGGCGCGGCGATAAGCTGTAGGCCGATCGGCATGCCGCCCGGCGTTTGCAGCGGCACGGTCGTCACGGGCAGCCCCAGAAAGGAGATGGGCTGCGTCAACATGCCCATGCTGGCGCGGATGGGCAAATCGCTGCCGTTGATATGCATCGTTTCCTGTCCAATCAGCGTGGCGCTGGTGGGCGTGGCGGGCGCAATCAGCACGTCAAACTGCCCGAACAGGGGCAGCACCCGCTCACGAAAATAGTGGCGGAAGCGCTGCGCCTGCACGTACCAGGCGGAAGGCGTCATCGCACCGGCCAGCAGGCGCTCGCGCGACAGCGGCTCAAAACGCTCCGGCTGCGCGCGCAACGCGGGCAGCCAGGCGTTGCCGCCTTCGGCAGCGGTCAGGATAAACGCGGCGGTACGGGCCAGCGCGGCCTCCGGCATCAGCACCTCTTCCTGCGCATCAAGCGCTTTTGCGGCCTGCGCGACGGCTGCGCGGGCATCGTCATCACACCAGGTTTGAAAATAGCCGCCCAGCACGGCGCACCGCAGGCCCTGTGCGCCTTGCTCCAACAGGCGATGAACAGGCTGGATCGCTTTTTCCGCCTGAAAGCTATCCTGCGGATCGCGGCCCTGTAACGCATCGTAAACCAACGCCAGATCTTCGGTGCTGCGGGCGAAAGGCCCGATATGATCGAGGCTGGCGACAAAGGGCTGGCTGCCGCTGCGCGACAGGCGGCCAAACGTCGGCTTCAGGCCAAAAATGCCGCACAGCGAAGCCGGTACGCGGATCGAGCCGTTGGTATCCGAGCCCAGTGAAAAATGCACCAGGCCAGCGGCGACGGCCGCCGCCGAGCCGCCAGAGGATCCCCCGGCGATACGTTGGCTATCGTGAGGGTTACGCGTGGCGCCGTAATGGCTGTTTTCCGTGGTAAAACCGTAGGCATAGGCGTCCATATTCACCATGCCGGACAGCAACGCGCCCGCCTCGCTGAGCTTGCTCACTGCCCAGCTGTCTTTTTTGGCCGCCGGGCGATCGCTGAGCAGGCTGGCACCCGCCAGCGTGGTATGGCCTGCAACGTCAAAAAGATTTTTTACCGCGCAGGGAATGGCCGCCAGCGCGGGTAACGGACGATCCTCTTTGCGCTGACGATCGAGGCGATCGGCCTCGCTCAACATGCGATCCCGCGTTACGCTCGTCCAGGCATTGATCGTCGGATCCAGCCGCTCGATCCCGTCCAGCGTTTGCTGTGCGATTTCTCTGGCGCTCAGCTCGCCTTTAAGCAGCGCGCTTTTTAGTTCGGCAATGGAAAGGGAGCTGAGCGTCATGCTTTATATACTCCTGCGATTTCCTGACGTTCATCCAGCGGGAACGCCATCAGCGGCCCGGCCATCTCGGCAATACGTGAAAACTGCACCAGCAGCTCGGCGCGACGACGATCGTCCATCGGTACGCCCAGCACCTGCTCCATGTGGGCCAGATAAGCCGTCCAGTCAATTTCGGTGTTCATAATGTTCTCCTGTTAAAAACCGGCCGCGCTGCCGTTGCTGCGGGGATCGCTGGCGCCTTCCAGCATGCCGTTGGTATGGCGGACAATCGCGCCTGCGTGGCCGACCGCCTCGCTGAAATCCTCCAGCGCTTCGACTTCATGCCCCAGCTCGCGCAGGCGGGTAAAGGTGGCGGCGGAAAAACGGCCCTCCAGCTTCAGCGAATCGGAAGCCTGGCCCCAGGTGCGGCCGAGCAGCCAGCGCGGCGCGCTGACGCACTGCTGTAGCGGCATTCCCTGCACCACGTGACGGGTAAAAATGGCGGCCTGAGTCTGCGGCTGGCCGTCGCCGCCCATCGAGCCGTAGACCATGGTGCGGCCATCGTTCAGCCGTGCGGCGGCGGGATTAAGCGTATGAAAAGGCTGTTTGCCCGGTGCTAAAGCCAGCAGGTGTTCGGGATCCAGGCTGAACGCCGCGCCGCGATTTTGCCAGGTGATGCCGGTGCCGGGCAGCACCACGCCGCTGCCGAATTCGTGATAGATGCTCTGAATAAAAGAGACGGCAAGGCCGCTGCTGTCCATCACGCCCATCCACACGGTATCGCCCGGCCCTTTGCCGGTTCCCCAGCCGGCCGCGCGGCTGTCGCTGATTTGCCCCGCCAGCGTTTCGAGCTGGTCGGAATCAAGCAGCGCCTGCATCTCTTCGCGCATATGCAGCGGATCGGTGATATAGCGGTCGCGCAGGCCGAAAGCCAGCTTGGTCGCCTCCACGATGCGGTGCACGGTCTGCACCTCGTCTGCTTCCGCCATATTCAGATGATTGGTGATGCCCAAAATCGCCAGCGACACCAGGCCCTGGGTCGGCGGCGTCATATTAAAGACCTCGCCGTACTCGTGGCGGATGCTTAATGGCTTACGGCGCTTCGCCCGATGCTTATTAAGATCTTCCAGCGTAATCGGCATGCCAAGCGCCGACATTTCTGCCGCCAGGCGATTAGCCAGCGAGCCGCGATAAAAGCTGTCCAGCCCCTGTTCCGTCAGGATGCCCAGCGTGTTTGCCAGCGCCGGTTGGGTAAAGCGGCTGCCGGCGCGCGGCACCTCGCCATCCGGCAGGAAAGCGGCCGCGAAGCCCGGCTGCGCCGCCAGCTCGTGATATTTGCCGGCGGTTGCGGTCGACTGCGACTGGGTGACGGGAATGCCGTCCGCCGCATAGCGGATCGCATCGGCCAGCAGGCGTGAAACGGGCATCACGGCACCGCTAAGCTCGTTGGCTATCGTCAGCGCTTCTGACCAGCCGCTGACCGTTCCGGCTACCGTCAGCGCCGATTTTGGCCCGCGATGGGGGATAGCCGCCGCGCCGTCATAAAAAGCGAAATCGGCCAGCGATCCGGCCGCGCCGCTGGCGTCGATGGCGATGGGATCGCCCTGCGGCGGCATAATCAGCCAGAAGCCGTCGCCACCCAGCCCGTTCATATGGGGATAAACCACGGCGATCGTGGCCGCCGCCGCGACCATCGCCTCAATAGCGTTGCCGCCTTCGCGCAGAATGGCCAGCGCGCTTTCACTGGCGAGATGATGAGGCGTTACGGCCATGCCAAGCGGAGCGAGATTACTTTGTATCATCACGTTCTCATTTTCAGGGACGGAGCAGAAAGGGAAGCAAGAGCTGTTCCAGTTTGTTGCAGCCGGAACGGCAGGGCAGTGAAAAAACGCGTCCGGCTTGCAAGATGAAGGTGAACTTTTCTGCCCGGCACGTTATTTGTATACGTTATCTTCTCTGAAACAAAAGTTACAAGGTTCATATCATGAAGCAGCTTGATGAGCGCCTGAGAAATCACTATCCCCAGCTTTCTCCGCAGGAGCAGCGCGCGGCGGATTTCATCTTCGATCATTTTGACGATTTGATTAGCTATAACAGCGCAGAGCTGGCGCGGCTCAGCGGCGTTTCTAAAGCGACCGTCAGCCGCTTATTCAAACGTCTTGGCTATGAGAAATATCGCGATATGCGCGACGAGTTGCGTACGCTGCGCCAAAGCGGCATGCCGCTGACCGACAATCGCGACGCGGTGCAGGGCAACACGCTGCTGGCGCGCCACTACAAGCAGGAAATGGCGAACCTGACGCAGTGGGTAAGCCAGCTGGACGCCGCGCAGTTCGGCGAGGTGGTGCAAAGACTGGCCGCCAGCAGGCGCATCTTTATTGTCGGTATGCGCAACTCCTGGCCGGTGGCGCTGCACCTTCGGCAGCAGCTGTTGCAGGCGCGCGGCGAGGTCTCCGTCGTGCCGCAGCCGGGGCAGACGCTGGCGGAAGAGCTGCCGGATATGACGCCGGACGATGTAGTGGTGGTGATTGCCTTTCGCCGTCGTCCGCGCATCATTAAGCCCCTGCTGCAACAGCTTCAGCAGGCTGGCGTGCCCACGCTGGTGATTTGTGAGCCGCAGGCGCAGGCGATCCTGGCGCTGGCGACATGGCAGCTTTGCGCGCCGTTGGACAGCGTGTCCGCTTTCGACAGCTATGCCTGCGCCAACAGCCTCATCAACCTGCTGACCAATGCGCTGCTGCATGAGCTGTTAAGTAAAGGTCGTCAGCGCATCCATCATATCGCTAATCTGTACGGCCAGCTGGACGAGCTGGAACAACGCTGACAGGGCACCATTTTGGTGCTTTGCTTTATTTCAGGGCAGCGCCGCAGGCATCGGGAAACTGTTTTCTGAGCTTGCTGACATGCTTCTTTTTCTGCCTTATCTCCTGCTTTCTGGCTGGTTTGAAACCGCTTTTTCCTTTCTTTGCGTGCTGTTCCACGGCTGGCGATCCCTTTTTCCGTGGCTGGCACATTAGTTGCAAATGATTATTTCAGGAATCTTTCGTTTCATGTTGGCTTAACCGGGGAAGAGAAAATGAAAAAAACGTTACTGGCTATCGCGGGCGCAGTATTGCTGTTCACCCAGGCCGCACAAGCGGATCAGTTGCAGGATATAGAGAAACGCGGCGTGCTTCGCGTCGCCGTGCCGCAGGACTTTCCGCCGTTTGGTTCGGTCGGCACCGAGCTACAGCCGCAGGGTTACGATATCGATATGGCGCGCTACCTGGCCAGCCAGATGAAACTTAAGTTACAGCTGGTGCCGGTCACCAGCGCCAACCGTGTCCCCTATTTACAGACGGATAAAGTGGATCTGGTGATCTCCAGCCTGGGTAAAAATCCCGAGCGGGAAAAAGTTATCGCCTTCAGCCGCGCCTATGCGCCTTTCTTCCTGGGCGTTTTCGGGCCGAAAGAGGCCGAACTGAAAGCGGCAGCCGGGCTGAGCGGCAAGTCGATTGGCGTGACTCGCGGCGCGGTAGAGGATATGGCATTAAGCGATATTGCGCCCAAAGACGCGCAGCTGAAACGCTATGAGGATAACAACACCACGCTGTCGGCCTACCTGTCGGGCCAGGTACAGTATGTGGCGACCGGCAACCTGGTGGTGGCGGCGATTGCGCGCCAGAACGCAGACAAAGCGCCGGTGGCTAAGTTTATGCTGAAAGATTCGCCCTGTTTTATCGGGATGCGCAAAGGCGAACCGGCGCTGAAGGCGAAGGTGGATGGCCTTATCGAACAGGCGATCAAAGATAAAACGCTGAACGGGCTGTCGCAGCAGTGGCTGAAAGCGCCGTTGCCGGCCGACTTCAGCGCGTAAGGGCCGGCCAATGACGGAGCAACTCGACTTTCCGGCGCTGCTGCCTTACTGGCCGCAGCTGCTGGCCGGACTCTGGATCACTATTCAGCTGACCGTGATGGCGACGGCGGGCGGCGTGGCGCTCGGTATTCTGGGCGCGGCGCTGCGTAGCGGACGGCCTTCGGCGCTCAGCCGCCTGTGGGGCTGCTACGTTGAGCTGATCCGTAACACGCCGTTTGTGGTGCAGCTGTTCTTTATCGTGTTTGGCCTGCCGAACCTGGGGCTGAAGCTGACCGCTGGCGAAGCGGCGCTGCTGGCGATGCTGATCAACCTGGGCGCCTACAGCACGGAAATTATCCGCGCCGGGATCCAGGTCACGCCGAAAGGCCAGTGGGAAGCGGGCCGGGTGCTGGGCCTGACGCGGTCGCAGACTTTCCTGCGCGTGGTTCTGCCACCTTCTTTAAAGCGCATTTATCCGGCGCTGGTCAGCCAGTGCATCATCGTGATGCTGGGATCGTCCGTGGTCTCGCAGGTTTCGTATGAAGAGCTGACCTTTGCCGCCAACCTGATCCAGTCACGCACCTTTTTAAGTTTTGAGGTCTATCTGGTCACCACGCTGATTTATCTGGCGCTGTCGATCGCCATGCGTCAGCTGCTGCTGGCGGCCGGACGTAAATGGCTGGGAGGAACGGCCTGATGACGACATTTACCGACTGGGACATTCTGCGCAATTTACTGCTGGCGGCGCGCTGGACGCTGCTGCTGTCGCTGACTGCGTTCTTCGGCGGCACGCTGGTGGCGATGCCGCTGGTGATGGTGCGCCTGACGCGCCGCCGCTGGCCTAACCGGGTTATCAGCGCCTGTATCGAGCTTTTTCAGGGCACGCCGCTGCTGATGCAGCTGTTTCTGGCGTTTTTCGGCGTGGCGCTGTTCGGCATCGACGTCTCGCCGTGGACGGCCGCCTCGCTGGCGCTGACGCTCTATACCAGCGCCTTTCTGATCGATATCTGGGTGGGCAGCATCAACGCGTTGCCGAAAGGGCAGTGGGAGGCGTCGCGCTGCCTGGGGCTTGCCAAAGGCCAGACGCTGTATCGCGTGGTGCTGCCGCAGGCGCTGCGTATCGGCATTGCGCCGACCGTGGGCTTTGCCGTACAGGTGGTCAAAGGCACCGCGCTGGCGTCGATTATCGGCTTTGTCGAGCTGACTAAAGCGGGCACCATCCTGAATAACGTGACCTACCAACCTTTTAAAGTTTTCGGGCTGGTGGCGCTGGGCTACTTCCTGATCTGCTATCCGCTGTCGCGCTACAGCCAGTACCTGGAGAAAAAATTCAATGCCGCTCATCACCATTAATCAGGTACAGAAATATTACGGCGCCAACCACGTGCTGAAAGGCGTGGATCTGGACATTGATATGGGCGAGGTCATCTCGATTATCGGCCGCAGCGGCTCGGGGAAAAGCACGCTGCTGCGCTGCATCAACGGGCTGGAAGGCTATCAGGAAGGCAGCATCAAGCTGGGCGGCATGACCATTACCGATCGCGATTCGCAGGCGCGGGAAATCAGCCGCTCCGTTGGCATGGTGTTTCAGAACTTCAACCTGTTTCCGCATATGACGGCGCTGGAAAACGTCATGCTGGCGCCCAGGCGCGTGCTGAAAAAGAAAGAGGCGGAATGCCGGGCGCTGGCGGCGCAAATGCTGGAGAAGGTCGGCCTCGGCGAGCGCATGGATTACTACCCGTCCAGCCTTTCCGGCGGCCAGCAGCAGCGCGTGGCGATTGCGCGGGCGCTGGCGATGACGCCCAAAGTCTTACTGTGCGATGAAATCACCTCGGCGCTCGATCCGGAGCTGGTGGGTGAAGTGCTGAAGGTGCTTGAGCAGCTGGCCCGCGAAGGCATGACGCTGATTTTAGTCACGCACGAAATGAATTTTGCCCGGGAAGTGGGCGACCGCGTGGTGTTTATGCATCAGGGCCGCGTCTGGGAGCAGGGCGACAGCAAAAGCGTGTTCGCCAGCCCGCAGACGGCGGAGCTGAAACAGTTTATCTCATCGGTGCGCGGCCTGAGCTGAGCACCGGATCTGCAAGAGAAGGAAACGAAATGGATGTAACCCGCTATCCGCAAATCAATCCGCCGCAGCGCCTGTTGATGGGGCCTGGGCCAATCAACGCCGATCCTCGCGTATTGCGCGCCATGTCCAGCCAGCTGCTTGGGCAGTACGATCCGGCCATGACGCACTATATGAACGAGGTGATGGAACTGTATCGCGGCGTGTTTCGCACGCAGAACCGCTGGACGCTGTTGGTTGACGGCACCTCCCGCGCGGGCATCGAGGCTATTCTGCTGTCGGCGATCCGCCCCGGCGATAAGGTGCTGGTGCCCGTTTTTGGCCGCTTTGGCCATCTGCTGTGCGAGATCGCCCGCCGCTGCCGCGCGGAAGTGCACACCATCGAAGTGCCGTGGGGCGAAGTCTTCACGCCGGATCGCATCGAAGACGCGATCAAAACCGTGCGCCCTCGTCTGCTGCTGACCGTGCAGGGCGATACCTCCACCACCATGCTGCAACCGCTGGCCGATCTGGGCGGCATCTGTAAAAAATATGGCGTGCTGTTCTATACCGACGCCACGGCCTCGCTGGCCGGCAACGCGCTGGAAACCGACGCCTGGGGTCTGGACGCGGTCTCCGCCGGAATGCAGAAATGCCTCGGCGGCCCGTCCGGCACCTCGCCGATCACGCTAAGTCCGGAAATGGAAGCCGAGATCCGCAAACGCAAATGCGTAGAGGAAGGGATCCGCACGGCGGCGCATCAGGATGGCGACGACGAGATGATCTACTCCAACTATTTCGATCTGGGGATGATCATGGATTACTGGGGGCCGGAGCGGCTAAACCACCACACCGAAGCGACGTCGGCGCTGTTCGGCGCGCGTGAATGCGCGCGGCTGATTATGCAGGAGGGCCTGGATAACGGCATCGCCCGCCACGAGCTGCACGGCGACGCGCTGCTGAAAGGCATTCAGGGCATGGGGCTGGAAACCTTCGGCGACCTGCAACACAAAATGAACAACGTGCTGGGCGTGGTCATCCCGCAGGGCATTAACGGTGACCAGGTGCGCAAGCTGATGCTTGAGGACTTCGGCATTGAAATCGGCACCTCGTTCGGCCCGCTGCACGGCAAGGTCTGGCGCATCGGCACTATGGGCTATAACGCCCGTAAAGACTGCGTGATGCAGACGCTGAGCGCGCTGGAATCGGTGCTGACCTGGCTGGGTTATAAAACTCCTCAGGGCGCGGCGATGCAGGCGGCCTGGGATCGTTACGCCGTCGGGAGCCGCTGATGGAGCCACTCAATCTTGCAGAGGCGCAGCAGGCAGCGGCCAGGGTGATGGCGCGCTGCGATCGCCTGGCGGAAATCAGCGAAACGGCGGACGCGCTCACCCGCGTCTATCTGTCGCCTGAACACCTCCAGGCCAACCGGCTGGTAGGGGAATGGATGGCGGCGGCGGGAATGCGCGTCTGGCAGGACAGCGTCGGCAATATCTGCGGACGCTATGAAGGGCTGCAGCCCGATGCCCCCGCGCTGCTGCTGGGATCGCATCTGGATACCGTGCGCAACGCGGGCCGCTACGACGGGATGCTCGGCGTGCTGACCGCGATTGAAGCCGTGCAGGCGCTGCACCGGCAAAATCTGCGGCTGCCGCTGGCGGTGGAAATCGTCGGCTTTGGCGACGAAGAGGGAACGCGCTTCGGCATCACGCTGCTGGGCAGTCGCGGCCTGACCGGAAGCTGGCCGGAAAGCTGGGTCAGTCATCCCGACGGCAACAGCATCACCGTGGCGCAGGCGATGGCCGACGTCGGGCTGGATGCGCAGGCGATTGGCGAGGCGGCGCGTGAGGTAAAAGATATCGTCGCCTATCTGGAGCTGCACATAGAGCAGGGGCCGTGCCTGGAGCAGGAAGACCTGGCGCTGGGCGTGGTCACGGCGATCAACGGCGCACGCCGCCTGAACTGCCGGTTTGTCGGTGAGGCGGGCCATGCGGGCACGGTGCCGATGACGCATCGTAAAGATGCGTTGGCGGCGGCAGCGGAATGGATGGTGTTTATCGAACAGGCTGCTGCCAAGCACGGCCCGCAGCTGGTGGCAACGGTTGGGACGCTGCAGTGCCAGCCCGGCGCGGTCAACGTGATCCCCGGCGAGGTGGCGCTGAGCCTGGACGTGCGGGGGCCGGAAGATCGGGCGCTGGCTGAACTGCTGTCGGCGCTGCTGACCCAGGCGGAAGCGATAGCGCTGCGGCGCGGCTTAAGCTTCAGCGCCGAAGAGTATTACCAGATCCCGGCGACGCGCTGTGACGAAAAGCTTCAGGCGGCGCTGAGCCAGGCGGTAACGGCGGTGCAGGGCCGCTCGCTTTCGCTGCCCAGCGGCGCGGGCCACGACGCCATTGCCATGGCGGAGCGCTGGCCGGTCGGCATGTTGTTTGTCCGCTGCGATCGCGGCATCAGCCACCATCCGGCGGAATCGGTCAGGGTGGAAGACGTGGCGCTGGCGGTTCGCGCCTGGACGAAAGCGGTGAGCGAGATAGCGCTGTCAGCAGACAGCACAGGAGGTCAGCGTGTCGCCTGAACAGTTTAATCAGGCCCCGGTCGCCGAGGCCAGAAAGCACATCGCCCACTGCGTCGCGCTGGCAAGTTGGGTGGAAGAAGTGGTGTCCGCACGCCCTTTCGCGTCGTTGGACGAGCTGCTGCAAACCGGCGAGCAGCTGGCGAGCGGCTGGGACGGTCAGGCGCTGGACAAGGCGCTTTCCGCGCATCCACGCATCGGTGAAAAGGCGCAGGGCAGCGACAAAGAGGCCGCGCTTTCCAGCGGCGAGCAGGGCAGCGTTAAGGAGGCGGATGCCGCGCTGAAAGAGGCGCTACGGGCAGGAAACGCCGCTTACGAACAGCGCTTTGGCCGGGTGTTTTTAATCCGCGCTAAAGGGCGAAGCGCCGGAGAGATGCTGGCCGAACTGCATCGACGCCTCGCCAACGACCCGCAACAGGAGCAGCAGGAAGCGCTGGATCAGCTACGGGAAATCACTCTGCTGCGTTTAAAAGAGACGTTTCGCTAACCCAGCTACATTTGCACAGGAGAGTTCAATGAGCACCATCACCACGCATATTCTGGATACCGCGCTGGGCAAACCGGCGATTGGCGTCGCCGTTTCGCTGGAGCAGAACAGCAGTCAGGGCTGGCTGCCGGTGGCGCAGGGCGATACCGATGCGGATGGCCGCATCACAGACTTAACGCCCGAGCCGCTGGCGCCGGGCCATTACCGCTTAATTGCTGAGATCGGCGACTATTTTGCCGCCGACGGCCGCGACGCGCTCTACGTCAGCGCCCAAATCGATTTCGTGCTGCCGGAAGCGGGCAGCCACTATCACCTGCCTTTCCTGATTTCGCCGTGGTCGTGGTCTACCTATCGCGGCAGCTGATCCTTTTATCCTTCGGGCCGCAGCCTGAATGATGTTGGGGAGAGATTAATAACCAGCACCGCCTTTGCGGCGAGTGCAGCAGTGAGGGGTAAACATGAGCGCCAGGCCAGAAGATACGCGTTACCCGGCAGGCAAATCTTTTGCCTGGGGATTGCAGCATGTATTGACGATGTACGGCGGCATTATCGCGCCGCCGTTGATTATCGGCTCGGCCGCCGGGCTGCACGCCGCCGAACTGGGGATGCTGGTGACGGCGGCGCTATTTGTCAGCGGCTGCGCCACGCTGCTCCAGGCGCTGGGCGTGCCCGGTTTCGGCTCACGTCTGCCGCTGGTGCAGGGCGTCTCTTTCGCGGGCGTGGCGACCATGGTGACGTTAGTGACCAGCGGCGGCGGCCTGCCGGTGGTGTTCGGCGCGGTGATCGCCTCTTCGCTGATTGGTCTGCTTATTGCTCCTTTGTTTGCCCATATCATCCGCTTTTTTCCTCCGGTGGTGACCGGCACCGTGATTACGGTGATCGGCCTGTCGCTGATGCCGGTCGCCGCGCGCTGGGCGATGGGCGGCAATCCACATGCGCCGGAATGGGGCTCGCCGGGCAATATCGGGCTGGCCGCGCTGACGCTGGGGATGGTGCTGCTGTTTCATCGCGTAGGCAACGCCGCGATAAAAAGGCTGGCCGTGCTGGCGGCTATGGTGTTGGGCACGCTGTTTGCTGTGGCAGGCGGTAAAACGCAGTTTTCGGGCGTGCTGCATGGCGACGTGGTGGCGCTGCCCGGCATCCTCAGCTTTGGGCTGCCGGTTTTCGACGTGGCGGCCATCCTGTCGATGACGCTGATCGTGCTGGTGCTGCTTACCGAAACCACTGCCGGGCTGATCGCTATCGGCGACATTGTCGGTACGGAGGTTGACGGTAAACGCATCGCCAGCGGGCTGCGGGCCGATATGCTGACCAGCGCGCTCGCGCCGCTGTTTAACTCCTTTCCGCAGAGCGCCTTCGCCCAGAACATTGGTCTGGTCGCTATTACCGGCATCAAAAGCCGCTATGTAGTGGCGGCGGGCGGCGCGATCCTGGTGCTGCTTGGCTGTTTGCCCGTGCTGGGCCGGATAGTCGCGGCCGTTCCCGCTCCGGTGCTGGGCGGCGCGGGCGTGGTATTGTTCGGCACCGTCGCGGCATCCGGTATCCGCACACTGGCAAAGGTCGATTACAAAGAGAATATGAACCTGGTGGTGGTGGCGACGGCCATTGCGTTTGGCATGATCCCCATCGTGATGCCGACCTTTTACGACCGCTTCCCTGACTGGGTCAGAACGATTTTCCATTCCGGCATCAGCGCCGCCTGTGTCGTAGCCGTGCTGCTGAATATTGTGTTTAACAGCGTTACAGCAAAGGTAAGCGTGCAGGAAAGCCGATCGGGCTGAAGCATTCAGCCAGCAGGCTATGCAATGCCGGGCAGCAACGGCTTATAAACTAAACTCATCCGCATCGCGCCAGGCCGGAAAACGCTCCCGATATTCGCGCAGCGAATCCAGCGACAGCTCGGCGCTCAGTACCGCTGGCTGATGCGGTTCGCCAGCCGCCAGGATTTCGCCCTGCGGGCTAATAATCCGGCTGTCGCCGCTGTAGCTATGGCCGTTGGCATCATGGCCGGTGCGATTGCAACCGGCTACGTAAGCCTGATTTTCAATCGCCCGCGCCAGCAGCAACGCCTGCCAGTGCGCCGCACGCGCTGCCGGCCAGTTGGCGACATACAGCGCCAGATCGTAATCGTTGCGGCTGCGGGAAAACACCGGAAAGCGCAGGTCATAGCAAATCTGCGGCAGAATGCGCCAGCCGCGAAACGCTATGATTTCCCGCTTTTCGCCCGCCAGATAATGCTGGTGCTCGCCAGCCATGCGGAACAGATGACGCTTGTCATAGCGATGTACCGTGCCGTCCGGCTCCGCCAGCAGGAAGCGATTGACCGCGCCCGCAGGCGTCTGAACGGCGACGCTGCCGCCGATCATGGCATCAGCCGCACGGGCTTTCTCCTGTAGCCAGCCCACGACGCGCGCTTCCGGCAGCGAGCTTTTCGCCGCCTCCATCGCAAAGCCGGTGGTAAACATTTCCGGCAGCACAATCAGGTCGCGGCCCGTTAATCCGGCTAACAGCGCGTCAAAGAAACGCAGGTTGGCCTCGCCGTCCATCCAGACCAGCGGCTGCTGTAGCACGCTCAGGTTTAAAGCTGACATAGCCGTTCCGCTGCCGCATCCAGCGTGGCTTCCTGTTTGGCAAAACACAGACGGATGAGTTTATGAGGGAAAGGCCCGGCGCAGAAAACCGACAGCGGGATCGCCGCCACGCCCGCTTCTTTGGTCAACCACTGGCAAAAGGCGACGTCATCCAAATCGGAAACGGCGCTGTAGTCGGCCAGCAGAAAGTAGGTGCCTTCACACGGCAGGATTTCCAGGCGACTTTTCGCCAGCGCCTGTACAAAACGGTCACGGCGGGCACGATAAAACGCCGGCAGCTCGCGGTAGTGCTCTGGTTCGGCGTTCAGCATATCGGCCAATGCCAGCTGCGCGGGCGTGTTGACGGCAAAGGTCAGATACTGATGCACCTTGCGCACTTCCGCCGTTAACGCTGGCGGCGCCACGCAGTAACCGACCTTCCAGCCGGTCATATGAAAGGTTTTGCCAAACGAGGAAACGGCGATCGCGCGCTCACGCAGCTGCGGATGGGCGAGCACGCTGGCGTGGCCCTCTTTGGCAAAGCAGATATGCTCATAAACCTCGTCGCTCAGCACATAGATTTCCTGTGCTTTCACCGCTTGCCACAGCGAGGCAAAATCGCTTTTTTGCCAGACGGTAGCGGAAGGATTGTGCGGTGTATTGAGGACAACCAGACGGGTACGAGGCGACAGCAGCGCGGTAAATTCCTGCCAGTCGACGCGAAAAGCCGGTGGCTGCAAAGCGATGCGCTTCATCACGCCGCCAGCCAGCGTCACCGCTGGCGCATAGCTGTCGTAGCTGGGATCGAAACAGATCACCTCATCGCCCGGCCGCACCAGCGCGGTAATGGTGGCATACAGCGCTTCGGTCGCGCCTGCCGTCACCGTGATTTCGCTGTCGACGTCGGGTTTATGCCCGTAAAGCTCCGCCGTTTTAGCCGCAATCGCCTGCCGCAGCGGCTGCACGCCGGTCATCGGCGCATACTGGTTGGCGCCAGCGCTGACGTGATGCGCCAGGCGCGCTTTCAGATAGTCCGGGCCGTCGAAATCCGGGAAGCCCTGAGAAAGGTTAATGGCGTTATGCTGCTGCGCCAGCGCGCTCATTTGCGAAAAAATAGTGGTGCCCAGAGCGGGGAGTTTGCTCTCAGGCGTAATCGACGTCTGGCTCATGATTAGTCACCCTTGCGGAACGCTATGGATATGTTTTAGCCCGTTGCTGCCACTATAACGTCAGTGCTAATATTTGGCAATCAAGACGCTTAGACGTCTAAACGATAAGAATATGCCGTGCTTAGCGGTTGAAAAGGAAGGTTATGACAACATCGCAATTAGATCGGCTGGTGGCGGCCTGCCACTGGATCGGTGCCAAAGGCTGGGCGCCCGCCACCGGCGGCAATATGTCGGTGCGGCAGGACAACGAGTTTTGCCTGCTGAGCGAATCCGGCAAAGACAAAGGTTCGCTAACCCGCGAGGACTTTATTCAGGTCGCCATCGCCACTAACCATGCGCCTTCCGGCCGCAGGCCTTCCGCAGAAACGGGCCTGCATACGCTGATCTATCGTCTGTTTCCCGAAGCGGGTGCCGTACTGCACGTGCATACGGTGAACGCGACCGTACTTTCAAGAGTTGAGAAACGCGCCGCATTAGTATTGCAAGGCTATGAAATGCAGAAAACTCTGGCCGGACAAAGCTCGCATCTGGAAGAGGTGGCTATTGCGCTGTTCGATAACGATCAGGATATTGAGGCGCTGGCGAAACGTATTGAGCAGTACGCGGAAGGTCATCCGCTGCGCTACGGTTTCCTGCTGCGCGGCCACGGCCTGACCTGCTGGGGCAGAGACGTGAACGAAGCGCGTCGCCATCTTGAAGGGCTGGAGTTCCTTTTCCAGTGTGAATTACAACGTCGGCTTCTGGAGGCCCAATGATCCGCGCCATTGTTACCGATATTGAAGGCACCACCAGCGATATTCGCTTTGTACACAACGTGCTCTTCCCGTATGCGCGCGAAAATCTGGCGGCCTTTATTGCCGCTTTTCAGCATCGGGAAGAGGTGGCGCAGGCGCTGAGCGATCTGCGTGATGAAATCGCGCAGCCGCAGGCCACGGTAGAGGATTTAATTACCGTGCTGTTCGGCTTTATGGATGAAGACCGCAAATCCACCGCGCTGAAAGCGTTGCAGGGCATGATCTGGCGCGACGGCTATCTTAACGGCAGCTTTACCGGCCATCTCTATCCGGATGTGCTGCCCGTGCTGAAAGCCTGGCACCAGGCCGGCATTGGGCTGTATGTTTATTCATCCGGCTCGGTAGCTGCGCAGAAATTGTTATTTGGCTACAGCGACGAGGGTGATATTACCTCGTTGTTCAGCGGCTATTTCGATACGCACGTCGGGGCCAAGCGCGAAACGGACTCTTACCGCAATATTGCCGCAGATATCGGGCTGGCACCGGGCGAGCTGCTGTTTTTATCCGATATTCGTCAGGAGCTGGACGCCGCCCGGGAAGCGGGCTGGCATACCGTGCAGCTAGTTCGCGATGAAGCGGATGACGTCAGCCGTCATCCTCAGGTCAACCGGTTCGATCACCTTACTCTGGAGTCGTTTGTATGAGCGCACTGACCATTTTTACCGACAGCGAAGCGAAAACGCCGATCTGGCAAAGTACCGATGAAGAAGCGATCCGTCAGAAACTGAGTGGCAAAAACGTGCGTTTTGAGCGCTGGCAGGCGGATCGCGATTTAGGCGTGGATCCGCAGCCGGAAACGGTTATAAACGCTTATCAGCACGCTATCGATCGGCTGGTCGCGGAAAAAGGCTACCAGAGCTGGGACGTAATCAGTATGCGCGCGGACAATCCGCAGAAAGAGACGCTGCGGGAAAAGTTTCTTTCCGAACATACGCATGGCGAGGACGAAGTGCGGTTCTTCGTGGAGGGGGCGGGGCTGTTCTGCCTGCATCTGGACGGGCATATTTATCAAATCCTGTGTGAAAAGAACGATCTGATCTCCGTGCCTGCGGGAACGCCGCACTGGTTTGATATGGGATCGTCACCGCACTTTACCGCTATCCGTATTTTCGACAATCAGGAAGGCTGGATTGCGAATTTTACCGGCGACAGGATTGCTGATGCCTATCCGCGACTGCCGTAAGCAAATCTCTGAGCCATGATGAAAATGGCCGTTTTACAAAACGGGCGGACAGACTGGCCGCCCGGGTTTATCTCAATCAGGTAACCGGAGCGCCAATAAAATAAGACAGTTACTCATTAGCAACTGGGCCATCTGTTTTCAATGGTGCTTTAAAAGTAGTTCTTTTCGTTTCTTATGTGCTTCTGCTGGAAATAATTAATGCAGTGGTTTTGGAAGGTCTTTTAAATATTTAAATATATAACTGAAATATTATAATGCTAATTAATAGCCGGGAAAGGATGGTAGATAAATCGATAATAAAGATTTTTGGTTTTCATCTTAAAATATTGATTTTTAATATTTAAACTTTAATGCCTAATGTTAGGGTTTGCAGTTAGGGTTTGCGGTCAGGGTTTGCGGTTAAGCGGGGCTGAAAGTTGTATTCGTTCTGATGGGGCGCTTTAAACACTTCCTTTCTCGATTTTTCATGTAGGGACGTGAAATTACCATGTTTAAGCCTCTTTTGATTGGTTATTTTCTGATTATTAATGAATCTTGCCTGTTTTTTATTTTTTTTACTGCAGGGTGCATATTTATTTTGACGGGAATGTTTTATCAGACGTAGTATGATTTTGCTCTGTCAGAAGGGGATATACTATTTTCAGGTGATAAGTCGTGCCTCACGCTGCTATTTCTGTGTGGCGCCGTTCAATTTTAAAAGGAAATTAAAATGAGAGAAATAACCCGAACAGAAGCCACCCGCGTCAGCGGCGGAAGCTTTTTATGCGATCTCAGTCAGGCCAACCTGGCGTTAACCGCCAACCTGTTCAAAGTAGGTTTCTTTTTGCTGGGCGGGCTGGTATTGATGAACTGTCTGTGTTCAGGGGCACAAACACCACCAACACCAGCACCAACAACACCAGCACCAACAACAACACCAGAACCTCCCCTGTAGTCACGATCTTTCATGGCCCATAAAATGATGCCGTTATTTTAACCTGCGGGCGCTGCTATAACGCGGCGTCCGGGCCAGTTTGCCTTCCGTCAGTTTGTTACACGGCACTTCCGGTTCTCCGTCCGCCTGAAAGCTTTGCCAGACGCGCGCTGTCCTGTGTTTTTTAGTGGCGCGGCGCTTAAGGTGTCGTTAACCTGTCTTCGTTTTGTATGCACAGACTTAAGGGAAACATTATGAATGAGGCACAGGTCCGTCTGGCTATTGTTGGCGCAGCGGGACGCATGGGGCGTCAGTTAATTCAGGCCGCTCACGAAGCGGAAGGCGTTTGCGTGGGAGCCGCGCTGGTGCGTAACGGCTCTTCTTTGGTCGGCATTGACGCGGGCGAGCTGGCCGGAACCGGTACGCTGGGCGTGAAGGTCAGCGATCGGCTGGTTGCCGATGAGTTTGATGTCCTGATCGACTTTACCCGTCCCGAAGGCACGCTGGAATATCTGGCGTTTTGTCGTCAGCACAAAAAAGCGATGGTCATCGGCACCACCGGCTTTGACGAGGCCGGTAAGGCGGCGATCGGCGCGGCTGCGCAAGAGATAGCCATCGTTTTTGCCGCCAACTTCAGCGTGGGCGTCAATCTGGTGCTGAAGCTGCTGGAGCAGGCCGCGCAGGTGATGGGCGATTATGCGGACATCGAAATTATCGAAGCGCACCATCGCCATAAGGTTGATGCGCCTTCCGGCACCGCGCTGGCGATGGGCGAAGCGATAGCGGACGCCATGGACTGGGATCTTAAAGAGCATGCGGTCTATAGTCGGGAAGGGCACACCGGCGAACGTAAGCCACAAACCATTGGTTTTGCTACCGTGCGGGCAGGCGATATCGTCGGCGAGCATACCGCGATGTTTGCGGATATTGGCGAGCGTATAGAGATAACGCACAAGGCTTCAAGCCGTATGACCTTTGCAAAAGGCGCTGTTCGTGCTGCATCCTGGGTTTTTGCGAGTAAAGAAGGTCTTTTTGATATGAGAAATGTGCTTAATATTGATAAGAATTGATAAGTACGAATCTGGATATTTTTTTAAGTTGCTGTTTTAAATGGGTGGTTTTGCTGCCCTTTTTTTATTTTTGCATATAAATAATATTTAGATGGTATTTTTAATAAGAAGTGGTTTTTAGGTGTTTTTCTGCATTTTTACAGGGCTGATTTATTAATTTTGACCATTTGGTCCACTATTTTTCGGGCTATCTGGATTTTTCCCATTCATTTCGTCAGGCAACCGTTTTTATCACCACGATAGTTGCTGTTTTTGGTGGCTATCATCATCTTTTTACGCCAGTGGCACAAAAAACAATGAAAAACTCCGCTTCAGGGTAGACATCAGCCGGGGCGATCATTAGAATGCGCGCAATTTGCCAAAAATCGAGCAGGCAGGCAGGTTTTGCATTGATTTAAAGGTGTATCCTGAATTAATATGCAAATAATGTGACTGTTTATTCTCTGGAGGATGTTTTGATTAAGTCAGCGCTATTGGTTCTGGAAGACGGAACCCAATTCCACGGTCGGGCCATCGGGGCAACAGGAACGG
>Ga0157358_1000265_pt1 | contig 21077 bp, 22 predicted proteins | sample AttcapACBM2_FD_111484 | JGI IMG/M metagenome (GOLD analysis project Ga0157358, IMG submission 111484) | Fungus gardens microbial communities from leaf cutter ant in Botucatu, State of São Paulo, Brazil - Atta capiguara ACBM2 | ecosystem: Host-associated > Fungi > Mycelium > Unclassified ... | reverse complement strand
TGTGTGCAAGCTGTTGCCATCACATGATCAAAACTCGTACCTGATGGGAGCTGTCATCTGTCATAGCAGCTGTCAGGCTAATTTTAAAAGATAACTAATTATGTTACTACATTGATATGCTTATATCTCTACCAATACTTATTGCTTTGAGATGTATCATATACCATTGGAAATGGATTGATGAGCACTTCCCAATGTAAGTTCAATCGTGTGAATCCGTTCAGCCGTCCATGAGATATTAGCAGACAAAGCTTTTACAGCTACTGATGTCCTGATATCTCAGTCATTTGTTGTCACTTTTGTACATCTCACATATGTGTGGATAGCCCTTATTTGGGGCTTTCCAGTGCAACTTGATTTGTGAAAATCGGTCCACTGGTTGTGGAGATACAAGCTGAATGAAGTTTGTAACACAGACAATAGAACAACTCTTGTATTGAGTAATACAAGAGAACTCGATAGAGATCTCTTTACAAAGTAGTCTACCTTATATACTACTACCAATGATCTGTGCTCACTACTGTGCACCCTACCCTAATTGACCATGTGTAGAACATGAGGCCAACATGTGTTATCTATGTTGTATGACGTTACTTGTTCTAGATCCTTCTACTAAGTTCTCCTATGTCTCATGATCTGTCTTGTGACTATGCCATCAGATTGTGACTGATGTGACATTGTGACCAATCAACCCTAACCCTAGTTATTCTAAAAATAGAAGATCAAAAATAAATTGAAAAGAAAATAAAAAATGAAAGGAAAAATAAAATAAATCAAGTCCACTTTCTTTGATCTTGACAGTAATGGCCTTCCAAGAAGGCTAAAGAAAAGAAACTAGGAAAGTACTGCAGAAATGCTAAGATCAAGATAAGAGGTGTTAATCCCTGTGAGAGGTGTATGCATGCCAGACAGGATTGTCTGGTACACAATTTAAGATGAGTAAAGAAATTTCTTCTTGTTTTTTCTTTACTAATAGTGATTCTTTCATAGTCATTCCCTCATCTGTGCTAGATGCATTGCTATTAAGCAATAGTATGTCCCATATACTAACACTAACTCTCCAGCTATGATCTCTACCTATGGTGGAGTCTTAAGTGCCATGGAAAAGGCACTCTAAAAACTTGTGGAGGAATACTGAGGTATCAAAAGATCTCTCTGGGACTTGGTGGAGTACCAGGAGAGAAATACAGCCTAATTGGCAAGGATTGGAGCTATGATGGAAGAGAGATGGAGTTTGAAGGAGAACTTCTGGAATAATGATGATGAGGATGAAGAAGATGGAGATAAGAAAGAGAGGTCTGAAAATAGTTCTGGAAAAAGTCAGAAGGAGATTAAGAAAAGAACCTTGTTGTCTATCTCCTACTAGAGTAATGGTTTTGTCTTTTGTTGAATTTTATTTTCCTAGTTTTGTGGTATCTATATGATGTAAGTAAGAAAATTAAGAGATTGAAATGAAAATAAAAGTCCAAAAGAAACTTTATAAAGTATGTGAAAGCTGGGGTTAAATGAAAATAAGCAAATAGAATATACTGAAAAAAATAATAAAAGAATCCCTGTTAGAAGTGCATAGAAACAGGAGACAAGTGTAACAGTGTAATTAAAACAAAGGAAGTAGACCAGGCTTGGTAGAATACATGATATAGAAATTGGATACCAAGTTGGTGGTATAGATAAGTTTAGATATGAGGATTTATTCAGATTTGTTTTTGGTGTCTTTATATCCTAGCTAGATCACCTTATACAGGAGTTTGCATGCCTATTGGCAATCAATTTTGGAGTCCACTATCTAAGAAATTTCATATTTAGGTTCCCCATTGATTATAACTAGTGTGGGGACTAGTTGTATTCTCTTGGGGAAAGAATTGGATATAGTGGGTTCAAGTATGAACATATGGAAAACTAGATAGATAGAGTGCATAAAATCTAGAAGATAGAGGATGATGAACAATAGTATACAAGGCTGGGAAATGATTTCATAGGGTCCAAGATATTTTTTAGAAAGCTTTTTTGAAGATTGAGTAGTTCTGAAGAACTGAGCCTTGATAAAGACTTTATTACCTACTTGGAAATCAGGAGTAGAGGAATATCACACATTAGTAGATTTCTGATAACACTATTGGGCCATGGAGATTTCAGCTTTGAGAGTACTCTGTAACTCATTGAGATCTATGGCAAAGTTATGGGCTCAGAAGGAAGTAATATCACATTTAGAGTAAACAGTGATGTTTAGATAATATCTCTTATTAGTGAAGAATGGAGAAACACCAGTAGTAGTACTCAGAGCATTATTGTAAGTGAACTCCACAAGAGATAGAAGTTTGGACTAGTTATCTTGCTGATAATTACAATATATATAGAGGTATTGCTTGAGGGTCTAATTCATGCATTCAGTTTGTTTATTATCTTTGGGGTGATAACCTGAAGTGAAGTGAAGCCATATGTTCAGAGAAGTTTCTAAAGAATGGAAAAAGTTTAACACAAACTTCAAGTCTCTGTCCAAGATAACATAGAAAGGAATGTTATATTTGGAAAACATATGAAGGATGAACAGACATGCTAAGTCTGCAGATGTGATAATGTTATGGGCAGGAATAAAGATCACCTGCTTGGTGAGCTAGTTGACTATGACCAAGACAATGTCAAATCTGGAGGATGACAGAAGTTTCTAATGAAATCCATAGAAATAGAATTCCATAGCTGTTTGAAAATAGAAAGTTGTTTGAAAGATCTGTAGGACTTATGACATTATGGCTTGGATTGTATACAAGTAACATAGGACTTGCAGAGTTGTTGTACATTAGTGCAGAGACTAGGCCAGAAATATCCATAGCAAACTAATTCCAGTGTTTTATTCTAACCAAAGTGTCTGGTAAGAATGTGATTATGATTATACTATAAAACATGCATGCAGAAATTATCAGTAAATGGTATATATATTCTATTATCAAAGAGGAGAAGACTGTTTGGGTCTGTAGACTATTGGATATCTGCAGAGATGTGTTTTGTAGCAATTGTGTCAGAATTTGGAATAGTGAACTCTAACTATTTTATCTTTCTTATTTTTCTTTTTCTTTTCTTTTCTTTATTTTGAGGACTTAGGATTAGGGTTAATGTGACATCAAAGTCATGGTCACATGATCAAATGTCACATGGAAGAGCATAAAAGGTTCTGGAAGGGTGAAGTTATACAGTATGTTTTACACATATTGACCTTAAGGCAAACACATGGCTGTTTAGAGTAGGCTAGAAATAGTTAGCATGAACCATGGAGTTTTAGTATATAAAGGTAGACAATTCTGTACAGAGTTCTCTATTGAGTTCTCTTGTATTCAACCCTAATTTTACTTGATCCACTCTAAGGTCTTGTAATCATAACAAATTGGGTCACTAGAAAAAGCCAAAAGGATATCTTAGTGTAAGGTGTCTAGATCAACAACTATAGCTGTACAAAGAGAGGGAAAGAGGAGGAAAGTAGCTCATATAGAGACTGGAAGTTGTTCTTGAGTGAAGATTGGTTTAAAGTTATGGAGGTTTACTATAGTGTAACTGTTATGAACTTATTCCTTAGAGTTGGAAATAAGAACTACTCTTATATTAGAGAAACACAAGAGAACTTTTCTACAAACTAGTCTACCTTATATAGTCCTACAGATGGTCCGTGCTAAGTACTGTGCACCCTACCCTAAACAACCATGTGTAGTCCATGAGGTCAACATATGGTATCCATATTGTATGATATCATTTGTTCTTGAATCTTCTATTAAATTCTCCCAAGTCTTGTGATCTGTCTTGTAACTTTGCCATCAGGTGACTGATGTGATGGTGTGACCAATCAACCCTAACCCTAGTTGTTCTAAAAATAGAAAATCGAAAATAAAATAAAATAAGTCAAGTCCATCTTCTTCGATCTTGACATTACCCCCCTTTAAGATTTCTTCTTTAGAGAAATATCCTGTTCTCTAGTCTCTTCTTCTTATCTTTTCATTTTCTTCCTCCATTTTTTCTTCTATCATCTTCAAATGCTCACTTTTGTTAATCTGCCTATCTTCCTTCCACTTCTTCCAATTCTTTTCTAACCTCCTTAAGTATTCTTCCTCAAACTCCTTGTCATCTCACCTATACTATAACTTAGCTGTATACTTCCCCAGTAATTCCATCCTCCTGAAATCCCTCTCCTCTACCATATCTTGCCTCCTAACTTCTGCACTCATCCTCTTTTCAAATTCCTCTAAGGCTTCCCTTGCATTTCTCAAATTTTCTTTCCTTTCCCATATATCCTCTTCTGCCATGAACCCTTTCCACTGCACCAAATACTTTTCTACCCCTCTTACTTTCTTTTTGTTCAAGATTTTTTCTACTTTCCATTCTTCTACCTCTTCCACTTTAATCGGTTTTTCTTCCTCCTTCTTCTGTCCCTTTACTTGCTCTTTGTACCACACTATCCAGCTCACATTGACTACTGGATGAATTCTCATTGAAGATGGTAATTGCAGTTTCACCGCATTCATTGATACTAGCTCCTTTATCTCTCTGTCAACTTCCGCACTGGCCTTTCCTTGAATACTAAATTCTTAGTACTCAATAACACTCTGTCTCTCTTCTTCCACTTTTCCGTCTTCTTTCTACTCCTATCTGCATATCTCTTCATCTCCTCCTGTGTTTTCTTCAATGCCACCCCTGCTTTTTCATGTACTTTCTTCATCCTTTCTACAAACTCCGTTGTACTCTCTACCTTTCCTTTCTTTCTGATATCTTCCCCCATTCTCAGTTCTCTTCCATAATTTGCCATAAATGGTGAAACTTTTGTTGCAGTGTGAACCTTATTGTTCACTGCAAACTCCACTGATGCTAGCCACTCTGGCCAATCCTTTTGTTTATGTTCCACAAAGAATCTTAGATACTGTTCTAATTCTTGATTTATACATTCCATCTGTCCATTCTTTTGTGGGTAGAATGCTGTGGATAACCTTGTTTTGATTCCCAACATCTTATTCAACTCCTTCATTAATCCTGCTGCAAATTGTGGTCCCCTATCTGATACCATACTTTCCAGCAACCCATGTAACTTCCATATGTTGTTCCAGAACAACCTTGCTAATCTTTCTGCTGAGGTCTCTTCCATCGTGGCTACGAAATGTGTCATTTTCGATAGCCAATCACATACTACTAGTATCGCATCTTTTCCTGCTACTACCGGTAACTTTGTTATGAAATCTACTGTTATATGTGACCATGGTTTCTTCAGCACCTCACTTAATTTCAACTTCCCTGCCAACTCTTCTGTCCTATTTTTCATCCTCTGGCACAAATCACATCCTTCCACATACCTTCCCACATCCCTTATCACACCTGGCCATCAGTAATTTCTCGTTACCAGTTCCATTGTTTTCCACCTTTCTCCGTGTTCTACTGCCAGTACATCATGATATAACTGGATTACCTCTGCTCTCAATTCTTCATTCTTTGGTACATACACCTTCCTCTCTTTCAACACTAAATTCCCTTCTATCTTCCACTCGTTACCTTGTAACTCCTTTACTCCCACTTTCTTTATCTCTTCCACTACTCTAACTACATCTTCGTTCTTACTCCTAGCTTTTTTCATCTTTTCTATTATATCTACTTCAGATCCTTCTATTACTACTTCTTGTAAATTACGAATCCAATTGTCTTTGATAATTACTTGATTCTCATTGTCTTTATCTACTCCTATTTTCCAGTCTGGTCTCATGCTTAGTCCATCCGCCTTTCCCATCCTTGTTCCTGGCACATGTTTTAAGGTAAAATCAAATTGAGACAGATATAAAGCCCAATAAGCTTGTCTCCTATTCAACTTTTGCACTTTCATAAAATATTCTAAGTTCTTGTGATCCATCCAGATCTCAAACTTGAACTGCACTCCCTCTAACAAATGTCTCCAAGCCTCCAGTTCTCTAATGATTGCTAACATTTCTTTGTCATGAATTTCATAGTTTCTTTCAGTTTCATTCAATGACTTAGAGAGGAAAGCTACCAGTCTCCACCTCCCATCTTCTCTCTTTATTGACAATACTCCTCCCATTGCATAATCTGAAGCGTCCACTTCTACTCTTAATTTTTTGTCTAAATCCAGTGCTGCTAACACCAGTTCTTTGGTGAACTGCTCCTTCAACTCTCTAAACGCCTTCTTCTGTCTCTCCATCCAATCCCACTTCTTATCTTTCTTTACCATGTCATATAATGGTCTAGCTATCGATGCAAAGCCCTCAATGAATCAATGATAGTAGTTCACCAATCCCAAGAACTTCTGCACATCTTTGACACACTTTGGTGTTGGCCATTCCATTACTCCCTTCACCTTTTCTTCTTCCATCTTTATTCCCTCCAGCCCTATTACCACTCCCAAGAATCCTACCTCCCTAACCTTCTACTTGCACTTCTCCGGCTTTACATATAAATCATTTGCTTCTAGCCTTCTAATCACTTCCGTTACCAACTCATCATGCCCTTTTTCTGTCACAGCTACTTTCTCTGTATTGATAAGATCACTCAGCAACTCATTCATCATAGCCTGGAAAGTTGCTAGTAAGTTCGTCAATCCAAAGAACATTACCATTGGTTCAAATGACCCTTCTGGCATTGTGAACGTGGCTTTCCACTTATCCCCCTCCTTAATCCTTATGTTGTTGTATTCCCACCTCAGGTTCATCTTCATAAACACCTTCTTTGTCCCAATGTTTTCCAGGACATCTGATATCAATGGAAGCAGGTAATTGTTCTTAATTGTCCACTCATTTAGATATCTGTAGTCCTACACCATACGCTTCTTTCCATCTTTCTTTCCTACGAAGAATACCAGCACCGTTTGAGGTGACTTTGACAGCCAGATATACCCTTGCCTCAACTGTTCCTAGATGAACTCTCTCACTTCTTCTCTTTCTTCTCTCAACAATGGATATACTTTTCCCTTCCTTGGCACAAACTCTTCTTTTACATCAATTGTATGGTCCCACACCTTTCTCATCAGCATTCTCTCTGACTGCTTCTTACCAAACACCTTTATCCATTTATGAAACTTTTCTGGCACTAGCTTTTTTGCCTCTACTTCTGACTTTGCTGCCTCTTCTTCCTCATCCCATATTTCCCATTCCTCTGCTACCTTCTTTACCTCCATTGTTTTTCCCTTCTTTTGCTTCTTTCTTTTTTCCTTCTCTTTCCTCTTTTTCCCTGCTTTTTCCTTTGCTTTCTCTTCTCCTATCCCAATTTTCCCTGTACTGGTTTCCACTGTTTACCACACTCCTTAGGACACCTCATCATCTTTACCTCCCCTGTTCTCCAATCAATCTCAGGATTGTGACATGCTAACCACAGCATTCCCAAAATCACCATCCACTTCTATCCTCTAATAACATCTATTTCTGTCCTTTCCCTATGCCCCTGATAATGGATATTTACTTCCACAGTATTTTCTATTGGCCCCTCCTTATTAAACGACCCATCTATGTTTTTCACATTCATTGGTCTCTCCAGCTTTTTTAATTTTAAAGTCTTGTTTTTTTACAAATTCAGAGCTTATCACCAACCCAGTTGCTTCACTGTCCAGCAACGCTTCTACCATAATTCCCTTTTGCGTATCTATCCTTTCCAGCCCAATTTTTACCATTACTTCTTCCAGAGTCCTTCCCTCTACTTTTCTCACTTTTTCTTGCTTCTCTGCTTTAGGTGTATCAGTGTTTATTGTTGTAGCTAATACACTATATCTATTTTGAGAATCTAGTCAAGGAGTTCTAGATTCTCCACCCCTTTTAAATTGTCTCTGTGATCGTTAATCTCCTCGATCCTTCCTCCTCTATATTCTATCCTTCTCTCCTCCATTAGTCTTCCTCTTCCCCTGTTTCTGCAGTGGCGGGCCATATGCCCGAAACTCCCACAAGTGTAACAGTTTCTCCCCCTATCCACTTCCATGGCATAAGGATCCCGTCTTGGAGGAATCCTTACACCCTGTCCTCTCACTACCACTACATTAGTTCTCTCTACTCCTTCCATCAGAGCAGGCCCTGTTGTCGCCTGCTGAGGGGGCATTTGCCTCCTCTACCACACTAATGGTTGTGGTATGATTTGTCTTTGCTTCTGTTTTGGAGCTCCTTCCATCGTCTCCTTCTTTCCTCTTAACCTCTCCTTCTCCCTCTTACTTTCTCTCCAATTTCTGTCAAGAGCCATTGCCCTCTTGTACCACTGTTCTATGAAGGCTGGCAGATTTTCTGCCTCCATCAACTTCCTCCTTATTCCTCCATTTATCCCTCTCTTGAATTCTTCCACCAATGGCCTCCCTTCGTATCCACTTCCTCTTGCTGCCCTCTTGAACTCCTGCACAAACTCCTCCATTGTTTTCCCTCCTTGCTCCAATTTCCTTAACTCTGCTACCTTTGTTGATTCCTCCTCTCCTCCACCAAATTCCTTCTTCAAACTTATTAAAAATTCTTCCACTGTCTCATATTCGATTTTTCCTGTTTCCAGTTCTTCCATCACATTCTCCTTCCATACATCTGCCAATTCTCCCTGTACATATGAGAGGACCCACTGTACTTGTTCCTCCACTGTTGCCTCCTTCATCTTCATCCTTAAGTACAACCTGCATGTAATTATAAATCCTCCCACTTTCCCTGCTTCTCTGTTGAAGATGGCCAGCTTAGCCACCTCTATGTGAGATTCTGTGTTGGACCCCATTGCCCCTCTTTCTGTGTTTCCTGCTCCTCTGGTCGCTGCAAGTAGGGCTTGTATTTATGCCTGCATTGCTGCCAGCTGTTCCTGTTGCTGGCAGATGATTTTGTGTAAATTAATTTGACTCATGTTGGGATAAGGGGGAGGTGAGTCAATGGGGGAGGATGATGATGATAGCAGTGGTGGTGATGGTGGTGATGGGGATGTGTATAAGGGGAGAGCAGAACCTGTGCTGGTTTTACTCTCTAACTCATATTCCAAAGATGACAGTATCTCTGTATGTGATAGCAGGCCCTCTTCTTGTCCTGCCTACACAATTACTGGCTACTTCTGACTACTGCCCTAATAGAATGGTAAACGATTTTGGTCTAAGAAGACCATTCTACTCTAAGTGATGTTTTAAGAACAACTGCTGTTCCTCTGCATAGACACACTACAAGTGGGTATGTAGCACAAGGCTAATAAGGGAAAATTTATAGCATGTTTACAAAAGGGAGTACATCTACCATGCACCAGTGGGCTTTGATGCAGATAAATAGTTAGGCTTTGCCTGCCTAACTAGTATACCCCTTGAGCCTAGGGTCCAGCTGTGCTCTTCTTGACTAAAGGACTGTATTGTTCTTCAGTCGAGGATGATAAGAGAGTAAGGAGAAATAGAAAGAGCTTTATATGTTTAAGTGGTTTCAGATATGGCTATCAAGTTCTATGTTATGAACTTATTTCTTAGGGTTGGAAATAAGAACTACTCTTATATTAGAGAAACACAAGAGAACTCGATAGAGAACTTTTCTACAAACTAGTCTACCTTATATAGTCCTACAGATGGTCCATGCTAAGTACTGTGCACCCTACCCTAAACAACCATGTGTAGTCCATGAGGTCAACATATGGTATCCATATTGTATGACATCATTTGTTCTCGAATCTTCTACTAAATTCTCCTAAGTCTTGTGATCTGTCTTGTGACTTTGCCATCAGGTGACTGATGTGATGGTGTGACCAATCAACCCTAACCCTAGTTGTTCTAAAAATAGAAAATCGAAAAATAAATTGAAAAGAAAAGAAAATAAGTCAAGTCCATCTTCTTCAATCTTGACAGTAACCAGCATTCCCTTTTTTAGAGTAGATATCCTACCATCTAGTGAGAGTGTCCAGTTTGGTGCCAAGATGACCAGAATGGAACCTGATAACAAGGTTGAACTAAGAGAGATATTTGGACCACCATGCTTGTTTTTGGGTCAAAGTCTTGGTAGTAGAAATACCCAAGGTTTTTATAATCTGTAACAATATCAATAGGATAGGCCAGACTCTCCAGGTAGTGTTGCCAAATTTTGAAAGCTTTAAAAATAGCAAGTAATTCCTTGTTATGTGTATTGTAGTTCAACTCCACCACAGTAAAAGTGTGAAAGTGAAATGTGACTAGATGAACTTCATTTTCTTTGTTAATAATGGAGAGAATTGCAGTGAGAGCATAGTCTGAAACATTAGTTTCCATGATAAGTTAAGCATTAGAAATCTAATGAGTGAAAATGGGAGCAGAGGTAAATATCTTCTTAAGAGAGTTGAAAGCATCATTATAGGAGAAATTAAACTTCTAGAGAATGTTCTTCCAGATGAGGCATGTCAATGAAATGACAATGTCTAAATAGTTGAAGATAAACCAGTAGTAGAAGTTAGCAAACCCTAAGAAAAATTGAATATCCTTGACTTTCTTGGGTTCTAGCTAGTCTTGAATAATCTTCATTTTGTCATCAGACATGGTAAGGCTAGAAGGAGAAAGAATGTGTCCCAGATATTCTACTAACTTAGAATGAAATTTGTATTTCTCTACTTTGGCATAAAGGCCAGCCTTATAGAGATACTTGTGGAAGAGGAGGAGAAAAGAAAGAGAACATTGGAGTATCTTCAACAACTCTGGAATGAGGTGCTTGAGGAAGATGCCACCCTTCTGGAAGGTGCTGAAGGGTCTCAGATTACAGAACCTAAGTATAAGGAGGTATCTCTGGAAGATGATGTAGACCACTGGTCTTCCAAAAAAAGCTAAAGGAAAACAACCAGTGAGGTACCAAGAAGACATCAGGGTCAAGATGGGGGTGCTAACTTCTGTGAGAGATATTTGGGCACTGGGCAGGACTGTCTGGTGTACAATTTAAGATGAGTAACAAATTTTTTCTATGTTTTCTTTTTTGCTGATAGCTTTCCCTTAGCTAGTCTCTAGCATGTGCTGGGTGCATTGCTATTAAGCAGTAATATGTACTCCACACCAACACCAACACTCCAGCTATGATTCCTACTTATGGTGGGGTTTTAAGTGCCATTAAAAAAGTATTCTGAGAACTTGTAGAGAAGTACTGAGGAGTCAGAAAGTTTCTCTGGGACTTGGTGGAGGGCCAAGAAAGAAATACGGCCCAGTTTGTTGTGGCAACCACTAGTTACAATGACCAATAGTAACACAAGCAATAAATTTCTTAGCAGAATATCAAGTAGAAATCACAAGAAAACTTAATAAGGAGTCCCTGCTGTATTGCTACCCTATTTATATAATTTACATATGGTCCATGCTACTTAATATTAACCCCACCCTGAAGTCCATGCATTACTCATGAATACACCATGTATACACCATGAGATAGATATACTATTGACATGCTCCTTGATATCATTCATTTAGTCTGCTCTAGTATACTCTAGGCCTATGACCTCACATCATGTGATATGTCATGTGACCGCAGTCACATGCCTCTTTATTGTCAATAAAAAATAAAAAGTAAAGTAAAAGTAAAAGTTCAATATAAAATTAAGAAAAATAAATAAAAGAAAAAGAAAAATATTATTGCTCAACTACATTATAACATAGTTGGAGAGAATTGGGACCACAGTGGAATGGAGATGAAGTTTAAAGGAGGGTGAGATTAAAGAGGATAGAAATGATGAAGAGAGGTCTGAGGATGGCTTTAGGAAAAGTTAAGAGGAAAGGATTCTGTTGTTTACTTCCTGTTAGTATATTGGTTTTGTTTTCTTCAAATTTTATTTTATTTTATTTTATTTTATTGTTTGTGATCTAAATGTGTAAGTAAGAAAATCAAGAAATCAAATGAAAATAAAGTCTAAAAGTTCTGAAAGTTTGAAAGGAAAACCCAAAAAAGTTAATGGAAGCTGGGATATAATGAGAAAATAGACCAAATATACTAATAAATTAGTGAAAGAATCTCTGTTAGAAAATGTATATAGGCAGAGGACAAGTACAACAGTGTGATCAGAGCAATAGGAGTAGACTGGACTTAGCAGAATATGTGATGTGGAAATCACATACTAAGTTGGCAACATGAGTGAGTTTGGATGTGGGGATCCATTTAGATTCATCTTCAGTGTCTTCATACCCTAGCCAGATCACCTTGTATAGGAGTTTGCATGCCCATCAGCAATCAATTTTAAAGTTTACCATCTAAGAAATTTCATATTTGGGTTTTTCATTAATTATAACTGAAGCAGGGGCCAGTTGTATTCTTTCAGAGAAAGAATTGAACATGGTGGGTTCAAGTATAGACACATGGAAAACTGGATGAACAGAGCATATGGACTCTGAAAGACATGAGGGTAAATAATAGAGTACTAGGCTGAGTGATGATTTCATACAGTTCAAGATATTTTTCAGAAAGTTTCTTTGAAGGCCAAGTGATTCAGAAGAACTGAGCCTTGACAAAGACTTTGTCACCTACTTTGAAATCAGAAGCAGAGAAACATTACACATTAGCAGATTTTTGATAATATTGTTGGGCTATGGAGATTTCAGCTTTAAGGATACTTTGTAACTCATCAAGATCTATGGTGAAATCATAGGCTCAGAAGGAAACAATATTGTATTCAGGGTGAACAGTAATTTTTGGATGATATCTTTTATTGGCAAAGAATAGAGAAATACTGGTAGTAGTACTTAGAACATTATTGTAGGCAAACTTTGTAAGAAATAGGAGTTCAGACCAGTTGTCTTGCTGGTAGTTACAATATACATGGAGATATTGCTCGAGAGTCTGATTTATGCATTCAGTTTGTTCATCACCTACAGAGTGGTAGCCTGAAGTAAAGTGAAGCTGCATGTTGAGAGCAATGTCTAAGGAACAGAAGAAGCTTGATACAAACTTTAAGCCTCTATCAGAGGTGACATGGGAAGAAACACTATGTTTGGAGAACACATGAAGAACAAACAAATATACTAAGTTCATGAATGTAATAGTATTATGGGCAGGGATAAAGATTGCCTGCTTGGTGAGCTGGTTGACTATGACCAAAATAGTGTCAAATCTAGAGGATGACAGAAGTTTCTTGATGAAGTCCATAGAAATAGAATTTCACAGTCATTCAGAGATAGAAAGTTGTTTGAGAAATTCATAGAGCTTGTAACATTGTGGCTTGGAATGCATACAAGTGACACAGGACTTGTAGAATTGTTGTACATCAGTATAGAGACTGGGCTAGGAATATCCATAGCAAATTAATTCCAGTGTTTTGTTTTAACCATAATGTCTAGCAAGGATGTGGTTATGATTATACTGGAGAACACACATGTAGAGATTACCAGTAGATGGTATATAGATTTTATTGTTAAAGAAGAGAAGACCATTTGAGTCCATAGACCACCAGCCATCTACAGGGATGTGTTTTGTCACAATTAGGTCACTAGAGAGAGCTGAAAGAATGTCTCGATGTAGGGTATTCAGATCAACAACTATAGCTGTGCAGAGAGAAGGAAAAAGAAGAATAGTAGCTCGTACAAAGGCTGCAAGTTGTTCTTGAGTGAAGATGGGTTTGAAATTGTGAGGGTTGACTGTAGCATAGCCAATATTCCCCTCTTTAGGATAGACATCCCATCGTCTAGTGAGAGTATCCAGTTTGATGCCAAGGTGATCAGGACAAAACCTGATGACAAGGTTGAACTGGGAAAGGTACTTGGACTACCATACTTGCCTCTGGGTCAACACCTTGGTAGTAGAAAAATACTTAAGGTTTTTATGATCCATAACAATATTGATGGGATAGGCCAGACCTTCCAAATAATGTCACCAAATCTTGAAAGCTTTAAAGATAGCAAGTAATTCCTTGTTATATGTGTCATAATTCAACTCCACTGTGGTGAAAGTGTGAGAGTGAAAGGCAACTGAATGAACTTCATTTTCTTCATTAACAATAGAAAGGATTGTATTGAGAGCATTGTCTAAGGCATCAGTTTCCATAATGAGTTGAGTATTAGATTTCTAATGAGTGAGAATAGGAGTGAAGATGAATGCTTTCTTGAGAGAATTGAAAGCATCATGATAGAAGGAGTTGAACTTCCAAAGAATGTCCTTCTAGATGAGGCATGTCAATAGAATGACAATATCTGAGTAGTTGAAGATGAATCAGTGATAAAAGTTTGTAAAACCTAAGAAGAATTGAATATCCTTGACTTACTTAGGTTCTAGCCAGTCTTGAATAATCTTTACTTTGTCATTGGATATGGTAAGGCTAAAAGGAGAGAAGATGTATTCCAGATACTCTACCAACTTGGAGTAAAATTCATATTTTTCTACTTTGGTATAAAGACCAGCCTTGTAGAGATACTTGAGTACTTCTTTAACATGCTGGTGATGTTTGGACATGTTATTTGAGTAGATGAGTATATTATCCAGATAGATCACAACACAGACATCTAAGAAATCAGAGAAAATATTGTTTATGAATTACTAGAAAGCCATAGGAGCATTGGTAAGACCAAAGAATATTACAGACCATTCAAATGATCTATAGCATGTCCTAAAAGCAGTCTTCCATTTGTTACCATTGGCAATGCGAACCAAATAGTAAACATGGTAAAGATCTATCTTTGAATAAACCTGAGCTTTGTGAGGTGAGTCCAATAGATTAGAGATGAGTGGGAGTGGATAATGATTCTTCTTGAAGATGTAGTTAAGACCACAGAAGTCAACATAGAGGCACAGTGAACTATCTTTCTTTTTAACAAATAAGACCAGTACATCAAGTAGAGGTAAGGTTGGTTAAATAAAACCTATATTGAGGTTTTCCTCAATAAATTTCTTTAGAGATTCTTGTTCAGATGCTGAAAGAGAGTATATGGGGCCAACTGGAGGTTAAGTACCTTCTTTCAGATTGATTTTGAGGTCATAAGGATGATGAGGAATAAGGACTTCAGCTTTAGTTTTGCTGAAAATATTGGTGAATTTGTGATACTTAGAAGGAACATTGGAAAGGTTAGGAGCTTCTGCAAGTTTTGTGAAATTAGTCTAAATGTCTGAAGAACAAAGACAGAGTTTAAAATTGCTGGAGTCTAGGAGTTTTGATGTGTGAAAGAATATTATAGCACTAATGATAGTGATGTTAGGTTGCTCAGAGTTAGATACAAAGGTCTCAGATGTAAGTATGGAAACTGTGGAGTCTGATAATTGTAGAGGGATGTCAAGAACTGATGGAAATACCAATGGTATGTTCCTACAAAGATGGATGGAAGTTTATCAACCCATTTATCCAGTCAATCAGTGGATTGTGTCAGGTGAGCCAGTTGTATCCAAGAACCAAAGAGTAGGAAGAATCAAGCAAAGTGACATAGAAGTCCAGATTCATACAATTACCAGTGGAAAAAATTATGAGCAAGTTGGCAATTTTAGAGATGGTACTGTTTGATGAACCATCAAACAAGTAGAGAGCAACCAGAGGAGTTGCAGATATCTTCAAGTGGTAAGTATCCATGAATTTAAAGTCTACAAAGCAATGAGTAGACCTAGAGTCAACAAGAGCTTGGAACAAGATTTTATTAAGGTGATCCTAACCAAGAATTAAGAGAGAAAAGGGAGAGGTAAGGGAAACAAAGAGTGATTAAGGATTGGAAAGAGCAGATATGTTAAGTCAGATGAAACTTGTTGCTGCATAGGGAAGTTTAACATGGCCCTCAGTTTGTGCAGAGTCCTGAAGGTCACTTTTTATTTTCCAAGGATTTCTCAGAAGCAGCTGCAAGAGTATTAACAGTTGCTGAAGTACTGTGGCTCTTAGGAGTGATTATGGTCTGCTTCTTGGGATAGGAGTCTAGCTTGTGGTCTCTTGTACCACAATAAAGGCACAGGTTATTTTCAAGATGCTTCTTGTGCTCATCACTGATCAACTTGCTATTGCTGGCCAATATGGAAGAAAGGTCTACCCATAGAGAATTAGATTGTTTCTTAGGAGCAGAGGACAGAGATAGTTTTGAAGAGGAAGTATTGGTGGATAAGGCCACTGGAGATAGGTTTGCTTTATTCTAAAAGGTCACAGTAGGACCAGAGATAGAAGCTTTTTTTGCTTCTGAGAGTGAGACTCAAGAACCTCTTTCTTCACCTGTCTTGCATAGTGGCATTTACAGTTATGTTCTCAGTAGTAATGATTGATAGTCATTGCCAAAGCATACATGTCTTAGAACAAGGTAGGTTTTCCTTGTTCCCAGGTAAAGATAGGATCTTGGATCTAATGGCAGAGTATACCATTCCCCCAACCTAGCTAAGAGGCATAGTGCATGAAGCCCACATTATAAGTAGAAATCTTGTCACCAGGCTTCATGTGGAGATTGTTCAGTATATTGGCCACTTTATTGATGGAGTCTGAGAGACCAAAATATTAACATAGCTTGTCTACAAACAGGTTCCAGTCAGAGAGCTAGTCTTACAGGATGCCCTGATCTTTCTGGTTGAGGTGGACCTCAAACCAGTCCTAGACTACTCTAGTGAGATAGGTCATTGCAAAAATAAATTTTGCAATGTCTATGTCGAATTGCACTGGGTTAGCATGAAAATATAAGCAATATTGGAACAAGAAATTATTGAGCTTGTCAGGCTTAGTGTCACTGAAGGTGTCAGAGATGCAGGCTTTAGTTCTCCTTGAATTAATATTAGGTCTAGAAGTCTGATTAGTATTAAGAGTATTAGCAAGTTGCCCAAGTATGTCAACCAGCTATTCATTAATATTATTGCTCTAATAGGGTTTTGACTATGAGTGAGTAAAAGAAGTAGGTCTATTGGCTGTTAGATTAGTAGTAGAATTAGCAGAAGCATCCTCCCAGTTAGGATCATTATCCACAAGGATAATACTTGGTTCAGGAACAGGCAAAGCTGTCTGGTTAGGTTGAATAGTGCTAGATAGAGACCTTGGAGATGAGCAGTCTCTTTGGTGAATTCACCTTGATTATCATGGAGCATTTTGCAGATAAGCCAAATGGTTACTGAAATAAGGAATAGTATTAAAGGGTGTCCCAAGTGGTGGAACCAGAGTTAAGAAATTACAGTGAGAGAAAGCCATTTTAGACTTTGAAGTGGGAAGGTTGTTTTACAGACAGAACTGCAACAGAGAATTTAGCAGATAGAATTGTTCAGAAGTAACAACAGACTTGGTAGTCTGATAATATTGTCAGGCATGGTTCATACCAGGAGTGAAAGTCTGTGAGATAGACTGGGAGATGTACAGACTTGTTGAATAACCTTAGCTTTAGCTTATGTGCTGTGCTGTCTGTCTGCTGCATGGTCACAACTTCAGATAATAAAAAGAAGTCTGAGATAGGAGTAAGTACTGATTTGGTGTGTCACCATTGAACAATAGGGATCGAGTTCAATAAGAGTTTATCTTTGCCAATTATCAGACTAGCAAATTATAGTGTAACTACTAGTCTTATATATAAGTTCCTACTATAGGAAATACTTGGGATTTCAGTGGTATGGCCCTTATTACCCTGAGTGGAGGTTTCAGTGTTAAGACACTGACAGGAGTAACTCTGTTATGGAAGACCAAGTCAAATAGGAGTATCTCCACTGTGGAAGACAGAATACCCAGATGATTGCAACACTGCCATAAGGTATGTTGCAAGAAAGGTAGTTACTATGAAAGGCAGGCTTGTATAATTAGAAAGTGATATCACTGCAGAGATATAATTTCTGGACAGATAGACTTGTATATGACAAATAGATTTAACACTATTACAGATAATATGTTATAAAATAATACTGTGATAGAAGATAGGCTTTTATTGGGGTTTAAATAGGATAATACTACTACAAAGAACAAGCTTTGATCAGATTGGGCTTAACATATAATCTAATCTATTCTAAAGTATAACTAAGTAAGTTTTACATTCTATTGTTACATGACTATATAGCTATAACTATGAAAGTTGTGATCTAACCTATGATATATGTTATATATTTTGTGATTTTGTAACTGTCATATATAACATTATATCATATATCTTAGCTAATTTCAAAAAAAGAAATAAAATATAAAGAAAAGAATAAAAGTAAAGATTTCTTCTAAATTCTTTAAAAGATAATACCCAACTAATCTTGGCTTTCTTTCTTTCCTATCTCAGCTTTAACCAAACATAAAGTAAGTAGACATTCACAAACCCTACTACTTATTTCTTGTTTTTACTGAATATTCTAAAGAGAGCTATATCTACTCCTCTGTATTGTTTTTCCTACTATGACTCTCCTCTTATTGTGCTTATTCTTATTGTTAATTCTGTAAGCTACTATTGTAGTATGGTAATGATTTTATTCTGTTAGTAAACAAGATGTTATAGTACTTAATCTATCATATTAATAGATAAAAGTGCTACTAATAATGCTAGTATGATTAGTGAAAGATATAGCAATAAAGCTTTTAAGAATGAGATAGAGAAGAACACAAAGGATACTAGTTGTTCTCCTTAATATTGGCTCAGATCAAAAGCTAATCCTAATACTAGTGTATATATACTGACTATCTTTTATTTACTATCCTAATAAAATTTATACTTATTACTCCTAAGAAGAGAGCTCTTACTCTAAATGACTTCTTAAGGAAAGATTATTGTTTCTCTATACAAACAGTTTATAATAGGGCTATGGCACAAGACTTCTAGAAAAGTATAAGTAAACTACTTAACATTACTTATTTAAGCAATAAGTTTATTTGGGTGGTAATCTGGATATAGTTACCACTGTTCATGGCTTACTCTGTTCTAACAAGTAAGCATTTCTTAGGCCTGGGGTCTAGTCTTTAATTCTTAACTGATGGTTGTACTAGCTGATAATTGAGAATGAAGAAAGAGTAAAAGAAAAGTGAGACCTCAAAATAAAAAGTTATTCAAAGTAGTTTAATGTTGAGTTTTACTATTATAGCAGCTGTCTTAAGTTATGATGAGTAGTGGTAGAATTTATAAATGAAATATCTCATAGAAATCACAAGAGAACTTGACAAGGAGTATCCATGAGTCCACTATACTATTACTACAAAACAAATATACTACAACCATACCCTTGATATTAATTGTTCTAGTTCCTTTTACTATATTCTGGACCTATGAAATCATATCATGTGATCATGGTCACATGTCTCTTCATTGTCCAAAAGAAAAAGAAAAAGAAAAAGAAAAACAAAGAAAACAAAAAAAGAAAAATAGATAAAAGAAAATAAAATCAAAATAAAATATTAAAGTTTAGGCATACTATGATAGTTAGATTTCTTTACTACTTGTACATAGTCTATACATGGTCCTATATCTATTCTAAAGTATATAATATTATGTCTACCTAGAATATAGCACATAATTATAACTATAAGAGGATTCATTCTTTTAACATCAATACTACTGCTAAAAGCCACAGAGTTTTTCCCTTTTCTGGAGTGCCAAATACTGCTGTATATCCCATAGAGTTCATTTAGTCAACTTTACTGCTCCCTGCCACTGACCTTTACCAAGTGTAATCTTGTTTATTTATCATCATTTCTCTCTTCTATCTATTGCTAATAGCAAACTCTTTTTTTTCTAGGCCAACATTCTAGATGTTTCCATCAGGAGTATTCTTTGTTATGCTATCCTCATCATTTCTCATAAAGTAAGCTGATCTAGGAGATTGGAATGTATAGTGTAGCTAGAATGTTTTATTAATAAGACTTAGGTTTTCCTAGAGGTTATAAACTCTGCAAATCACCCTAATAATAACTACATGACTTATCATGTGCTATAGCGACATTATATCATGTAACCATAGCTGTATGACCTTCCTATGAGTACTTTTGCCTAAAGTAGTAATTCAAAGAGAAAAAGAGAGAAAAAAATGGAAAAAGAAAAGAAGAATAAGAAAATAGAACTTGGTTTATAACATGTACTAGCTAACTCTAACCTAATTTATTACTGATTATAAAACATGCTAGAAGGCTCAGTAACATGTGACTAGACATGTGACATGGTCATGTGATACCCTACTTATATATGTTCAAAGAAAGAAAAATAATGATAAAATTTAGTTATGGTCAAGGTCATCTTGACCATGGTCACTACAATATTGGTAAGTAGTTGGTAGTTGCTTACACTGCACTATGCTTACTGTACTTTGTATCTTCCAATTGATAGAGTCAAAAATTGTGGAAGAAGTATATATATTATTCTACTTTATACATTTCTATGAGCGGCTGCTGTATGTTATAAGCCACAATAATTACTATGTCTTTTGGAGTCCTAATAACCTTAAAAACCCCTCTGATAACTCAGGAATCACCCAGTGAACTGCTGTAAATAAATAGGAGTTGAATATGTGGTTAGGTGATCTACTGAACTAAGGCTTAGTCTGAGCAAACTCTCACATAGCTGATCAGAAAGTCCACACAGAGTACTATGAGACTGTACAGATGTGCAGAGCACATATAACATGCCCACTATATCAGTAGATGAAAGAGCATGCTGTTAATTGATGGATGACACTTTTCAGTGACGGTCACTGCTGCCGTGACTCAACCACAACCACAACCATGCTCATCGTATTCTTTTGCAGTTTCTTGCATACTTCCTCCACAATGCCCACCCGTTTGAAAAATAGCGAGGACTTCATTGTTTGTGATCTCATGGACGCGGTCTACGAGAAACATAAAATAACATTCGAAGAGGCCAAAGTCGGCTTATGCAATCTTGAATTCTTTGCATTGGTTCGTCCCGCCAGCATTGAGACGCATTTTTTCAAAGTGATTTGTTATTTAGCCCACCCCAGTAACAGCGAACCCCCCCGAAACGCTGGCCGAACGGGTCATGGGTGCATTGACAAAAGGTAGCCGCGTCGATCGAGAAGAATTCTTGCATGAGCATCCAGAATGGCAACAAAGGCGGCAGGTTTCCCTCGTTCTCCAAGTTCAACGTGGTGAGCAGAGGAGACCAGACGAAGATGCAGAGGAAAGCCAGGATGAAGTCCCGGAAATGGTACCCTTCTACAAGCGTCGAGCACAATGGTTTCAGAAAAATCCTCCCAAGGCCCCCTCCACTGAGGCTGACACCAGCCGATTTGCTAAACGTCAAATGTATTCAGACCAAACTATCTTTTGCGGTCGCCCCTACT
>Ga0157358_1000262_pt1 | contig 21293 bp, 18 predicted proteins | sample AttcapACBM2_FD_111484 | JGI IMG/M metagenome (GOLD analysis project Ga0157358, IMG submission 111484) | Fungus gardens microbial communities from leaf cutter ant in Botucatu, State of São Paulo, Brazil - Atta capiguara ACBM2 | ecosystem: Host-associated > Fungi > Mycelium > Unclassified ... | reverse complement strand
AAAGATAGGATAGTTGAAAAGGATAACATCGGAAGCAATTTTATCTTTCCTTTGTTAGAATTAGTGGAAAAATTATGTTACAAGCTATATAAAGTAAGCTATGCTGACTCGAGAACCCTATCCGGAATGAATACTTTAATGATACTTTTTATGTCTTTATTAAACAAAGGTGATAAAGTATTGATTACTTCCAAGGAATCAGGAGGTCATCCGTCAGCTTTAGCTATTTTACAACGTCTTGGCATCGAATATGAGTATATTCCGTATGATTTCAAACATCTAAATATTGACTATGAACAACTAAATAAGTTATTAAAAGTTAGAAACTACAGTGCTATTTGTTTCTGTCAATCAGACTTAATCCAAATACCTGATCTTAAAAAAATTTCCTTTCCAAGTAATATGCCTATTATTTATGATGCTTCACAGACACTGGGCTTAATAGCTGCTAATCTCTTGGAAAATCCAATTGAATTGTCTGATGATGTATTGTTAATTGGCGGTACGCATAAAACTTTACCTGGTCCAACTTGCGGATTAATCATGACAAACTCTCAAAAATACCGTGACAAAATAGATTTTACGATTTCTCCTACACTCTTAAGAAATATCCAACCCAACAATATTGCTGCATTATGTCTCACATTGATAGAACAAGATGTTATAGGAGAAGAGTATCAAAGAAATATCATTGAAACAGCAAATTGTTTGGGTAAACATTTTGAGAAACAAGGCATCAGTGTGTGCAAAATATCGAATTCTGAGTTCACAAAAACTCACCAATTATTTCTAAAATTTGATGAACCAACAACCGATAGGATCTATAAGAATTCTATTAAATATAATATTACTCTGAATAAAAGAAATTCAAAAATGTTCACAGGAGTTCGTATAGGTACCCAAGAGATTGCGCGCTATAAATTTGACGACAAAACCTTAGAAAAAGTTGCAAAACTAATTAAACTTATATCACTAGAATCTACTTTAGAGACTGAAAAAGATATCATTGATTTGTGTAATATTATTTCTTCAAAGAAAAATCCCCAATATACTATTGGAGATTTATTCATGGTATAAAGAAAACATTTTCATCAAAATATTTAGTTATTTCTTTCGTTTTTCTTGGGTTGTTTAAATACTCCGTGAGTTTTTGTAATAAATCCAAATTAAAAGACATTCCCAAATTGATACATTTTTCTTTTAATTTCTCGCTATCTGCCTCTTCAAAATTGTGGGATATCCCCGATTTTGAAGAGACATATTTAAGTAAAACATAAACGATTGTATATATATCAAAATCATTATTAAAGGCATAAGCGTCTAAGCAAAGTTGATAATATTTAAATGCCATCTTATATTTTTTTTCAAATCTGTAAATTTCAGCTTTAATAAAGTAACAATTATTGACATGTCGACTTTTCAATTTTTCATATTTAGCTATTGATAGATCTATACTTTTGTGTGCTGATAAATAATTTCTACTATAGCATAGAACTATCGCTTCGTAAGTATGAAAACTATCTTTCGATTTCGTTATATACATATCTTTGTCTAATCTCATTGTTTGGATGAGCTCAAAACTCTTATCTAATGATATTTTATTCTCCGTATACAGATAATCAAGCAGATATAGACTTAGTAGTTTAGGCAGCCGTTCTTCTTCTTTAAAAAAAGGAAAATGTTCCAACTCATTAATAGCACCCTTGAAATTTCCAAGGTGTTTATTTACATGTGCAATCCTCTCGATGATTTCCTTCATTTTATCTTTGTCATTCAAATTCTCGTCTCGTAAGAACTCAAAATCTTCAAGTGATTCTTGATATTTATTTTCTAAATGTAAAAGTTCAGCCATTAAGAATTTGTATTTATAGTCACTCTTCAATTCACCTTTTTCATAGCTAGTTAAATCTTCAATAAATCTCCTTGCCTGTATATAGTCTCCCTCTTCCATTAAGTTACTTAACGTAAAGATATTATCATTTGAATGCAGAAAACGCTCAAAACTTACTTCGTCTTTTAGTGCCAAATTCAAGGACAAAAGATTACCAGCACTATATTCTTGCAATCTTCTTAACTCTTCTGAGCTTAATTTTTTATGGAATTTTTTGTAATAGAATTCTTCAATATCTTCTTTTTTGAAATTTTTTAATATGATCTCTTCATTATTTGAAATCTTTTTACAAAAAATAAAGTAAAATTTATTACCTAATTCACTAAACTCATTACCATCAAAATCATCAATCAAAACTATATTTATTCTGTTATTAATGTAAGAAAGCTCATTTATATCAGAATTTCCAGAATTCCCCGTCCAATTAATGAAATGTACTTTACCGATTCGTTTAAAAAATTTAGACATCTCTTTTGAATTATCATGTTGATTTTTCCAATTTTTTTGTTCTTCTTTATCTGTTAGCAATTGATAAAGTTTAAATAATAATTGTGTCTTACCTGTGCCTTCGTTTTGATTAACGTTTATTGGATAATATTTTTGATTTCTATAGTTATTCTTTAAGGAACCAATAATATTTTTTAAGACATCTGTTCTATCAGTGAAATAGTCAATTGGAATAAGTGATTTATTCTCTGGTGTTTTAATGACTTTAGCTAGCGTACCTACAGTCCCAAAGAAAAAAGATACTGTTTTTAGTAAATCTGCAATTCCTTTAACTTCATCACCCCAAAATATAGGAAGTACTAAACCAATAACATAAATAGCGATCACAACCAAAATAATTAAAATATAATTTCTTTTTGAAATAACTCTATTCTTCATAAAACTCCTTAACTGATCACGAAAATTTAGCAAAATCTCCAAATAACCATTTATTATTGTATTATTAATAACTGTACAATTTCCTTTATTATAACACTTTTTAAAACAGAGGAGCATTAAGAACATGCACAAAATAATCAACACTTTCATTGAAGAAAAACAACTGGAAAACCTTTCCAACTTAACCATTAATTCTTATAAGGGCGACCTAAGAAAATTCAATGATTTTTGTACTCAAAATAATTTAACCATAGCAAACGGACTAAACGAATATTCAAAGTTTTTGGAATCCACCACGGAATATTTATCTAGCACTAAAAGTCGTAAACTTGTGACCATTAAGCTATTTCACAAATATCTGATTCGAAATAATTTAATTACTTATCGCGAATTGCCAAACGTGAAAATAAGAAAAGAGAAACGACTCCCAAAAACAATCCCTTTAAAGGATCTTCGGAAACTTATTGAAACTGTTGAAATTATCCCTCAAAGTCCAAGTAAAATTCGCGATCAAGCCAGAAACTGCGCAATGATGCATTTGCTAATTAGCTTAGGACTTCGAATATGTGAAATAAGAAATCTAAACGTGACGGACTACAATCCAAAAGATGGGCAAATTACAATATTTGGTAAAAATAGAAAAGAGCGAGTTTTATTTCTTATCGATGCAAAGGATCGCACAGTCATCAGAAATTATTTGAAAGTTCGATACCAATATAGTCCAAAATCAACAGAAAATGCTTTTTTCTTAAATAAATACGGTCAACGGTTTTCAATTTATGGTATTGAGAATATTTTCTTTAAATATCGCGATAAAGCAAAGATAAACAGCACCTCTACTCCTCATCATCTACGCCATAGCTTTGCAACCGAATTGCTTAACAATGGAGCGAGCATACGTGACATACAAGAGTTATTGGGACATTCCAGCATTACAACAACAGAAATTTATGTCGAAGTATCATCTAAGCGTAAGAAAAAAGTCTTATCTAAATTTGGTGTAAAAAAGTTCAAATAAAGACCTGTTATCAATTCATAAATAAAAAGAAAGTCAAAACCACCAGTCGAACTGGTAGTTTGCTCTGCGACTATAAGTCTTTGTGCTGGCTTGGGGCAAAATGCCCCTTCGAGCTTCGCCTGCGAAGCGCAGTACATTTCAGGTTTGGCTCAAGCCGTTTCTGCTATCACCTTAACTTTTGACCCGTAAATGGATTTACATCCTCAAATAAACTCAACTGATCCCCCATATAATCATCTCGTTGCTGATTTCTTACGTATTCCTCAATTTGTTTCTAATTCCTCCCTGCCGTATCCACATAATAACTCTGCACCAAAATTTTCGATTACCATAACGATATTTAAGATGGGCATGTTTTTCAAAAATAAGAATCGAACTTTTTCCTTTCAAATAACCCATAAATTGTGAAACACTTAATTTAGGCGAAATCTTGACCAACATATGAATATGATCTTTACACGCATTCGCTTCAATAATTTCACCCCATTTTCTCTCACACAATTCTCGTAATATCTTTCCTATATCCGCACGTAATTTCCCATATATTACTTTTCTGCGATATCTTGGCGCAAATACAATATGATATTTACAGTTCCACGGTGTATGTGCTAAACTGTCTTTATTCAAACAAAAAATCCTCCTAATTTACTAATTTTGCGCTCCGCAGACGCAAATATTCTAGCATATAGGGGAATTTTTGATACAACGCTAAAGCTATTGGGAACCCCAAGTCGAACTTGGGGTTTTCGATTTGTAATAAGTATAGAGATTTAGCTAAAATCAATTCCGATGCTACTCCACACTATCTACGTCACAGTTTTGCTACAGAACTCTTGAACAATGGTGCAAATCTCCGTGATATTCAAGAACTGCTAGGCCATTCTAATATTACAACCACAGAAATTTATGTTGCAGTGTCTTCAACCAGAAAAAAGAAAGTTTTATCTAAGTTCGGATATAAGAAATAATTTTTTAATATTTCACTACTCATGTTTATTCTCAAATTTTTGTCACTTTTTATTTTGATTTTTCATTTTAAAAAGAAAAAAATTGCATATATGGATCTGAAACAACTTTGGAAACACCGTTGCAAATGCACTTATACCCGCTATTATACGTTATTTGTGAAAAAACGGTTGACAAAAAGTGACAAAACCTAAATCTATTTAATTTGTCACTTTTTTGTCACTTTTAATTTTAAAATCTATTGTTATTAATAGATTCATCAAATTATAAACCTTGATTTAAAGCTATTTGATATTTATATTTTTTATATTCTTTTCTAAAATAGTTCATATTGTACTATTTTAGTTGAAAGAGTACAAACGAAAAGATATAATACATATAAAGTATTCTTTTGTGGAGGCAAGAAAATGAATCAAACAGAAAAAAAGAAAAAAGCCATTCTTGAAGTGACTTCTAACCTACTACGAGAACGCTTAATTTCCGATATTTCTATGGATGAAATTGCTCAACTGGCACAGGTCTCTAAGGTCACAATTTTTAAATATTACAAGAATAAAAATAACTTGATGAATGTCGTTATTCGAAATGCACTTCATTTTATGGTTGAGGAAATTCAACAATTGGTCAACACGGAGAAAAATTTTCGTGAGACTTTCCGCGAGGTTTCGCGCTTTAAAATAAAGCAGATTCATATGATGACTGATACTTTTTTACAAAACATGATGAATCAATACGCCACGGACCCTAACTTTTTTGATACAGATACGCGACATATTCAACAACTTGTTTATCAAAAACTCTTTCAAAAAGGGCGTGCAGAAGGGGAAATTTCACCTGAATATACGGATGAGGACCTGATTCTATTTATCGATATTATGAGTGAAGGTATGAAAACAATCCCTTTAGAAAGAGCACTGAAGCGCCCTGAGATTCTTACTGAGATGTTCTTAAATGCTTTAAAAAAAGCGGATTAATTTCCGCTTTTTTTTATTTCTTCAGCCAAGGCTGTCAATTTTCGTAACCGGTGGTTCACACCTGATTTACCCAGAGGTGGATCCAAAAGTTGCCCTAATTCTTTGATGGTCGCTTCAGGATGAGCAATCCGGGCATGCGCAACTTCTGTAAGTGCAGGCGGTAAATTTTCCAGCTCTTTCTTCTCTGCTAAATATTTGACGGCCGATATTACATCTTGTGCTGCCGACACTGATTTATTTATATTGGCAGACTCAAAGTTGGATTGACGGTTTGCCAAGCCACGCATTTCACGCATTATTTTTGCATCTTCAAATTTTAAGCGTGCCTTCATCGCACCAATCAAGGTCAAAAAGTCCATGATTTCCTCAGCTTTAGATAAATAGAGAATGTAGCGATTCTTCCGCGCAATGACACGTGCATCAAAACCGAAATTATTAAAAATATCTTTTAAATCCTCAGCATGTTCCTGGTACACACTAGAAATGGACAACTGATAATCGCCTTTTTCTGGGTTATGCATTGAACCACTTGATAAAAAAGCACCCCGCATATAATCTTCTTGTGCTTGTTGATCATACTTGACTGACTCAGGAATACCAGAATCCAAAAACATCAGCGAGTCCGACAGTTGTAACTCATTGAGCAATTCATTAACCTTATCTTCAATAAAAACAGTGTACACTCTATTTTTTGAAAGTGTTGTTTTCTGATGCACCCGAATTTCGGCACGTATTTGATAAATTTCAAGGAGCATCTGATAAATATACTTTGCAGTAGCTGCATTTTCGGTGGACAAGGACAAGGTCAAACCACCAGAAATACCCAAAGCTCCATTCATCCGAATCAAAGCGAGCAAAGTTCCTCGGCTTGCTTTTTGACTCGTGAGCTCTTTTTTTATTTCACTCGTAAAACTCATTATTTTTTTCTCTCACACCGTGCACTGATACCCATGATTTCTGAAGCAATGGCATCCCCATTATGGAAAGCTCCTCCATTAACCAACTGTAAGAAATCATTTGAAATAATGTTAACTTCTTCTTCTTTGAGTGCTTTAAAGTCATGAGCAACTTGGACCAAATACTCATCAAATTTGTTTGAATTCATATACTCTTCCGGCACTTCAGCGCTATTGACAAGTACGGTATCAATCACACGTGTCCCCAAATGTTCATGGATAACACGCACATGATCTGCATCACTAAAGTGCTCTGTTTCCCCACGTTGTGTCATGATATTGCAGACATAAATGATACGCGCCTTTGTTTGAAGTAAGGCTTCACCAATTTCTGGGATGACGATGTTTGGCAAGATGGAAGTAAAGAGGGAGCCAGGTCCTAAAACAATCGTATCTGCTTCCATTATAGATTGCACCACCTTTTTAGAGGCACGTGGGCTCTGGCCTGTGTTAGTCTCCGTCAAATAAACATGATGAATCAAGCCATCATAATCAGCAATTTTACTTTCACCTTCAACTTCGTGTCCGTCATTAAAGACAGCATGCAAGGTCAATGCTGCATCACTTGAAGGATAGACATTTCCCCGCACATGGAAAAATCGGGCCAAGGTTTGTACTGCCTGATACGTTGATCCTTGCATCTCCCCAATCGCAGCGATAATCAAGTTGCCCAAGGGATGACCAGCAAGTTCCCCGTCACTTGCATCAAAACGATATTGCAGAATATCTGCGTAAAATTTGGGCATGTCACTCATGGCGATAAGAACATTACGCAAGTCTCCCGGCGGAGCAATATTAATTGCTGAACGCAAACGCCCCGACGAGCCCCCATCATCTGCTACTGTTACAATTGCGGAAAGTTCAATATTTTCTTGACGCAAAGATTTCAAAATGACGGGAATTCCGGTCCCGCCCCCTATAACTACTACTTTTGATTTGCTCATGATCGATTAACCGTTTCTTTCCGTCTATCCTTATCTCTGTGGCTAGTATTTAAATGCCAGTCTTCTTTAAGAAGTGCTTTGGATACACGTTCAGCAAATGCGACAGAACGGTGTTGGCCTCCTGTACAGCCAAAAGCAATTGTCAATACAGATTTTCCTTCTTTTTGATAGGCAGGAATAATTGGCAAGAGCATATGCATTAAATTTTTATAAAAATCTTCAGAAGCTTCCTGATTCATGACATAGTTAAAGACTTCTTTATCTTGCCCTGTTTTATCCCGAAGTTCTGGAATATAGTGTGGATTTGGTAGGAAACGCACATCAAAGACTAAGTCTGCATCCATAGGCAAACCGTACTTAAAGCCAAAGGAAATAACTTCGATACGAAATGGCGCTTCTTTTGTTTCTGAAAAACGCTCAAGGATACGGGCCCGCAAATTACGCGGTGTGAGTTCACTTGTATCGATTACAACTTCAGCCAAGGCCTTCAAATCTGAAAGGATTTCGCGCTCTTGCGTAATCCCATCCAATACACGTCCATCAATAGCCAATGGATGTGAACGGCGCGTTTCTTTATATCGTGCAACCAGCTCAACATCACTTGCATCAAGGAATAAAAGCTTAAAATTCACTTCTGGTAGATTTGAAAGTTCTGCAACGATACCACGTAAACGGTCAAAGAAGATACGTGATCGCATGTCCACAACCATTGCAACTTTGTTTATTTTACTGTCGGGTGTATTGAGAAGCTCAACAAATTTTTCAATCAAGTTAGGTGGCATATTGTCGACGGCAAAGTAGCCCATGTCTTCAAAAGATTGAATGGCTACAGTTTTACCTGCACCTGACATCCCAGTAATAATGACAATATTCAGTTTGTTATCCATCTTTTTCTCCTCTTTCTTATTAAAGTATAAATAGGATCATTTTATGTTTAAAGCATTGGACTAATGAGTCTTGCAAGCCCCTCTTTGAAACGAATGCTTGTGCTTCGTTCTTCATATATCTCCATGGTCAATCGTTTGCTGACTTCAAGGTCTTTCTTAAAGTCTTCCCGTAATTTTTGCGAAATATCATAATCGTAAAGGACCATGTTTCCCTCAAAGCAAAGTTGGAGACTTCGATTGTCGAAGTTTGCTGACCCTACAGATGCATACTCCCCATCGATAATGAGCGTTTTAGAATGTACAAAGCCCTTCTCATAAGTATAAACCTTTGCGCCCATCTTAAGCAAGTCAGCTGCATAATAATAGGTGGCCCAATAAACCAGTGGATGATCCGGTTTGTTAGGAATCATGAGACGGACTTCCACCCCAGATAAAAGGGCTAGTTTTAAAGATTCGTGCAAGGCATCATCGGGCACGTAATAGGGTGTTTGAATAATGATTTCACGTTCTGCACTGTTGATCATCTTCATATAGGTCATTTTGATTTGTGCTTTGACTTCGTCTGGGCCAGAGGTCACAAACTGCGTGATGATACGACCTTCTTCTAAAGCTGCTGGGAAGTACTCTTCTGCTTCTGATATTTCAAACTTGTGCTGACTGTTCCAATCCATAATAAAGCGGTTCTGCAACGAGTACACAACATCACCTGTTAAACGGAGATGGGTATCTCGCCAGTAGCCAAATTTAGCCGTTTCTGTTGCGTATTCATCACCCACATTGAAACCACCTGTATAACCGATTTGACCATCAATAACGACAATCTTCCGGTGTAGGCGATAATTTGTTCGGGGATTGATAAGGGATAAAATCAACGGAAAGAAATAAGATACTTCTCCACCAGCTTTCGTCAATTCATCAAACTCATGCATTTTTGTTTTATTGCTTCCCCAAGCATCAATAAGCACTTTCACTTCAACACCACGTTTTACCGCTGCAGTAAGAGCATTCGTAAGCTCCTTTCCCAGATGATCCATCCGAAAGATGTAATATTCTAAATGGATATGATGTTGAGCATTGTGAATGTCGTCAAGCAGCGCATCAAACTTTGCGCGACCATCTGTAAAAATTTCCACCCCTGTATTAGCTGAAATAACGGCTTTTTCTTCGACAAAAAGCATATGAATCAACTGTGTGATACCATGGTTTTTGGTTATTTTTTTAATAAATCCCTCTTCGTTATACACTCTCCAAGTACGTTTCAATTGCTCTTCAAATCCCACACGAAAGGCACGCTGCACTTTAAAAATCCGATAGTGTGCAATGCCCCGACCAACCAAGATATATAAAATAAAGCCAAAGACAGGTAAAAGATTGACCACAAAGAGCCAAGCCCATGTTGTTGAGGTGCTTTTTCGCTCCCGAAAAATGATGGTCAATGATAAAAAGAAGTTTAGGACAAAAATAGATAGTTCAACAATGGCAAGAATCCCCAAAATAAAACTCCTTTTTCTAAAATTATTCTTATCTAATTATAGCAAATTAAGGACTGTTTCGCTTTTATTTTAGGTAATAATGCTTTTTGTCGAACTTTTATTCAAACAAAAGTAAAAACGCCCGCTTCACCAACGGACGTTCTTACTTTTGTAAACATTTTATAGGAAAGTTTGCCCTTGGATAGAGAGCAATGTCTTTAAAATAACGCGCACGTAAAACGCTTTCATTCCTTCGACCACTTTAGTATACAGGAATAAAAGGAACATGTCAAGAAATCTCTGAATTTTTTAACTAAAAAAAGCAGTGTGCTAAACGCTGCTTTTTACGAGTTCGATTTGGACATCTGCGACTTGATCAACAAAATACTGATCGTGTTCAATGACGAGCATGCTAGGTTTACTGTCCTTGATCATTTGAATAATTTGCTCTTGATTAAAAACATCAAGATAGTTGAGTGGTTCATCCCAAAGATAAAGGTGCGCTGGCTGACTTAAGGCGCGTGCGAGTTCGACTTTACGTTGTTGTCCTTGACTCATATTTTCAATTTTTTGCTCAAAAACTTTGCGCTCTACGCCTAATTTGCGCAAATTGTTGAGAAAAAGTTCCAAGTCTAAGTTTTCTTCTTTAGCAAATTCACTCAGGAACCCTCTGTTGTCTGCAAGCTGTCTTACTTCAGAAATGACCAAGTTATGGGCCAACTCAAATGATCCAACATAACGTCCGGTAAACTCTCCTGTGAGGACTTTCATTAGAGAAGATTTTCCTCTACCATTTTCTCCTGTGAGGGCAATTACTTGGCCTTGCTCCAGTGTAAAAGACACAGGTTGAAAAAGGAGTGCTTCAAATCCAGCCGCTAAATTTTCCACAGTCAGTAAACGTTTTTGATGACTCTCTAAGACACTCATTTCTAAGCCAGGTACTTCTTCCCAATTTTTTAGAAGTAATTCTTTGTCAGCGATGTCTTCTTTCATGCGCTTTTCGAGATTTTTAGACTTCTGCATCATATTTGCTGCTTTTCGGCCAATAAAACCTTTATCAACACGTTTGGTTTCTGAATCAAAACCGCGTTTCTTACGGGATTTTGTTGCTTCTAAATTGCGTGACCAGGCTTCTTTTTCACGCGCTGTTTGCTTCAATCTACCAATTTCTTTCTTGAGTTTATCGTCTTGTGCTTTTTCCGTGAGGTCACGCAAACGTTTTTCCTCCTCGTAGATAGCAAAATTCCCTGCATACACTTGTAAGTCTGCACGCTCTATCGCCAGTGTATGATCCGTTGTTTTGTTGAGAAAATTACGGTCATGGGAGATTAAAATATACCCCTTCTTGTCTGCCAAGTAGGCTGCAACTTTCTCACGTGAAGCTTTATCAAGATGATTGGTTGGCTCATCAATGAGCGGATAATTATGCTCATCCAAGAATAAAAGTGCTAATAGCGTCTTTGTCTGCTCTCCACCAGAAAGACTACTGAAAGGACGCCATAAAGTATCTAAATCCACGTCCATTAATGTCAATTCACGTTCGAGTTCCCACTGCTCAAAGTCAGCTAATTCCTGCAAGACAAATAAAGTCAGCTGGTCTTTATCATTAATCGTCTGAGGAAAATACACAAAACTCTTATTTGTCTTTATGTCAATGTGTGCTTCCACATCTCCGAGAAGGATTTTTAAAAGCGTCGTTTTCCCCCTCCCGTTACGGCCAACCAAGCCCAGCTTCCATTGATCATCAATATTGATATTTACATGATCAAAAATAAGCTGATCGGTATAGCCAAATGTTAAATGATTTATTTTAATGTTCGACATTTTTCTCCTTTTCTAAAAGCTTATGTGCTTTGGTTACCCCACACTGTTCTCATTTCTAGTTAAAACCTATCGTATAATGCTGCGAACTTGTGTGTGCTTTTGTTGCATGTTTAAGGCCTTTGGCCTGTATTTTCTTACCTGTTTGAACAGGCATTTTTTTCTGTGCTGCTTTGATTTTCTCTAATCGCGCTTGCATCTCTTTTTGTTTTTTATTCAAAATAAAAACTCCTTTTCTCTACTTTCGCATTCACAAAAATAGAGAAAAGGAGTTCAAAACAAGCCCAAAAAGGCATTTATTTTTGAAAGTCTATTTCTATAAATCATGAATGCGAAAAAACATCTGCGGCCCTTCTTGCAGCACCGCTTTTACCGTTTTTTCAATTTTCATGACTTATAATTTCAATAGACCTTACCTCGCTTATATTATTAAGATAAGTTTACCAAAACAAAAAAACACTGTCAAGAAAAAGACTTGACAGCTTATTGTTTTAATTATTTATTTTTATTTTTTACGATAGCTTAAAAGGCTGAGAAGGCAGACGACTAAGGCAAATACAGAAATTCCCCATGGATTTGAAATCACAACGTTGTAGCCCACAATAAGCAGTACAATTAAAGTTAGGATGGAAACTATCTTGATAAACCAACCGCCAAGTCCTGTTTTAAAATAGAAAATAATCGCAGCAATCAAGAGCATCATCCATACAATAAGAATCGTGTAAGAGATAGATCCTGCAAGATAGACAAAAAGATTATCGCCAAAAATAAAGGAGAGAATGGCGCCAATAAAGAGCATGCCTGAGCAAAAGATAATTGCTCCGACAGGAATTTGTTTCTTAGAAAGTCTACCTAGCGTTTGTCCGAGGGGTCCTTTGGCGTCTTTGGCCCGTGAATAAACCGACCGTGATGTGGCATAAATCGCCGAGTTAATAACTGAAAAGAGAGCTAAAATAATAACAAAGTTAACAATCAAAGCTGCCCCTGGAATCCCAAGCTTTTCAAAAATCAAGACAAATGGGCTTTCTTTTGTTGTACTCAAGAACTTCCATGAGTAGAGCTCCACAAAGATAAACATTGGGATAACATAGAAAGAGAAAATACGGATAATAACTCCTCGAATTGCTCTGGGTATAGCTTCCTTAGGATTCTCTACTTCTGCAACCGTCAAGGCGATGAGTTCTGATCCTCCATAAGAATAAAGAACGATAAGCATGGAATTAAATACCCCCTGCATGCCATTGGGCATAAATCCACCATAAGTATTCATTCTTCCAAGACCATCGCTGAGGCCGAGATGGAAAACTTGAGTGGCGACTAAATAAAGTCCCACAACAATCAGAATAAGAATGACAATAATTTTTGTCCAAGCAAGCCAATATTCTGTTTCCGCAAAGACACGTACTGAATAAAGATTTAGCCCCAAGGTAATAATAGCTACTATAAGTACAAAAATCCAAGATGGAATTTGGGGAAGCCAGACTCCTAAAAATTGAGCAATGGCTGCTGATTCTGCTACCATAACAGCCATCCATAATGACCAATACACCCAGTCTGTAAAGTGGGCAAATCTTTTCCCAACATAAGGGGAGATGAGCCCCGCTAAACCAACAGTGTTCTCTTTTTGATGCAGGATTATTTGGCCGACGCCATGCATCACGACATATAAAATTACGCCTGCTAAAAGATAAGCAATCATTACCGCTGGCCCAGCGGCTTGGATGGCGTTACTGGAACCCGCAAATAAGCCCGCTCCAATGGCGCCACCAAGTGATAGCATAATCACATGTCTCGTCTTCATTGAAGACTTCAGTTTTTGATTAGAATTTTCCAAGTAAAATCCCTCATTTCTATTTGTTTTTGCTTCTTTAGTTTTTTATAAAAAAGGTAAAGCCCTGCTTGGATCACGATAGATTAACTTTAATGGTTTAACAAAAACTAAAGAGCGGTTAAATTCAAAAAGAAAAAGCCGGGCAATTTACCCGGCTTTTTATCACGGGCACAGATACTTTTTGAGAATACTCAAAAGTTGTATCCATGCCAAGCATAAACACAACTTATCTGCGCCAAAAGAAATAGACTGTCAATGGAAGTGTTTTGCTCATGTGATTTTCTCCTTTATGAATTTAAAACTTATTATACGTAAAAATATTTTAAATTGCAAGAATTTATACAGAATTATGTGAAAATTTATGAAATTCCAGTTTTCCCCCTCTTTTTATCTCCCAAATCTGAAAAGCATTTCGCTTGACATGGAACGCGTTTCATAAATTACAATGAAAGCATCAAAAACATAAAGGAGATTTAACGATGATTAAACACATTTTTACAGACATGGATGGAACACTTCTCGACACACGTGGCAGCCTTTCTGATACAAACCGCTGGTCTGTCTGTCTGAGTGATATCCCCGTTACTCTTGTTTCCGCACGAAGCCCGATTGAGATGGGCCCTACATTGAATAAACTTCAGCTGAAAACACCACAGATCGCTTTCAACGGAAACCTGACTTTTACCCAAAATGATTTTGGGATTCAAGTGATTGAAAAGCACACCCTACCGGCTGACATTGTTTCTAATCTTTTGGACTACTTCTCTACAAACTTTCCAAATGTAAGTCTTAGCTGGTACAGCTTGGCACACTGGTACATTAAGAAGCAGGACAAGGGCGTCTTCTTCCAAAAAACCCTTACCGGAGCTGAACCGCGTATTAAAGCATTTGATGGGCAATCTGAAATTTACAAAATTATGCTGATGACGTTCAATCCTGAGGAAATACTCCAAATCGAACAAGCTTTGAAAGAGCTAGATATCTCTAATATCCATGTGACACGTTCTACAGCCCATACTTTGGAGATTACATCTGCTGAGAAAACCAAAGCCGATGCTGCGCAAGCTATTTTGGAAGAAAAGGAAATTGACTTTGAGGAAATTGCCGCAATTGGTGATGGACATAACGATATTCCGCTCTTGAAGGTTGCAGGTCTTCCTATCGCAGTGGACAATGCTAGCGAAGAAGTGAAAGCTCATGTTAAAATAGTGGTAGCTAAAAATATAGATCACGGTGTAACTGAGGCGCTCTCAGCTATTCGTGAAATCAATGAACAGGTAACCTTATGACATCTCTTTCTGATATTGCCAAAATCACTGGCTACTCCAAAGCTACCGTTTCTCGTGTGCTTTCTGGTAATGGCTATGCTTCTCAACAAACTCGTGAGGACATCTTGAAAACTGCTGCTGAATTAGACTATGCGACAAATGCGATTGCTCAAGAGCTGGCCTATGGGGCTACACACAATATCGGTGTTGTACTTCCTTATATCAAGTCCCCTTTTTTCAGTAAAATTTTAGAAGGAATCCTTGAGAAAAGCTTTGAAACAGGATATAAAATCATTATTCTCCCCTCAAACTATAATCAGGATTTAGAAATTGAATATCTAGAAAAGTTACGTAAAAAGGCCTTTGAAGCCATCATTTTCACTTCACGTCAAGTACCTGAAGAGACGATTCTTAAATATCAGAAATATGGTCCTATCGTGCTCTGCTACAAACCTGAACACTCAGGGATTCCGGCAACCTATGCCAATCGAATCCCTGCTTATCGTGAAGCCTTTGAATGGCTGAAAGAGCAACAATGTTCAAATATTGGCTTTCTCTTATCCAGAGGTAAAAGTCCAACAATCTCAACTACTCTCCAGGCTTACAAGGATGTTTATCAACTTGAAGCACGTCCTGAGCAGATTAAATCAGGCCTTATCTCTGCCGAGGATGCTTATCGCTTAGCTCCACAATTGACACAATTTGATGGGATTTTTGCTAATTCCGATGAAATTGCTGCCAATGTATGGCGCTGGTTTGAAGAGCAAGGACTTCCTAAACCAATCATTGTAGGACAAGAACGCTTGCTCGCTGGACAATTACTCAAATTACCAACCATTGACAACCATTGCCGTCAAGTCGGGCGGATGGCTTTTGAACAGGCTGTTTCGAAAGCCAATAAACAGACCTCTGTTCACTCTGAGTTTATCCTTGAACGTTAACTACGGCGTGAAGTAAAAATCCCAAGATTAAGCTCTTGGGATTTTTTACAGTCCTTTCTTTCCGATGAAAGGGAAAAATTTTGGTGTGACTTGTGCATAAGCTTGAAAATCTTTGCGCGCTTTGTACTTCCTTTCAAGCAGCGGTACTCCAGAAACAAATAAGAGTAATCCAGTGATTAAAAGGGGACTCACAATCAGCCAAAGATCAGAAATGTCTGTAAAAGCGATTAAGAAGATGCCCCACCAGCATGCAGCTTCGCCAAAATAATTCGGATGTCGTGTCACTGACCACAAACCGCTGGTCAATAATTTTCCTTTGTTTTCTTTATTTTTCTTAAACTGTTCCAATTGCCAATCGCCTAGAACTTCAAAAACAAAACCTATCAGCCAAACCACCACTCCAAGAATTTGCCACCAGAAAATTTGACTTTCCGGGCGGTGATTACTTTGCATGATCGGCAGCGCAATAATAAAAAGTAAAAGGTACTGAACCATAAAGACGGAGAAAAAGGCCTTTAATTTTGGCGCATGACTTCCCCATTTGCGGCGCATGTTTGTATAGCGGTAGTCTTCAGGCTTATTCCAATTGCGGCGAGCTAAGTGGACCAACAGCCTTACACCCCAAAGTGCAACCAAAACCAAAACTGCTCTATTTTGCATGGTGATTTGAGTATTAAAGAAATAGCTTAAACACGCCGTCAAAACAAAACCTCCACCCCATGCTATATCGATTAACCCGTAGTTTTTCTTCTGATCCGCTACTTTAAACCAGCAGATAAAATAAACAAGCAAAGCCCCTAAAACTATTCCATAAATCATAACTGCTCCTTTGTAATGCCAGCGACAGCGATACTTCCGGCTCCCGCAGAGATAGCAATGGCAGATGAACTCTCAATCACCTTATAATCATTGCCTGTTTTTTCTTTTAACGTTTTCTTCCACTCTTCCATATTCCCTTGGGCCAAGACATGAGTCAGAGCAATATCTTCAATCTGTCCATTTTTTGCTAAGACTTGGATTTTTTTGAGTATTTTTTTCATACTTTTCTTCTGACTTAAGGAAGCACCGATGAGCTTCCCATTGCCTGTTTTATCCAGACTAATTATCGGATGAAGTGAAAGTTTTTGAGCTACTGCTCCCAAAGATTGAGGAATTCTTCCTGACCGTATCATCGGGGACAAGTCAGCCACCGCCACGTAGATGAATATTCTTTCACGTAACTGCTTGATTTCTTGCACAAGCTGCTGGATAGAAACTCCCCTCTCCGCAAGTTGGGCAGCCCGTTGTACAAGTAAACCTTGAGCAACAGAGTTTAACCGTGAATCAATGAGATGAATCCAGTTTTTCAAATACTTTTTCTCTTTGATGCGTTGCTCGATCAGCTGATAGGTGCCACTAAGTTGTGACGCTACCGTGATAACAAGTACATGTTCATACTTTCCTTCCAAAAAAGAGAAAAGTGCATCAATTGTTTGGATACTTGGCTGTGAAGTACTCATTTTAAGGTTTTCACCTGCTTTTTCTTTGATAAGTTGTGCATTGATGGTCAACTTATCTAGAAAATTTTGGTTTCCCACCGTGACATTTACTGGTAAGACGTGCACTTGATGTGCAAGCACAAATTCTTGCGGTAAATCAGCAATAGAGTCTGTTACAATTGCTATTGGAGCTAGCTTTTTCTGAGAAATTTCGTACTGTAGACGCATATCGTCTACTTTTTGATAGATAATTTGTCCGTACTTTTCTAGCTTTACCAAGACCTTTTGCGGTTCATTAGTATGTATGTGAAGTTTCAACTGTTTAGCGTTTCCTGCAGTTACCATTGAATCTCCGCTTTCTTGCAGTACTTCTCGTAATTGAACTTCCGAAATTTCTGGGGCTTTGAGGATAAATTCTGAGCAATATCTGTAACGCGGTGCTTCGGCTATGACATGCTCCACCGAAATTTCTTTAACCAGCTCTAGCCTGTCCTCGGCCTCTTCATCCCCTTCTTTTAAAGCTTTACCGCAATAAAAATCTGTAAAACCAAGAATAAAATAATAAAAACCTTTCGCCCCTGCATCTACCAGCTTATTTTTCCGCAACACAGGCATTTGAAATTGCGTCGCATTCAGTGCTTCTTGTGCCTCTATTTTTGCTTCTAACAATGCCTCTTCAAAGGAGTGATTCAATCTATAAATCTTTACCAGTGTAACAGACCAGGCATGCATTACTGTTAAAATAGTGCCTTCCTTAGGCTCTATTAACGAATTATATGCTTTATTTACGGCTTCTTCCAAAGCCTCCACAAAACTTTCAAAATTCGTTTCTGTTTTCTGATAGTTCTCAGCCACAGCACTTAAATATTGGGCAAAGATGATGCCTGAATTTCCTCGAGCACCAAGAAGTGCTGCCCCTGATATTTCATCTAAAAGAATAGCCATCGGATAAGTTTTCACCGGCACATTATCAATAATAGCTTGCATCAGTGAAGCGAGATTACTTCCTGTATCTCCATCCGCCACAGGGAAAACATTTATTTTATTCAGCTCTTCTTTCTGATGGATTACTTTTTCTGCCCCAGCTCTAAAACTCTGTAACAAACGATAATTTTCATTTTTTTCTCCCACTTCTTTCTCCTTCTAAAGCTTTGCAGCAATTATATAAGTGAGTATTGCACTAAGGGAAGTCACAAAGCTCCCCCAAATCATATCAACAATTGTAATTTTCAATGGCCAACCGCTCAATGTCGCAAGATTTGTCAAATCATATGTGGCATAACACACCGCTCCAAAAAAGGCTCCTGCTAAAAGAACATAAGAAAGGCTTTCTTTTTCTTGTCCAGGTACCAAAACAAAAAATACAAGAGCAGCCACATAAATAAGGTAAAAAATGACAGCTGGTAAAAGTTTGGTTTGCCCCATCAAATGACCAATATTGGGTTGATAAAATTTTTTATGAGCAAAGACGAGCCATAAACTATCTAAAATAAGGAAAATCACAGCATTGATTAAAAACAACTTTAAAAATTGAAACATCTTGTCCCTCTTTTCCACATCGTAACCTACTCGGCAACCGATTTCATTTCATTAAGTCTAACACTTCTCTCTAAAATTTGCGAAAAACTCAACTCAAATCTATCAATTCAGAAAGTTTTCATTTCGTCAATGAAGCAGAGAAGTTAAATCGTCAAAATATTGATATAATAATAAGAATAGGAATTTAAAAGATGGAGAAGATAAATGAAAAAAATTATTGAAATTCCGGACGAAGTTGCGGATAAATTTGAGCAACAAAACTATAAAATGTCAGTCGAACACAATCAGATTGTCTTAAAAAGTGATGTTGATCAGCTTGATGCCCAAAATTTTTCGTTACACTATATGCTTATTCCCAGTTTATTAAGTTTACTTATCTCGCTACTTACTTTCTTTTTAAGTGGGCATTCTCAGATTAATTTCACGGGCGGCCGGTATCATTCTGTTGCTGGAATCAGTATGCTGTGTGCAACAATCATTGGCTTTGTAACCTTCCTCTGGGTTTACGCCAAGCAAAATACATCACCACAAAAACGCATGCTCAGTCGGATAAGAGAGCTTGTCACAATCAGCCTTGCCTATACCTTGATTGTTTTTGCGATTCAAGCATTAATTTGGTACATTCTGGGGATGACCTTTGTTGGTGTAACTCTCGATCGCTTCACAGCTTCTTTTGTAGCTGCACTCTTTTCAGCTATTGTTTTTTACTTTTTGATTCTCTTTGCAGCCTCGGTTAAAATTTCCCACCTGATTATTTTATTGTTTATTACCTTTATCGGTGGTATTTTCCTTTCCATGGCCACTAATGGTCAAAATGCTTGGTGGCAATACAACTTTAGCTTTTTAGGGACGGGTGAAGCTAAAAATCAGTGGCAATTTAATTTCACAATGATTTTTTCTGCCTTGATGCTATTAACGATTACTGATTATTTATTTATGGATTTTCAAAAAAGCGACTTGTACAATTTCAAAGTCAAGATTGTTCAAGCTTTCTATTATATCATTGCTCTATTTATTGCTGGTGTAGGTATTTTCCCCGCGCAGTCATGGACAATGACCTTTCACAATGCCTCTGCCTATGGTATCGTTTTGTGTATTATTATCTTGATTGTATTAAGTAAATATCTTTTACCCCAAATTTCGAGAGAATTTCTTAGCATGTCAGCTATTGTTTTTATTGCCCTTGTCACTTCAGCAATTTTATTTCTGAAAGTGCACTATCTGTCTTTGACGGTTTTCGAGATTATTGCATTTGCAATTTCCTTTACATGGTTGGTCCTGATGATTAATGCTCTCCAAAAAATGCTTCATGAATCGAGCGTCTATCAAGTTGAAGTTGTCGAACTAAAGGAAAATATTTAATAAAAAACAAGGAGATATTCTCCTTGCTTTTTTTTTATATTTTATTTTACACGTGGTCCATCATCATCGCTGACTTTGTCTTTCACTTGGTCAACTTTTTCAGAAGTAAATCGTCCTGTAGATTTTGCGGCATCGCCTACTTTATCTTGGAGGCTTTGTTCGTCTTGTTTTTGTTGTTCTTTCGTTTTAACATCAATAACATCCACGTTGACTTCTACAACTTCAAGGTCTGTCATGCCTTTCACTTCTTTTGAAATAACTTCTTTTATATTTTTGTAAATGTCTGGAACATATTTCTTATATTCAGCTACGATTTTAAGATCGACCGCAACTTGTTGTTTACCCACTTCGACACCTACACCAGAAGTAACATCGTCCGTATTGACAAGTTTTCCTGTGAGATTAGACAAGAAGCCACCATCAACTGCAAGCAGGCCGTCAACTTTTTCCAAGGCAAGTCCTACGATTTTTTGAATCACTTTATCTTCATAAGTTAAAGTCCCACTTACTTCATCCACTGAGTTGTCCAAAGTTTTTTTGTTTTCTTGTACCATAGCTTCTCCTTTTTATTTATAAATTATTTAATTATTTTTTACCAATTTTATCAATATATCCTGTACGTTTGAGATAGAAACCAACATAACTACCAAGCGCGATGAGTAAAAACAGTAAGAGCATCTTCCAAAAACCAATTGTAAAGATACAAATGGCGATGATTGCTCCAATTGCCCCACCTATAATTGGATATTGATATTCTTCTAAAAGATTCATCTAACCTCCAATCATAACACACGTGAACTGCTTTTACGCTGTGGTGTGATAGCGTTCACTTTTATTTTCAAACTTAGATGATGATTTACCCCGAGGAACTCTTTCAGGCCTTTACCGATTTCTTCTTCGATAAACAAAGCCTTTTCTGAAATTTGCACGCGAGGAATAATCTCACCTTTAATCACAACCTTAACCTTATTTTTACCTAGCAAAGTATCGATTTTCGGGTCTTTAATATATCCATTTTCTTTAAGTGCTTCTCGCACAAAGCCTTCAATCGCAGATTTTT